>Ga0070707_100006728_pt1 | contig 10654 bp, 6 predicted proteins | sample KBSK5502metaG_FD_65468 | JGI IMG/M metagenome (GOLD analysis project Ga0070707, IMG submission 65468) | Corn, switchgrass and miscanthus rhizosphere microbial communities from Kellogg Biological Station, Michigan, USA - KBS K5-50-2 metaG | ecosystem: Host-associated > Plants > Roots >... | reverse complement strand
CGTATGGCATCTGGCGGTTCTCTAACTCGCACTCGATCGCCCAGGCGATCAGCAAAGATCTCCCGATCGTGCGCACGTTCGCCAAGCAGCTCGGCTTCACGTTGAACAACGCCCTGCTGGAGAAGATCCACAGCCTGCTGCACGTCAGCTCGTCGAATCTCCGCCTGCTCGCGTTCGCGATCACCGGGCTCGCGGTGGTGTCGGGCATCGAGGCGTTCGCCTTGTGGCAGGCCAAGCGCTGGGGCGAGTACTTCGCGATGATCGTGACCTCGCTCGGCCTGCCGTTCGAGATCTACGAGCTATCGAAGGCAGTCACCGTCACCAAACTCATCCTGTTCGCCCTGAACCTGCTTCTCGTCGCATACCTGGTGTATACCCGCCGGCTGTTCGGCGCCCGCGGCGGCAAGGAGGCCTACGAGGCCAGGCTGCGCGCCGACTCGGTTGTGGAGGAGGCTGAGACGGCCGCTGCAGCGCTCCGCGCCGCGGCCCACTCCGCCGAAGCTGCGAGCAGGCAGACTCCAGCACGTGGCGACGGGGCCGCTCCAGCGAGCGCATCTGGGGCGACCGGGGAGACCCGGGAGACCCGGGAGACCCGGGAGACCGGGCCGACCGGGCCGGCCGGGCCTCCGGAGCCGTCCGCCCAGAGAGTGCCCGCCGCCCAGAACGAGCCGGCCGGGCGTACCGGCGCGGTTCGGCTCGCCGGACGGGCCGTCCAAAGCGGCGAGCCCGCCATGATCCGCCGCGACCCGATCGATCCTTCCTGACCGATTCGGTCGCGGCCCGCCGGGCCGTTGCCACCGCAACGGTGCCCATCCGGCTATTCGCCAGGCACCCCGGCCTGCATCGGGCCAAGCGCTTAGCGGCAGCGTGACGGGCCGGAGAGAATGTGTCGGGTGAGCACGAACTCCCAGCCGCCGGTCCTGTCCGACGACATACAGCGCAACCTGCTGCACAGTCTGCTCGATGACGCCTCGCTGTTTCCGCCTGGAAACCTGCCCATGCCCGCGGCTGTCGCCGCGCACGCCAGTAATGAGAAGACCTGGTTCAGCGAGCTGACCGGCCCATTTGTCTGCCCGGAGACCAAGCTGGCCGAGCTTGGGAGAGCCCTGACCGCGGCGAGCCTGCCGTGGATCGACCTCTCGCTAGTCGTCACTGGCGGCGCCACGGCGGTGGCGGCCGCGACCGATGCCGTGGCTGCAGATGCCCGGCTGAGGTTGCGCGCCGTGGAGGTTCCGGCCGCGAAGGACCAGGACCCGGCGCAGGCGATAGCCGACGTCGCGGCCGCGCTTGACGGCGTGCCGCTGGCCGGAGCGGCAGGCTTCATCGAGTACCCCCTGACGGCCATCTCCGATCCAGCCAGCGCCGGACCGCTGCTCGAACTCGCTGACCAACGCGGCTACCGGCCCAAGCTCCGGACGGGCGGGGTGACGCATGAGGCGTTTCCGGCCGAGAAGACCCTGGCCGGCTGCCTGGCCGCCATGGCGGGTCACCGGGTTCGGTTCAAGTGCACGGCGGGCCTGCATCACGCCGTGCGCTGCACTGACGCTGACGCTGGGCTCGAGCAGCATGGCTTCCTCAACGTGCTGCTGGCGGTCGGCGCAGCCGCCGCCGACGCTGGCGTTGGCGAGATCTCGGCCATCCTCGCCCAACGCGACCGGGCCGCCGTCGCGGCAGCCGTCCGGGCTCTGGACCCGGAGACCGCCGCGGAGATCCGTTGGCTGTTCACTTCGTTCGGCACCTGCAGCACCAGGGAGCCCGTTGCCGACCTGGTCAGCCTCGGGTTGCTGAGTCAGCACTGAGAATTTGTTGAATCCAGGAGGTCTTCTTCATGGCACTGCCGCGACCCTGTGAGTGGCTTGCAATACCGGCCGGGCATCCGTTCGGCCTCCAGACGCTGCCGTACGGGTCGTTCAGCAATGTCCAGCACCCGGCACGCCGGCGGGTCGGGGTCGCGATCGGCGACCACGTGCTCGACCTGACCGCTGCGTCCGAGCGCCTGCTGCCGGGTCGCGCTGCAGACTTCAGCTCGGGCAGCCTCGACCGTTTCCTGGCCGCCGGCGACGGTGCGTGGGCACAGGTCAGGGCCGCGCTCACCGAATGGTTCAGCCACCACCGCTACCGCAGCGCGATCGAGGAACTGCTGGCGCCCGCCGACAGCGTGGCCATGCACCTCCCCTTCGCCGTCGCCGACTACGTGGACTTCTACGCATCAGAGCAGCACGCGACCAACGTCGGGCGGATCTTCCGGCCGGACGGCGAGCCGCTCACGCCGAACTGGCGGCACCTGCCGATCGGCTATCACGGCCGGTCGGGAACCGTCGTGGTATCCGGCACCCCGATCCGGCGGCCATGCGGGCAGATGCGGCCGTCCGGATCGCCGACGCCCGTATACGGCGTCTGCCGCAGGCTGGACTTCGAGGCCGAGCTCGGTTTCGTAGTCGGGGTCGAGAGCGTGCTCGGCGAGCCGGTTCCTGCTGCGCGGTTCGCCGAGCACGTGTTCGGCGTGTGTTTGGTGAACGACTGGTCGGCGCGCGATATCCAGGGCTGGGAATCCCAGCCGCTCGGACCGTTCCTCGGAAAATCCTTTGGCACAACAATTTCCCCGTGGATAGTGCCGCTCGCCGCGCTCGAGCACGTCCGGGTCAGGCCGCCATCCCTGGAAACCGAGTTGGCCAGCTACCTGGCTGACTCGGGCAACTGGGGACTGGACATCCAGCTCGAGGTGCGCATCAACAGACAAGTTGTGTCCAGACCGCCCTACGCTGCCATGCACTGGAGCCCGGCACAGATGCTCGCACACATGACAGCTAATGGCGCGTCGCTGCGGACCGGGGACCTGTTCGCTTCTGGGACAGTCAGCGGGCCGCGGCGCGACCAGTGGGGGTCGCTCATCGAGCTCGCCTGGGCGGGCAGGGAGCCGCTGGGCCTTCCCGATGGGAGCAGCCGCGCCTGGCTCGAGGACGGCGACGAGGTCGTGATCACCGCCTCGGCCGCCGGCGAGGACGGCGACCCGATCGGGTTCGGCGACGCGCACGGCCAGATCATCCCGGCCTGGCCGCCCGGATCCTTAGGTGGACCATCCTGCTAGACGGCACGTCACCGGCAGATCCGCGGCTACGATGACGACATTGCCAATACGCGGGAGAAAGCGTCATGTCAGGGCAGCAGGAGCAGTGGGACGGGCGGGAGCAGTCCAGCCAGCCCGACCAGCTCGATGCCAGCCTCGTCATGGCACAGCGGTCCGCACGCGGCCAGGATCGCGCGAACGGACATGCCCGTCCGACCGGCAGCGGGGGCGCCCGGGGTGCCGGGGGCGCCAGGGGTGCTCGGGCGGCCGATTCTGACCCGTCTCTAGCCACGGCCGAGACGACCGGACAACATCGTTCTCCCCGGAGCCTGTTCGACCCTGGTCCAGCGACTGACCATGGGCGAAACGGTGTTGCCTGGCCGGCCGAGCCAGCAGGCGCGACGGATGCTATCGCCAAGACCGCCACCCAGACTGGCGAAGAAACCCTGACGGAGACTCTCGCGGGGACCAGGGCGGAGGCAACTGCGGAGATCGCGGCGAAGGCCGCAGCGGAGAGCGAACCTGAGACCGGGGCCGTAGACGCCAGGCCCTCCGCGAGGACTGAGCAGGAACAGAAGGCGGCCAGCGAGCAGATTGCTCCGGCGGCCAACCCGGTGGCAGGTACCAGTTCGCGGGCCGCTGCCGGCATGGCTGCGGGAGCACCGCAGCAGGCCAGCGACGCGCTCACCGGGCCGACGGCCGAGCAGCCCGCGAAGACGGCCGAGGCGCGGGCACGTGCCCCGTCAGCAGCCGACTCGCCCGCGCGTGAGATCGACCGGCCGAACCTCACTGCGGTCCCGGGCTCGTGGGCCGATCTCAGGCAACGCCTGGAGCGCCTGCCGTACGGGCACCCCTCGTCGCCTTACCACGTTGACGGCGAGCGCAAGCCGCCTCCGCCGCGACTGAAGCACCTGGAGCTAGCGCCCCCGTTGGCAGATCGGCCGGGTGAAAGGCCCGCGAGGCCGGGCAGGTATGACCGACCGGGCACGGCCGATCAGCTCGGCAGCAGAACCAGTCCTGGCCATCCGGCGACGGAAGGCGAACCGTACCAGGAGCCCGCCGAGCCCGCCGAGCCCGCGCGAGAGTACACGCCGCCAAGCGCGGAAAACAATAACCGGCAGCAGTCCAGGCCGATGCCCACATTCACGCCGGCGAGTGCTGGACCGGCCCGGGACGCCACCAGGCCGACGACAGCAGATTCTACGGCGGATGCCCTCTGGCGCCCGTCCGCCACCAGGTCAGGACCGGGTGATTCGGCCGCGGACCCCGCCCGGCCCGACTCCGCCGGCGAGGCCAGCCGTGGCCACGAAGCTCCCGACGAGGAACGGCATGAGCGGCCCGGCGCCCGGCCCGGCAACGAAGCCACCCATCGGCCGGCCGAGCCGCCCCTGATGCCTGCCGCCAGACGACCAGAGCCGCTTCCCCGCCGTCCAGCAGAACCGACGGCCGACCGGCGCCAGCCCGAAAGCCACAGGGCGACAGCGCAGGCGGGATCGCTTCCGGTCGGCCGTGGCCCCGGGTTTAATCCGAGCTCCACCCGGCCGCGCACAGCGACCGACGGTTCATGGACATGGGGCCCTGCGAGGCTCACGGGCGATCAGGTGCGCATCGCCGAGGACGGCTACGACCGGTTTCGCACAGCAGAAGGCCGCGACTTGTTCGGCAACTACGGGGGTAGCGGCCTGACCGCCAAGTTGCGCCAGGTGGAAGGGCGGCTCGAGCACGGGCGGCTGGCACCGGGGACCGAAAAACGCGCGCTGCTTGAGCCTGACGTGTTCCGGGCCAGGTTCGCTGACATGCTGAGGCGTCATCCGGACCGGTCACCGGAGCTCCTGGCCAACCGGGTTCCCGGCGCGCTGTCCTACGCCTTTATCTTCGGCATCGACCATTACGCCGATGGCATCGTGCTGGTGCAGGACGCCCTGGAAGCCCAGGGCTTCGAGCTGCAGGCTCGCAGGAACAGCTGGAACAGCGTGGCAAACCGATGCGTGTTCACGATGTGGCACGACCCGCTCAGCGAGTTGCCGTTCGAGGTGCAGTTCCACACCTCAGCCAGCCTCGAGGCCCAGCAGCTCGCGCGCACCTCGGCCACCCTGATCAACGATCCGCGGATTCCGCCAGAGGAGGCTGCCAGCCTTCGGGCGGACTTGGCTTCAGCCTGGGCGGCGCTGCCCTCGCCGCCAGGCAATGCGGAGATCAGCGACTATCGCCGCTTTGGCAGCGGCGCGCCTCGTCGCTGACGCAGTGTCAGTCATAGTGGCCGATTATCTTTCACGATTTGAAAGTCGGCCATGGTCACCGCTCCGCATCGGCGCTGTCGGCCTGGCTGGAAACCTCCTGATCGAAATACTCCTTGATCAGCTGCCTTTGGCGCTCGCTGACGAGCTGGAAATGCTGGTCTAGGGCGTCCTCGCCGATAGCTTCGGCAGTCAGATAGAGATCCTTGATCTGGTCCATCTTGGCCGAGGCCGGAGACCATACATCCGACCCCGCGGCGTGGGACATCGGCGTCACCGGTTCGGAACTGGCCGACGACGGAACAGGCGGAGAATCAGGCGGCGGCGGGGGTGAAGCCGCGGCGATACTCTGAGCCGGCTCGAACGGGCCGCGCATCCGCGGTGCGGCCACCGCGGATTGGCTAGCCACCTGCCTGCTCGGCTTGGCGGGCGCCGCCGGATCCTTACTCGCCCGCGGCCGTTGAACCAGGATGACCGCCATCGGCGTGGTCTCGGCATCGGGGCTCACGACGGCGTCGCCATCAGCGTCTCTGCTCGCCAGGCCAAGTGCCGGCGCGGCGGACTGCGGCGGTGCCCCGACGGCTGGTGGGATCGTGCCCGTTGGACTAGGTGGCGTCGACGCGGTAGCAGCCAGGCTCGCCGAAGCTGCTGAAGCGCCCGCATTTTCGGGCGCGTCCTGTGTCACGCTCGGGTTCGCTGGCACACCCGACGCGCTCAGCTCGGCGGGGCTACCGGCCTCCGTCTTGGCTGGCGATGTCGCCGTCTCGTTTTTCTCCGGAGCTCCGCCCGCGGACGGGCCAGGGGGCAATGCGGCAGGCCGCGCGCCAGCCTTCCTGACCGGACCTGCCGGCCGACCAGGGCTGGGATCCTGCCTGGCGTTTCTCGCCGCCTGATCTTCGGTTCGGCCGGCTGCTGCGGCTCCCTGCCGCGGCTCATGCCAGTGTCCTGGCCCGCGCGATGCCGGGTCGTTGTTGCCGTATCCGGCGGGCTGAACGGGATACCGGCGGCCAGCCGGATGGCCGCGGTCCCCGTCAGGGCCGTACTCCCGTGGCGGCGGCCGGCCGGGCCCGTAGCTCGGTGCCTCACGGGGTGGCCAGGGACCGTTCCCCTGTGCTGGCATCGGGCGAGCTTGCCGACCGTAGCCCGGGCGCTCATCCCATCGAAGTGCTTCGCGGTCCCAGCCGCCACGCGGTTCGTAGCCGTCAGACGGAACCCGCCGCGGAGGCCCGTAACCCTCAGCCGGGCCGGACCGTCTCCGCGGCCGGTACCCAGCTGGCGGACCGTAGCCAGCCCGCCGATCATAGTCGTTCCCGGCGGCAGCACCGCGGGCGCGATCGTAACCATCGGGCGAGTCATACCTGGCTGCCCGGCCAGGTCCGTAGCCGCCCGCCGGTCCGGAGCGGTCCTCGGTGTCGAATCCGTGCCTGGCAGTCAGCCCGTATTCACCGGGCCGACCGTACCCGCCGGACGGGCCATAGTCATCCGGCATCGCATAGTCATCAGGCGGTGGACCATACTTGCCCGGCGGACCATACCTATCCGGACCGGAACCGCCGGGCTGGCCATGCACCGGCCGCGGATAGGCGTAACCGTCGCCGTGTCCATATGCATCGGGCGGGCCGTAGCCATTGCCGGGCCCCAGCCCCTGACGCCTGGCCAGATCATCGCGATAACCGAGACCGTCTTGCACGTAGCCGTCTTGGGTCCGATAGCCCTCAGACGGCGGAAACTCGCCTTCCCCCGCACGGCCTCCGTAACCTCCGGGCTCGGCGTAACCTCGCGGCTCTGCGTAACGGCCGGGCGGCCCGTAACCTCCGGGCGGCCCGTAACCACCGGGCGGCCCATGTTCCCCTGGCGGTCCAAACCGGCGATGAACCCGGTAGCCGTCGGCCCTGACATCCGGACGGGCAGTCGAGGCAGGGCCGTAACCGCCCGCGCCCGGGCCGCCGTCGAACGGCGGGTAACCGGGAGCCGCCGCGTCCTGCCCGTAGCGTGGCGGCCCACGCCGCGGCCCGTACCCATCCGCGGCCACGGGCGCGCGGCCATCGGTGTACGGTGGCTGGCCGCCGGGGTCCTGCAGACGAGGCACATAGCCGAGGCCGCGAGCTGCTATCGGCTGATCGCTCCGCGGCCGGCCGCGCGGATCGTAGCCGCTACCAGGCCCTGGGCGGACTGCCCGCGGCTGCTGCATCGGTTGGCCTGCTGGCTGCTGCCATACCTGTTCATGCGGCTCATGCCAGATCTGCCCGTGCGGCTCGCCCTGGTGCCAGACCTGGCGGGCAGGTTCGGTCCGGTAAGGCTCCGCCTGGACGGGCCTCCCCTGGATCGGCACCGCCTGAACCGACTCCGGCTGGACCGGCTCCGCCTGGACGGGCCTGCCCTGGACCGGCCCGCCGTACGGAGATGGACCGTCCAGAGGCTGGCTTCTGGCCGGATCGGCCCAGTTCTGGCGCGCCGAGATGACAGGTGTAACAGGTCGTCCGATCCGGAAAGGGCTAAGCCACTGATCGGCTTCGATGTCACCGGTCTCGACCGGGATTTCGCGCCCCGCCTGGCCAGGATTGGCGTTCTGCCCGTCGCGTGCCGCGCTGTTCTCGCCCGGCTCACCTTGTCCCGGCTTGCGCCGGCCCCTGCGCCCCCCGGCCACGGCTAGACGGACCGCCAAGGCGCAGGGTAGGCCGCGTGTCGCGAAGAGACTGCCCGCACCGACAAGCTAACTACCTCCGCACCGCCGGCTCGCGATACAGCCACTTGACCGATGAGGGCCGTCGGAAGGATCACAGGCCAGGCGCATCGCCCCGCCGCCAGCACCCGGACAGGCCACAGCCGCCAGGAATATCCCGATCCCGCGGAAATGCTGACCAGTCCGGGTTTAACCGTCTAACGATTTCACGGGAGTGGGTAAGTCGCAACCGATCCGACGCAGGTACGCGCTCGAACACGGAGCCAAATCGGCATATCGGCCGGTTGGTCGGGCGTTGCGGCACAAACTTACGCACAGCAAGGACGTGAGCTAGGTTGTTCTCACTTAGCGAGTCCCACCACTGGGCCGATAGCTAGGAGGGAATATGTCGAACCAGGTTAAGTATGTCCTGCAAGAGTCCGAGATGCCGCACCAGTGGTACAACATCATCCCGGACCTGCCCGCGCCTCCGCCGCCGCCCCTGCATCCGGGGACTCGTCAGCCGGTGGGGCCTGATGACCTCGGACCGCTTTTCCCCACTGCGCTGATCATGCAAGAGGTCTCAGGAGACCGGCACGTCGCGATTCCGGAAGCCGTGCTCGACGTTTACCGGCTCTGGCGGCCCACGCCGCTGTTCCGCGCCCGCCGCCTTGAGACGGACCTCGGCACCCCGGCCAGGATTTACTACAAGTACGAGGGGGTCAGCCCGGCCGGCTCGCACAAGCCGAACACCGCGGTGCCTCAGGCCTACTACAACGCGGCCGAGGGCGTCAGGAAGCTCACCACCGAGACCGGCGCGGGGCAGTGGGGCAGTGCGCTGGCGTTCGCCTGCGCCCTGTTCGATATCGACCTCGAGGTCTGGATGGTGCGCTCGTCCTTCGACCAGAAGCCCTACCGGAAGCTGCTGATGGAGACCTACGGGGCAACAGTGCATCCAAGCCCCTCCGACGTCACCAGCGCGGGCCGGGCGATCCTGGCCGAACATCCTGACTCGACGGGCAGCCTGGGCATCGCGATCAGCGAGGCCGTCGAGGTGGCGGGCGGCAACGCCGATACCAGATACTCGCTGGGCAGCGTGCTCAACCACGTGCTCATGCACCAGACAGTCATCGGCGAGGAAGCGCTCAGGCAGCTGGCCCAGGCCGGGGACACTCCCGATGTCATCGTCGGCTGCACCGGCGGCGGATCCAACTTCGGCGGCCTGGCCTTCCCGTTCCTGCGGGAGAAGATGGCCGGGCGGATGAATCCGGTCATCCGCGCCGTCGAGCCGGCTGCCTGCCCGTCCTTTACCAGGGGCACCTACGCGTATGACTTCGGTGACACGGCGGGATTCACGCCGTTGCTGAAGATGCATACGCTAGGGCACGAGTTCATTCCCGACCCCATTCACGCGGGCGGGCTGCGTTATCACGGAATGTCACCGTTGCTGTCGCACATCTATGCGCTCGGCCTCATCGAAGCGGTTGCGAAGCCGCAGTCTGAGTGCTTTGCCGCCGGGCTGCGGTTCGCCAGGACCGAGGGAATCGTCCCCGCGCCCGAGCCCACCCATGCCGTCGCGGCCGCCATCGAGGAGGCGCTGCGCTGCAAGGAGACGGGCGAGGAGAAGGTGATCCTGACCGCGCTGTGCGGCCACGGCCTGCTCGACCTGCAGGCCTACGGCGACTACCTGCACGGCGAGATGCGCGACCTCGAGCTCGCCGACATCGCCATCTCCGAGGCGCTGGCCAGCCTGCCAGCCGGCGTGTAACGTCCGGTCGCTCACACTCGCACGGGCGGGGCTAAAGCGCCGCGTCGCCGTCGAGGGCGCCGCTCAGCTGTCCTCGGTCGTGAGCAACTCCATGATCTCCTCGCCGTAACGTGCCAGCTTGGCCTCGCCGACGCCGCTAATGCCGGCGAGCTCGGTCAGCGACGAAGGCGGCTGTGCCGCGATCTGGCGGAGCGTCGCGTCGTGGAAGATCACGTAGGCCGGCACGCCCTGCTCCCTGGCGGCTGCCGCACGCCAGAAGCGGAGCCGCTCGAACAGGCCCACTGCGGCGGCAGGCAGCTCGGCGGCCGGCTGTGGGCTGGGCCGGCTGGATTTCGCCCTGACGCGGGCCGGCGCCTGCTCGCGGCGGAGCAGAACCTGCCGCTGCCCGGCAAGGACCGCGCCGCTGGCCCCGGTCAGCGCGAGCGTGCCGTAGTCGCCCGCGACCGCGAGCAGCCCCTGGGCGAGCAGCTGGCGCACCGCGCCGCGCCACTGCATCTCGGTCAATTCGGTGCCGATCCCGAAGACAGTCAGCGAGGCGTGATCGTTCTCGATCACCTTGGGTGTCTTCCTGCCCAGCAGGATGTCGATGACCTGGCCCGCGCCGAACCGCTGGTGCCGCTCCCTGTGCAGGCGCAGCACCGCCGACAGCAGCTTCTGCGCGGCGATCGTGCCGTCCCAGGTCTGGGCAGGCGACAGGCAGGTGTCGCAGTTGCTGCACGGCTGGGCTGACTCGCCGAAGTAGCCGAGCATCTGAGCGCGGCGGCACTCGACGGTTTCGCACAGCGCGAGCATCGCGTCCAGATGCGCGGCCAGCCTGCGGCGGTGCGCGAGATCGCCCTCCGAGGTGTCGATCAGCCTGCGCTGCAGCACGACGTCGGCCAGGCCGTACCCCAGCCAGGCGGTCGCGGGCAAGCCGTCCC
>Ga0070707_100006727_pt1 | contig 10657 bp, 6 predicted proteins | sample KBSK5502metaG_FD_65468 | JGI IMG/M metagenome (GOLD analysis project Ga0070707, IMG submission 65468) | Corn, switchgrass and miscanthus rhizosphere microbial communities from Kellogg Biological Station, Michigan, USA - KBS K5-50-2 metaG | ecosystem: Host-associated > Plants > Roots >... | reverse complement strand
CGGCAGCACGAGCATGATGACGATCGGCTGGATGAAGCTCTCGAACTGCGCCGCGAGCACCATGTACACGAAAATCAGCGCGAGCCCGATCGCGAGGATCATGTTCGCCGTGGTCTCGTCGAGAATCTTCGACTGGCCCTGCAGCCGGTACGACATCGTCGGCGGCATGCCGAGGCCCGCGAACATCCTGCGGACGTCGTTCGACGCTTCATCGAGCGCGTGGCCGGGCGCGATGTCCGACGACATCATCACCGTGAACTGCCGGTTCGAGCGCTGCAGCGCGCTCGGTCCGAGGCCCCGCTCGACGCGCGCGATGTTGTCGATCCGGACCGGCCCGTTCAGGGAGGGCACGGTCAGCCGGCCGATCTCCTCGGCGTCGCGCCGCTGATTCTCGCGCACGCGGATCTTGACCGGGTACTGCTCCTGCCCTTCCTTGTAGAACGAGATGCGGTCGTCGCCGGAGACCGCGAGCCGCAGCGTGTTGCCGACCGTGGCCATGCGCACGCCGAGATCCGCCGCCCGCCGGCGATCGACGGCGACATGGATCTCGGGATTCGACACGCTGAGGCTGATCTTCGGATCGGCCAGGCTCGGCAGCTGCTGCGCCGCGCCGAGCGCCTTCAGCGCGAAATCGGCCAGCTGCTTGAGATCGGGGCCGAGCATGTTCGCCGAAATCGCGTAGCCGCCCTGTCCCTCTCCGCTCCCGAGCGCGTTTCGGGACGAAATGCTCGGCCGGTAGGCCGGATGCATCGCGAGCCGTTTGCGCATCTCGGCGATGATCTCGCCCTGCGTGTGCTTCCGCTCGTCGATCGGCAGCGCCTGACATTGGAAATGAATGTGCGTGACGTTGCTGCCGAAGCCGCCGCCACCGCCGCCGCTCGGGTTGACGAGCGGTTCGATCTCGGCGACGCCCTCGATGCCCTGGAGCTCCTTCAGGACCTGAAACGCGATTTCCTGTGAGCCTTCGAGCGACGTGCCTTCGGGCGCGTCCATGTGGATGGTCCACTCGCCCATGTCTTCGTTCGGGACGAACTCGCGGCCGACCATCCGATTGAGCGGGAACATCAGCAGAAAGGTGACGGCCGAGATCGCGATGATGACGGCCGAGTGATCGAGCGCCCAGCTCACCTGGCGCGCGTACCACGCATCGAGCCAGTGGAAGAATCCCTTTTCCTTGGTCTTGTGATCGGCGACTCCGTCCGACACTTTCAGGAACCGCGAGCTGAGCATCGGCGTCAGCGTGAAGCTGACGAGCATCGACACGAGGATCGCGAACGCCATCGTCCAGCCGAACGGATTGATGAAGCGCTTCGCGTAGCCGTTCATGAAGGCGATCGGCAGGAAGATGACGACGAGCGACAGCGTCGTCGCCATGACGGCGAGCGCGACCTCGCGCGTCCCCTGGATGGCCGCCTCGAACGGCGTACAGTTCTTTTCTTCTATGTACCGGAAGATGTTCTCCAGCACGACGATCGCGTCGTCGATGACGATGCCGACGGCGAGGGTGATGCCGAGCAGCGTCATGTTGTTCAGCGTGAACCCCATGATGCTCATCAGCGTGAACGACGAGACGATCGACGCGGGAATCGCGAGCGCCGCGATGATGACCGCGCGGATGTTGCGGATGAAGAGCATGACGACGATCGCCGCGAAGAAGCTGCCGAAGATCAGGTGCTCCTCGAGCGACGCGACCGAGGCGTAGATGAACTTCGAGTCGTCGCGGACGATGGTCAGATTGACCGATTTCGGCAGCGCCCGCTGAATCCCCGGCAGCTTCGCGCGCACCCCTTCGATGACCGCGACCGTGTTCTCGCCCATCGCGCGGCGGATGTCGAGCTGCACCGCCGGCTTGTCGGCCAGCCAGACCGATGACGTCGGCCGCTCCGAGGTGTCTTCGGCGTATCCCACGTCCGAGACGCGAATCGGCGTGCCGTTCTTCGTGGCGACGACGATGCTGTTGAAATCGGCGGTCGCGTCGATCCGGCCGAGCGTCCGCAGCAGCAGCTGTCCCTTCCCCTGCTCGACGGCGCCGCCGGGAATCTCGACGTTCTCGGCGACGACCGCGTCGCGCACCTGCGTCAGCGACAAGCCGTAGGAATTGAGCTTCTGGATGTCGACGACGATGTGAACCTCGCGGGCGCGGGCGCCGGCCATCGTCACCTGACCGACGCCGTTGACGGTCTGGACGGTTCGCGTGATCTGCTTGTCGGCGAGCTCGGTCAGCGTCCGCAGGCTCATCGCATCGGACGACACCATGATCGACATGACCGGGTCGGCGTCCGGATCGACCTTCGTGATGACCGGCGGCAGCAACTCCGGCGGCACGCTCCTGATCGCGCCGGCCACTTTCTCCCGCACGTCGTTCACGGCGTCGTTGAGGTCGCGCTCGAGGACGAAGCGGACGGTGATGTTGCCGCGCCCCTCGTTGATGCGCGCCGAAATCTCGTCAATCCCCGAGACGCCGCTGATCGCTTCTTCCATCGGCTCGATGACCGACGAGCTGAGCTCGTCCGGGCTCGCGCCCGGCAGCGACAACGAGACGTTCACCGTCGCCGGATCGGCGCGGGGAAACAGGTCGACGCCGAGGTCGCGGAACGAAAAGATCCCGAGCACCACGAGCGACATGACGAGCATCGTGGCGAACACGGGTCGACGAACGCAGAGTTCGGACAACATTTCTTAAGCCTCGTGGGGCCCCACCCCCACTCGCAGACGCGCTCGCACCGTTGTGCTCGCGCGCATCCAGGACAGAACGTCGCTGACTGGTCGCGGGCGGCGCTTACTCCACGTTCTGTTTCACAGAGACTTTCGTGCCGTCGATCAGCTTGTCGACGTCGGAGATCGCGACGGTCTCGCCGGCCTTGACGCCGCTCATGATCTCGATGCGATCGCCGAGCCGCTCGCCGACTCTCAACTCGCGCACCACGAGGCGATCGGCGTCGACGACGAAGACGCGGTTGACGCCGTAGCGGTACTGGAGCGCCGCGTACGGCAACGTCAGCACCTGATCGACGCGGCTGCTGACGATACGCACGCGCGCGAAGGTGCCCGGCTTCAGCTGGGCATCGCTGTTGGGCACGAGCGCTTCGAAGGGAAACGCGCGCGTCGACGTGGTGACCGCGGGACTGATGCGCGACACCTTGCCGGCGATCGTCTTGCCTGGGAACGCGTCCACGTGCAGATCGATCGGCTGGTCGACCTTGATCCAGGGCGCCATGCGCTCCGGAATCTCCGCCGCGACCTTGAGCGGATCCATCCGGACCACCGCCATCACCGGCGTCTGCACCTTGACGTACTCGCCCAGGTTCACGAGGCGCTTTTGCACGTAGCCGTCGAACGGCGCGCGAATCGTCGTGTCCCGCAACTGGCGCTCGGCAAGCTTCGCCGCGGCTTCAGAGGCGTCGATGTCGGCGCGGAGGTTCTTGGCGTTCTGCAGCGACGAGTCGTAGCCCGCCTGCTTGGCCTGCAGCGTGGCCTGCGCATCGTCGAGGGTCTGCCGCGGAACGAGCTGACGTTTGTGCAGCTCCTGCGCCCGATCGAAGCCCTGCCGCGCCTGCACGAGCTCGGCCTGCGCCCTCACGACATCAGGCGTCCGCTCGACGGCCGGCATGTGCTGCGGATCGGGCGCGCCGTACTTCGCAAGCGCACGGGCGAGCGCAGCCTTCTGCTGGTCGGCGTTGTACTGGAGCTTCTCGGCGTCGAGCTCCACGAGCGTCTGGCCCGCATGCACGCGATCGCCAAGGTCCGCGAACAGCTTGCTCACGCGTCCCTCGGCCTCCGACGAAATCGTGACCTCGTCGACGGCCGCGAGCGTGCCGACGACCTCGACCGATCGCTGAACGGCCTCTTCCCGAACGCGCTCGACCTTCACCGGTTTCGCCGCCTCGTCGCGGCCGCGCGCCTGGGCGCTCTCGGACTTCGAGCACGCGGCGGCGCCGGCGGCGAACACGAGCGCCGCGGCGGCCGCGACGCACTGCCTGTTTCTGAGAAGCGAATCGCGCATATGAATCTGATAAACCCTGTCGAGGGAAAGTCTTAAGAGTATACGTGCGACTGCAACGCGAAGCCTTGTAATGGTTTGTCTATCGTCGGAGCGCAGGCCTGTAGGCCTGCCATCTTGGTTGGGCCGCCCTGAAGGGCTGCGCGACGTCACAGGCTGACGTGTCGCAAGCGAAGCGCGTTGGCAATGACCGACAGCGAGCTCAGCGTCATCGCGGCACTCGCCCAGATGGGGCTGATGAGGAGACCGAAGAACGGATACAGCGCGCCCGCGGCGACCGGTACGCCGACGATGTTGTAGACGAACGCGAGAAACAGATTCTGGCGGATGTTGCCGAGCGTCGCGCGCGACAGGCGCCGCGCGCGCACGAGGCCGCGGAGATCGCCTTTCACCAGGGTGATGCCGGCGCTCTCGATCGCGACGTCGGTGCCGGTCCCCATCGCGATCCCGACGTCGGCCTGCGCCAGCGCGGGCGCGTCGTTGACGCCGTCGCCCGCCATGGCGACCACGTGACCCTCGCGCTGCAGCTTCGCGATCACGTCGCGCTTGCCGTCGGGCAGCACTTCCGCGAGGACGTCGTCGATGCCGAGCCGCCGGCCGATCGCCTCGGCCGTCGCACGCGTGTCGCCCGTCACCATCACGACGTGCAGGCCGTCGCGCGTCAACGCACGAAGCGCGTCTGGCGTCGACGCGCGAGTCTCGTCGGCCACGGCGATGAGCCCGGCCGCCTGACCGTCAATCGCAACGGCGAGCACCGTTTGTCCATCGCGACGCCACGCCTCCGCGCGTGCGGACACGGGACCGACGTCGATGCCGCGCGCCTTCATCAACTCGACGTTGCCCAGATCGACGCGCCGTCCCTCGACGCGTCCACTGACGCCTTTGCCGCTCGTCGACGTAAACCCGGTGACCGCGGGAATCGGAATGCGCTGCGCCTCCGCGGCGCGTACGATGGCGGCCGCCAGCGGGTGCTGGCTCCCGCGCTCGACCGCCGCCGCCAGACGCAGCAGATCGGTCTCGCTCCATCCCGCCGCGGCTTCGACGGCCGTCACCTGCGGGCGCCCCTCGGTCAGCGTGCCGGTCTTGTCGACGACGAGCGTGTCGGCGCGTCCGAGCAGTTCGAGCGCTTCCGCGTTCTTGATCAACACGCCCGCCTTCGCGCCGTGCCCGGTGCCGACCATGATCGCCATCGGCGTCGCCAGACCGAGCGCACACGGACACGCGATGATGAGCACCGCGACGGCGTTGACGAGGCCGTGCGCCAGCCGCGGCGCGGGGCCCCAGATCGCCCACGCGACGAACGTGACGACGGCCGTCACGATCACGGCCGGCACGAAGAACGCGGCGACGCGATCCGCGAGCCGCTGGATTGGCGCACGGGTCCGCTGCGCCTCGGCGACCATCCGGACGATCTGCGCGAGCAGCGTCTCCTTGCCCACGCGCTCGGCGCGCATGGTCATGGTCCCGTCGCTCACGACGGTCGCGCCAATGACGCGGTCGCCCGGTCCCTTGTCCACGGGCATCGATTCGCCGGTCACCATCGACTCGTCGACCGAGGCTGCCCCGTCGATGACGAGGCCGTCGACCGGGACCTTCTCGCCGGGACGCACGCGCAGCATGTCGCCGGCCTGCACATCGGCGAGCGGGATGTCCTCCTCTCGTTCGCCGCGAATCACCCGCGCGGTTTTCGGCGCGAGCCCCAGGAGCTGACGGATCGCGGCACCCGTCCGATGGCGCGCGCGCAGCTCGAGCACTTGTCCGAGCAGCACGAGCACGGTGATCACGACGGCGGTGTCGAAGTAGGTGTCAATCCCGCCCGGCTCGCCGGGCGCATGAGGGGCATGGAAGCCGGCGGGAAAAACGCCGGGCGCGATCGTGGCGACGGCGCTGTAGGCGTACGCCGCGCCCACGCCGATGCCGATCAGCGTGAACATGTTCGGGCTCGCGTTGACGAGCGACTGCCACATGCGCTCGAAAAACGGCCAGCCGCACCAGAAGACCACCGGCGTCGCGAGGATCAGGCCGAGCCAGTTCACCCAGCCCATGCCGAGGCGATGCGCGAGCGATCCGCCGGTCAGCATGTCGCCCATCGTCAGCAGGAACACCGGCGCGCCCAGCGCGACGCCAATCCAGAAGCGGCGCGTCATGTCGACGAGCTCGGGATTCGGCGCGTCGGACAAGTCGGCGACTCGCGGCTCGAGCGCCATTCCGCATTTCGGACACGCTCCCGGCCGATCGCTCACCACTTCGGGATGCATCGGGCAGGTGTATTCGACTCCGGGTGCCGGGTGCTGAGTGCCGGGTGCCTGGTGCTGTGCCGGGTGCTGGGTGCGGGGTGCCGGGTGCTTTTTCGAACCCGCGATCGTGAGCACCGCCGCCTGGGCCATCGGTTCACGCTGGCCGGCGAGGTACTTTTTCGGATCGGCGGAGAATTTCATCATGCAGCCGCTCGAGCAGAAGTAGTACGTCGCGCCGTCGTGCTCGACGCGGCCGGCGGTGCGCACCGGATCGACCGTCATGCCGCAGACGGGATCGATCGCCATCACTCCGTCCCGCCGGCGCCCGGGTTCAGCGCCTCGATAATCGGGCACGCCGCCGCGCCGCCGCCGTGGCACGACCGCACGAGCGTCGTCAGCGCCTCGCGCATCGACTGCAGATGCGCGATCTTCCGGTCGATGTCGGCGATCTTGCGCCCGGCGATCGCGCGGACGCGATGCCGCTCGCTGCGGCGAACCCCGCGGAGACGCGCCAGTTGCTCGATCTCATCGAGCGAGAAGCCGAGCGCCTGGGCGCGCTTGATGAAGCGCACCATGCGCACCGCATCCGGCGAGTACTCGCGATATCCGGATCCGCGCCGCGACGGTTTCGGCAGGAGACCGCGGCGCTCGTAGTAGCGCAGCGTCTGCGTGTTGACGCCGGCTGCCCTGGCCGTCTGACTGATCCACATAGGACGATTCTCGACCCTGTACCTCAGTATAGAGTCAAGAACATTCGCTACGTCGGCATCGGCGGGGGCGGAGGCTGGTTCAGCAGCAGCCAGTACAGACCGAGCTGGCGGACCGCGTCGACGAACTCCTGAAAGTCGACCGGCTTGCGAATGTAGCTGTTCGCGCCGCGGCTGTAGGTGTTCACCAGATCCTGCTCTTCGATGGACGACGTGAGGACCACGATCGGGAGCAGCCGGGTCCGCGGGTGCGCGCGGACGCGCTCGAGGACGTGCAGGCCGTCGATGCGCGGCAGCTTCAGGTCGAGGAGGACGACCTGCGGCAGCGTCGGCGGACGGCCGGCGTGCGCGCCGGTGCTGAACAGATAGTCGAGCGCCTCGACGCCATCGCGCGCGACGACGATCTGGTTCGCGATGTTGCTCTTCCGAAAGGCGCGCAGCGTCAGCTCGACGTCGTCCGGATTGTCTTCGACCAGCAGAATTTCATTCATCGTCGCGGCCTTTGCGTTCGACCTCATCCGAGCGTGAAATAAAACGTCGCGCCCGAGTTCATTCGTCCTTCCGCCCAGACACGACCGCCGTGGCGATGGACGATGCGCTGCACGGTGGCGAGACCAATGCCCGTGCCGGGAAACTCCGCCACCGAGTGCAGCCGCTGAAACGGACCGAACAGCTTGTGGGCGTAGTCGGGATCGAAGCCGGCGCCGTTGTCGCGCACGAAAAATGCCGGCGCGCCGTTCGCGTCGCGCATCTGGCCGACCTCGATCGTCGACCCGTCGCGGCGGCTGCTGAACTTCCACGCGTTCTCGATCAGATTCTGCAGCGCCAGGCGGACCAGCGGCGCGTCGGCCGTCGCCTGCAGCCCAGGCGCAATCGTGATGTCGATCTCGCGCGCCGGCTGCTGGCGGCGCAGCTCGGCGACGACCTGTTCGGCCACGTCGCTCAGGTCGATTCGCTCGCGCTTCATCTCGACCCGCGCGACTTTCGACAGCGCCATCAGCTCGTCGATCAGCAGTCCCATGCGCCGCGTCGCGTGCCGGATGCGGTCCAGATGGCTGACGGCGTCGGGCGGCAGCTGCGGGCCGACGTCTTCGACGAGGGCCTGACTGAAGCCGTCGATGCTGCGCAGGGGCGCGCGGAGATCGTGCGAGACCGAGTAGCTGAACGACTCGAGCTCGCGATTCGCATCGTTCAGCGCGCGCTCGATGTGCTCGCGCCGCGAGATCTCGCGCACGAGCATCACGTGGCTCGTGACCAGCAGGGCCAGGCTGAGCCCGACCGTGATCGTCAGGAACCAGCCGACGCGCCGCACCGCGCCGTCGACGCGCCCGGCCCGCTCGCGCACCGCCGCGTCGCCCTCGGCGCCGCCCTCGTACTCGTGCGCCACCCACAGGGCGTACTCGGGGAACGCGCGCGCCGTCCGGTAGGCGATGCGTCCCGTCAGCGCGACCAGCAACAGGCCCGCAATCGCGATGACGTGCACCGCGATGTGCAGGTGTCGCCGTCCCGGCTCGATCACAACAGGCCCAGCGCTCCCTGAGCCTGGATCCACGCGCGGGCCTGCACCGCCGGCGCCGGATCGGCAAAGTAGCGGCCCTGACCGGTGTCGCAGCCGAGCCGGAGGAGCTGCTCGTGGATCGACGCCGACTCGACCCCTTCGCCAACAACGGACAGTCCGAGATTGTGCGCCAGCTCGATCGTCGATCGGACGATCACGTCGTCGTGGCCGTCTTCGAGATCCGCGACGAACGAACGATCGATCTTGAGCTGGTCGACCGGCAGGCGGCGCAGATAGCTGAGCGACGAGTAGCCGGTGCCGAAGTCATCGATGACGAGCCGCACGCCCATCGCATGGAGGCGTCTCAGGCAGTCCATCGATCGCGTGGGATCGGTGAGGAGGACGTTCTCGGTGATCTCGAGCGCGAGCAACGACGGGTCGGCGCGATGCGCCTTCAGAAAATCTCCGACGCGCTGCGGCAGCTCGGGATCCTGCAGGTTGCGCGGCGACAGGTTCACCGCGATCGTGAGCGGCGTCATCGTGTCGGCGCCGGCCCATTCGCCGAGCGCCATGTCGAGGACGATCATCGTCAGCGGATTGATCAGTCCGGTCTGTTCGGCGAGCTCGATGAAGTCGCTCGGCAGCAGGCGCCCGTGCTGCGGATGATTCCAGCGCACGAGCGCTTCGACGCCGACGACGATGCCCGTCCGCAGCTGCACGATCGGCTGGTACTCGAGGAAGAACTGTCGCGCGTCGAGCGCCTGGCGGAGCTCGGCGATGAGCGTCAGCCGCAGGTGTGTGTGACGATCGCGGTCCGCCGTGTAGACCGCCATCCCCTGCCGATCGCTCTTGGCGAGATACATCGCGACGTCGGCCTTCTGCAGCAGCGCCTCGGCGGACGCGCCGTGCTCCGGGAAGCAGGCGATGCCGACGCTGGCGCGCACGGCGAGCGGCCGTCCTTCGACGACCAGCGGCCGCTCGATTTCCTGCAGGACTTTCTGCGCGGCGAGGATGGCGCCGTCGATGTCGGTCGACGGCAGCACGATGGCGAACTCGTCGCCCCCGAGCCGCGCGACGGTGTCGGCCTCGCGCAGCGTGCCGCGCACGCGCGACGCGACGTGCTGCAGCACGCGATCGCCGGCGTGGTGGCCGAGCGTGTCGTTGATTTCCTTGAAGCCGTCGAGATCCATCACGAGCAGCGCGAGCGGCTTGCTGTCGCGGTGCGCGGCGCGCGCCGCCTGCTCGAGTCGATCGTGCAGCAGCGAGCGGTTCGGCAGCTCGGTCAACGCGTCGTGATACGCGAGATAGGCGATGCGCTGCTCCGCGCGCCGGCGCTCGCGCCGCACCGCCGCCTCGCGCAGCTCGCGCTCGATCGCCGGCACCAGACGCTTCAGGTTGCCCTTCATGATGTAGTCGTGGGCCCCGACCTTCATCGCCGCGACCGCCGAATCTTCGCCGATCGTGCCCGACACGAAAATGAACGGCAGGTCGGCGTCGCGCTCGCGCAGAATCTGCAGCGCGGCGGTGCCGCTGAAGCCGGGCATCGTGTAGTCGGCGATCGTGACGTCCCACGATTGCCGGTCGAGGGCCGAGCGCAGCGCGGCCGGTGTATCGACGCGCTCGGCGGTCACGTCGTAGCCGCCGCGCGTCAGCGCGCGTACGACGAGCGCGGCGTCGTCTTCCGAGTCTTCGATCAGGAGCAGGCGGAGGCGTGGCGTCACATGGACCTAAGTGAACGCGCGAAGGCCCGAGTCAACGCTGGGGGGGCGTGATGGTCGAGGCAAGGCGTGGGCTGCGCGTTCCGATGAAGAGGCCGGTTCAGCGAACGGCCAGTGCACAGGCTGACATACTTTCTACAGCGGTGGTAGGCGAAGAAACCGCAAATCGATCAATTACGTTTTCAGCGTCCCGCCAGCCTGACCGCCGTGGTGAAGCGCGGCTCGATGTCCACCGGTACCGCACTCAATTTGGTCAGAACCTTCTGCACGTCAGGCCGGACGACGCCGAGGCGCTCGCCGAGCGCCTTGGCTTTGGCGTAATCGCCTTCGGCCTGAATCGTCATGATGTCGCGCGTCAGTCCCGTCACGCCGTCCTTGATCTTCTGCGGATCGATCGCGAAGGTGCCGTCCGGCTTCACGACCACTCCGCCGTGATCGATCAGGTAATTGAGCTGGACGGCGATGCCCTTGCCGTGCGCCTCGGTGACCCCGAAGCG
>Ga0070707_100006722_pt1 | contig 10659 bp, 3 predicted proteins | sample KBSK5502metaG_FD_65468 | JGI IMG/M metagenome (GOLD analysis project Ga0070707, IMG submission 65468) | Corn, switchgrass and miscanthus rhizosphere microbial communities from Kellogg Biological Station, Michigan, USA - KBS K5-50-2 metaG | ecosystem: Host-associated > Plants > Roots >... | reverse complement strand
TCGCCCGGCTTGTCGAGCTTGACGACCCGGCCGAGGCCGGCGTCGAACGGGGTGACATCGCGGCCGAGCTCGTTGCCGTACAGGGGCATTCCTGCCTCGAGCCGCAGCGAGTCCCTGGCGGCCAGGCCGGCCGGCACCAGGCCGGCGCCTTCGCCGGCCTCGGTCAGCGCCTGCCACACCGGGACCGCGTCCTGCGGGCTGACGAAGATCTCGAATCCGTCTTCGCCGGTGTAGCCGGTCCTGGCCAGCAGCGCGCCGCGCCCGGCGACCGTCGCCTGGTGACTCGCGTAGTAACGGACCTGGTCCAGGTCGGTGCTGGTGAGCTTGGCCAGTATGCCCGCGGCCCGCGGGCCCTGGATGGCAATCAGCGCGTAGTCCGTCGTGCGGTCGGTCACGGCGGCACCGCGGCCGGCCGCCCGCTCGGTCAGCTCGCCGGCCACGGTCGCCGCGTTGGATGCGTTGGCGACGATGAGGTACTCGGCGGCGGCCAGCCGGTAGACGATCAGGTCGTCGATCACGCCGCCGTCCGGCGCGCAGATCATCGTGTACCTGGCGCGCCCTGGCGCGATCGCGGAGGCCAGCCCGGTCAGTGCGTAATCAAGCGCCGCAGCCGCCCCGTCGCCCGTCACCAGCAGCTCGCCCATGTGCGACAGGTCGAACAGCCCCGCGGCGGACCTGACCGCCCTGTGCTCGGCCGTCTCGCTCCCGTAGCGCAGCGGCATCAGCCAGCCCGCGAAGTCGGTCATGGTCGCGCCAAGGTCGTGGTGCACGGCGGCCAGCGGGGTGCGCCGGGGCGCCGGTGACTGCGAATCTGGCATCTGATGCTCCGAAATGCGACAGGTGAGACAAGCTGCGAGGCCGCGGGCGCGGTGCTGGCGCCGCGGCGGCGCCCGCTGGCGCGGTGCTTGGCCAGCCTATCGCTGTGCGGGCCGGGGACCGGGCTGGGAGTATGGGGCAATGACACTGCTGAGCGAAAACGAGATCACCGCGGCCCTTGGCCGGGCCGCCGGCTGGGAGCGGGCAGGCAACGCGATCACGCGGACGGTCAAGCTCGGTGACTTCCGCGACGCCATCATCTACGTCGGGGCGGTGGCGCACCTGGCGCAGGCCGCGAACCACCACCCGGACGTCGCCATCTTCTGGAACACGGTCACGCTGACGCTGTCCACGCACTCGGCCGGAGGCCTGACGGCGGCCGACTTCGCGCTTGCCAGCCAGATCAGCGCTCTGCCCTGAGGCGACGGGAGGCTCGCGCGGCGTGGTCGAGCTCCAGACCAGGACAAGTACCAGATCGACGACGACGGCTGGACGATCAGGTCGGCGGACGGCAGTCGCGCCGCGCACGTGGAGCACACGATCGCCGTCACCGAGGAACGCCCGATCGTGCTCACCGCGGCCGCGGCAGGGATCCGGGCCAGGGCTTGACGGTCTCTCAGCCCAAGATCAAACTCACTTATCACGACTTCGGGCTCATTCTGCGCCCGACTTGCCCGCTTTGCGGAGCCACAACTCGTGATATGTCGCCGCATCGCCTTCGGGACGATCGCGCTGCGTGAAAATTGCCCGATTTTGACCTGGTGAATTTCCGGTCTGTCGTGGGCGAGCGTGTTGGCGCCCGGCGAATGGCGGATCTTGTCCTGCGGACGGCGCCGCGCCCCCGTGCGGCCCCGTCCGCAGGACAATGACCCGGCCGCTCGCCGCGACCCCCGTCATCACGCGTGCCGTGCCCCGGCGGATAAGCCAGGGCGGCACCGCGCCCCCCGGACGAAGGTCCCCCTCCGCGACTTGCGGCTTCCCCCAATCCCAGTGCCGCGCGGACCCGGGGTCCGGCAGGAGCCGGGCTGTGCGCCGCCTGGGGTTCTAGTTATACACGTTACGCAGGCATGACTACAGCTAGTTACGAGAATGGCTCGGCTCAGTGACGAAATGCGTCCGCTAAATGGACGTGATCGCGCCGTGTGCACCTCAGGGAATGGCCGTCGCCGGCCCGGCAGCCGCTACCGGCCAGGCCGCGAGGGCACGCCCCACGACACGCGGCCGGGCGGGTGCACCAGCCACGAGGTGCGGGTTCCCGGGACGACCGTCCACGAGGTGCGTGTGAGTTCCGACGGAAGCCGCCTGGATCAGCCGGAGCCCTCTTGCCAGGATCGGATCAGCCGAAGTCACACGGAAGGTGCTTGATCCCGTTGATGAAGCTCGACAGCAGCCGGGCGGGCTCTCCCGCGGCGCGGACGCCGGGCACGCGCTGCAGCAATTCGCGCAGCATGACCGTGATCTCCCGCCTGGCGAGGTGCGCGCCGAGGCAGAAGTGCGGCCCGGCGCCGCCGAACCCGACATGCGGGTTGGGCGACCTGGTGATGTCGAACCGCAGCGGGTCGGCGAAGACCGACTCGTCGCGGTTGGCCGACCAGTAGAACAGCGCGCACCTGTCTCCCTCGCGGTACTGGTGGCCGTTGACGACCGCGTCCCTGGTCACCGAGCGCCGCATCCAGATGACCGGCGAGACGTACCTGACGATCTCCTCCACGGCCACGGCGATTCTGCCCTCGAAGTCCGCGAGCAGCAGGTCGCGCTGGTCGGGATGGTCGGTCAGCAGCACCAGAGCGTGCGAGAGCGCCGTGCGGGTCGTCTCGTTGCCTGCGGCTACGAGCAGGATGAAGAACGAGGCAAGCTCGGCCGCAGTTAGCTGCTCGCCGTCGACGTTCGCGGTGGCCAGTGCCGAGATCAGGTCGTCGCCAGGGTTGCCCTCGCGCTCGCCGGCCAGGTTGGTGACCAGGCCGGCCAGATCCGCTCCCGCGGTCAGGATCTGCCCGATCGCCGTGTCCATGTCCTCGCTGAGGAACTCGGGATCGCCTCCGGCCAGGATCGTGTTGGTGTTGTGCAGCACCATCTCGTAGTGCTCGTCGCCGATCCCCATCATGTCGCAGATGATCTTCAGCGGCAGCCTGGCGGACACCTGCGTCACGAAGTCGCCGGGTCCGGCTGCCAGCAAGTCGTCGACGATCACCGCGGCCGCGCGCTCAGCGTCGTCTTCGAACTTCTTGATCATCCTCGGCGTGAACGCGCGTGAGACGATCCTGCGCAGCCTCGCGTGCCGCGGGTCGTCCATGTTGATCATGGAGCCGAAGTACTCGTTGAACTCAGGAGGCAGGTCAACGATGCTGGTCGCGCCGCGCGCGGAGGAGAAGATGTCGGCGTGCCTGCTGGCCTCGAGGACGTCGGCGTGCCTCACGAACGCGTAATAGCCCCCGCCCTCGGTCGTGAACGGCGTGTCCGGATCGGCAAAATACGGGGGAATGTCGAGCTTGCGGAGTTCGGCGAACGCCGCGTGCCTGTCGGCCAGCGACAACTCCCAGAACTCGTTCTGCGACAGGTCAAAGTCACTGGCGGTCGGCGTCGGGGATGCTGCTGGCGTCGTCACGGCAGACCGCCTTCCCGAGGAAATCGGCTCGGCTTGATGCTTTCAGATCAGCACAATGATAGCTACCTGCCCCTTTATCACGTAGTGATCTACTTTGCGGATCACCCGGGCGGCGTCAGCCCTGTTCTGGCGCGGCCGCCGCTAGTTCGGCTGTCGTTCCTGACGCGCTGGACTCCGCGCGCTGCGGCAGCGGTCCGGCGTCGCGCATCCGCAGCCCCCGCCAGGCGATCAGGAGCTGCTCGGCCGAATCCGTGGCATCGACGTCCCAGCGTGCCTCCTCGTCGTCCTGGTGCTCGGTGCTGGCGCGGTCGGACGGCCCCGAGGTGCCCCCGGCGTCCCGCCCTGCTGGTGGCCTCGGCCTGGGCACCTGCTGCGCCTGTCCCCGCCTGATGGCGCGGATCGTGACAAGGCCGTCGGCCTCGCGACCGGCAAAGCTGACCTCATCGCAGCCCGCGAATGCAAGCCTGCGGTGCGCGACGCACGCCTGCACGAGCTGGAGCGTCGCGTCGGTCAGCCCGGCGCTGCCGAGCAGCAGCCGCTGCCTGGCCGCGGCCCGCGCGGGCGGCACGGCCCCGAACCACGGCTGGTCGTCCGCGCCGTCGGCCAACCCGATCCCCGCGCGCGACCCTGGCAGGTCAGATGGCCCGCCAGTCCCGCCCAGGTCGCCCAGGCGCACCGTCGCCAGGCGCCTGAACCGCCCGGTCTGGAAGAGCACATGGCCGTACAGCTCGGTGCCGGAGCCGCCCGCCTCCGCGGGCTCGGAGAGGCCGGCCGCCTCGCCCGCGATCAGGCCGGCAATCTGGCTGGCGGGCGGCGTGGCGTCCGGACGATCCGGCATCGCGAAGACGGCGCGGCAGTGCTCGACGGCGAAGCCGCTGTTGTCTGATCTGACGACCACGGTCACCGCATCCCCGTCGCGGACCGCGGCGAGCCTGATCACCGTCTGCGATCCTGGCGTGCCGGCGGGCAGCACGATCGGCGCGCTCATCGCTACTCCGGCGGCCCGCCGGGCCGGAGTTCCGGATAGCGCCGACGCGACCTGCGCCATCGCCTCGAGCGCCATGCCCGGCGGCAGCACGGGAACGCCGTCGACGCGATAATCGCCCAGGTAGGGGTCGGCGAGCAGGGACAGCCTGGCCTCGGCGACCAGCTCGACGCCCGGATAATGCACGAGCAAGTGCTCGACGAACCGCTTGGGCGCGCGATCGGCGGCGAGAACGCCGGGGCCGCCGGCCGGCTCAGGCACGGCGGCGGCGATCGGCCGCGGCGCCGGCACGCCGACCCTGCCGTGCACGGCGACCCGGGCGGGCAGGCCGTCGGTGGCCAGCAGCTTGAGCAGCTGACGGGATCCCTCCGCGACGGGGATCGGCGCGTACCCGGCCGCCGTCATCCGTTCGGCCAGGTCGGCCCGCTCGCCCATGCCGCCTTCCGACCAGGCCGGCCAATCGACGTGCAGCGCCCGGCAGCCGGGACTGGCCGCGGCGAGTCGCTGCGCAAAGTCGGCGAGCGCGCCGGTCACGAGCGCTCCGGCGGCCTCGCCCGCCATGCCGTACCTGCCGATGACCGACCCTGACGTGACGATCAGCCTCGGCTGCCCCTGGCGCCCCGAGCTGCCGCGCGCGGCCGTGCGGACCGCGGCTGCCAGCTGATCGAGCGGGCCGATATGCCGGCGCACCTGCTCATCGGCCCGCGCCGGGGTCAGCTCGGCGAGGGCGCGCTTCGGGACGGCACCCGCGGCGTGGCCGATCGCGGTGACGCGACCGAACCTGGCCTCCACCCGCCGGACCGCGGCCGTCAGAACGGCGTGATCGGCCAGGTCGACGATCTCGTAGCCGATCTTCGCCCCCGCGCCGCGCAACTCCTCGAGCCCTGCGATGACCGCGTCGTCGTGCTCCGGGTGATCGCGGCCGATCACCACGATCGCCGCGCCCGAGCAGGCGATCACCTGCGCGAGGACCAACCCGGCGGCGCCGCTGCCGCGGCTGATCATGACGACATCGGCCGGCCCGAGCGGGAACTCGCCGCCGCCGGGCGCGGGCAGGACGGCCAGGACGGGCTCGGCCAGGGCGCCGTCGAGGCCGATCGACAGCTCCCGGTACACGCCGGGCCGAGCCGCGGCGACGCCCCGCGCGGCGCTGAGGCCGGCGGCGGTCAGCGGCGCCATGATGGCGGTGATGCCGACGGATGGATGCTCGGCGCGCAGGCTCGCCCACAGGCCGGCCGGGCCTGGCCCCTCGCTGATCGCGACGAGCGTCCCGGTGCCGGCCGCGTCCCTGGCGGCGAGCACGGCCGCCTCGCGGGCATCGGCGTTGTCGAGCCCGCCGATCAGCGCGAGCGTGCGGCTCGCCGCTGGATCATGCCGGAAAATCTCATTGACGCTTTGGTCCAACGGCTCGCACCCGCCGGCGTGGATCCGCCAGGGCTGGTCGTCGTCGGCTGGAACCGGCGCCGCCGGCTGGGTGCGCTCGACGTAGCAGCGCACCCACCGCCCGACGCCGGCGACCGGGCTGCCGGCGTCGGCAGCGCTGCCCCTCGCCGTGGCCTGGAAAGCCGTGCGCTCCTTCGCTGGCTCCGGCCGAGTCTCCGCTGGCTCGGCGCACTGTCCGGGCGGCGCCGGCGGGCCTGTCGGCGCCGGCGTCGGCGCTTCGCACGGATGGGTCAGAAAGACCTGCTCTCGCCAGATGTCGAAGGGGCGGCTTGGCCGCCCGGCGTACAACGCCTCCGGCCTGGGCAGCGCCCCTGCGGCGAACAGCGCCGCAGCGGAATGGGCGACGCTCCCGTCGTCGGCCGGGTCTCCTTCGATGCTGACCGCCATCCGGGCGGAGCCGGCTCCTGGTCGGCCGTCGGGCGCACCCAGCGCGGCGATCGCCGCCGCCAGGTGCTGGCCCGTGCCGGTAGTGATCAGCAGCCTCGCGCTCGCCGAGGCCGCGGCGATCGCCGTAGCGAGCGCGCTTTCGCCTGCCGTCCGGCTGGCGCTGCCTTCCCCGGCAGCCGCCAGCCGCGCCTCGAACAGCTCCGCGCACAGCACCTCGGCGATCGCGGCGGGCTCGGTGACGTCCCGGCCGGTCGACCCGGAGATGAGGCGGCGCCGCGCAGGCCGGAACGCGAAGCTGCTGAACCGGCCGATCGTGCTGCCGAGCTGGCCGGGTGCCGAGCCGGGCGGCGCCGCGAGCGCGGCCGATCGCAGGGCGGTCAGCGTCCGCGCGTCTGCCGGTGTCGCGGCGCCTGCCCAGACCAGCCCGGCCAGCTCGCCGATGCCGTGCCCGACCGCGGCGCCCGCTGCGACGCCGAGTTCGTCGAGCCAGCGCAGCACCGCGAGCATCCTGCTGAGCTGACGCTGCGGGAGGTCGGGCAGGTCGTCGGGCTGACCAGTGATGACCAGTGCCACGTCGCCATCCGCCAGCGCCCCGGTGCCGCCGCCAGGTCCCTGGTCGGCGTAGATGCCTGGCCGGGTCCCGATCGCGGTGCCGCTCAGGCCGGGCAGCAGCCGCATGGCCTCGCTGGCGAGCCCGGCGAGTTCGTCCTGGCCGGCCGCGGTCAGCGCGATCCTGACTGCCTGGCCGGCTGGGCCAGCCGCCTGCGAGAGCGTGACCGCAAGGTCCTGCAGCTGCGCGTCAGAGAGCCATGGCGCGATCGCGGCGAGCCGAGTCAGGGCCGCGATCATTGCCGTCCGATCGGGCGCCGTCAGCAGGTAGGCGAACTGCTGCTCGGGGGAGCGGGCGTAGGTGCCCGAGGAGCGCGTCACGGCGAGCCGGAGCGCGGGCTCGGTCAGGTTCTGCGCCCTGGTGGCGGCCTTGCTCCTGACGCTGGCCGGCCGCCGCGATCTCGCCGGAGTCGCCGGCCTGGTCTGGACGGCCCGCGGCAGCGAGCGGGCGCGCGGCTGCGGGCTCCCGGCGGTCGCGGCGGTCCGGCCGTCCTCGCCGCGCAGCACCAGGTGAACGGCGAGCTCCTCGGGTCCTGCCGCGCTGACGCCCGCGTGCCTGACGCCGGCCGGCCACGACTGCGGCACGGCAGGCAGGCTGAGCGCCGCCCGGCCGTCGCGCAGCATCCCGTGCGGCGTGCGTATTCCGGTGGACGGGGGCAGAACGCCGTTGGCGATCGCGAGCACCGCCTTGATCAGGCCGGCCGCGCCGGCGGCGGCCCGCGTGTTGCCGATGTTGGCGCTGATCGAGCCGAGCGCCGCGAGGCGGCGCGAACCAGCACGCAGATCCGCGAGCGCCGCCAGCTCGGCCAGATCATAGGCCGGAACCCCGGTTCCGCAGCCCTCGACGAGCTGGACGTCTGCCGGGTCGACCGCGGCCATCGCGTAGGCGCGCCGCATGGCGAGCAGCTGGCCGCCAAGGTCAGGCTCGGATCGGCGAGGCCCGCCGGCCGACCGCGCGGGGGCCGGGGGGGACGACCCCCCGTTACCCCCCGCAGCCATGCCCCAGCCGACGATCTCTGCGTAGGTCGGCAGGCTCGCCGCCCGCGCGTCGGCTGACCGCATCAGCAGCACGATTCCGCATCCCTCGCCGGGCAGGAACCCTGTCGGGTGCTCGTCGTAGATGCGCATCTCGCCGATCGCGAGCACTCCGGACTTGGCCAGGCCCACCAGGTCTATCGGGTCGATGCACAGGTCGACCCCGCCGGCCACCGCGGCGTCCAGCTCGCCGGCGGCGAGCGCCTGGCACGCCGTCGCGATGGCGGCCATCGCGGACGCGCCTGCGGCGTCTACCGTCACGCCGCCGCCGCGCAGGCCGAACTGCGCGCAGATGCCGCCAGCGATCGCCGCCGGCGTGCTGCCCGCGAGCGTGTCGGCCGTGACCGGCGGGAACGGGGCCAGGTAGCGGGCCGCGGCCGCGTCGAGCACCTGGCCGGCGACGTCGGCGGGGACCGTGGCGGCAGCCAGGGCGTCGGCGATGACCCGGCGCGCGTACGGCCAGCGCAGCCGCAAGGCGGCGGCCGGCGAGGCGTCGCCCGACATGCCCGATCCGATGTACGCGCCCGCTGTCGCGCCTGGCAGGCCGGCGCCGCCCGCGAAGCCCGCCGCCGCCAGGGCCCGCGCGGTGGTCTCCAGCGCCAGCCAATGCGCGGGGTCGGCGCTTGCGCGCGCCGTGGCCGAGACGCCGAAGGCGCCAGCATCGAACCACCAGCCCTCGAGCAGCGCCGCTCGCGTGCTGTAGGTGGCGTCCGGCGCGGACGGGTCCGGGCTGTAGTAGTCGGCCAGGTCGAGGCGGCCGCGCGGGATCCGACGGAAGGCCCGGCGGCCGGTGAGGATCACGTCGAGCAGCGCGGCCGGGTCGTTAGCGTCAGGGAATCGGCAGGCCAGCCCGACGATCGCGATCGACCGGCCAGGCAATGCGGCGGCCGGTCCCGACGCCGGCGCAGCGGTCATGCTGCCCGCCCGCTTATTTTCCGCCCGCCGCCGAATGGCATTTTCGCGTGCGCAATCGGCCAGGCAAGATGCCGAATATCCATTGTTCCCCCGGACGCGGACTTCCTGACAATGACCCGATCGAGCGTGAGCCACCCCGTTTGCCAGGTTGACCAGCCGTGATGACACTTTGGGATCGCCGCCTGGCGAGGTCGCACTCGCGCAGGCGGCGATACCGGTTGCTGGCTGACACGCCATTATCTGTGGGCATGCCGATAGGGTCAAGGCTGATTAAGCGACCCGGCAAGAAAGCGCAATGCCGATGACTGCCGAATTAACGCGCTATACGCGGCCGGGCCGATGACGATGATTTGCGCGGCCACCCGCGCGCGGTCAGCGGTTTGTACTCGATGGCGCGGCCGCGTCGCAGTGGGATATCCTGTCGCCGTGCGTTGCACCGTGCTGCTCCTTAGCTAGCCGCGCCGACCGTCTTGCTCGTTGGCGCGGCTGCCCCTCGTGAGCGAGGGGCTTTTTGCTTGGCGCACAGGCCGGGCGGCAAGAGCAACCCAGGCAGGTGCAGTCCGTACCAGGTAATCGCGAGGAAGCAATGACAGCCGTTGAGAACGCGCAGGCGGCGGCCGCGGGCCATCAGCGGGCCGCCGCCGAGCAGGCGCAGGAGAAGTGGGATCCCCGGTCGGTCCAGGACAAGTGGCTGGCCAGGTGGGACTCGATGGGGCTGTTCCTGGCCAGCGACGATCCCGCGGACGCCAGGCCGCGCACCTACGTGCTCGACATGTTCCCCTATCCGTCCGGCGACCTGCACATGGGGCACGCAGAGGCGTACGCGGTCGCCGACGCGATCGCGCGCTACTACTTCCTGCGCGGGCACAACGTGCTGCACCCGATCGGCTGGGACGCCTTCGGCCTTCCCGCCGAGAACGCGGCGATCAGGGGCAACTCGCACCCGGCCGACTGGACCTACAGGAACATCGAGGTTCAGGCGCGCTCGTTCCGCAGGTACGCCCTGTCCTTTGACTGGACCAGACGGCTGCATACCTGCGACCCGGAGTACTACCGCTGGACTCAGTGGCTGTTCCTGCGGCTGTACGAGCGCGGCCTGGCTTACCGCGGCGACGGCTACGTGAACTGGTGCCCGAAGGACCAGACCGTCCTGGCGAACGAGCAGGTGATCAACGGCCGGTGCGAGCGCTGCGGCACCGAGGTCATCAGGCGGACGCTCACCCAGTGGTACTTCAAGATCACTGACTACGCCGACCGGCTGCTGGCCGACATGGAACCGCTGGAGGGAAGCTGGCCTGACCGGGTGCTGCTGATGCAGCGCAACTGGATCGGCCGCAGCGAGGGCGCTGAGGTTCAGTTCGCCATCGAGGGCCGTGACGAGCCGGTCACCGTGTTCACGACGAGGCCGGACACGCTGTACGGCGCCACCTTCTTCGTGGTCGCCGCCGACTCGCCGCTGGCCCCCGAGCTGTGCGCTCCCGCGCACCAGGACGAGCTGGCCGCCTACCTGACTCAGGTGCGCAAGCTGACGGACATCGAGCGCCAGTCGGCGGACAGGCCGAAGACCGGCGTGTTCCTTGGCAAGCACGCGATCAACCCGGTGAACGGCGAGCGGATACCGATCTGGGCGGCCGATTACGTGCTGCCGGACTACGGCACCGGCGCGATCATGGCCGTGCCCGCGCACGACCAGCGCGACCTGGACTTCGCGAAGGAGTTCGGCCTGCCAGTCAGGGTCGTCGTGCAGACCGACCTGGCGGATCCCACGCAGACCTGGCAGGCGACGCCCGGTGACGGAACCCTGGTCAACTCCGGCCCGCTGGACGGCATGAACAAGGCGGAGGCGATCGCCGCCATCACCGAC
>Ga0070707_100006720_pt1 | contig 10659 bp, 9 predicted proteins | sample KBSK5502metaG_FD_65468 | JGI IMG/M metagenome (GOLD analysis project Ga0070707, IMG submission 65468) | Corn, switchgrass and miscanthus rhizosphere microbial communities from Kellogg Biological Station, Michigan, USA - KBS K5-50-2 metaG | ecosystem: Host-associated > Plants > Roots >... | reverse complement strand
GGGCCGGGATCGAGATGGCGCGCGCCGCGCTCGACGCGGGCAAGCCGGCCGCGCTGCTGGACCGCCTCCGCGCGGAGAAGACCGCGGCCGACGCGCTTGCGACCGCTGCGCCGGCGACGGCATGACCATCGCGACGCGGCCCGTCCGGGCAAAGGCGAGGGCCGGGGCCAACGGTCGGAACGGGGCACCCGCCGGTCGCCGCGACCGCCGCGGCGTCGTCGGCGAGATCGCCGATCGCCGGCTGGCTGACCTCCGGCCCGAGCTCGATGCGCTCGACGCTGACGCCGCTCGCCGCGCCCTCGCGGCAGCTCCCGAGCCACGACCGTTCGCGCTGCGACTCGCGGCGCCGGGCCTGCATCTGATCGCCGAGATCAAACGACGCTCGCCTTCGGCCGGCCGGATCGCCACGGACGGAGAGGACATCGTTGCTCGGGCGCGCGCCTACCAGGCCGGAGGCGCGGCGGCGATCTCCGTCCTGTGCGAGCCACACTGGTTCGGCGGGTCGGTCGACGACATGTCACGGATCCGCTCACAGGTGAGCGTCCCGGTCCTCGCCAAGGAATTCGTGGTGGAACCGCGCCAGCTCGACCTGCTGCGGGCCGCCGGCGCCGACGCGGTCCTGCTGCTCGCGGTGCTCCATCCGCGCCGGGTGCTGGCCAGGCTGGTCGATCGCTCGCTGGAGCTCGGGCTCGAGCCGCTCGTCGAGGCCCACGACGAGCGTGAGCTCGAGGCCGCGCTGGCCACGAACGCCCGGGTCATCGGCATCAACAACCGCGACCTGGGCACGCTCGAGGTCGACGCGGAACGCGCCGCGCGACTTCGCGGGCTGGTGCCGGAGGATCGGATCGTCGTCGCCGAATCGGGGGTCAGGGACGCGGCCACGATCCGTGGCTGGCGAGCCCTCGCCTTCGATGCCGCGCTCGTGGGCGAAACCCTCGTGCGGGCGCAGGATCCGGTGGCCGCGGCACGCGCCTTTGTCGAAGCGGGCGCCGCGCCCGACGATCCGGTCGAGGCGGGGCGCGCGCCGCTGGTCAAGATCTGCGGCATCACCGACGCGGCGGGCGTTGAAGCAGCAATTCGCGCCGGCGCCGATGCCATCGGGCTGAACCTGGTGCCGGGCACCCCGCGCGCGCTCGAGCTCGACGAGGCGGCGCAGCTGGCACGGCTGGCTCGCGCCGTCGCACCGCCGGAGCGGCGTCCGCGGATCGTCGCGATCACCGTCGATCGGTCGGCCGCCGAGCTGAACGACATTGCCGTCGCCCTCGATGCCGACGCGATCCAGCTCAACGGGGGCGAGCCCCTCCAGCTGCTCCGGAAGCTCCAGCGGCCGGCGTTGAAGGTGCTGCACCTGCCGCCGGCCGGCGCGCGTGGGGCGCCGCTTGCTGCAGAGGTTGTCACCAGCGCCCGCGCCTACCTCGCCGCGGGCGCGATGCAGATCTTCCTGGACACGTCCGGTGGGCCGCACCCGGGTGGCACCGGGCGACGCGCCGATCCCGACCTCATTGCCGCCATTGCCCGGGAAGTCCCGGTCGTGGTCGCCGGCGGTCTCGACGCCGCGACCGTCGGCGATGCGCTTCGAAGGGCCGCTGCAATCGGCGTCGACGTCGCCTCCAGGGTCGAGGCGCCGCGCGTCCCCGGCCGTCGACCGAGCAAGGACCCGCTGAAGGTCGCCGTGTTCGTCAAGCGAGCGCGGGCGGCCCGGCTCGATCGGCCGAACCTGCCGGCGCGGCCAACTCCGGTCGATCCGTCGCTGCTCGATGCGAACGACCGCGGTCGCTGGGGGCTCGATCGCCAGTTTGGCGGGCGGTACGTCCCTGAGACGCTCATGGCGGCGCTGGAGCAGCTCGAGGCGGCGTACGCCGCGCTTCGCCACGACCCACGCTTCTGGGCCGAGCTGCGCGAGCTCCTGGCGAGCTTCGCGGGCCGCCCGACGCCGCTGTATCGGGCGGATCGGCTGGCCGAACGGATCCTCGATCTCGCCTCCGGGGCGGCAACCGGCGCGGCCGTTCCGAGCAGCCTGCGGCTGTACCTGAAGCGCGAGGACCTGGCACATACCGGCGCGCACAAGATCAACAACGCCCTCGGCCAGGCGCTGCTCACCCGACGGCTCGGCAAGACCCGGGTCATCGCCGAGACCGGAGCCGGCCAGCACGGCGTGGCGACCGCGACCGCCTGCGCGTTGCTCGGGCTGCCGTGCGTGGTGTACATGGGCGCCGAGGACATCGAACGGCAGCAGCCGAACGTGCTGCGCATGCACGCCCTCGGCGCCGAGGTCCGGCCTGTCCACAGCGGCAGCGCGACGCTCAAGGACGCGATCAACGAGGCCATGCGCGACTGGGTCACGAATGTCGAGACGACCCACTACGTGCTCGGCTCGGCGATGGGTCCGCACCCGTACCCGACGATCGTGCGCGACCTGCAGCGGCGGATCGGCGAGGAGGCTGCGGTGCAGCTCGCCGAAGCGGAGGGCCGGCTGCCGCACCTCGCGCTTGCCTGCGTCGGAGGCGGCTCGAACGCGATCGGGTTGCTGAGCCGGTTCATCGGCGAGCCCGACGTTCGGCTGGCGGTCGCCGAGGCCGCGGGGGAGGGGATCGCGACCGGGCGCCACGCCGCGGCCCTGGCCGGGGGCACGCCGGGCATCCTGCACGGAGCCCGTTCGATGATGCTCCAGGACCGCGACGGCCAGGTCGTCGAGGCCATCTCCGCCTCGGCCGGCCTCGACTACCCGGGCGTCGGCCCCCAGCTGTCCGCCCTGCACGCTGCCGGGCGCCTCGAGCTCGCCGCCGCGACCGACGACGAGGCCTTCGCCGCGATGGCCCTGACCGCCGAGACCGAGGGCATCCTGCCCGCCCTCGAGACAGCGCACGCCATCTCTGCGCTGCCACGGCTCCTTGCCGGCACGGAGGGCAGCGGCGCGCCGTACCCGAGCGACGCGCTGGTGCTCCTGGGCTTTTCCGGCCGCGGTGACAAGGACCTCGCGTCGTTCGGGCGCTGGCGGGAGCGGCAGGCATGAGGCCCGACGGGCCGCGCCGCATCGGCGAGGCGTTCGAGGCGGCGCGACGCGAGGGTCGGACCGCGCTGGTGCCGTATGTCGTCGCCGGCTATCCGGATCTCGAGCTGAGCTACGAGTCGGCCATCGCGTGCATCGACGCCGGGGCGGACGTGCTCGAGGTCGGGCTGCCGTACTCCGACCCGCTCGCCGACGGAGCGACGCTCCAGCGTGCCTCCGCCACGGCGCTCAAGGCGGGCGCGACGTTCGATCGGTCGATCGAGCTGGTCGGCCGGATCGCCGAAGCTCGCCCGCGTGTTCCGCTCGTGCCCATGTGCTACGCGAACCAGGTGATCGGCGGCGGCGATGGGCGCGACGCGGCGCGCCGTCTCGCCGACGCCGGAGCCTCGGGGATCATCGTGGCCGACCTCACGCCCGATGAGGGCGAACCGTTCGAAGCCGTCGCGGCGGAAGCGGGTCTCGCCGTCGTGTACCTCGTCGCCCCGACGACGCCGCCGGAGCGCCGGCGGTGGATCGCGAATCGCGCCTCCGGGTTCCTGTACTGCGTGTCCCTGGTCGGCGTGACCGGCGCTCGCACGAGCCTGCCACCGCAAGTCGCGCGCCTCGTCCGCGACGTCAAGGCCGGTTCGCCGATCCCGGTCGGCGTCGGTTTCGGTGTCAGCAAGCCGGCACACGTGAAGGCGCTCGCCCGAGCCGGCGCCGATGGCGTGATCGTCGCTTCGGCGCTCGTCGACGCCCTCGGGCCCGACGGTCGCGACGTCGCCGCGCTAACGCGGCTCGTGCGTTCGCTTCGGGAGGCCGGCGCTACCCTCGCCGCGTGAGCCCGCAGGCCGAGCGCCTTGCCGTCGCACTCGAAGCCGCGCCGAAGAAGACGTTCGCCACCGCGCTCGACTGGCCTGGTTGGTCGCGCTCCGCGAAGACCGATGAGCTGGCGCTCGAGGCCCTCCTCGCCTACGCGCCGCGGTATGCGCCGATCGCCGAGGCCGCCGGTCTCGCGTTCGCTCCGTCGTTCGAGGCCGAAGTCGTCGAACGTGCCGACGGCGGCTCCGGCACCGAATTCGGCGTGCCGAGCCGTACCCACGCACCTGATACCCGCCCGGTGGACGCCGATGAAGCCGAGCGTCTGGTGGCGATCGTCAAGGCGTCGTGGGCGTACCTTGACAGCGTTGCGTCGACGGCACCGGCCGAGCTGCGGAAGGGTCCGCGAGGTGGCGGCCGCGACCGCGACAAGATCGTCGCCCACGTCAACGAGTCCGACGGGTACTACGCGCGCGAGCTCGGGCTGACCGTTCGCCAGCCCTTCGCGAGCGATCGCGCCGCCGTGGAAGCGCTGCGCGCGAACATGCTTGCCGTCCTTCGCCTGCCCTCGGACGGCGGCCCGCTCGACGGGCGCAAGTGGACACAGCGCTATGCCGCTCGGCGCATCGCCTGGCACGCCCTCGACCACGCCTGGGAGATCGAGGACCGATCGGGTTAGAGATCGGGTCGACGGAACGGCCCTCAGCCGACCAGGTCGAGCGCGTCCTCGAATTTCAGTGGCTGCAGCATCGCTGAAAGCCCAACGCGATGTGCGGCTTCGCCAATGAGGCCTTCCGACCGGCCACGATCGAGGAGCTCGCCGATGGACGTCGCGCCGTCCGCCTTGCTCAGCTTCGACCCATCTGGGCGGCGAATGAGCGGGTGGTGGGCGAAACGGGGCGGTTCGAGCCGACCGAGGAGCCGTGCGAGGCGGATCTGGTCGGGCGTGGCGTCGAGAAGGTCCTCGCCGCGGACCACGAGATCGACGCCGTGGCGCATGTCGTCGACGACCACGCAGAACGCATACGTCCAGTTGCCGTTCCGATCACGGACCGGCGGGTCGCCCTCCGCGGAGACCGCGCCCGAACGTCGCCCAACCAGCAGGTCATCCCACGTCTCGTCGCCCGCGCCCAGCGCGACCCGGAGCGTCAGGTCTCGGCGAGCCTCGAGGCCACGCTCGAAGCATCCGGCCGGGCAACCCGGACCAGTCCACGGACGACCGTGGTCTGCCCGCCATGCGGCGAACGTGGAGCGCGAGCAATCGCAGGCGTAGACGAGCGTCGCCCGTTCGAGCTGCTGGAGGGCGGCGTCGTAGATCGGGCCGTTGTCCGATTGCCGATACGACGACGGCCCGGCGCGCAGCTCGTCGGTCGCGGGCTCGTCGGCGGCGATGCCGAGCCGGTCGAGGTCGTCCAGGAGCGCTGCCTCGAACTCGGGCCGGCAGCGCTGGCGGTCGTGATCCTCGATCCGCAGGATCACGCGCCCGGCGAGGCGATGCGCGAGGCCCCAGACGTAGATCGCGTTGGCGAGATGGCCGAGGTGCAGGCGGCCGGTCGGCGCCGGCGCGAAGCGCGTTGTCGGGCCGCCGCTCACGCGCCGGGCGGCTCCGGTGGCTCGTCCTCGTCGCGGTCGAGGCGCTCGCGCTCGGCCGTCTCGAGCGTCCGTGCAGCGGCGATCAGGCGCCGGTAGATGGCGAGCAGGTCGACCTGTGCCATCGGACCTTCGTTCGCGATCGATACGCGCAGCAGCACCTCGCGCTCCCGCTCGCGATCTCGGATCGCCCGCCGCCCGATCGCCGCCTTCTCGTGGCCCACCGCTCGGGTCAGCTCCGCGCGCTCATTGAGCAGGCTCACGATGCGTCGATCGAGCTCGTCGATCTCGGCCCGCAGTCGGTTCAGCTCGGGGCTCGAGCGCCGTCCGCGGCCGCCTCCCCCCAATCCGCTCATGGCTTGCGTTGGAAGCGCTCCGCGAGCAGCTCGAGCGCTTCGCTGTAGCCCCGCACGCCATGGCCCACGATCGATGCGATCGCGACGTCGGCCAGGAAGTTCACTTTGCGGAACGGCTCCCGCGTGGATGGATCCGTGAGGTGGACCTCGACGAACGGTTTGCCAACGCCGAGCAGCGCGTCACGGAGGGACACCGACGTGTGGGTCAGCCCGCCGGCGTTGACGATCGCCGCATCGAAGTCCTTCTCGTGGATTCGATCGATCAGCACGCCCTCGTGGTTGGACTGGACGAAGATGATCTCCATGTCGAGCTCCACCGCTCGGCGGCCGAGCGCGGTGTGGATGTCGTCGAGGGTCTGGGTGCCGTAGATCTCCGGCTCGCGGGTGCCGAGCAAGTTGAGGTTCGGCCCATTCAGGATGAGGATGCGATTGCCGTGCCCGCGCGTCACGAGCCGGCGGCCGTGGCAGCGGCGGGCGTCGCGGTCCCCGCAGGGGACCTTCGGCCCGCGAGCACGTTCGTGGCGACTGCTTGCACGAGATCCTCCGGGACGTCCGCGTCGATTGCCCAGCCACCGTCGGTGGGCAGCACCCAGCGCAGCGCGCCGGCGGCATGCTTCTTGTCGAGCTCCAGCGTATCGAGCACCGTCGCCACGTTCAGCGAGAGCGGCGCAGTGCCAAGCTCCAACGTGTCGAGAAGCTTCTCGATCCGGTCGCCGCGATCAGCCGGCGTCACGCCGCGCTCCACCCCGATCCGGGCCGCGGCGCGAAGGCCGTAGGCCACGGCCTCCCCGTGCAACAGGTCCCTGAAACCCGCCGCTGCCTCGATGGCATGCCCCAACGAGTGGCCGAGGTTGAGCGCGATCCGGCCCGCGGCTTCGCGCTCGTCGGCGACGACGACCTCGACCTTCGCCCATGCCGCGCGCTCCACGACCTCGGCGAGTGCCCCCGACTCGACCGCCGCTGCGTCGCCCGCTGCGATCGCCGAGCCATCCGACTCGAGCACGCGGAAGAGAACATCGTCGCCGAGCGCCGCCATCTTCACCGCTTCGGCGAGCGCGGCACGCCGCTGCCTGACGTCGAGCGAGGCGAGGGCGGCGATGTCGGTGATGATCGCCGCCGGTTGGTGGAACGCCCCGACGAGGTTCTTGCCCTCGGGCAGGTCGACGCCGGTCTTGCCCCCGATCGAGGAGTCGACCTGGGCGACGAGGGTGGTCGGGACCTGGATGAAGGGCACGCCCCGGAGGTAGGTCGCGGCGAGGAACCCGGCGGCGTCGCCGAGCGCGCCACCGCCGATCGCGACCAGCGGCTCGCTGCGCTCGACGTGCAGCGCCGCCAGCTCCCGTGCGGCGTCCTCGATGACCGCGAGGCGCTTGGCCGCCTCGCCCTGGGGCAGGAGGACCTTCTCGACATGCATGCCCGACCGAGCAAGCCCGTCGGCGAGATTCGCACCGACGGCGGTCCACGCACCCGGTTCGGAGATGAGGATCGCACGCCGTGCCTCGAGGTCCTGCAGCGCGGCCGCAACTTCGTCGGCGAGGACGTCCTCGCCGATCACGAGCCTGCCGATCTTCGTGTCCGCCCGGAGCAGCACCGTGCCCGCACTCGCGGGAGCGCGCACGAGCTCGTCCACCGCGCCCACCACGGCGGCGAGCTCCGCCACGCCACCGACCCGCGCGCCCGCGGCATAGAAACGGGTCCTCGCCGCGCCGAGCTCGCGGATCGTGCCGAGCGGATCGCGGCCGGCGACGAGCGGGCGCACGGTCGGGCTGCGGCGCAGGCGCTGGGCGACCACTTCGGCCCGGACGTCGAGCCAGACGACGCGCCGGCCCCGGAACAGGCGCCAGCGGTTGTGCGCGTCGACGATGGCGCCACCGCCAGGTGCAATGACGCGAGTGAGGGCCGTGCCCTGGTCCGGCGGTCCGAGACCCTCGATCGCGGCGCGCTCGCGGCGTCGGAAGCCGGTCTCGCCCTCGGCGGCGAAGACGTCCGGGATTCGCGCGCCGGCCTGACGTTCGATCAGCTCGTCGAGGTCGACGAACGAGGCGTCGTGGCGTGCGGCGACGCGCTTGCCCACGGCCGTCTTGCCGCTCCCGGGCAGCCCGACGACAACGAGCTCCATGTCAGTCGTCCCCGCCGGAGCCGGGCGTGCCGCCGTCCGCGGCCGTCTTCGCGGCCGCAGCCGCATTCGCTGCGGCGGCCGCAGCGCCGGTCGGCTCCAACGGCGTCGCGAGCCGCTCGCGCCAGCGGGCCATCGAAGCAGTGACCTCGGCCATCGAGTCGCCGCCCGTCTTCTCCAGCACGAATCTCGCCAGCGTGAGCAAGACCATCGCCTCGCCGACGATGCCCGCCGCGGGCACGACGCTGATGTCGCTGCGCTCGTAGTGCGCCTTCTCGACCGGCTCGCCGGTCAGGAGGTCGGCGGAGGGCAGGGGACGGGCGAGGGTTGAGATCGGCTTGACCGCGCCACGAACGACGATGGGCTCGCCGTTCGACACGCCCGCCGTGAGCCCGCCGGCGTTGTTCGAGCGGTGGATCCAGCGGCCCGCCTCGCCGCGGCCCTCGATGACGTCGTGCACCTGCGACCCGAGGCGTCGAGTCTGCTCGAAGCCGAGGCCGAGCTCGACGCCCTTGACGATGTTGATGCTCATGACCGCAGCGGCGAGTGCGGCGTCGAGCCGGCGATCCCATTGCACGTAGCTGCCCAACCCGATCGGCACGCCCGTTGCGACGACCTCGAACACCCCGCCGATCGTGTCGCCCTTCTCGCGCGCCTCGTCGATGCGGGCGATCATCGCCGCCTCGGCCTCGGGATCCGGACAGCGAAGCGGCGACGCGTCCGCTTCCTCGCGGGAGCGCGACGCACGCGCCGGATCGACCGCCACGCCGCCGACCTCGGCGGTGAACGACCAGACCTCGATGCCGAGCTCACGCAGGAACGCGCGGGCCACGCCGCCCGCGGCGACCCGCGCGGCCGTCTCGCGCGCCGAGGCCCGCTCGAGCACGTTGCGGACGTCGTCGTGGCCGTACTTGAGTGCCCCGGCCAGGTCGCCGTGGCCCGGCCGGACGCGGGTGACCGGGGTCGAGCGCTTGTCGCCACGGGCCGCCGCCTCGGCCAGAGCCGCCTTCTCGTCGTCGGACAACGGCTCGACCTGCATGACCTTCGTCCAGTTCTCCCAGTCGCGGTTGGCGACGAGCAGGAGGATCGGCGAGCCCAACGTCAGGCCGTGCCGCACCCCGGCGACGATCTCGGCGCGGTCGTGCTCGATCTGCTGGCGCGCGCCGCGCCCGTAGCCGCGCTGCCGGCGGGCCAGGTCGGTGACGAGGTCGGACTCGGTGAGGGCAAGGCCCGCGGGGACGCCCTCGATCGTGACGCCCAGCGTTCGCCCGTGCGACTCGCCGGCGGTGAGGAACCGGAACGGCTCGGTCATCGCCGGCCTCCTCGTCGGGCCGGCCTTCAGCCGGCGGTCGAGGCGGTCTCGGGCACAGCCGTGCCGGTCCCGTCGCCGGTCGGTTCGCCCTCGGCGGACCGCACGCCCTCGGCCCGCGCCTCCGCGAGCGCCTGGCTCATGACCTCGAGGGGGGCCGGCTGGCCGGTCCACAGCGCGAACGCGGCGGCGCCCTGGTGGAGCAGCATCGTCTCGCCGTCGTGGGCGAGGGCGCCCGCGGCCTCCGCATCGCGCAGCAGCCGCGTCCGGTTGTAGATCAGGTCGAGCACGAGCAGGTCCGCGGTGATGACCTCGGCAGGCACGGGCGACACGTCCGAGGCGAGCCCGATCGAGGTGGCGTTGACGAGGACCTTCGTCTTCGCCAGCTCGGACTCGATGATCGACTCGTGCCAGGGCATGGCCTTGAGGTCCATGTGCGCCGCGCTCCGGGCGAAGAACTTGACCATGCCTTCAGCCCGGTGCAGATGGCGGTTGAACACGATGATCCGCTGGAAACCGGCGCGAATCAGGCCGTAGACCACGGCCCGCGCCCCGCCGCCGGCACCCAGCACCACCGCGGCGCGCGGCATCTTCTGGCGCCCGACCAGCTTGTCGAGGGCGGCCACGAATCCGGGTACGTCCGTGTTGTGGCCGACGAGGCGGCGGCCCTCCCGGGTCAGCGTGTTGACGGCGCCGGTCTGCTGTGCCTCCTCGGTCAGCTTGTCGATCAACGGCACGACCCGCTCCTTGTGCGGGATCGTGACGTTCGCGCCGAGAAAGTCGTCGCCGCGGACCTCGTTGATGGCGTCGGCAAGGGCGATCGGGGCTCGATCCCAGAGCTCATATCGAGCGTCGATCCCGACCGAGTCGAAGGCAGCCTGCTGCATCGCCCCGGACAGCGAGTGGGCGACCGGGTGACCGATGAGGACGACCCGCTTGGTCATGATCGGATCCTTTCGAGATCGGCGAAGAACGTCGGGTACGAGATGGCGACACTGTCCGCGCCGAGGACCGTCGTTGCTCCTCCAGCAACGAGGCCGGCGATCGCGAACGTCATCGCGAGTCGATGGTCTCCGAGGCTGTCGACGACGGCCCCACGCAGGGCGGTTGGCCCGTCGATCACGATGTCGTCGCCGACGGCCTCGATTCTCGCACCCATGGCGACGAGCCCGGCGACGATCCCGGCAATCCGGTCGGATTCCTTGTGCCGCAGCTCACCCGCGCCACGGATCACGCTGCGGCCGCGAGCCTGGGTGGCCGCGAGGCACAGGATCGGGATCTCGTCGATCGCGGACGCCGTGTCGACAGGCCCGAGCTCGGTCGCGCCCAGCTCCGATGAGTGCGCCACGAGGTCGGCAGTCGGTTCTCCGACGTCGTCACCCGCGATCGGTCCGGTCTCCTCGATCCGGGCGCCCATCCCGCGCAGGATGTCGAGCACGGCACGTCGCGTCGGATTCACGCCGACGCGCCGGAGCTCCAG
>Ga0070707_100006719_pt1 | contig 10660 bp, 9 predicted proteins | sample KBSK5502metaG_FD_65468 | JGI IMG/M metagenome (GOLD analysis project Ga0070707, IMG submission 65468) | Corn, switchgrass and miscanthus rhizosphere microbial communities from Kellogg Biological Station, Michigan, USA - KBS K5-50-2 metaG | ecosystem: Host-associated > Plants > Roots >... | reverse complement strand
TCGAAGGCGGAGGCGCGTAGCAGACGTAACTGCTGGCGCGGTGCCCGCAGCGTCTCCCCAGACATCAGCCCGCGCCTCAGCGCCTTCGTGTCGACTTCGATGAGGCGATCCAGAAGCGGGTTGTCCCTTAAAATTTCGGCTGAGCCCCGTTCAACCGCCCAGGTAATTTCAAAGTCGGGCAAGGCCTCGCGCATGGCGGCCAGCGCCGGCAGCGTATGAACGATGTCGCCGATACTGCCGAGTTTGACGATAAGAATGCGCATGAGTCATTTAGCAGGAAGCGGTTTGCAGGGCAGCCTTTAGGCTGAACTGGTTGCCCTAAGTATTCCGCCTGAAGGCAGTACACCAAAAAAGATCACTCTTTACCGCTTACACGTTCGATCATTTCGGACGAGGAGTGATTCTTTGGATCACCCACGATCGCCACTTGTCCGCCTAAGGATCGTACCACATCACGCTCCGGAACCGTCTCTTCGGTGTAGTCAGTGCCCTTGGCATGAATGTCCGGCTTGAGGGCGAGCAGGAGTTCCGTGACTGTTGGTTCATCAAAAATCGTGACGAGATCGACGGCGTCCAGGGCCGCCACGATTTCGGCGCGCTGGTCCTGCGACAAAAGCGGGCGGCCTGCTCCCTTCAATCTGGCCGCCTGCTCATCCGAATTGACTGCGACGATCAGGAGGTCCCCCAGAGCCCTGGCTGCTTCCAGATAGCGGACGTGACCGGCGTGCAAGACGTCGAAGCACCCGTTGGCGAAAACGATCCGCTTGCCCTGGATCCTGGCCGTTTCGACGGCGGTAATCATTTCGCTTCGGTCGATGATACGCGAATGAGCTAATAGGTTGTCCTGGTAATGGAGTGGCGTCATTTGCTCGTCATATCGCGATCGACGCGAGAAGTTCATCGGAAGTAACGGTAGCAGTGCCTCGCTTCATCACTGCGATTCCGCCGGCAAGATTCGCCAGACGCGCCGCGTCCGGGAACGACGCACCGGAGGCGAGGGCCAGGGCGTACGTAGCAATCACAGTGTCTCCAGCTCCAGTCACGTCCACGGGCTGATGCGAACCCACTGCTTCGATATGAAAAGGAGGGGAACCGGCTTCGACCAACGTCATGCCGTTGCCTCCGCGCGTCACCAGCAACGCCTGGTAACCGAGTTCCCGGCGCAACTCTTCGGCTGCCAATGCGAGTGCAGTCTCGCCGGCGTGCTCAGCGCCGAGAAGCTCTTCCACTTCGTCTTCGTTCGGTGTCGCCGAAGTGAAACCGGGAAACTGCGAAAGCCTAAAACGCGAGTCGACGAGGACTGGAACCTGACGCGACTGGATTGCTTCGCGAACGATCGCGCCGATTTCCGGAGCGGCAACGCCATAGTTGTAATCGGAAATAATCACCGCCTCGGCATCCACTACTTTCTTCGTCACCGCCGCACGCAATTCGTCATGAAGCTCTTGGCTTAGTTGGGATTCGCCGTCATAGTCTATGCGAATTACCTGCTGGCGAGTTGAATGGATCTGTCCCGCGAGTACCCGAACCTTGGTAGTCGTACGACGTTCGTTCGCGACGAAAACGCTGCCAGAGTCAATCCCGGCATCGCGAAGTCTCTTCAGCAGAATGTCTCCCGGCTCATCATCGCCAACGACTGAAACCAGACTGACGTGTGCGCCCATACTCGCAAGATTGGACGCGCAGTTGCCGGCTCCACCCGGCGTAGTCTCCGTGTGCTCGTGCCGCAGGATGAAGACCGGCGCCTCACGCGACACGCGGCTGATCTCTCCGTAAATGAACTGGTCGGCGATTACATCGCCAATTACGACAACGCGTTTCCGCGAAAAGCCATCCACAATATCCGCCAGGTCCTTCATGCGCCGACCTCCGCGTTTTGTCGCACCATCAAAGCGGCCGCGCGCTCAAAGACCTCGTCCGGCGTGATTGCCGTCATGCAGCGGTGATCGATGGGACAGTCGCGCAACATGCACGGCGTGCAATCGGGCGGGCGGCGAAAAATTTCAGCGTTTGGCGACATCGGATAAGTGGTCAATGGATTGGTTGGGCCAAAGATGACCAGCGTCGGCGTGTGCAATGCTGAGCCAATATGGGCGGGACCGGTGTCATTCGTAATCAACATGTCGGCGATGCTGATGAGTGCCGTCGCTTCCGCCACAGTCGTTTTCCCAGTTAGTACGATTGGTTGATGTTGCGCGTGTTTGCAAACCTCTTGCGAAACCCCAAGTTCACCTGGCGAGCCGATCAATACGACGTTCGCGCCCAACTCGCTCAGACGATCACCCAGGGCCGCGTACCGCTCAGCCGGCCATCGCTTTGCTCGACTGTTGATTGAGCCGGGACAGAGCAGGACGAGCGGTGCGTCAATCCGTTGGCCGTGTTCATGAAGAAGCCCGCGCGCTTCTTGTTTCCGATCAAGTGAGACGTTGAGGTCGAACTGCGGTGCCATCGTTTCGTCTGTTCTCACTCTGTAAAGAAGGCCTTCCAATTCGCTGACGATGTTCAGGTAATAGAAGCACTCGTGCCGTTCATCCTTCCATGCAGGCAAGGGAAGAGGATTCGTTAACAAAAAACCTCGCCGCTCGGTGTTATAGCCGACGCGGATCGGCACGCGAGCCAAAGACGCGATTAGCGCTGCCTCGAAGGCGTTTTGCAGCAGCACGGCGAGGTCGAATTGCTGACGCCGCCACTGTCGAACCTGTTCCCAGACAGAAGCAATGCCGGCGCGCTCATAGATCGAAATGTCATCGACAAAATCAGCGTCGATGAAAATATCTGCGGTACCTGGCGGCGCGACTAGTGTGATGCGCGCATCCGGCAGGATCTGCCGCAACCCGCGCAAAGCAGGCACGCTCATCACCGCGTCGCCGACCCAGTTAGGGGCGCGGACGACGACGCGTTTGATTTGATTTGGTTGTAGCTTGAGTGCTCGCATCAGCGCCTATTCTGTGGCTCCTTTGCATTGTCTCTGCGTTCTTTGCGTCTCTGCAGTGATGATTGCGACGATTAGTTCACCGCAGAGACGCAGAGCTCGCAGAGGTTTACGCGGAGGAGCCCGGACGTTAAATCAAACTTTTCAATCCTTCTTCGATTCCTATCTGCGGTTGCCAGCCCAGTTCCTCTTGAACGCGCGTCAAATCCGAAATGTAGTTCAGCGGGACGGGCTTCGGCGATGGATTGCCGTCGTCAATTACCGGAGTGCATTGAATCATCTCTGCCACCCCGTCAATTATCTCGCGCAAAGACAAAGCATTCGCGCGGCCACCGCCGAGATTATACAACCCATGCGTGACGGTGGAATCGATGAAGGCCCGGCAGGCGCGGGAAAAATCATCTACGTGCAGAATGTCGCGCACTGGCTTGCCTTCGAGCGGTAGTCGAATCGGCCAACCCCGTTTGACCGACTCGACGTAATGCGTGACGAACCCGTTTTCGTTTCCTTTTGAAGGCCGCGCGTACACAGTCGACAAGCGAAAGATACATGAGCGGAAGCTTCGCTGCGCGGCATAATATTCAACGTACTTTTCAGCAATCAGCTTTGACCATTCCAGAGGCGAATGGTGTTGGTATTCCGTACTGCAGTTCTCGGGAACTTCCGTGTAATCGTCAGCGTGGGGCCCGTAAACATCTTTCGTCGATGCGAAGATGAAGACCGAGTTGGGCTCCATTTCCTGCAGCAGGTTTACCGTGCCTTCAACGTTCGTGCGGAAAGAGATTTCAGCGTCGGCGGGATTCTTGCTGGAGTACGCGGCGAGATGAATTACGGCTTCATAAGCGCCGGCTCGGGCTGCATCCAGCGGACTGAGCACGTCCAGGTGCGAGCGCCGCGAAAAATCCTCAGCCTGAAAGAAACTGCGGACGTGTGTGCCGAGATAACCACTGCCGCCGGTGACTAGTAGTTTCAAGTTTCAAGTCCCAGGTTTCAGGTGCTGAGTCTGCAAAGTCTCAAGTTGGCCGTTACAGATCGAGTCTTGGAGCGACTCGAACGTGAAACTGGAACTTGAAACTTAGCTGAAACCACGCGCCAGCTTGTTGAGCTCGCTCAAAGAATCGGCCCGACCGATAGCAATCAGAATGTCGCCGTTTTCAATCTGCGAATCACCCGCAGGATTAAAGAGCATCTCACCGCTCTGCCGTCGAATGCTGACGATGACGATGTCCAGTTCAGAACGAATCGTCGTCGAACGCAATTCCTTTCCGACCAGAGAAGAGGCTGCATCAACTTCGACCTGCTCGAATCCCAAACCCAGTTCGTTCGCGGTGATCGAATCCATAAACTCGCTGACCGCCGGCTTGGTTAGAGCTATCGCCATGCGATGGCCTCCGATAATCGTTGGCGCCACCACGTGGTTCGCGCCCGCGCGCAACAACTTTGCCTCCGCTTGCTCTTCAGCGGCGCGGGCCACGATATGCAGCTTTGGATTCAAGTCCCGCGCAATCAGGACGACGTAAACATTGTCGGCATCATCCGGAAGGCAGGCCGCCAGCCCGCGGGCGTGTTCAACCCGGGCGTCGCGCAGAGTTTCCTCCAGTGTCGCGTCGCTGACCAGGACATTAACGCCGCGTTGAGTGAACTCCGCCGCTTTTTGCTGGTCCTGCTCGATCACCACAAAGTTCTGATTCGTGCGCACCAGGTCGCGCACCAGGTGCGACCCGACGCGGCCGGAGCCGCAGACGATGTAGTGTTGGCGCAACTTGGACATCTTTCTTGAGCGCCGCCGCTGGCCAAAAGTTGCGACCAGTTCCGACTGCACCACAGATTGAACTATGGTCGAGACAGCCAGCGCAACCCCGCCCGCCCCTATCAGCATAACCACGACGGCAAAAAAGCGGCCCTTGCCCGTATGTGGAGGAAGATCGCCGTAGCCCACCGTCGTCAAGGTTTGAACGGTCACGTACAGGCTGTCAGCCAGCGACCATCCTTCGATGAAATAAAAGCCGAGGGTGCCGAACAGGATCGCCGCGGCCAGCGCCATCAACGCATAGCGAATGCGAAAGCGAGTTCGAGGCCGATTGCGGGGAACAGTAGGCATTGGGGCTTAGTCAGGGAAACGTCTCGCTTTCGCAAGAGGACCCAGTCAGAACCGCCTGCGGTAGCGGGCGGTTGAACGCAGCCGATTCGACGTCAAGTGCAAAGATCAACCACCCGCTACCGCAGCTGGTTCTGACAAGCGGGTTGGCTACTTTCGCTTCCAGCGCACGCCGTCCTTGGTGTCTTCCAACACAATGCCGCGCTCGGAAAGTTCATCGCGAATTTCGTCTGCGCGCAAAAAGTCGCGGCGGTGGCGCGCTTCCTGGCGCTGATCGATGAGTTTTTGAATCTCGTCATCGAGCATCTGTTTCTGTGGCTCGCCAAAGACATTCAGCACACGGTCAATGCGTTTAATCGCGTCGATGATTTCGCGTTTATTTTCCTCGCGCACAGTTCGTCTGGCGAGCGCCGTGTTAACTTCGCGCGTGAGGTCGTGAACCGCAGCCAGCGCCACCGACGTGTTGAGATCGTCATCCATCCCGGCCTCAAAATCCTTGAGCGCCTGTTCAGTAGCGGAATGCAAGTATTCGTTGCTACCGGGTTCAGTCTTTGATTCTTCCAGACGCTCGCGAAAATCGCGCAGACTCTCGACTGTCTTTTCAGCGCCCCGGAGCGCGTCGAAAGTGAAGTTGAGTTGTTTGCGGAAGGGAACGCTCAGCAGAAAGTAACGAATTCCCGCTGGGGTAAAACCCTTAGCCGACAGATCGCGAAACGTGTAGTAGTTGCCTTTGGACTTGGACATGGTCTCGCCTTCGACTTTGAGATGTTCGAAGTGAAACCAGTAGCGCACGAATTGCTTGCCCGTGGCGCCTTCGCTTTGCGCGATCTCGTTTTCGTGATGCGGAAAGACAAGATCGATGCCACCCACATGCAGGTCAAAAGTCTCGCCGAGATATTTCATCGACATCGCGGAGCATTCGATGTGCCAGCCCGGACGGCCGCGGCCAATGCCGGCGTCCCAGGCTGGTTCGTCATCTCGGTTCGGCGCTTTCCATAAAGCGAAATCGCGCGCGTCTTCCTTTTCGTACTTGTCGGTATCGACACGTTCACTGGCCCCGGCGAGATTGCCCGCGAAATTGATCTTGGAGAGCTTGCCGTATTCAGGAAACGATTTGATTCGATAGTAAATCGAGCCGTCGGATTGGTAAGCGTGGCCGCGCTGCTCGAGCTTCTCGATCAGTTGGGCCATCTCAGGAATGTGACGGGTGGCGCGCGGCGCGACTTCCGGACGCTCACAGCCAAGCGCATCGAAATCTTCCCAGAATGCTTCAATGTATTTTTGGGTATAGTCGTCAATGGCCACCCCGGCTTCCTGCGCTTTCGCGATGATGCGGTCGTCGACATCGGTCAGATTCATCACTTCCGTTACCTTGAATCCCTTGAATTTAAAGTAGCGGCGCAGGACATCGGCGGCGATCGCCGAGCGAAAGTTTCCGATGTGACCGTAATCCCAAACCGTGGGGCCGCAGTAGTAGAACCTGACTTCGCCCTCGACCATCGGACGGAACTCTTCCAGCTTTCCAGAGAGTGTGTTGTGGATGCGAAGCATTGGAAGCGAGTCTAAGAAAGGAGCGCACGTGAGTCAAACACCTAGTTGTTAAGCGGTTTCCCAACAACTACGTAATTAGTCGGTGCTCCGTGCTGCGCGAAAAGTTGGACCTCAACAATAATGAAAGTGCCTGCGGCTAAGGTTCTCGTCATTACGCGAATTCTGTGAAGCTGCGTTGATGGTAACGGCCGTCTCTCAGCGCCCGCAAAGCCGCCTACCCAGTGCCCGCCCTCATTCTGGTCTCGTAAAATAAAGTTGCGTACAGTTGGTTGAAATCCTTTGATACCGAAGCGTGCCACCGCAGCCCCGAGCGCAATCTTCGCGAGCATTCGCGCAAACATCTTTGAGTCACAGCGAAGTTCAACTCCTACTCGTGGCGATTGTTCGAGGATTTCGCCGCGAGCCGATGCAACTACAATCATGTGATAATCGCAAGGAGCTGGCGAATCAGGAAACGAGCGATTGCTTAACGCGCCAGCTTCGTAATACGACGGTATGGTAATGGGACCAAGGACATCGTCTGCATCAACATTCGTGCGTCCGGTCGACCCGTCTGGCAAATCAAATATCATTTCCATCTTTGGCGGCTGCCGATCTTTCCTCTTGAAACCCAGTCGCGCACGGGCATAGTCCCGGTTTGCACGAAGGCAGTCGTTTTCTATTAGCGAAGTTATTCGCCTACACAGTTCGCAAGTTGCTTTCTGTAAAACGAAAGCCTGAGTCTGTCCGGCTAGTGCGACATTTCCACCGAGCCCACGCGGCAGAATATGTTCACGCGTCAGCTTTGAATTTGTATCGCCGCAATAAATGCATTGCTTTACGTTCAAGTTGGCAGGTTCGACAATCGGAGCAGGTCCTTGTTCGTTGAACCAATTGGTGTCGTCCAATTCGTGCACATACGAACGCTACTCTCGTCGGGCGAAATGTTCAAACCCTCCGGGCTGCAAATCCCAAACGCGGTTCTTTTCGGCAATGCGAATCGTGCCCGGCTGATCGGTGACTTCGCCAATTCGAGAGATAGCCACGCCGTCCACTCGCTTCGGCAGCCGGCTTACGTCTTCAGGCCGCACGGTGAACAGCAATTCGAAGTCTTCGCCGCCGTTTAGTGCGAGCGCCAGCGGATCGAGTGCGCGCCGGCCGCACAACCTGATCACATCACTATCAATCGGAATCTGCGCGGATTGAATCAACGCGCCAACGCTGCTTTCGCTACACAAGTGAGAAAGGTCACTCGACAACCCGTCGCTGATATCGATCATGGCCGTGGCCAGGCGCTCTTCGCCGAGGACGATGCCCCAGCCGACCCGTGGTGAGGGGCGCAATTGGCGAAGAAGCAGAGACTCGATAGCTCTGATCTCAGATGTCTGGGTTTCTTGATCTGAGTCCTGCACGTCAAGCGACCCGGTCGCTACCGCTCCCGGTACTGACCTCACCGCCGACCCTCGCTCTGATCCAATAGCTGGCGCACCCGTTTCTTGATCTGATCCTTCCCTTACGGGCGTGCTAACACCCCGTTTTGAAGCCGAGGGCAGGGAAGCGAGACCGCCTTCGCCGAGTCGCGCTCCCATCTCAATCAACCTCAATCCGCCGGCCGCGCCGCCCAGGCTTCCCGTAACGTAAATCCGATCGCCGCTGCGCGCGCCTGAGCGCAGCACGGCGGTTTCGTTGCCGATTTCGCCAAGCACTATGGAGTCGACGACGATCCCTGCTTTTGTTTCCGAAACATCGCCACCGGCGAGCGTGACACCGTATTGATCGGACAGCGCAAGATAGCCGGCAAAGAATTCGTCCTTAAAATCACTTCTCCAAACTTCGACCGGCAATCCGATTGAAACGAAAGACCAGAACGGCCGCGCGCCCATCGCGGCGATGTCCGACAGGGAAACCGCCAGGGCTTTATGACCGAGCAAACGCGGTGGCGCCGCGTCGCGGTGGAAATCAACATCTTCGACGAGCAGATCGGTTGTAACGACCAGATTGCGATTGGCTGTCTCAGCAATTAAGGAAGCATCGTCGCCAATTCCAGTAACGACGCGTGCGGAATGCTTTCGCGAGCGAGTTTGTTCGCGCAGTCTGCGAATGAAATCGAATTCGTTCATTAGATAGCCACCGAGGCACGGAGACAAAGAGAGAGAGAAAACAGACAAATCAGGAAGAGAAACAAGTCGCTGATCCGTTATTAATGCTGACCTGTCTCTTAATTTTCTCCGTGCCTCCGTGTCTCTGGGGCAAGCCTCAAAGATTGCGCCGCATCGATTCCAGGCCGGCTTCGATCGTTTCGATCGAAGTGGAAAAGGAAAAGCGCACGTGGCCTTCACCCTGGGGACCGAAGACCACGCCGGGCACGGTGGCCACCCGCGCGCGATTGAGGAGTAACTCCGACGCTTCGCGGCTGTCCTTGCTGATGGTCTTTACGTCGGGAAACGCATAAAAGGCCCCCGCCGGGAGCGCACAGTTAAGCCCCAGTTCATTAAGACCCGCCAACAGCAAATCGCGCCGCTCGAGATAAGCAGCGCGCGAAGTTTCCAGAAAGTCCGAGGCGGTCGTAAACGCCGCGAGCGCGGCCCACTGGGTTGGAGTTGAGACACCGTTGGAGGAATACAACGTAGCTTTCTTAAGCCCGGTCATCCACGGCTCGTGCGCAACCGCGTAACCGATGCGCCAGCCGGTCATGGCATAAGACTTAGAGAGCGTGAATGTCGTAATCGTGCGTTCGAGCATTCCCTCGAGCGAGGCGATCGAAACATGCTCGCCGTCAAAAACTATGTCCTCGTAAGCTTCGTCCGCGATCACAACGAGCTCACGGTCGATTGCGAACCGTGCGACTTCTTCAGTTTCACCACGTGTGAACACTACTCCCGTGGGATTTGTGGGAGTATTGAAGTAAATCGCTCGAGTCTGTTCAGTTGCATAACGAGCGAGCGTTTCGCGGAAACCTTTCTCGCGAGCTTCATCCGTGGGTACCAGCACCAGCCTGCCCTGAGAATGTGCCACCAGATCCTTTATCGGCGTCCAGTAGGGAGCAAAAATCAAAACATGATCGCCCGGATTAACGACTGATTGAAACGCACCGAATAAACCCTGCATGCCGCCGTTGACGACGATTACATTCTGTTCGCCGGCATTGATATGGTTGCGCTCTTGCAGTTTGTCGGCGATGGCCCGGCGTAGCTCAGGTATTCCTGAAGAAGGGGCATAGCGCGTTTTGTTCTCTCGCAGGGCGGAATGAATTGCGTCTTTAATGTAATCCGGCGTGGGACGATAGGGTTCGCCGCCCTCGAACTGATAAACGGTCTCGCCCTGGGAACGCAGTTCCATGACCCGATTACGAATATTGACGATGTCGGAAAAGCCTACTTCCTCAAGGCGTGCGGCGAGGTGAAACCCGGCGGCAGATGCGGGCACAGTTGGTTTTGAACCTCCAGACTGACAATTGCTCGTTTCGGAACGCGCGATTATAGCTTGCGGGCTTCGTCACGTCCATCGAGCATGAAGTGAAGGAAACTGCCCGCGAAAGAGTTTGATCCCAAAACTGAGCCAGGCGGAGCAATCCGGTTACCTAAGAAGACACGTTTAATCTCTCGGTTTAGCTTTTGATCTCTAAATGTAACTGTTGACACCGAAATCTCCGCGCAGGTAACATCGGACTTCAAGTTAGCGTTGCCATTGAAAAGTCGGCCCGGCGACCGCGACAACCTTAGAATTAGAATTTCTGATTAGCATGAGCCAGGCAGCCCCCGCAATTCCTGAAAAGCTTTTCTTCAAGATTGGCGAAGTGTGCGACATCGCCGGAGTGCAGGCGCACGTCCTGCGCTATTGGGAAAGCGAATTTCCGACCCTGGCGCCCCAAAAGAACCGCGCCGGACAGCGCACCTATCGCCGACGGGATGTCGAGATGGCCCTCAGAATCAAAGAACTCCTCTATGACGAGCAGTACACGATAGCCGGCGCCAAGAAGAAATTGGCAAGCGAAATTAGAGGTGGCGCGGTGCGTGAAGCCTCGACATCCACGACCCCGAAAGCGCCCGCCAGAAGTTTATCCCCGCCGCCGTCCCTGGCCGGCCGAATTGCCGCGGCAA
>Ga0070707_100006714_pt1 | contig 10664 bp, 5 predicted proteins | sample KBSK5502metaG_FD_65468 | JGI IMG/M metagenome (GOLD analysis project Ga0070707, IMG submission 65468) | Corn, switchgrass and miscanthus rhizosphere microbial communities from Kellogg Biological Station, Michigan, USA - KBS K5-50-2 metaG | ecosystem: Host-associated > Plants > Roots >... | reverse complement strand
GCTCGTGCAGCCTCCGGCAGCCGCCGAGAACGTCACCATCGAGCCTATCGGTGCTGTCGTCGCGGGCGCGGCAGACTCGGTAACCGACGGACAGTGGGGCGTAAGTGTGTAGGTGAGGTTGGCGTTATATGCGTCCCACCGGCCATAAGGGTTGCCGCTGACACCCTGACCGCTCGAGTCCTTGACCCAGACATTGATGCGATACGTCCCGGGTCCGTCGCTGGCGGTGTTCCAGCTGAGCGTCGTGCTGGGGCTGTACGCCTGGACGAGCGTGTAGAGGCTCGCGCCAGGAGACAGAATCCAGAACTCGTACTCGGGGCTGGCGTTCGGGCACATGCCGGAGGCGGTGATGGTGACCAGGGTTCCGGCCTGAACAGGCGGAGTGGGGTTTGCGCTTTCGCTTACGGATGTGCAACCAACGAAATGGCTCTGCAAAGTCGACCAGAGCTCCGATGCACCGCCGCCGTAATTCAGCGTCCAGATCCCAACGCCGCGCAGCCCGTCCTGGTTGACAAGGTCGTATTTCTTTGCCAGCGACTGCACGTCATCCCAGTAGAGCTGACGCGTGCAGCCAAGCGTCGTGTTCGTCCATGTCGCCCATGGCTCCTGTCCTGCGGGATCGTTCGCGTCGCGATGGAGGATGTAGCTGCCCGGCTGGACCCCCGCGGCACTGCCCTCGCCTGAGGCGTCCAGGTAACTGTCGGCAATGACGCTGGAGGTCGGGTACTGATTCGGGCCCGTCCCGCCGACGCAAGACTTACGCCCGTAATAGGGAACGCCGAGGATCACCTTCGACGCGGGCACGGCTGCGACGTATTGAGCGACGGTCGAGGTGTCGTTGTAGTAATAACCGGAGAGCGGTGCCGTCGGGCTGAGACAAAACGATGCGCAATACAGAGGCGCGTGATGCCAGTTCGAATACTCGAGGTCGTATGCCATGACGAAGAAGGCGTCGACAAACTGGTTCAAGCTCGGTACATCGAAGAAACCGAGCGGGTCCGCCGCCGAACTGGCATACGTGTCAATCGAGAGATATGACCCGGAAGGGAGAGCGCCTCGGAGTTGCTGGATGAACGCCGTCAGCATGGCGCGACTCGTCTCCCCATTGGGGCATGTACCGTTGAGGCCTTCATAGTCAACGTTGACTCCGTCGACTCCTTTGGCGGCGACCTGCGCCACAGCCTGGTTGACGGTCACGGCGCGATTCACGAGCCCGGCGCACATCGACGGGGTGCCGGGGGCGAAGTCCTGCAGATCGATCGTCACCACGACCTTGGTTCCAGCGGCATGCGCTGTGTTCAGCAGGCCTGTCAGTGCTGTCGAGTTCCAAACGTTCCAGCTCGAGTCCTGGTCTATGCCACCCGACGAGTTGACGTGCAGGGCAAAGAAGGAGACTGTTCCGAGCACCGAGAACTTCCAGCTCGGATAGCCAACAGTCGGATCGCTGAGGCTGCTGGCCAGCGCAAAACCGAAGACCTCGCGGCGGAGGCCGACGGGGCTGGCCGCGACTGCACTTCGCGCAGTGGACGCGCGATGCTCCGTGGATGAAAGTGCCGGCCGGGCGGCGGCCAGCGACGGGTACGGGGCAACGGCGGCTCCGACCGCAATTATCAGTGCTGAGATGAAATACGAAAGCCGGTGTTTCGGCATGGCGGGCGCCGCTGCGCGGCGTCAAACCTTACACGATCGTCTGTGGTTTAGAGCTGTCTCGAGCCCGGCTTGCTGATCGCGTATACGCCGCCGATTCCCACATGCTTGCGGTCGCGAATCGGGTATCCGTGCGAATCGACCTCGACCTGTGACGCGAACTCGCGATGCTCACTTTCGAGTCGCGGATCGTTGCGGGCAGCGGCCCCGTAAGTGTTCCACCAACCAAGCTCCTCGACATTGAAGTAGCCGCCTACGAAGCGCCCCTTCAGGCCGGCCGCTTCGATCATCTCGAGCACGCGCTTCGGGCTCCACGCATCGGAGATCGGACAATCAGGCCCGTCGGTGCTCTTCGTGAAAGCCTCGTCCACGGTCAGCTCCGGGTATACGTTGTTGACCACTCGCTGCGCGTACGCGATCCACACGTGGTACCAGATGCTTTCGCGGTTGTAGAGCATCAGACGTCCCTCAGCTCCAGGCTTCATGACGCGACCGAACTCGTTCACGATCTGTTGCGGATGGCTGGTGTGGTGGAGGACTCCGCCGCAATGAAGCCAATCGATGCTCTCGCTGGCAAGCGGAATCGCGCCACTGGAATCCGTGATCCTGATCAGCTCGACGCGTCTTGGCTCAACCCGGTGCAGCGCCAGGCGATGACGCAGCAACCCGAGGGCGGTGTCCGATACGTCGATCCCGATCACCTTGCGCGCTTTCGACCAGAGCAAGAAACCGACGACGTCATCGCCCGGACCGCAACCGTAGTCGAGAACTACCTGGCCCTCGTGCTTGCCGTAGAGGTCCATGAATTTCGTGAACAGCGGATACGCCTCGCTCCGCTTCTTCAGGTATCGCTTGGACTCGGCGGCGGAGTCGAATGGATTCGAGTTGACGGTGTGCTCGTTCCAGTAAGAGTCGACATTTGTCTTGCCCGAGTCGTCGGCGACAGTGATAACGGGTGAGACCTTGCTGTCGCGAGCCGCTGTACCGAGCAGTCCGCGAGCGAGCAGCGAGGCGCGGTCGCGAATACCCATCAGCCTACTTTCGCCGGCTGCTGGTGCCCGGTCCGCAGTAGCGGGCGCAGGTTTCGAGCTAGAGCCTCAGGGTGCGCTTGACCAATCCGGGCTAACACAGCAAATCTTTCGAGCCCATCAGTCCCGACGCCAATGGTCAGCGACGGGTGCTCGATGTGGACCAGGCCACCGAGCGCCCGGTGATCCCACTCGATGACTTGCAAATCTTCGGCCGGCACCTCTGTGCCGGCCGATTCACCGACACCTGCGGATGCGGGCTCGCTCACGAAGCGCAGGGTCTTGACCTCTGGTTCGTAGATCACACGGACCGCAAAGCCCTCGCTGTCGGGGTGCGGCTCCAGCGCGACGCGCTTGAGGACCGCAAACTCGAGCAGCTCCCTCAGCAATCTGTCGATCGGCGCGCCTGACTTCCCGCCGAGCCAGAGCAACGACCTCATCGATGGGTCTCTGAGCGCCAACCGCAGCGCGATCAATCCCTTCTCTACCTGAGACTCGTACTGGAGGGTGAACGCCGGAATTGACGTGCGGCGGAGGACCGGCCTAGCGATCGCATGCGCGGAGCGAAAGAGCCGGACGCGAACACCCGGGACACGGATCGCGCGCTCGATCTGCGCGAGCCTGTAGCTGGCGACTCTTTGGTGCGACACAGAACCGACGATCTCTTGCGAGACCACCGCATCGAACCCATCGATGAAGCTCTTGTAGCTCCAGCGTCCTGACTCGATAAGGTCCCGATGGGCGCGGGCGGTCATCTCGGAGACCAGGCGGTCATCCCGCAGCTGCCGCACGACGTCCGACATGTTGCTGAAATCCTTGTTCAGAACGATGTAATGATCGCCACCCGAGACCACGCCTGAGTACTCGCCTGGGAACATGACCATCGCGGTTCTCAGCGCCGCGGCCTCGAAGATCCGAGGTGAGACGACGTTGACGACGACGTTGCCTTCGCAGCGGTCGAGCACCGCCGCTTCGACTTCGTCGTATTCAGCGCCAGGATGGTCGCGGAGGTAAGCCCGCACCGCGTGTTCCACGCCCCCGTCGAAATCAGCGATGCTGGCACCGCTCTCGGTGCCGAGGGTTGCTTTGCACGAAGCGAGGAAGTCGATCCAGCGCAATCCATAAATCCGGTCAGGCTCTCGCCACGCGATGTCGCATCGGAGCCTGTACGCGGAGGCGAGCTCGCTGAACCGCTGTCCGATGCGCACCTTTTCCTGGGCCAAGCGTCCCATCCAGTACGGCAGCTCCCGACCTCGATAACCCACGTCGAGCGGCCGGCGCTCGAGGTCGACGGATGGCCGGGCGATGAGCTCCTCTGGAACATAGCCCGTCAGGGTGTGAACGCGCCGGACCCCGGGAAGGCGGCGATCGTAGAGCTGAGTCGCGGCAAGCTCGCCCGCGACCGTGAAGAGCACCCTGATTCCTGCGTCGCGAGATGCCGCAGTGGAGCGGTCGACCCACCTGTACTCGTCTTGAATGAACTGAATCTTCAGTCCTGAATACCGGCGAAGCTTTTGGCGCATGTCCGCTGACATGTGGTACCGGTCGCTGAGCACGATCGAGTAGTGGATGACGACTGCATCGAACTGATCCAGCTCGAGCGCGACACTACGACTCAAGCCAAGGGGATTGAACGTACGGACTGTGTGGCGCGAGAGCCGCTTGAACGCAGCAATGTGATCGAGCACCGTGTTGGGGTTGATGCGTCGATCGTCACAAAGAAGAAGAATGTGCGCCGGCCTGGTCGAAGCGGTAGGGTCTCCGATCGTCATTCAGGTCTACGATCCTACTCGACGCTTCGGGGCCTGCTTCCACCGGGTCGAGTTCGATCTGACCCTCGGTTCTCTCCACTAGACTGCGTGAAAACCCGTGCCCACGTCTCAGACCACCTCAACGCCAATGAAAGCTGACCGAGTCGATCAACTCATCGAGCGAATCGATTGTGTCTACTTCTTGCTCTTTCCCGGTTGGAAGTCCGAGCTGCGCGCCAACCGCTGGCATTTCGCCTCGCGGTGGGCCGCGCGAAAGCCGGTCGTGCTGGTGACTCCGTCGGTCAAGCGTGGCGAAGCGATTTCCGAGCCCGAGCCGCGAATGCCGAACTGCAGGATCCTCAACGTACAGGTGGTCAGTGAGCCAAACCGCCTCGCCAAGCGGGGCATCCAGGTGGGACAGGTGCTGGCCGATCTGGCTCAGCACTCGCACTCAAAGCCGCTGCTGTGGTGCTACAACCCCGACTTTCTCGAGGTGTACGCCCGGGTCCCAGCGGTGGCGCGGCTTTATCACGCCTCTGAGAACTACTTTGCAATGCCGGGCCTGGATGCTGCGTTTCACGCGCGAGTGAAGGCAACGATCGCATGCAGCGACGTGACGATCGCGGTCAGCGAAGGAGTCGCGAACGATCTCAGACGCCAGGCGCCTGAATCGGCAGTGGTGACGGTCAGCAACGGGTGCGACTTTCATCACTACTCGACGGGGCAGCCAGACGCGGGGCTTGTCGAGCGTGGCCGCGGTTTCGAGAGGATCGCGGTCTACGCGGGCAACATCAACGCAAGGCTCGACTTCGAGCTGCTGCGCCGGCTCGTGTCGGGCCATCAAAACGTGCTGTTCGCTGTGTACGGTCCAACGAAGGACCTTGGCTCCGCGGACAGTGCGGCCTGGCATAGGGTCAAGAACCTAACCAACGTTTTCGCACCCGGGCCAATCGATCCGGATCAAATTCGGGACGTATACGCCGCGGCCGACGTAGGATTAATCCCTTACCGAAGCGAACCCTGGCTGGTCGAAAACGGACTTCCCCTCAAAGCGCTGGAGATGTGCGCGACGGGGCTTCCCGTGGTCTCGACGCTGATGAAGCCGCTGCAGGGCTTGACGGCTGGAATTGCTGTCACTTCGACTAGAGAGGAATTTCTATCCACATTCGACAACACGTCTCGTGCCGCAATTCCGGAGCGGGTCGCCGATGACATGCGTGCCGCGTGCGCGGCTAACGATTACGACGTGAAATTCGAGCGCATCATCGACGAGCTCAACGAACGCGCGACGGAGTCCGTGCCGGCAACGCGAATGGATCGCCTGGTTCAGAGTCTCGGCGTTGAGTACACGGAGACGGAAGTGCGGTTCGCGCGCTGGCTCGCGATGCCACTCGTCGTGCGAGCGGCCGGATGGTCCGTCGGTGCGATCGCGCAGCTGCTGCCGGCCCGCACCCGGCGACGCCTCGGCATGACAGCGTTGCGGCAGCGGATTCGAAGCGTCCTGGGCAGCTGACCATGTGCGGGATCCTCGCGATTATCGGAGCTGGCGATCTCGACTCCCACATCGTCGACGAGATGCGCGATCGTCTGGCCCACCGCGGTCCCGACGGCGGCGCGACCTGGCTGTCGCGCGACGGCCACGACTCGGTGGTGCTCGCCCACCGGCGCCTTGCCGTCATCGACCTGAGTCAAGCGGCGGATCAACCGATGTTTTCCGCGGACCGGTCGCTCGCGATCGTCTACAACGGCGAGATCTACAACTACATCGAGCTCCGTGATGAGCTTCGCGGTCTCGGTCACCGGTTTCACACGGAGAGCGATACGGAGGTCATCCTTGCCGCGTACAGGCAATGGGGCGCTGATTGCCTACCTCGTCTCAACGGCATGTTCACGATCGCATTGTGGGACGCGCAGGCTCACCGGCTGCTCGCCGCCCGCGACCGATTCGGTGAGAAGCCATTCTTCTATGCCCACCTTCCGGGTGGCGGGATCGCGTTCGCGTCGGAAGTCAAGTCTCTCTTCGCCCATCCGGATCTCGCGGCCTCGGTCGACGAGGATGTGCTGGACCTCTACCTCAGCGGCGGCTACTTCGAGAGCGAAGAAGCGACGATGTTCGCCGGTGTCAAGCGGCTGCGCGCCGCACACGCGATGCTCCTCGACGGCGCTGGCCAGGTGATGAAATCGTGGCGCTACTGGACGCCCGATTTCACGCCGCGCGACGAGCCCTTCGCGATGGACGATGCGGTGCAGCGCTTCCGGGCGTTGATCGAGCGAAGCGTGGCGATGCGGCTGCGTTCGGATGTTGCGGTCGGCACAAGCCTTTCCGGAGGGCTCGACTCCTCCACGATCGTCGCCCTGGTGGCGAGGATGAAAGGCAAACGCGGGATCGTGACACAGAACACGTTCACCGCCCGCTTCGAAGACGATCCGGCGCTCTCAGAAGGAGCATTCGTCGATCTCGTCACGAAGGCAACCGGCGTCAACGCGCACATGATCACGCCGGATCCGATGCAACTCATCGAAGAGACACGCCGGATCCATTACCACCAGGAAGAACCATTCCTCAGCGCGTCGATCTACCTGCAATGGTGCGTGATGCGCCTCGCGTTGGCGAACAAGACGACGGTCATCCTCGATGGCCAGGGAGCGGACGAGCTGCTCGGTGGCTATCAGTACTACTTTCCTACCCACCAAGCAGACCTGGTGGAGGGCGGCCATTGGTTGGGCGCGCTGCGGGAGACGGTGCTGTTCTCGCGCCGGCTCGCGAACGCGAGCCGGCTCTACCCAGACTCGCAGCGGCGATTCAACCGGAACGCCGCTTTGGGCCTGGGCCAGCTGGCCCGCGCAGGTCTGCGACGTACGCGTCCGGCCGAGGACGGTTCGAGGCCGGGCCTACCTCCGTTGGCGCCCGGCGAACGGCATCGGAACCTCCGCGCCCGAGCCCTGCTCTACGAGTCGCTGCCCCAGCTTCTGCGTTATGCCGACCGCAACTCGATGGCCTTCGGCCGCGAGACGCGACTGCCATTCCTCGATTACGACCTTGTCGACTTCGTCGCCGGCCTTCCCGAGCGCGCGCTCGTCGGCGACGGTTGGCAGAAGCTGATCCTGCGCCGGGCGGGCGAAGGGCTCCTGCCCAAGGAGGTCGCCTGGCGGGCCGACAAGATGGGGTACGCCGCACCGCTGGATCGTTGGCTTCGCACGAGCCTCAAGGCCTGGGCCTACGACCGCCTGTTCACCGGTCCCATCACTGGACTGGCCGCTTACAACCGCGATTCTCTGCAACGGACCTGGGACGAGCATCAAGCGGGAGCGGCCGAGCGCTCGTGGGCGTTGTGGCGCTGGATCAGCCTCAACGAATGGCTTGGGCTCTTCGACGACGGGACGTGGAACCGCGGGATGCCGCCGGCCGGCGCCGGAACGGCTGGCGTACGCGTGGCTAACTGATCAGACGCCGGAAAATCCTGCTGCGCGCCGAGGCAGGAAGCATTTCGAGCGCGGTGAACTCGTGGATTCCCCCGGCTCCGACGAACACAGTCAGGCTCCGGCCACTGATCACGGGCGCGGGCACGTAGGGGCCGCTGGCCGAGTTGTCCCAGACGATTCGAGCTGCATGATTGATCGACACGTCCTGGGCAGCCGTTTTGCGTTCGCCGCCTGGCGTCGTGACGACTCGGAGTACGCGGCCATCCTCGTCGAGCTCCAGCGCCATGCCGGACGCTTTCATCGCCTTTTCCATGAGAGCGAGCTTGACCAGGTCGTCCGCCGCGTCGCGCAGCGGAGCACGTCCCAGGACGTTGGCTAGCAGCCACGCGTCACCCGGCCTGGCGGCGAGCGTTCGCAGGGTGACAATCCAGGCTTTGGCCCGGCTGCGCCCCCCCGCAATGTGCGGCCTGGACCGGGCGCCACCGATGCTGTCGAGCAGCGGCCGCAGCGCAGACCCGACTCCACGCGGCCGGATCGCAGCTACGGCGGCGACCGCGTCCAGGGGTTGTACGCCGTTTGCCACGCCGCGAAACGTAGCCACGTGGACAGAAATCGCCATCGGCGGCCACGTGCCAACAGCGCCGGCCGACCCATCCGGCACCGGAGCCAGCCTCAGGAGGTTGAGATCAAGCTCCTCGCCTGATTGACTTGCCTTGACGACGCGCGAGCGGGGCGTGCGTGGCTCTACGTCCTGCGCACGGGCCATCCGGTCGAGGAGCAGCGCTTCGGCGAGCAGCCTGGACGCCTGGATCGGTGCGCCCTCGCGCCCGCTCAGCACGTACTCCCGGAGCAGTCTCCGGCTCAGCCTGCCGCGCAGCGCGGCGGCGACGGACGCCCGGCCTGAACCCTCCCTCATCAGCCGTTGGAGCTGTTCGCGCGGAGTCCCGGCTCGAGGCGACGCGTTCTCGGCCGTGCTCGCCACGGTGATGGCCCACTCGGCGTCGAGGTCCGATGGCCGGTTGAGCTGTCGTTCACCCCAGCGCGCCACGAGCGCCGAAGCGGCGACCCCGAGCCCGCCTGTTTTGGGCGGAACAGTTTCGAGGACCTGGTCGATTTGCTCGGCGAGGACTCGATACGAGTATCGCCCGGAACGGTAGATCTCTTCGTAGCTCCGGGAAGCGATCTCCGAGGCGACCGCAGGATCACTTGCCTCCTCCAGGGCTTCGCCCAGGTTGGAGAGATCGGGACTCACAGGCACGTAATGCCGGTCCGGGGCCAGCACGCCGTCGTAACGACCGCGGACGAGCACCTGGCACGTGCGCGTGATCACTGCTTCGAAGTGCCGCGGGCTGGCCGCCGCGAACCGGTATGAGTCCCATCCTTCCGGCATGTGCGCCGACACTTCTTCGAAGCTCGCGCCGGGATGCTCGTCGAGGTACCGGCGGATCGACGTTTGCATCTCACCGCGGCGGTCGAGCACGCTCGAACCGCTCTCACATCCAACGATCGCGCGGCCCGCGCCGAGGAAGTCGAACCACTCGTCGCCCATGATCGCGTCCTCGACACGGGTGCTCACGTTCGCGGTGAGATTGCGCGACCTGGCTTCCGTCTGTGCTCGGTCGCCGATGCGGTGCTTCAGCTGGCCGAGGCTGCCGAACCAGTACGGGAGGTGGCTCGCGCGATAAACGACGTCATACGGACGGCGATCGGACGGTTCCAGGCGAGACTCGACCTTGCGGGCTGTCCTGTCGTCGATGTATCCCGTGAATGCCGGCTGAAACCGCGCCTGGCGAGAGATGTTCGGGTAAAGGAGCGGCCGGACGTCATCGCCGAAGTTGGAGAAGACGTGCTGCACCCCGAGCTCGGAAAGCCACTCGTCGAGAATCTCGGAGTGGTCATACTCGTCCTGCGGCATCGCGATTTTCAAGCAGTCGAGTCCGCTGATCCAGCCGAGTTTCCGCCGCCACTCGGCAAAGTTGGGAAACCAGCGCAGGCACAGCAGCGTGGTCTGCAGCACGACCGCGTCGTAGTCCCCTCGGCGCAGCAGGAGCGGACTGCCCTCGAACGCATTCCAGAAGGTCACGCGATGGCTCGACGGACCTTGTTTGATCGCCTCCAGGTGGTGCCGGATGGCGGCTCTGATCTCACTCGGCGGAGTCGGCGTCCAGTAGAGGACGAGGACACGTCTCGGCGCTATCGCCTCCTGCGCCACTGCCCAGTCAGCTCGAAACGTGCGCCCCGCGTGAAGCTGGGTGTCGAACCTGTTGGTCACGCTCGATCCGCCATTTCCCGGGGTGAACGAAGAGCTCGTTGTGCATGGGTGGGTTGCCTGTGACGCGGAATTTGAAGCTGCGATCGAGGTTGTGGTAGTAGCTCGAGGGTTCGATGTGGGAAGGGTCGACCTGCGCCCACATTCCAACCGATAGGAGATAGTCGCCGTTGCCGAGCTGCAGGTGGCCGAGGTCAAGGGAGGCGCAGAACTGATCTCCTTTTTTCGCACGAACGGTCTCAGGCTCGCCGATGTGACGAGTCATAACCAACCCGTCGGGTCGGAAGATCAGCGCCACCGGCACCACTGGAAACGCGCCATCCTGCTCGGCGCGCACGCGCACCCGAACCCGGCATCGGCCCCCAACTTCGAAAAGGACCTGACTGGCGCCAGTGTCGTCCTCGATGGTGACGTCGGTGATTCGCAATCCAGGGACGTCGCTCCACTCGCTGAGACCGGTGCGATCCGCCTCGTTCGTCCCCTCGATGCCGGCACGCTGCTGCTCACGGAGCCAGACCTGGTCGAGCTCTCGTGAGAACTTCTCGT
>Ga0070707_100006711_pt1 | contig 10667 bp, 10 predicted proteins | sample KBSK5502metaG_FD_65468 | JGI IMG/M metagenome (GOLD analysis project Ga0070707, IMG submission 65468) | Corn, switchgrass and miscanthus rhizosphere microbial communities from Kellogg Biological Station, Michigan, USA - KBS K5-50-2 metaG | ecosystem: Host-associated > Plants > Roots >... | reverse complement strand
TGCTCGGGTTTGCGATCGACCACATCGATAAAAAACTGGCGCAATTCGTCATCGCTTGCGCCCGCGCGCAGCGGTTTCATGATGTCGAACTCGAGATAACTGCCGAGACAGGGCCGCAACTTGCCGTCGCAGGTGAGACGCAACTTGTTGCAGCTCTCGCAGAAATGGAGGTTCGTCATCGCGCCAATAAACCCGATGCGCTGTTCGCGTCCGTGAACTTGATAATAAGTCGCCGGACCATTTGTCCGGAATGTTGCTGAGGGAATTAAGTTGCCGAGCTGTTTTTCAATTGCTCGTTTCGCTTCGGCAATCGGCAGAAAATTTTCATCGCTCAAAACCTCAGTCGTGCTAACCGGCATCATTTCGATGAAGCGAAGAATCAAATTGTGCGAGCCTGCGAATTCAATCAGCGGAACGAGCTGCTCTTCATTGCGGCCGCGCATCAGAACCGCGTTCAGTTTGATTTGATCGAATCCCGCTGCGATCGCCGCTTCAATTCCTTCAAGAACGCGCGCATGCAAATCGCGGCCGGTAATTTGCGAGTAAAGGTGTCGATCCAACGTGTCGAGGGAAATATTGAGCGATTGCACACCAGCTTCGCGCAACGCCGTCGCCATCGTTTGCCCGGGCGCAGTCTCACGCGTGAGCAACGTCCCGTTCGTCGAAATTCCGAGACTCATTATTCCGGGGATTTTTGGAATTTCACGGACGAAATCGACGACGTTGCGTCGCGTGAGCGGTTCCCCGCCGGTCACGCGCACTTTGGTTACACCGAGATCGGCCGCGATCCGAATGAGCCGCAGCGTTTCTTCGTAGCTGAGAATTTCGTCGCGCGGCAGCCATTCTTGCAGCTCGCGCGGCATGCAGTAGTTGCAGCGCTCGTTGCAACGATCCGTGATCGAGACGCGCAGATAGGAAATGCGGTGGCCGTAGCGATCTTCCATTTCGGTAGCAACGTTACCGGCTGTGCGGTGTTCGATCAAGACGCGGGACAATTGACTGACCAGGTCGCGGCTGTATCATTTTTTATGAAAACAATCTCCAAAATCCTTTTGTTAGGCCTGACCGCTGGCGCGTTGTGCCTAACGAGCTGCGAGACGGTGGAGAACCGAATTTCCGAGCATCAGGACATGTTCAATACTTTGTCCCGCCGCGATCAGGCGTTGGTGCGGCAGGGGCAGATTCGTTCGGGGATGTCGATGAACGCGGTTTGGCTGGCATGGGGTTCACCCGCACAAAAAACTTACGGCGAAATGCGCGGCCGCCAAACCGAAACCTGGATTTATGTGGAAAGTCGGACGGCACCGTACGGCTCAGCGTATTACCCTTACTATGGTTACGGTCCGGGATTCTACGGCGGCTTCAGCTCAGTCGGTGTGATTCGGACGCACCACCACGGACGCTCGTTCGTTTTCTTTGGGGATCCGTTCTACGACCCTTTTTATTACTCCTACATTCCGCCGACGATTTCAGTCCCATACAGGACAGTCACGTTTTCAAGCGGACGCGTAATGTCGTTCCAATATTTGGCGCCGCCCTACCGATAAATTCTGGTCGCGTTGGAACGCCGAGCGCGCCAGTGTAGCAGCAGAGAGCACACATGGCTTATCGCTCATTTCGACATTTTCTCGAAACGCTCGAGCAGGCTGGCGAACTGACGCGCGTCTCCGATCCGGTAGACACCGATCTGCTCATTACCGAATGGGCGGACCGCGAGATGAAATCGCCCGGCGGTGGAAAGGCGTTGCTCTTCGAGCAGCCAGTCGTTGACGGACAAGTTTCGAAATTTCCAGTCGCGATTAACACGATGGGTTCGCGCAAGCGGATCGCGATGGCGCTCAGCCGCGAGAGCATTGACGAGATCGCGCAGGAAATTCAGCTGATTCTCAAAGCAAAACCTCCAACCGATCTGCGCGAAGGTTTCGCGTTGTTGAAACAAGGAATTCATCTCTTGCACGCGCGACCGAAACAAGTCCGCGACGCTCCTTGCCAGGAAATCATCCATAAGATCGAGTCCGATGCCGGGCGGGCGGATGATTTCTCGTTGCGACATTTACCCATCCTGAAATGCTGGCCGAAAGACGGCGGCCGTTTCATCACGCTGCCGAATGTGCACACGCGCGATCCCGAAACCGGCGCGCGCAACGTGGGTGTGTATCGAATGCAGATTTTTGATGAACGAACGACGGCGATGCATTGGCAGGTCCACAAAGTTGGTGCGCGCCATGGCAAACGTTATTACGAGCGCAACGAGCCGATGCCGGTCGCAGTTGCGCTCGGCGGCGATCCTGCGTTGTCATTTTCCGCTACGGCCCCATTGCCGGACGGATTGGATGAAATTTTGTTCGCGGGATTTTTGCGACGCAAATCGATCGAAATGGTGAAATGCAAAACGATCGACCTCGAAGTTCCAGCCAGTGTCGATCTTGTTTTAGAAGGCTACGTGCAACCTGGCGAGATGCGACCGGAAGGACCGTTCGGCGATCACACCGGTTACTACACCGCAGTCGAAGACTATCCCGTTTTTCATCTGACTGCGATCACACATCGACGAGATGCGGTTTACCCAACGACGATCGTCGGCATTCCGCCGATGGAAGATTTTTACATCGGCGACGCGGTGGTGCGGATTTTTCTGCCTGTCTTCAAAATGAATTTTCCGGAGCTGGTGGACATGACGCTGCCGGCGGAAGGTGTTTTTCACAATCTCGTCATCGTCAGCATTCGGAAACAGTATCCCTATCAAGCGTTCAAGGTGATGCATGGCTTATGGGGGATGGGACAAATGATGTTCAGCAAATATATCGTGGTGGTGGATGAAGATTGCGACGTGCACAACACAAGCGAAGTATTGTTCCGCCTCTGCGCGAACACCGATCCTGGGCGCGACACAACCGTCATCAAGAATCCAAGCGATTCGCTCGATCACGCACCGACTGAACAAAACATCGGTTCGCATATGGGCTTTGATGCGACGCGTAAATTGCCGGGCGAAAATTATCATCGGCAATGGCCGGAGTTACTAAAGATGACCGACGAAGCGAAGGCGTTCGTCGACGCGCTGCAAAAGAAAACGCGTTGATCCCGCGGCCGCGGGATCAACGCGTTTCTAAAGATCGCTTCCTCAATTACGGTCTGCGGAATAACTGGCCGGTATCGACGTCGCGGGACAATCCACCTGGCGGAACACCGCGCAAATCATAAATGCGTCCCGTGTACGGGCTGCGATACATTCCCGGCCCACCGGCACGTGTCGCGAACGGATAACCTCCCGGCGGCGGCGGACCATATTCGCGAGCTCGGTCTTCCTGGATCGCATGGCCGATCAACGCTCCCGCGGCCGCTCCAGCAGCCGCCCCGATGGCAGCGCCGCGAACTCGACCGGTGGCTAGCCCGCCGATAATCGCGCCGGCGCCCGCACCGGCTGCGGCCCCCTGGCCGGTTGGCGTGTCGCACGAATCCAACCCGAACGCGACGAGCAAAACGCCGCAAATAATTGTGAAAGGCTTTTTGTTCATAATGATTTCTTTGTCAGCCTATTAAACCGCGCAATCGAGATTATGTTTCGATCACCGCGGCCGCACGAAAACTTTGTTTACACTCTCGTCTAAAATCAGGTCTCCCACGTGGGCCTTTCCTTTGCGACAGTCGTAAACGTTGCTCGAGTATGGACTTTTGATGTAGCCCCACGAGCTTCCACCCGACGCGCCACCCGTGAGGAGAGCTAAATCGCTTCCTGGCGGGTAGGACTTGCCGTTCGGCGGCGGGTATTTCTTCGCGGCTTCTTCTTTGCTGATGATTTTCGGATCTTTCGCATTCCGGGTGTCCTGCGCCCACGAACTGGCGAGGGGTCCCAAAGCGAAGCAACCCACAACCAACGCTGCAACTAATCGAGAATATGTCTTCATATTATTAATAGTTACGATTCCGATGCCTCAGACGGATGGCGCTTTCTTCTCATTCAAAAAAGCTTGAGTAGTTGCGCGCCGATCCGCCCTGCCTTTTCCAAATTGTTGAGACGATATTCTTTTTCGAGGACACGAAATTTGTCCAGCTCCATTTGCCGCAATAATCCACGATAAATCGACGCCATGATTTCCGCCGCTACCATCGGTTTGCGATCTTCTGCCGGCAATGCCTTCGCCGCGCGCGCGAAGAATTCACGCGCACGACCGCCTTCGAACTGCATCAGCCGGACGAATCGGTCGTTGTATTGTCGATCTTGCAGTGCCTTCTCGGAGTAATCGAAGCGCGCCAAGTCCTCCTGCGGCAAATAAATCCGGTCAGCACTGAGATCTTTGCCGACATCGCGGATGATATTTGTCATCTGCAAAGCCAGGCCGAGCTGAATCGCATATTCCTTACAAGCGGAGGTGCGATAACCAAAGATCTCGATGCTGACCAAGCCGACAGCGCTGGCCACGCGATAGCAATAGACCCGCAATTCCTCGAAGGTCCGGTAACGCTTGATGCTCAGGTCCATCTCCACGCCCCCGATGATTTCCTCCAGCATCTCGGGAGCGAGGGCGTATTTCTTCATCAGACGGCGCACATCGTCCGCAAACGAGGATTCGTTAGGCCGCGGCGTCCGCACCCATTCGCGCCACTGGCTCAACCGGCGCCTTTTTTCCTCCACCCTAAGATCGACATCGTCGGCAATGTCGTCGATCACGCGGCAAAATGCGTAGAAGGTTGTGATATCGCGACGGCGTTCGCGCCCAAGTGAAATAAAGGCGAGCGCAAGGTTCGATTTGCTGGTCCGGGTAATTTTAGCCGCGTTCACAGCCCTGCTCGGTGCGGTTTAATATTCAATCCACGCCTGTTGATAGACATGGCCAGTTTCGCCCCGACGGAACAAACACACCCACGACGCCAGCAACCAGCCGGTGATAAAGCCGCGGAGGAAAACAAAAATCGATTTCCAAATTATCATCGCGATCAGGCGGTCGGCGATGGCGCCGCGCACGATTGCATCCGCCACCGTCAAAAAGAAAAAGTGGATCCCGCAAATCAGGAGAAACCAGCCGAAGCGGTTGAGATTATTTCCGATGAATTCGCGATGCGCGCGGATGGCGCCGCGCAAGGTTTCGTTGTGAAGCGCGAGGGAGATTTGCACCGAACTGAAAGCGATGATCAATCCGCACATCACCGCGCGCTCGATCGGGAGATAATCAAGCACGTCGGGGATATTCATGAAGTAAGCCAGCAACAATGGGAGTCGCACAATCACCGTGCTCACGACCACGACAATGCCGGCCCACTCCAAAACATAACTGAAACGGCGCATGGCAAAGCGGAAGAGTTCGCCTTCCTCGAAACTTAAGCCGCGAATCCAGGCGAAGCAGACCGCGATCAAATAAATCTGAATGTAAACACCGAAAAGATATTCAAAAATAAACGCGACCGCATCGACGCTGGCGGAAATTTGCAAGACGCCTTGCGCGGGAAGCAATCCGCCCCATAGCGGCAGCGCCCAGTAAACAATCGGTTTGAGCAGCGCCGCGACCGCGCTGAGCAGCAAGATCAAATAGAGAAGGTAACCCCAAAAGCGAAATCGCTTATGCAACGCGCGGACGAGCGCGCCGTGCAAACCCCGCCAGTTGATCAACATAAGCACAGCCGCGATTGCCGATAACGGGTAAGTCGTAGTGGCACTGTCGAAAATCCCAGCGACGCCTTCGAGCGCCGGAATCGGCGCTTCCTGCCACACCTCCATGAATGTCGGCCAATGCCAGGTTGCCAGCGAAGTTATCTGGGTTAGATCGAAATCGGCCGTGCTCTGAATCGGTGTGAACGTGGAAAATTGAAATACAAAATAAGCAAATCCGAGCAGAACAAATGTGAGCCAGACCCGTTTGTAGCGGAGCAGACAACGAAACCCATCGCGCAGCGGCACGCGGACCGGATTAAAGAGCAGCACGATGACGTAGCCGCTTAACAACCCGATCAGCGGGTAAACGCGGGACAAACCCGTGAACATCTTTTGGCCTAACGAATCAATCCCCAGTGCGGAATGAACGGCCAGTAAACAAACAATCCGCGTCCGACCAAATTCCTTTCCGGCACCGGCCCCCACCAGCGGCTGTCAAAACTGTTGTAGCTGTTGTCGCCCATCGCAAAATAGCTGTGCTCGGGAACTTGAAACGTTTTCGTCGGATCGGACATGGCCAAATGCCCCGGACCATAACCTCGATATCCGTCTCGCCCCTCCATCACTCTCTCGAAACCAAAGCCTTCCACGACCTTTCCATCGACGAACAACTTCGGCGGCTCGATCCGCAGCGTGTCCCCAGGCAAACCAGCCAAACGTTTTATGTAGAACTGAGTCTGATCGCCAATGTCGGGAATATTTTTGGTGCGAAAAACGAATACATCGCCGCGATGGGGCTTGACGAAGTTGTAACTAAATTTGTCCACGAAGACCTGGTCACCCGTATCGACCGTACCGCGGGCGATGACTTGGCCGCGTCGATAGCGGATTCCCGGTGAGACCCTAAAGTCGGCTCCCAATTGCTCAGGTGGACAATAAACCCGGTATTTTTCGTGCTCACAGATGATCCGCGACCAGGTGAAGAAAAAGAAAAACTTCTGACGTTGAACTTGCAGGACCTCGTCGTCTACCCGGGAAACCACGTTGATGTAGTTGCGCCCGCGAACGATGAACTCGGCGACTTGCTGGAGAATATTTGGCGGCTCCGACGTCATCGGGCGCCCGATAATGCCGTTGAGCGTCGGTTGCATCGAACCGGTCGGAATTTTGAAAGGCTGCAAGAAATAGGAACGAATACCGACCGCAACGACGATCGCGACCAGAATTACTTCACAATTTTCCCGCCAGTGCGACTCCCACGTCACCGGCGTGAGCTGATGCAGTTTCGCGTCCAGTTCTTCGGCGCGGCTTTCGATTTGTTTGCGATCGCGCTGGCGCAATGCGGCATGCAGCCGGCGGATATCCGCGCCAATCAAATCATACGTTTCCGTGTCCAGAATATCGCGTTTGTAGCGCAAATATTTCTGGGCATGGCGCAACAACAGTTTGCTGTGTTTAACGTAGCGCGACGCGAACATGAGCTAAATGACGAAGCCCGAATGTCGAATGACGAAACAATAACCAAGCTCGAATGATTCAGAATTAGTCATTTCGGATTTCCCTTCGTGATTGGTCATTCGGATTTCGTCATTTCAAAGGACGGTTACTGCGCTTTGAGCACCTCAATGAAAGCTTCCTGCGGAATGTTGATCTTGCCGATGCTCTTCATTCGTTTTTTTCCTTCTTTCTGTTTCTCCAGGAGTTTGCGTTTCCGGGTGATGTCGCCGCCGTAGCATTTCGCGGTCACGTTTTTTCGCAAGGCCGAAACGCTCTCGCGTGCAATAATTTTTCCACCGATCGCTGCCTGGATCGCCACCTGATAAAGCTGCCGTGGAATCACTTCCTTCAACTTCGATGCCAGTTGACGTCCCCTGCCCTCCGCGCGGTCTTTGTGCACAATCGTCGAGAACGCGTCGACCGGCTCACCATTCACCAGCAGATCGAGCTTCACCAATTTCGCCGCGCGATAACCCGCGTGCTCGTAATCCATCGAACCGTAACCGCGGGTGATCGATTTAATCTTGTCGTTAAAATCGACCAGGATCTCGTTCAACGGCAGCTCGCAATGCAACATCACCCGCCGTGAGTCGAGCGTCTCGGTATGGTCCATTTGTCCGCGTTTTTCCAAAATCAACTGCAGCAGATCGCCGATGTTTTCGTTCGGGCAAAGGACGTAGGCTTTCACGATCGGCTCGCGAATTTCTTTGGTCTGGCTCGGCTCCGGCAGATGCGCGGGATTGTCGATCAGGAACGTCTCGCCGCGCGTCGTCTCCACTTCGTAAACGACGCTCGGGCTCGTCGCGATGATGTCCATGTTGTATTCGCGGCGCAATCGCTCCTGGATGATTTCCATGTGGAGCAGCCCGAGAAATCCGCAGCGAAAACCAAATCCGAGCGCGACCGAGCTCTCCGGCGTGTAAATGAACGCTGAATCGTTCAAGCGCAGTTTCCCGATTGCTGTTTTCAAATGTTCGAAATCACCGGTGTTGATCGGATAAATCCCGCTGAAGACCATCGGATGAATTTCCTGAAACCCGGGCAACGGTTCGCGCGCGGGATTGCGTTGATCCGTGATCGTGTCGCCGATCTTCATGTCGGCGGTGCTCTTGATGTTGGCGATGAAATAACCAACGTCGCCCGCACTCAGCCCGGGCTGCACCAACATTTTCGGCGTAAACACGCCCACTTCCTTGATCTCGTAGCGCGAGTCGTTGCTCATCAGGTTGATCGCGTGATTCGCTTCCATCGTTCCCGAAACGACGCGCACGTAACCGACCACGCCGCGATAAACGTCAAACACCGAATCGAACACCAGGGCGCGTAACGTTGCGTCCTTCGGTTTCTCCGGCGCCGGAATCCGGTGCACGATCGCTTCCAATATTTCGTCAATCCCGGTTCCCATTTTCGCGCTCGCGTGGATCGCTTCTTCCGATGGGATCGCGAGAATTTCTTCCAACTGTCGATGTACTGACGCAACGTCAGCGTTTGGCAGATCGATCTTGTTGATCACCGGCACAATGGTGAGGCCTTGCTTGTGCGCGAGATGCACATTCGCGACGGTTTGCGCTTCCACGCCTTGCGCAGCATCGACAATCAACAGCGCGCCTTCGCACGCTGCTAGGCTCCGCGAAACTTCATACGCAAAATCGACGTGTCCCGGCGTGTCGAGAAGATTCAGGCGGTACATTTCGCCAGATTTCGCGCGGTAATTCATCGTCACCGGATGGGCTTTGATCGTAATCCCGCGCTCGCGCTCCAGATCCATCGAATCGAGGAGTTGATCCTGTTTCTCGCGCTCGTGGATCGTGCCCGTCGTCTCCAGCAATCGATCCGACAAAGTTGTTTTGCCGTGATCGATGTGCGCGATGATGCAGAAATTGCGCGTCAATTCGATTGCCATGAAAGCCGCACTATGCGAGCGCGATCAGAAGCGGTCAACGACCTGACGAACTGATCGCTTAGTCTGCTTCTTCCTCTTCCTCTCAATCTTAATCTTCCCTTCGTCTTGTATCTATCTAGTCAACAGATTAAAAGGAAGAGCTAGAGGAAGATACTGAGCTTATGCCGAAACTGATTCTCACCACCGAAGCGCAGGGCAAAGTTGCTTTCGAATTTGCCGAGCGATCGATCACAATCGGCCGCGCCCCGGACAACATGATCGTGATCGATGATCCGTCGGTCTCGAATCGGCACGCGCAATTGGAGCTGAGCGGTGAAACTTATCGCCTCAAAGATCTCGATTCGACCAATGGCACCAAAGTTAATGGCGTTCCCATCACCGAAACGGCTTTGCGTTTCGAAGACCGGATCCGGTTCGGCGCAATCGAAGCGCGATTCGAGCTCGACGTGCGCGGCTCGCAACCGTTGCCGCAACGGGAAATCATCGAAGCCAAACCGGCCGAATCGAGCGCGGCGCCGTCGGGTTTCGGAAACGCGTCACCATTTCGGCAAAGATCGACATCTCGCGATCCGTTGCGCCTTGTCGTTCTAAGTATGGCCGCAATCGCGCTCCTCACATTTCTCGGCAGCATGCTTGCGGTTCTGCTCATTCGCGCGCCCTGATTTGTCCCTACCATCTGCGAAAATCTGCGTAATCTGTGGATGAATGCAGAAGCGCCTATTGCTCTTCGATATCGACGGCACCCTGATTCATTCCGGCGGCGCGGGCGTCGAGGCGCTTAAGCTCGCGTTGACGGAGCGCTTCGGAATCAAAGATGATCTACACGATATCGAAATCGCTGGAATGACCGATTCCGGAATCGTGATCAGCATCCTAAAGAAACACAAAATCCCGACGACCGCCGAAAACATCGCCGCGTTTCTCGACAGCTACGTTCATTTCCTTTCGCTCGAATTACCCCGCCGCAAAGGAAAACTTCTTCCCGGCGTGCTTGAGTTGCTCGAACGATTGAAAACGCGAAGACATCTCGTGCTCGGCCTGCTCACCGGTAACGTCTCGCGCGGCGCATTACTCAAACTCAGTCATTACGGTGTCTGGCATTTTTTTGAATTCGGCGCCTTCGCGGACGATCACCACGATCGGAACGAACTTGGAGCATTTGCCCGCGCGCGCGCGAAAGAAAAGCATGGGAGCGAATTTTCTGCGGGCGAGATCGACGTCATCGGCGATACGCCACGAGATATCGCCTGCGGAAAAGCGCTCCGCGCACGCACCATCGCGGTCGCGACCGGCACGTGGAGTCGCGAAAAACTCGCGGAACATCATCCTGATATTTTGATCGATGATCTTTCCGATGTTGACCGTCTAATTGATACGCTCGGTTGGTGATCGACCAGCGATGCTTGGGAGAAATGAGAAAGACAGCGCCAGTTTCCCGTCCTATGCCACCAAAAGAACAACCAAATGTTTTGCCGCTTGAAGGCGAGATCGACCTCCACGTTTCGCCGGAGGTCGCGGAATCGTTGCGTACGATGATTGCCAAGAAGCCCAAAGTCGTGGTTGTCGATCTTACCAAAGTCACTTACTTCGACAGTTCCGGCCTCGCGGTCCTCATTGAAGGCATGCAAAAGGTTCAGGAATACAGCGGCCAATTCGCGCTCGCCGGCGTTCAGGAAA
>Ga0070707_100006710_pt1 | contig 10669 bp, 6 predicted proteins | sample KBSK5502metaG_FD_65468 | JGI IMG/M metagenome (GOLD analysis project Ga0070707, IMG submission 65468) | Corn, switchgrass and miscanthus rhizosphere microbial communities from Kellogg Biological Station, Michigan, USA - KBS K5-50-2 metaG | ecosystem: Host-associated > Plants > Roots >... | reverse complement strand
GACAAGGTCACCGTTCAGGCGCCAGCGGGCTCCGTCACCTACACGGTCGTCTCGGTCGGCTAACCGACGCGCGAGCGTCTCGTGTACTGGGCCGACGAGCTCGCGACGCGCGCCTCAGGCCCGCAGGTCGTCAACGACAGCAAGACCCCTTCCGGTACCGTCCACGTCGGCTCGCTGCGCGGTCCGGTGACGCTCGACGTCATTGCCCGTGCGCTGCGCGACCGTGGGTTGGACACGAAGGTCCTGTATGGGATCGACGACCTCGACCCGATGGACGCGCAGTCGCTGCTCACCGGCGACGCAGTGGAACGCTCGCTCGGCGTGCCGCTCGCCCACGTCCCCGATCCAGCCGGCGACGGGCACGACTCGTACGCCCGACATTTCGCCGGCCTGTTCATCGACACCTTCGACCGCCTTGGCGTTAAGCCCGACCGCTACTACTGGATGAGCGAGGTGTACGCGAGCGGCGACATGGACCGATATGTCCGCATCGCCCTCGACCGCGCCCAGGTCGTGCGCGACACCTATCGCGAGGTCAGCCATGTCGAGCGACCGCCCGGCTGGCTGCCGATCCACGTGGTGTGCCCGACGTGCGGTCGTATCGGGACGACCCTGGCCAGCGACTGGAACGGCGAGACGGTCGCCTTCTCGTGCCTTCCGGATCTCGTGGAGTGGGCTCGAGGCTGCGGCACGACCGGGCGTCTCGCCCCCTTCGGCGGAGTGGGGAAGCTGCCCTTCAACGTGGATTGGGCCGCTCGCTGGAGCCTGCTGGGGGTGACCGTCGAGCCGTGCGGAAAGGACCTCGCCACCGCCGGCGGCTCGCGCGACCGTGCCGACGCCGTCGCACGACGGGTCTTCGAGCGCGAGCCGCCGCTGCGGGTCGACTACGAGTTCCTCAACATCCGCGGCCAGAAGATGAGCACCTCGCGTGGTCGTGGCGCTGCGGCGCACGAGATGGCCGAGGTGCTGCCGCCCGAGCAGCTCCGCCTCCTCTTCCTGAGGCCGCGGCCGAATCAGGCCATCGAGTTCGACCCACAGGGGACCGATGCCATCCCTCGGCTGTTCGACGAGTTCGACCGCCTCGCGGCGGCTGTTGCCGGCCGGTCGTTCCGCGGTGAGCTGCCCCCGGACTACGAGCGCCTCTTCGCGATGAGCCTCCCAGGGGCAGCCGATGTCGTGCAGGAGGCCGCGGCCTTTCGCCCACCATTCGCACATCTCGCCTTCCTGCTCCAGGTCCCTGGGGTGGACGTCGCCGAAAAGGTGGCGGCCGAAAAGGGCGAGCCGCTTACGGACCGGGAGCGCGCGATCCTGGAGGAGCGGATTTTGGCGGCTCGGGCGTGGCTGGATGAGTACGCACCGGAGCGTGCGCGTGTCGCCGTCCAGGACGACGTGCCGTCCATCGTGGCAGACCTGGACGACGACCAGCGCGCCTTCCTTTTGGCGCTCGCCGACCGACTGGCTGGAGGCGCGACGACCCCATGGACGGGTGACGGCCTGCAGAGCGCTGTCTTCGATGTCGCCCGCGAGCTCAACCTGCCGCCCGCCAAGGCCTTCGCCGCGCTGTATGCAGCGTTCCTGGGCCGTCCCAACGGTCCCCGGGCCGGGTGGTTGCTGGCATCTCTTGCGCCTGACTTCGTGCGCGAACGGCTGCGAGCCGCCGCGCGACCCGGGTAGGGTTCGGCCATGATCGGCATCGCGCTCATCCGCGAGGACCCCGAGGCCGTCAGGCAGGCGATCGCTCGCAAGGGCGAGCCAACGGATCCGGTCGACCGCGTCCACGATGCCGACGCGCGGCGCAGAGCAATCGAGGCCGAGGTCAACGAGCTGCGGGCGCAGCGCAACGTCGGCAACCGCCAGGTCGGCGAGTTGATGCGCTCCGGACGGCGCGACGATGCCGAGACCCTCAAGGCGCGCATGGCCGAGCTCTCGGCGCAGATCGACCGCCTGCACGGCGAGCTGAGGGATGTCGAGCAGGCCATCGAGCAGGATCTGCTGCTGATCCCAAACCTGCCGCATCCATCGGTCCCGGATGGAGCCGGGCCGGACGACAACCCCGTAGTGCGGACCTGGGGAGAGCCGCGTGCCGCGGACGACACGCCGCCTCACTGGGAGATCGCCGATCGACTGCGGCTCTTCGATCTCGAGCGCGGCGCCAAGATCGCGGGCAGCGGCTTCATCCTGTACACCGGAGCCGGCGCCAGGCTGCAGCGCGCCCTCATCGGTCTCATGCTCGAGATGGCGCAACAGGCGGGCTACGCCGAGCTCTGGACGCCGCTCCTGGTCAACGCCGCCTCCGGGCGCGGCACCGGACAGCTGCCGGACAAGGAGGGGCAGATGTACGTCGTTGACCGCGACGAGCTGTACCTCATCCCCACCGCCGAGGTACCGGTTACGAACGTGTATCGCGACGAGATCCTCGACGCCGACGCGCTCCCCATCAACCACGCGGCCTACTCACCGTGCTTTCGCCGTGAGGCCGGCGCCGCCGGAAAAGACACACGTGGGTTGCTGAGGGTCCACCAATTCGACAAGGTCGAGATGGTCAAGTTCGTGCGCCCGGAGACGAGCTACGACGAGCTGGAAGCCCTCACGGTCAACGCGGAGGCGGTGCTAAAGGCGCTCGAGCTGCCGTATCGGGTGGTCGAGCGCTGCACCGGGGACGTGGGATTTGCACAAGCCAAAGGCTACGACCTGGAGGCCTGGTCGCCCGGTGTTCAGAAATGGCTCGAGGTCAGCTCGTGCAGCAATTACACCGACTTCCAGGCGCGGCGCATGAACGTCCGGTTCCGACCTGCGCCGGACGCGCCCACGGAGCTGGTCCACACCCTGAACGGGTCGGGCCTGGGCATCTCCAGGACTTATGCCGCTCTCCTCGAGACACATGTCCAAGATGACGGCACGGTGCGGATTCCCGAGGCGCTCCAGTCGCAGTTCGGCGCGGAGACGATCGGCTAGGCCGGGTCGCATGGTCGTCGAGGAAGCGCAGGACGCCCTGATCTTCCGGGTGACGGGGGATCGGCTCACGCTGGTCGGCGGCAGCGGCCGCGGCGTCGGCTGGAGCGGTGTCGTGGACCTGCCACTCGAGGGCGAGCCGCACGCGTCACGCGCCACCAAGCGGGGATTGCCGGTCCAGATCGCGGGCGACGACCCGATCCGCGTGGTAGGCCCCCTACTGGAACAGGCAGGCCGTGCTGGTACCGGTAGGCAGCGAGCACCTCGTCGTGTTCGGCGGCCTGGAGTCGCCCGACCCATCGGCCTATCTGAACGCAGCGGCGGAGCTCGTCGCGGAGCTCCAGCAGGTTTCCCCGGCCAAGCTGCTCGCCGATGAGTTGGAGGTTGTCCACGCGATCCGCGACCTGATGGACTACCGCCCGGAGGAGCTGGTCGCCACGGCGCGACACATTGCCACAAAGGCGGCAGAGCCGCTCTCCTGCGAGGTCGGCGCTGTGCTCGTGCAACACGACTCGCAAATCGTGGCGGAGGTGGTGACGCGCGATTGGCCGGCCGTGCTCGACCCGCTGGCCATACGAGACACGCTCACCCGCATCTTCCGGCGTGCGATGACCGGCCCGCTGCTCGAGCCTGAGCTCGAGGCAGCCGCGGACGACGCGCTGGGCCGTGAGCAGGGTCTGGTGGCGCGCTTTGCGGTGCCGATCGGCCGGCCGGAGCCGTTTGGCGTCCTAGTGGTGGCACACGCCGCCAGCCGCCCGAGAGGCTTCACCAACCTTTGCCAGCGCATCGGCGGCGCCCTAGCCGAGGCTGCCGAGCCGCTACTGATCCAGGCGAGAGCCCGCGAGGAGCTGGCCGCCGATCGCGATCGCTTTGCACGCGAGGCTCACACCGATCCACTCACCGGGTTGGCGAATCGTTCCGCGTGGGGTGAGCTCCTCGAGCTGCACAGCTCGCGTCAGGACCGATACCACCGCCCCATCTCGATCGTAAGCGCCGACCTCGACGAGCTGAAGAAGGTCAACGACCTTGAGGGTCATCCGGCCGGCGACGCGATGATCACCGCCGCGGCCGAGGTGCTGAAGTCCAACACGCGAGCCGGAGATGTCGTCGCCCGCGTTGGCGGCGACGAGTTCCTGGTCCTGCTTACCGAAGCCGGTGAGGCCGCCGCGCAGCGCTATCTGCGACGCGTGCGCAGCGCGATCAGGCGCGTTGGCAAGGTTGGGCGGCGGTCCGCGCTGCGAATGTCGGTGGGCGCTGCGACGGCACGGAACGATGAGTCGCTCGCGGAGACGGTCACCAGGGCAGACCGCGTTATGTACGTTTCAAAGAAGCGTCGCGCGCGTCAGCGGACGAGCTAGCCACGATCGAAGGTCAGGATTTCGCGGTCGACCGCGCATAATTCCGAGGCTCGGAGGGGTGGCAGAGCGGACGAATGCGGCGGTCTTGAAAACCGCTGACCCGAACGGGTTCGTGGGTTCGAATCCCACCCCCTCCGCCAGTTTTTGAGCACGAATCGGCCCCGAGGGGCCGGGGCCCGGCCCGGTCGCGCTACACCCTGCCGGACCCGATCCCGGCCGTGGTCACCGCGGTCCACCTGGTCAACGATCGCCGCGAGAAGGTAGGCGAGGCGATCGGCACAGAGGCGCGGCCGCGCGCGGCGCTCGCGGATCGGATCATCCGCGACCTCATCGACGGGGCGGTCACCGGCAAGATGCCGGCGGATCCGTTCGCGCCGCTCCACGACCTACATCGCCGTCGCGAAGAGCTCGACGGTGAGCGTGACCTTGTCACGCGCGCGTGGCATACCCTGTCGAGCCAGCTCTACGGGGCCGTCGACGGATCGGCGCCGAATATCGCCGAGCAGATTGAAGCGGGCCTCGACGAGGTCCGGAGCGCCGCCGCCCTCGTCGCGCCGAAGGTAGCCGCCGTGAAGATCGACGACCCGGCCAGCCTGGCGCGCGCCGGCAAGGCCGCCCAGGCCGCCTGGGGGGAGCTCGAGCCCCTCGCCGCGCGGCACGACGCCCTCGGGAGGCGGCCTTCGGCCTGTATCAGGCGACCGCCGCCAGCGAGTATGCGATCCGGTTCGGCGGCGGCGGGATTGCGGTCGAGCTCGATCAGAGCTTCACGTCGGAGGGGGCCGTGGCGACGTCGCGCTTCCGCGGCGCACGCTATGCGCCCGTCGCCCATCCGGTCGTCCGCCTCCTGGCGGTCGCGGCGGCCTATTCATCCGAGGGCGCTCGGGATGACGCCGCCTCCGGCCTTTCGGCTCGAGCCGGGGCGGGGTCTCAGGATCCCGCTCCGGCCGTCTCGACCCCCACGTAGATGGGGACCGTATAGACTCGCCGGCGTCGTCGGCCTCCTTCATGGGCGCGGGCCGGACGACGCGAACGGCGCGATGGTGGGCCGCAGGGTCCGGCCGTTGCGTAGCCTCGCGACCGTGGCGCGCCCGCACACCCGCCCGCCCGGTCGACCTCTCCCTCCCGGCCCTGTAGCCGCTGCAACCTCGAGCTCCCTCGCGATCGCTTCCGGCTCGACCCTCGCGGCTACTTCCGGAACGTCTGCATCGACTGCCAACGTCTCGGGTCCGCGACTGGCGAGCTCGTCACCAAGAGGAGCTCTTCGCCCGCCGGCGCAATCCTTACCGGGCGGCTCGCGCCGAAGGAGCGAGGGCGATCGAAGCGTCGGCTAGTCGCTAGACCCATCGAGTGGATCGCGTCTATGGTCACGTTTAAGGCCGGCTGTGGGCTAGGCAGCTGTCACGGAGCAATCGACGCCGCCGTTGAAGACTGACCCCTTCTTGTAAAGGGTGAACCCGTCGAAGGCGGCCGACTTCAGGACCGGGTCGTAGTGAGTCTGGAACGACTGGCCGCTGCCGAGCGCGCCGGCCGGATAGAAGAAGAAGTCCGCCCAGAGGTCCGGGCCGAGCGGGTGCAGACCGCTCAGGTACGGCGTAACGTCCGCTGCCTGCCCGTTGATCGTTAATCCCCAGGTGACGTTGTTGACGAACCCTTCGACCTCGCCCCGGGTTTTCGCGGCCCACCCTGTGAACATTAAGATCTCGACGCCCGGCGCGAGAGTTCCGGGGTCGACGATGTCACCGGTGTCCGCGTTGTAGGCCACGCAGAAGTAGACGTCGAGGACGTAGGCGCTGGGGACATCGCTCGCGGCAACGATCGTTGGTGCGGCTAAAGCCGTCGTGCCGACCAGAAGCGATAAGGCTGCAGCGAGCAACGTGGTACGGAAGATTGATGGGCGCATGCGTCGTGCTCCTTAGCTTCCGGGCTCAATACATCGGCCCTTCTTGCACGAAGGCTACCGGCCCCCGACTGCGGAAGGACTGCGGTCGCAGACCATGCGGGCGTGCGGGCGCAGCGCTGCGACGGTCACGGCGCAGGTGGCCGAGCCTGCCGTCCCGGCAGGGCCTAGCGCCGTCGATGGCGAGTCCTCGCCTAGGCTCTCGGCCCGCTGGGCCGCGTTTCGGTGGGCGACACCCGAGGGCGACACCCGAGCCGGGCGGTTAAGAGGCCCCAGAAGAAGCGCCGGTGGCAGAGCGCCCACCCTCTTTGGCGGGCCTCTCGGGTGGCTCCGCCACGTCAGCGACGATCTCGTCGAGCGCCATGCTGCGACCTGCCTTATACGCCGCCTCGAACGCCTCTTCGCCGAGCGCCGCGCGGGCGATTGGCGCGGGATCCTCAATGCGGAGCAGTTGGAGAGGAGTGGCGATCTCCCCGAGCGGCTCCCGGATGGCATCTGCCGCGCCCGTGGTCCGCGCCGCACGGACGGGGTCGCCCTCAGCCAGGGACAGCGTCGCGGCGAGCATCAGGATGCGGACGATGGCATGCAGGTCGCCGCTCTGGCGAAAGATCTGCAATGCCTCCACCAGGCCGTCACGCGTGCCCGCGAAGTCGCCTTCCTTGAGCCGGATCGCCGACAGAATGGTGATGCCGTTCGCGATGCGAAAGGGCTCGCCGCCGGCGCGAAAAGCAGCCAGGTTCTCCTCCTGCAGCTCGCGCGCCGACGCGAAGTCTCCCCGGTGGAACAAGAGGAAGACCAGCCCCTCGCGCAGCCGGGTGAGGCCTGCGCGGTCGCCGGCCTGCTGGTACAGCCGCATCGCCTCCTCGTAGTCCGCTTGGGCGGTCTCGTACTCGCCGACCACCGTCGCGACGTACGCCGAGTTGTAGAGCGCCTCGGCGAGGCCGATCGGGTCGCTCAGGGCACGTTCGATCTCGAGGGCCTCAGCGTATGCCCGTCCGGCCGCAGCGACGTCTGCCTGCCAGTAGGTGACCCCGCCGAGTCCCGCGAGTGCCTGTGCCCGGGCCTTGGTGGGCGTCGACGCGTCGGGCCGCGCCAGAAGTCGCGCGAGCGCCTCGCGCCCCTCCGCGAGGTGGCCGCGTTGCTGCCAGAAACGCCATAGCGACGCGCTCATCCGCAGCGCGAGCTCGATGCGGCCGTCCTCGGCCGCAAGCTGGGCGGCGGCCCGCAGGTTGTCACGCTCGCGGTCGAGACGGTCGAGCCAGGCCTTCTGTTCTCCTCCCAGGAGGGCGGGCTCCGCCTCCCGGGCGAGGCCAGCGAAGTGCTCCTCGTATCGTTGGCGAACGCGCTCCACGTCGGGGTCGCCCGCCAGGCGCTCGAGTCCGAACTCACGAATCGTCTCGAGCATGCCGAAGCGCGGCTCGCCGTCCTCGGTCGGGGCGGACTGCAGCAGGCTCTTGTCCATGAGCGAGGCGAGCGTGTCGAGCACGTCGGCGCCCAGCTCATGCTCAGGATCGCAGACCGCCTCGGCGCTCTCGAGCGTGGAACCCCCGCGGAACACCGCCAGGCGATGGAAGATCGTCTGCTCGAACGGGTGGAGCAAGTCGTAACTCCACTCGATAGCTCCTCGAAGCGTCCGCTGCCGCTCGGGCAAGTCGCTGGCCCCGCCCGTGAGGAGCGCCAGGCTCTTCTCGAGCCGGGACTGGATCGCCGCAGGAGCAAAGAGCTTGATGCGAGCCGCCGCCAGCTCGATTGCGAGCGGCAGGCCGTTCAGGCGCGTGCAGATGGCCGCCACCGCCGCTGCGTTCGCGTCGTCCAAGGTGAAATCGGGTCGCACCGCCCGGGCGCGCTGTACGAATAGGATGACCGCATCGTAGGCGGCCAGGGCCTCGATGGAGAGTCTGGCGGCGAGGTCAGGTGCGCCAAGCGGCGGGACCGGATACTCCTGTTCACCCCGTAGGTGGAGCGGCTCGCGGCTCGTCGCCAGAATGGTGAGGTGGTCTGCGCTGCCGATGAGACGGCTGACGAGCGGGGCGCCGGCCATTAGCTGCTCCAGGTTGTCGAGGAACAGCAACATGTGGCGGTCGCGCAGGTAGGCCTCGAGCGAATCGAGGACCGGGCGGCTGGCCTCCTCATCGACGCCCACCGCTTGCGCGATCGTGGTCGGGATCAGTTGCGGGTCGCTGACCGGCGCGAGCCCCACGAAGAACGCGCCGTCGGCGTGCTTCGGCCGCGCCTCCTCGGCCACGCGCAGGCCGAGGCGCGTCTTTCCCGTCCCGCCCGGCCCGGTGAGCGTCACCAGCCGCGAACGATCCAGCAACGCGCCCACCTCGGCTAGCTCGCGCTCTCGCCCGACGAAGCTGGTGACCTGTGCCGGAAGGTCCGCGGGCACCTCCAGCGAGCGGGGCGCGGGAAAGTCCTCGCGGAGGCCGCGGATAACCAGCTGCACGAGCTGCTCGGGGCGAGCCAGATCCTTGAGGCGAAACTGGCCGAGCTCACGAAGTCGAAGGCCAGCCGGCAGCGATCCCTCGACGATCGCCCGCGCGGCAGCGGACAGGATCACCTCCCCGCCGTGCGCCGACGCGGCGATGCGAGCCGCGCGATGCACGTCCAGCCCCACGTAGTTGTCACCGCCAAGCGTCCCCTCGCCCGTGTGGAGCCCCATGCGGACGCGCACTGGGAGCTTCGACGGCCACCGCTCCTCGGCGAGCGCGCGCTGCGCGGCAGCCGCGGCGCCCACTGCGGCCAAGGCGCTCGGGAACACTACGAAGAAGGCGTCGCCCTCGGTGGACACCTCGACCCCGCCGCTGCCTTTAATCGCAGCGCGTAGGAGTGCGTGGTGTCGCTCGAGCACATCGGCGTAGCGCGGGCCGAGGCGCTGCAACAGGGCGGTCGAGCCTTCAATGTCGGTGAACAGGAAGGTGACCGTGCCGGTGGGCAGGTCGGGCACGTGCATCAGTCTCGCACCCGAAAGCTAGCCCTGTGGATCGAGAGTGCAACGGTGATCGAGGGTGGATGAATCATCTGATGTCTGGTAGCCAAACTGGTAGCAACAGCCGGCGAACATCGGCGGTCGACGGCCCCCCGGGAGGCGGGATTGAGCACGAATCGGGTCAGCGGCGGCCGTGAGCGGACGCTACGCCTAGCTCTTGAAAACCGCTGACCCGAAGGGGTTCGTGGGTTCGAATCCCACCCCCTCCGCCAGATTCTGAGCACGACATAGCCGGTTTTGTCGTATCTGGATGGGGACGGGCTTCTGGTGTTTGCAGCCAAGGTTGCAGCCTAGCCATCGAAAACCCGTTCCAGCTAGCGCCTCCGAGAAGTGCGTTCATCTTGTCAGCTGCTTCGCGTTCTAGGGCCGGGATGACGTGGCTGTAGGTGTCCCGGCCTGGTGGAATCGTGACGGCCAGTCTGACAGCCGCGGCTTGATGTCGTTGCCCTGGCCGTCGTCGCCTCTAACGGGGACGGCCGCTACTTGCAGCATCTGGAAGGGTCGAAGATGCGGGGTGGAGAAACGCCTGAGAAGGGCTAGGACGCCCCACCTCCCCGCATTGCATCAATGGGGACCATGAACGCAGCACACCGCAACGAACTGCAACGGCAGTGTGATAAGAGGTCGAAATCACGGCCAGCTCACCAGCGCTCTACGTCTGTATCCGCTGGCGCGCCATTCGCGCTCACTCGTCGGGCGTCGCTCGTGCCGTTCCCGCAGATTCTCGACCTCAATTCATGAGGAATCAGGCATCGCAAAGGCCCTCGGCTGTTGCAACCTAAGAAGCGTATGCCAACTTCGAGACCCGCAGGCCAATCTGGCAGATTGCCAGCCGGTGGGAAGTCGACCAGTCTGCGACGCACATAGTGATGCCGGTTCCATCTCTCCCCGAGGGACCTATGCCCTCAGCCGCGCAACCCACGTGCTTCCTGATCGCCGACATCTCCGGATACACGGGCTATCTCGCCGACGTCGAACTGGACCACGCCCAGGACATCCTCGCGGACCTCGTCGGGGCCGTCGTCACAGCGCTACGACCCAATTTCCGGCTGGCCAAGCTGGAGGGTGACGCCGCCTTCATGTACATGACGGCTGAGAAGGTTGACGGATCGATGCTGCTCGACACGATCGAGCACTGCTATTTCGGGTTTCGCCGGCGCCGCCGCGACGTCCGCCAGGCGACGTCCTGTGAGTGCAATGCCTGCGTCCGGATCCCGGATCTCGACCTCAAGTTCGTGGTTCACTACGGCTCCGCTATCCACCAGATGGTCGCCGGGCGGCAGGAGCTCCTGGGGTCGGACGTGATCATCGCGCACCGGCTGCTCAAGAACGAGGTCGTCGAGAAGCTCGGCCTCAACGCCTACGCCCTGATCAGCCAGAGGTGCATCGAGGCGTCCGACATCGACCCGGCCACACTGGGCATGCGCGAGCACACCGAGACCTACGATCGCATCGGCGACGTGCCGGCCTGGG
>Ga0070707_100006709_pt1 | contig 10669 bp, 9 predicted proteins | sample KBSK5502metaG_FD_65468 | JGI IMG/M metagenome (GOLD analysis project Ga0070707, IMG submission 65468) | Corn, switchgrass and miscanthus rhizosphere microbial communities from Kellogg Biological Station, Michigan, USA - KBS K5-50-2 metaG | ecosystem: Host-associated > Plants > Roots >... | reverse complement strand
TCCCCCAGCACGGGGTGCTCGCAGATCTGGTGTCGCTCGTCCTCCGTGAGCGAGCCCGGCTTCTGGAGCACGGCTTCCCGCGTGCCGATCTTGCCGATGTCGTGCAGCTCCCCCCCGATCCGGATGTGCTCGATCGCCGGATCCTGGAGTCCGAGGCGCCTCGCGGTCTCGACGGCGTAGCGGCTCACGCGGACCGAATGACCCCGCAAGCAGGGGTCCTTGGCCTCGAGCGCCCGGGCCAGCATCTGCACACCTTCCAGGAAGAGCTCCCGGATCCGCTCGGCCTGCTCCCGGACCTGCCGCTCCAGGTTGGCGTGATAAAAACGGTTCTGCATGATGAGCGTGCGCTTCTCCAGGGCCCGCGCGACCCGGGCCTGCATCTCGCTCACCGAGATCGGTTTCGTGAGGAAGTCCGCGGCACCCAGGTGGAGGCACTCCACCGCGACGCTGGTCTCGGCCATGCCGCTCAGCATCACCACCGCGGTGTCGGGGAAGCGGCGCCGGACCTCGCTCAGGAACCCCATGCCGTCCAGCCCGGGCATCCGCAGATCCGACACGATGAGGGGCAGCTCACCGGTGCCTCCGAGCACGTCGAGGCCCTCGACACCCGAGCCCGCCTCCAGGCAGGTGAATCCCTGTGCCTCGAGTATCCGGGCGACCGCCCGGCGGACGAGGGGCTCGTCATCCACCACCAGACAGCGCATCAGGAGATCACCACGGCTTCATGGTGGCGGCCGCGCGCCGCGTCGAGCACTTCGCGGACCTTGGTCGCCAGCGCCTCGGGGGAGAACGGCTTCTGGAGGAACGGGGCGCCGGGGGTCAGGAGGCCTCGCCGGATGATCTCGTCGTTCGTGTACCCCGACATGAAGAGAACCGGGAGCCCGGGGCGGAGGCGCCCCAGGTGGTCGGCCAGCTCGCGGCCGCCCATCCGCGGCATCACCGCGTCGGTCAGCACGAGGTCCACGGCATCGGGCTCCATACGGAGCAGCACGAGTGCCTCCAACCCGTCGCCGCTCTCGCGGGTGAGATAGCCTTCGTTGCGGAGGAAGCGGCAGGCGAAGTCGCGCACCAGCTCCTCGTCTTCCACGACCAGGATCGTCTCGCCCGCGCCGCGCGGCGGCGAATCGGCCGTGCCCCAGACCGCGGGGATGCCGCTCTCCTCCACCCGGGGGAGGTAGATCCTGAAGACCGTGCCCTGGTCCGGCTCGCTGTAGACCCAGATGTAGCCGTTGCTCTGCTTCACGATGCCGTAGGCCATCGAGAGGCCGAGCCCGGTGCCGTGCCCCACTGGCTTGGTGGTGAAGAAGGGGTCGAAGATCTGGGCCTGCGTGGCCGAGTCCATCCCGCGGCCCGTGTCGCTCACGGTCAGCATGACGTAGGCCCCGGGGCGCACCACGGTCGCCGGGTGCTGCCGGGCGTAGTCGTCGTCCAGCGTGATCGCGGTGGTCTCCATCGCGAACCGGCCGCCTTGCGGCATCGCGTCGCGTGCGTTGAGGGCCAGGTTGAGGATCACCTGCTCCAGCTGGGTCCGGTCGGTCTTGATCCAGCTTGGCTCGACGCCGAGCCGCAGCACGACCTCCCGGTCCTCGCCCATCAGGCGCCGGAGCACGGACTCCATCTCCATCACCACGTTGTTCAGCTCCAGCACGCGGGGCTGGAGCAGCTGGCGCCGGCTGTAGGCCAGCAGTTGCCGGCTGACCTCGGCCGCGCGCTCGGCCGCGCGGGCGATCTGGGCGACGTCCTTGTGCCGCGCGTCGGCGTCCTCGAGGCTCTTGGCGAGGAACGTGCAGAAGCCGAGGATGACGGTCATCATGTTGTTGACCTCGTGCGCGACCCCTCCCGCCACGCGGCCGATGGCCTCCATGCGCTGGGCCTGCCGGAGGTGCTCGTCCACCCGCTTGCGCTCAGTCAGGTCGCGCACCACGAACGCCCCCGCCAGCACCCGTCCGGTCTTGGCGTCACGGATGCCGAAGGCGTTGCATTCGACGTCGATCGGCTCGCCGGTGCGCACGTGGCGCAACCGGCCGTCGAAGTCCCAGGACTGCCCGTCGGCGAGGCGGGGCAGCACGTCCCGCCACACGGCTTCGCGCGACTCCTCGTGCCAAAGCCCCGTGATCGGCACGTCGCCGACGATCGCCTCGGCGGGGAGTCCCACCAGCGCCCGGCCCGCCTTGTTGAGGTAGACGACGCGCCATTCCAGACTCACCATGGCGATGAAATCGCCCGCGTTCTCGACCAGGGAGACGAACCGCTGCACGTCCTCTTCCATCCGTACCCGCGTCGTGACGTCGGTCGCGAGCACGAGCCGCGCGCGCATCCCCCCGAACAGCACCTCCTGGCTCGCGATCTCGACCTCGAGGGTGCCACCGTCCTTACGCCGATGCCGGAAGCGTCCGCCGACCATGATGCCCGGGCCCCGGGCCCGGAGGCGGGCGTCGAACGCCGGCAAATCCTCGGGCGGACGGATCTCGCGAATGGTCATGCGCAGGAACTCTTCCCGCGTCCAGCCGTACTGGTCGATCGCGGCCTGGTTGACGTCGAGGAAGCGCATCGACTCGAAGTCGTAGACCCACATCGGAGACGGCAGACGGTCGAACAGGCTTCGGTAGCGTGCTTCGCTCGCGTGCATCTCCGCCTCGGCCCGCTTCCGCTCGCTCTCGTCGATCACGAAGCAGGTCCACTCCAGGGGCGCCTGCTCCGTGCTGGCGCCGCCGATCACGACCGGCACCCGTGAGCCGTCCTTCCGGAGGTACTCCTTTTCGAAGGGGCGCACGACGCCGGTCTCCCGCAGCTCCAGCAACGCCCGCGCGTCCGCCTCGGCGAACTCGGGCGGCGTGATAGCAGCCCAGTGGATCGCGCCCGCCTGCAGCTCCTCTCGAGAGTAGCCGATCAGGTCGAGAAAGGCGTCGTTGGCCTCGAGGATTCGCTCGGGCGTGGCCACGGCCATGCCGATCACGCCCGACTCAGAGAGCGCGCGCACGCGGGCCTCGCTCTCGCGCAGCGCGGCCACGAGGCGCTCGCGCTCTTCTTCGGTCCGCATCCGGGCACTCACGTCGAGGACGGTGGCGCCGACCCAGAGGACCCGGCCGCCCGGGCCGCGAACCGGAAAGAGATTCCCGTAGAAGTCCCGCACGCGCTCGGCCGCGCGGGGCTCGCCCAGGCGGACGTGCACGCCCAGCACCGGCTGGCCGGTCTGGAAGACGCGCCGGATCAGCGGCTCGGCGACCGCGACCGCGCGCGCGGGAAGCAGCTCGCGCACTGGTCGGCCCACGTGGGCTTCCGGACTGATGCCGTTGAAGCGGGCGAAGGCGTCGTTGACGCGGACGAAGCGGAGGGAGCGGTCGGCGAAGCCGATGCCGATCGGGGTGGACGCGAGCGCCGATTCCAGCATGCCGGGCGGTGCCACGCCCCCGGGCCCGCCGCGGCGGAGGCGCGCCCGCTGCACCACGCCCCGGGCCAGCCAGCCGGCGCCGGCGGCCGCGAGCGGGACGAGCCACCAGACCGCCCCGGCGAGTCCCGCCGGGATGCCGAGATCAGGCAGGGGCATCGGTTCCTGCCGCGAGCGGCGTCAGCGGCTCGCGATACCCTTCAGCTTGCCTTCGCGGACAAGCGGGAACTCGGCTTGGCACCTCGGCGCCCTCCTGTTGTTCTCAGAGAGGACCCACTCCCCGCTGGCGAGCCGGGCGTAGGTGCAGAATTGCACGACCATCGGGTGACCGGCGGCATCGATGCACTCGGGCCAGGGCTTGCCGGCGCGCGCGTCGAGCCACGGCCCGCGGGCCTTGAGCGCGTTGCGGCACTCGTCGGTCATCGCGGCGACGGTCGGATTGGCCGGTGTCGTCAACAGCTCGACGACGCGAACCGGGGCCGCGGTCGCGGCTGTCGCCGGCGCGGCGGCGGCCTGGGTTACGGAGTCGGGGTGGCTCGTGGTGCCGGTGGGGGTGGCCTGGGCGGGCAAGGAATCGGTGTGCCTCAGGGGCGAAGGGTTGTCGACGAATTCCGACGGGGCCAGGTCACCGGCCCGGCCGGTGCGTTTCTTCTCGGCGCGTTCCGTCACCCACATGGCGACTGCGACGCCGAGCACAGTGAGGATGAACAGCGTCACCCACAACGCGCGGTCTGCTTCTTTCCGCTTGAGCACGCGGCGCAGCATGTACTGCATCTTAGGGGCTTCGGGTCGGCCGCGCCACGGCGGCTGGCAGGATGCCGGCCCGTCAGTACCTTACGCTACGCTCATCACCGGCGGTCACGCACGCATGGATCTGCCTGACACCCTGCTCGAGCTGCCTGCCGACGAGACCGCCCGCCTCGTCGTCCTCCGCCTGCTCGACGACGTCGTCGCCACCCGGGCACGCCTTGGCCGGCCCGGCGATACGGAGGCGCTCCACGATTTCCGGGTGAGCCTGCGCCGCCTGCGGAGCTGCATCCGCGCGTGGCGCCCGCAGCTCGGCGCCGCCGTGTCCAAGCGCATGCGCCGGCGCCTGCGGGAGATCGCGCGCGCCACCGCCCGGAGCCGGGATCTGGAGGTGCACCTCGCGTGGGTGCGCGGCCGGGCCGACGGCCTCCGCGACTACCAGCGCGACGGAGCCGCCTGGCTGCTCGCCCGGCTCGAGGCCCGGAAGGTGCGGGCCGACCGGCGGCTGGAGCGGGAACTGGCCCGGGACTTTGCCCGGACCGAGGCGAAGCTCCGCTCAGCGCTGCCGGGCGCCCGGGTCACGGTCGTCCCGGCATTTCCGGTGCTCCCGGGTGCCACCGGCGGCGCGGTGCTCGGCCGGCTGGTGGGCGAGCTGGGCGCGGGGCTCGCCGGCCAGCTCGCCCTCGTACGGACCATCGCCGACCAGGTGGAGGCCCACCGCGCGCGGATCGCGGGCAAGCGGCTGCGCTACTTGCTTGAGCCCGTCGCGCCCCAGGTAGAGGGCGCGCCAGCCCTGATTAGCCGGCTCAAGGACCTCCAGGATGTTCTCGGCGGGCTGCACGACGCGCACGTGTTCGCCGGCGACCTCGCCCTCGCTCTCCAAGTCGCCGCGCTCCAGCAGGCGAAACGGGTCTCCCGCGAGCTCACGGCGTGGGCCCAGCCGGAGGCGGCGGTGCGGGACCCGGAGCCCGGCGAGGACGATCCGCGCCTCGGGTTGGTGGCCCTGGCCCACCGGGTGCGAGAGGAGGCGGAAGGATCGTTCGCCCGATTGCGGACCCAGTGGCTCGACGGCGGCGCCGCCTCGCTTCTCGCCGACGTGGACGCCCTGGGGCGGCGCCTCGCCGTCCCGACCGCCCTGGCGGCGGGGTGAGGGCTATACTCCTGCTATGGCCGTCGTTCGCTCGCTTCTCGCCCTGACGCTGCGGGGCGCTGCCGCCCTGGTCATCGTCAGCCTCGGATTCGGGCCGGCCCCTGTGGCGGCAACGGTGACGGGCCACTGTGCCGGCCACCACCAGCACCGCCACGGGTTCCGACCGATGGTCCACGGCTCGGGCGCGGCGGAGACGGTCGGCGCGGAGGCGCCGGCCGAGTGCCCGCATTGTGCCACTGCCGACTGCGCGTTTCTGGCGCCTTGCGCGGCCGGGGCGACAGCGGTCGGCGCGGGCCCGATGCCGGAAGTCCCCGGGGCGAGCGCCAGCCGGGCTCCGGCCGACGGTTCCGCGAGCGGCGTCCGGTCGCTCGCGCTGGCGCCCCCCACACCACCACCTCTCACCATCCCGTAGTCGCGGCCGCGAACGTCCTCGCGGTCGCCGTCACCAACGACTACGAGGATCAGGCATGCGATACGTTCCCAAAGCCCTTCTGGCGGCCGCCGCGCTCTTGCTGGGCGCGACATCGGCCCAGGCCCAGATCGACTACCGCAACCTCGACGACGGGCGTCCCGTGCACACTGAGGACGCCTATCCGGTCGAGCGCTACGCGTTCGAGTTGCTCACGCCGGCCGAGATCCAGGATTTCTCCGGTGGCTTGAAGACCACGACCATCACGCCGGAGCTCGAATACGGCCTGGTGTCGAACGGCCAGGTCGGGCTCGCGGCGCCGTTTGCTCTCCTCCGCCGGCCCGGCGCCTCAGGCCTCGGCGACTTCGGGTTGGCGGGACTCCGACTGCACGGGCTCTACAATTTCAACACCGAGAGCCGGTCACTCCCGGCCTTCGCTCTGCGGGTGGACCTCGCACTGCCGGTGGGAGCCCTCGCCGGCGAGGTCGCGCGGGCCACCGTGAAGGCCATCGCCACGCGGTCCTGGGGGCTTACCCGGGCCCACGTGAACGCCGCCTGGAGCTTCGGATCCGACGACGGGCTGACGGAAGTCGGGGCGTCGGCGCGATGGTCCGGGAGCCTCGCTGTGGATCGCACGCTGTTTCGGTCGAGCCTGCTGTTGGTGCTCGAGGGTCTGGTGGAGCAGGAGGTTCGGGGCGCGCCGACCGCGGTCGTCATGGCCGGTGGGGTGCGCTGGCAATGGTCCCCGACCGTCGTGCTCGACATCGGGGTCTCTCGACGGGTAACGGCGAGCGGACCCAGCTTCGCGGCTACGCTGGGGGTCTCGCACGTGTTCGCAGTCCGCGGGCTCATGCCCGCGGCCGGGAAGTGAGGCGACCATGCGACCGCTGACCCGACTCCGGCGGTGGGCGCTGGCGCTGCTGCTCCCGCTGGTGGCGGCACCCGCGGGGGCACAGGACCGCCGCGACGAACAGTTCTACTACCCGGGTGCCTTCAACTGGGAGTTCCTCCGCCGATACCCGGACGCGGCCCGGCTGTTCAACGCCTTCGACTACGGTCACTCCGTGTTGTACGAGACCCTGCTCACCCGCCGCGGCCACGGGGCCGAGCCGGCGCTGGAGCGGGCGTACCGGTATCTCGTGGGGGATCTCCTCGTGCGGCCGCCGCGCTTCGCCGTCGCGGAGGAGGCCATCATGCCCCGGTATGCCAAGCTCGCCTGGCGTGCCAAGACGATGTTCGACTGGGCGCACGTGCTGCACCGCCAGATCTACGACGTCTACGCCGACGAGCGGATTCCGATGGCGGCGAAGGACTCCCTGATCGAGCGGATCACCGACTACTACCTGTCGAATCACGACTACGCCTTCGTCGAGGTCCCCAAGGCGATGGAGCTCATGGACGAGCAGGCGTTCAGTCAGGCGTTCCGGCGCGCAGAGCCGAAGTTCAACGGCCTCATCTGGGCCTACCACTGGCTCCAGGTGGGTCTGTACGAGCCCCTGGTGGCGTACGGGACGGAGGCCGAGCGCCGCCGTGGCGTCGAGGCGACGGTCGCGCGGTTCCGGCGGATGCTGGCGGACCCGCCGGCCAGCATGCCGCAGGTGATGCCGATGACGGCGGCGGTGGCGCCGGAGTTCGCCCGGCGTCATCCGCGCGCCGCCGCGATCTTCGACAACCTGCACATGATGCACGACATAGTCTCGGACCTGCTCCTTGCCGACTCGCTCACCGTCGAAGGCAAACGGGCCGCAATCTACGCCCAGCTCGCCGAGTTCCGGGACTCGACGCGCAATGTCATGCCGCTGGAGCACTGGGGGATGATGGGTGAGATGATGGGAGGCGTTGACCGCATGGGCGGGACCGGGATCGGCCCCTGGCCCGACGCGCCGGGGGGTACGCCCCGCCCGTAGGCGCTCTCGCGGAGGCGAGGGCGGGACGGTAAGATGGGTGGCGCATCGCCAGCCTGGAGGCCCCATGTGGTCTGCCGCAGCGCGTCGATCCATCTTCGTGTCGGCCCTGTGCGCCGCGCGTGTTTCGTCTGCGTCGGCGCAGGCGGTCGCTGACGGGGGCCTGCCTAAGCCTCCCCATCGGCTGTTTCGTGACGACGCACCGCTGGTCCTCACACTGAGCGCCGACTTCCGCTCGGTGATGAGCAACCGGGACACGCTCCATCCCCGGCGTGATCCGGCCGTCCTCACCTTCTCCGGCGATTCTGGTCCGGTCACGATACCGGTCGAGCTGAGCACGAGGGGACACTTCCGGCTTCGCCCTTCGGTCTGCGGGTTCGCGCCGCTCCGCGTGCACTTCTCCAAGGAGCAGGTGAAAGGGACCGTGTTCGGGGGGCAAGGCTCGCTGAAGCTGATCACCCACTGCGAGAAGGGCGCGCGCTCCGAACAGAACCTCCTGGTGGAGTACGCGACGTACCGCGCGTACAACCAGCTCACCGACCTGAGCTATCGCGCGCGGCTGGCGCGGATCACCTACGCGGATACGCGCGATTCGACCAGGACGATCACCCGCTACGGCTTCTTCCTGGAGCCGGACAAGGACATGGCCCAGCGCAACGGGGGCCGGGTGCTGGAGCACGCCGGCGGCAGCTATTCCGAGATGGACCCGGCGCAGATGGACCTGATGACTGTGTTCGAGTGGTTGATCGGCAACACCGACTGGTCGGTGATCATGGAGCACAACGTCCGGCTGCTGCAATTCGAGGGGAAGCCGTCCCTTTATCCTGTGGCGTACGACTTCGATTTCTCCGGCCTGGTGGGCGCACCCTACGCCGTGCCGGATGCCCGGCTCCCGATCAAGAATGTCCGCCAGCGTCTTTATCGGGGCATGTGTCGGCCGCTCGAGGTGATGGCGCCGACGCTGGAGCGCTTCACGGCGAACCGGGAGGCTGTCTATAACGCCTTCCGGACCGTGCCGGACCTGGATCCCAAGCGCCTCAAGGAGGTCTCGGACTACCTGAAAGACGGGTTCGACACGATGGCCAAGCCCAAGGACTTCATGCCGGAGCAGGAATACACCTGCGCCCGGATGCGGCAGTGACCCGGGGCCGGCCCGCGCCCCTCGCCCGCCGCCTCCTGCTGGTCGGTCTGGGCAACGTCGGCCGCAGCTTCCTTCAGATTCTCCAGTCTCAGACCTCCCTTCTCGCCGAGCGCCATGGTGTGGCGTTCCGCGTCGTTGGTGTCGCCGACTCGAGCGGGATCGCCACGGCCGCGGATGGCTTCGATTCCGCGGCGATCGTCGCGCTGAAGCAGCGGGGCGGAGCCGCCGCGAGCCTCCCCGGCGGCCGGGCTGGGGTGCCGGCCCTTGCCCTGGCCGAGAACGCCCCCGCGGACGCGTTACTCGAGGCCACCCCGGTCGATCTGCGGACGGGACAACCCGGCCTGGACATCACGCGGGCGGCGCTGCGCCGTGGCCTGCCCGTGGTGCTGGCGAACAAGGGACCCCTCGCGCTGGCGTGGGCCGAGCTCGCGGCGCTGAGCGATCTCGGGGGCGCCGCCGCCACGCCTCTGCGGTTCAGCGCGTGCGTGGGCGGCGCGATGCCGACGATCAACCTGGGCGTGCGCGACCTCGCCGGGGCGCGGATCCTCCGGGTCGAGGCGGTGCTGAACGGCACCACCCAGTACATCCTCCGGGCCATGGAAGGCGGGCGCGACTTCGCGGAGATCTTGGCGGAGGCCCAGCGCAGGGGACTGACGGAGACCGATCCCTCACTCGACGTGGACGGCTGGGACGCGGCCAACAAGCTGGTGATTCTCGCGAACGCGGTGCTGCGGCAGCCGACGACGCTGGCGGATGTGCGGGTCGAGGGAATCGGCGGGCTCACCGCCGACGCGCTCCGCGGCGCCGCGGCGCGCGGTGAGCGGATCGTCCTGCTGTGTCTGGCCGAGTCCAACGGGGCGGGCCGGTTCAAGCTGAGCGTCGGTCCAACCCCACTACCACTGGACCACCCGCTGGCGCGAATGGACAGTGACGAGATGGGCGTGGTCTATCACACGGACATCGCGGGCCGCGCCAGCGCGACCAGCGCCGAGCGCGACCCCGTCCCCACGGCGGCCGCGATGCTGCGGGACCTTCTCGAGATCACCCGCCCAGCAGCTGGCGTGCGAAAATGACCAATCCGACGGCCCCCAACGCGAGCGAGCCGTACCAGACGGGCCGGGCTCGGGTGAGGGCGGCCAGCGCCCCCAGCGCGATCGATACCTGAAAGAGCGCCACTGCGTTGGCGAAGCCGTGGTGCCGATGGAGGAGATGGTCGGCCTCCTCCGACCGTGCGTCGCGCTCGCGCTCCTCCTGCTCAGCCTTCGTCTTGATCTCTTCCTGCTCCCCCTGATAGCGCCGGACCCGGTCCGTCAGCTCGGCCGGCGCCGGCTTGCCGGCCGCGCCGTACGCGGCGGCGGCCGCCTCCGCGACCGCGGCCTTGATGCCCTTCGCCTGGTAGTAGGCCCATTGATCCGATGCCTCCGCCTGGCGCCGGGTCGCTTCGGTCTTGAGCACCAGCGCCTCGTTGGCGGTGCCGCCCGCCTGGAGCGCGGCCACCGCGGCGAAGGCCGCGAGGATCGCCGTGGTGAGGGCGATGGACCGCAGAAACCCTCCGCCTTCGCGCTCCAGCTCCTCGGCCACGGCCTCTCGGAGCTTCTCGGTCTCGACTTCCGGTTGTTCGGGCATGTTCTCGGCGGGAAGAGAGTGGGGCGAAAGGTAGAGCGCCCGTTCCCTTGCGGAAGCCCCGGCGGGGCGGGTCTGGCATCTCGTCCTAGTTGCCGGACGTTGCAAGACTCTGCGCGGACGAAAAGCGTCGTATCTGCAAGTAGTTACGTCATGGCACGTGACTCGCATCGGCGTCGGGCTTCGCAAGTCGACTCCAATCCCGAGGCTCTCATGAACGCGATGAACCTGGTAGGCGCGGTCGCCGCCATGCTGGCGCTGGGCGCCTTGCCGCTCCGGGCCCAGACGACCGTCGAAGGCGACGTGA
>Ga0070707_100006708_pt1 | contig 10669 bp, 10 predicted proteins | sample KBSK5502metaG_FD_65468 | JGI IMG/M metagenome (GOLD analysis project Ga0070707, IMG submission 65468) | Corn, switchgrass and miscanthus rhizosphere microbial communities from Kellogg Biological Station, Michigan, USA - KBS K5-50-2 metaG | ecosystem: Host-associated > Plants > Roots >... | reverse complement strand
CTGGGGCGCGGGCACCGCGGGGCCGTCGCCCTCCATCTCCACGGTCTGGGGCGAGCGCCCGGCCCGGCGGAAGGCATCCGTGCGGACGCGGTAGAGGATCGTGTGCAGCCAGGCGCGGATGTTGGTGCCGGACGTGTAGCCGTCGAAGGCCCGGTAGGCGCGCAGGAAGGTCTCCTGCACGAGGTCCTCGGCGTCGTGGGAATTGCGTGTCATCCGGTAGGCGGTCCCGTAGAGGGCTTTCAGGTGCGGCAGCGCTTCGGCCTCGAACCTCTCTTCGCGGTTCAATCCCGCGGTTGGGACGTCCCCTCCGAGGGGGGAAACGCCCCCGTCCCGCCTCCTATTCCTCACGGATTCTGCCATTTCCGTCCCGGAAGGGGTGGGCGGGACCTTTCTTCTACACTTCGTTGACGGACCCCCCCCGGTGGTCCAGAATCGAAATTGAGGCCGCATCGCCGTAACGGGTCCCTCCCCGCGAGCCATGAAGTACCTCACGACCCTCGAGGTCGCCCACGAACTGAAGGTCAGCAAACAGACCTTGCTCAATTGGCTTTATGCGGGCAAGATCCCCGAGCCCCCCCGCAACCGCAAGGGCTACCGCCTCTGGAGCCCGTCGCGCGTGAGCCTGGTGAAGAAGATGATCGTCGAGGGCCGACTCCACAAGCGCACCGTCGTCCATCGCGAGCCTTCCAACCGGCCCGAAGTAGTGAGCGAGTTCGCGCGGGAAGTGAACCAGTTCCTGCGTGACGGGAAGATCGACGTGGAGTCCTTCCTGCGGGAGTTGGGCCGGTTGAACGCGGGAGTGGGCCAGCGCGTGAACCTCCGCCGGCCGGCCTCGGGAGCGCGCGGCTCCAAGACAGCTTGAGCGTCAGCGACGTCAAGGCGCAACGCGACCGGCGGCGCGAGACCGCCGCCCACGTGCGGGCGGTGCTCGATACCGCTCTCGACGCCGTCATCAGCATGGACGCCACCGGCCGGGTGACCTTCTGGAATCCGCGGGCGGAGCAGATCTTCGGTTGGTCGCGCGAGGAAGCGGTCGGCAAGCGGGTCGCCGATCTCATCATCCCACCCGACATGCGCGCGGCCCATGCCTCGGGGCTGGCTCACTACCTGCGCACGGGCGAGGGCAGGCTGCTCAACCGGCGCGTGGAGATGATGGCCGTCCGCCGCGACGGGTCCGAGGTCCCCGTGGAGCTGGCCCTCGTCGCGGTGCGGGAGGGCGAGTACCACACCCTCAGCGCCTTCCTGCGGGACATCACCGAGCGCAAGCGGGCGGAGGCGGAGCGGGACCGGCTGTTCATGGCCGCCGAGAAGGCCCGCACGGAAGCGGAGGCGGCCAGCCGCGCGAAGGACGAGTTCCTCGCCACGCTCTCCCACGAGCTGCGCACGCCGCTCACCTCGATCGTGGGCTGGGTGTACCTGCTGCGCTCCGGGCGGCTCGATCCCGCCGGCGTCGCCCGCGGGCTCGAGACGATCGACCGCAACGCGATGCTCCAGGCCCAGCTCGTGTCCGACATCCTCGACATGTCGCGGATCATGGCCGCCCGCTTCCGCCTCAACGTGCGGCCGCTGGAGCTGGCGCCCGTCGTGGCCGCGGCGATGGACAGCCTGGTGCCGGCCGCGAGCGCCAAGGGCATTCGCTTGCTGCCGGTCCTCGATCCTTCGGCCGGGGTCGTGAGCGGCGACGCCGACCGGCTGCAGCAGGTCGTGTGGAACCTGCTCTCCAACGCGATCAAGTTCACGCCCCAGGGCGGCCGGGTCCAGGTGCGCCTCGCCCGCGCCGAGGGGCACGCGGAGATCACGGTGGAGGACACCGGTCCCGGCATCCGGCCCGAGGTCCTGCCGCACGTCTTCGAGCTGTTCCGACAGGGCGATTCGTCCAACACGCGCGCGTACGGGGGGCTCGGCCTCGGCCTCGCGGTCGTGCGGCAACTGGTGGAGCTGCACGGAGGCACGGTTCATGCCGCCAGCGCCGGCCCGGGCGCAGGCGCCGCCTTCACCGTCCGGCTTCCCCTGTCGCGGGACGACGTGGCGCAAGAGCCGGCGGCGGCCGCGGCGGCGTCTGTGGCGGCCGGGCCGAGGCTGGACGGCCTCCGCGTCCTCATCGCCGACCGCGGGGCCGAGGTGCGCGACGTCGTGGCCCGCATCCTCGGTCAGGCGGGAGCGGAGGTGCTCACGGCGTCGAGCGCGCGCGAGACGCTGGAGACGATGGCGCGAGAGCGGCCGGACGTGCTCGTGGTCGAGCTGGAGATGGCCGACGAGAGCGGCTACGCGCTCCTGTCCAAGGTGAGGGCCCTGCCTCCCGAGGCGGGCGGGAGAACGCCCGCGGCGGCCCTCAGCTCCTGGTCCCGGACCGAAGACCGCGTGCGGTCGCTGCTCGCCGGGTTCCAGATCCATCTCTCCAAGCCGATCCATCCCGCCGAGCTGCTGGCCGTCGTCGCGAGCCTGGCCGCCCGTCCCCGCAAGAGCTGAGTCCGGTTTACTCCCAGGGAATGTCCGGCATGAAGAGGCGCTCGACCGGCCGTCCTTCCTCGAGGTGGGCCTGGAAGATCTCCTCCAGGTCCTCCATCCTGACACCGCCGTACCAGACGTTGTCGGGATAGACCGCCACCGTGATGCCCCGGCTGCAGTGCTTGAGGCAGTTCGTGCGGTTGACGATCACGCGGTCGTCGAGGCCGCGCTGCTTCACCATCGCCTTGAGTGCGTCGAAGACGGCTTCGGAGCCCTTCGCGGCGCACGAGCCCTTCGGGTTGTCCGGCGGGCGGAGGTTCAGGCAGACGAGCACGTGCCGCTCGGGCTTGGGCATCGGCCCATAATAGTCCGTGCGCGACCTCGTGACGACCGAATGGCTCGCGCGCCATCTCGGCGACCCGGCTCTGCGCATCGCCGACGTGCGCTGGTACCTGGATCCCGCACGGAAGGGACGCGACGCCTACGCCGCGGGCCACCTTCCGGGCGCGGTCTTCCTCGACGTCGATAGCGACCTCTCGGCGCCGGGCGGCGGCCGCGGGCGCGCCGTCGGCCGTCATCCGTGGCCGTCCGCGGAGCAGGTGAGCCGCGTCATGGGCGGGGCGGGGATCGGCGGCGGCACCCGCGTCGTCGCCTATGACGATCAGGGCGGAGCCGTGGCCGCGCGGCTGTGGTACCTGCTCCGAGCTCATGGCCACGACGGCGCGGCCGTGCTCGATGGCGGCATCGTCAAGTGGATGGCGGAGGGACGTCCGGTCTCGACCGAAGTGCCTTCGCTGACGCCGGCGCCGTTCGACGCGCGGCTCCGGCCCGGCTCCGTGCTCACGAAGGCCGACATGCTCGGCCGCGACCCGGCGCGTCCGCTCCTCGACGCGCGCGCCCCCGAGCGCTATCGTGGTGACACCGAGCCCATCGACCTGCGCGCTGGCCACATCCCCGGCGCCCGCAACGCCCCGTTCTCGGGGAACCTCACGGGCGGCGCGCCGCCGGTCTTCCTGCCTCCTGCGGAGCTGCGGAAGCGCTACGCCGCGCTGGGCGCGGAGGGCGCGGCGCCGGTCGTCTATTGCGGGTCGGGCGTGACCGCCTGCCACGACCTCCTCGCGCTCCATCTCGCGGGCCTGTCGGGATCGCTCTACGCCGGGTCGTGGAGCGAGTGGAGCGCGGACGGGTCTCTGCCGATCGAGACCGGCTAGACCAGGTTCTTCAGCGCGGGTAGCCGCCGGTCCTTGTCGGAGATGATCGGATCGCGGATCGGCCACTCGATGCCGACGTCGGGATCGTTCCAGGCGAGGCCGATTTCGTCGGCGGCATCGTAGAAGTCGGTGCACTTGTACTCGACGTGCACCACCGCGCTCAGGACGCAGAATCCGTGGGCGAAGCCCGGAGGGATGTAGAGCTGCTGGAAGTTCTCCCCCGAGAGCCGCACGCCGACCCAGCGCCCGAGCGTGGCGGAGCCGCGGCGGATGTCCACGGCCACGTCGAACATCTCCCCGTCCACCGCGCGCACCAGCTTCCCCTGGGGTCGCCGGCGCTGAGCGTGCAGCCCGCGCAGCGTGCCCTGGACCGAGCGCGAGTGGTTGTCCTGGACGAAGGGGCCCGCGATGCCGCCCGCGCGGTACTTCTCGGCGTGATACGTCTCCAGGAAGAACCCCCGCGCGTCTCGGTGGACGTCGGGCTCGACGAGGATCACGTCCGGCAGCGCGAGAGGCGTGAACTTCACCGCCGCGAGGTCTCTTCCTCGATCATCTCGGCGAGATAATGCCCGTAATCGTTGCCCGCCATCGACGCGGCGATGCGCAGGACGTCCTCGGCGGAGATGAAGCCCATCTTGAAGGCGACCTCCTCCGGGCAGGCCACCTTCAGCCCCTGCCGCTGCTCGATGGCCTGGATGAAGTTCGACGCCTGGAGAAGCGCCTCCTGCGTGCCCGTGTCGAGCCAGGCCATGCCGCGGCCGAGCGTCTCCACCTGGAGCTCGCCGCGCTCGAGGTAGAAGCGGATCACGTCCGTGATCTCCAGCTCCCCGCGGGCCGAGGGCTTGAGGGAGGCCGCGAAGTCGAGGACGCGGTTGTCGTAGAAGTACAGGCCGGTCACGGCGTAGGAGGAGCGGGGCCGGGCCGGCTTCTCTTCGATGCTGATCGCGCGGCCGCTGCCGTCGAACTCCACGACGCCGTAGCGCTCCGGGTCGCGCACGCGGTATGCGAAGACGGTCGCGCCCCGGGTCTTGGCCGCCGCCCGGCGCAGCGATTCGGTCAGGTCGTTCCCGTAGAAGACGTTGTCGCCGAGAGCGAGGGCCACCGCGTCGCCGCCCACGAAGTCCCGGCCGATGACGAAAGCCTGGGCGAGGCCCTCGGGCCGCGGCTGCGCGGCGTAGGAGACGTGGATGCCGAGGGCGCGGCCATCGCCGAGGAGCCGCCGGAAACTGTCCTGGTCGCGCGGGGTGGTGATGACGAGGATGTCGCGGATCCCCGCCAGCATCAGCGTGGACAGGGGATAGTAGATCATGGGCTTGTCGTAGATCGGCACGAGCTGCTTGCTGACGGCGAGCGTCAGGGGGTAGAGCCGCGTGCCGGATCCGCCGGCGAGGATGATCCCTTTCATCGGCGGTGAACATTACCACGCGAAAGGAGCGGAGCATGAACCCGAGCCGCCTCGCAGTCCTGGCCGCCACGTTGCTGGCCCTCCCCGCCGCCGCGCAGACCCCGGCCACGCCCGCGGCCGGCGAAACGGTGAGCGTCGGCGGCACCGGCCGCGTCGAGCTGACCCCCGACCGCGCCGTCTTCACCGTCGGCGTGCAGACGATGGCTCCCACCGTGGCCGCCGCGGTGGAGGAGAGCAACGCGCGCGTCTCCGCCATCATCGCGGCGCTCAAGCGCATGGGCGCCGGCGACCGCGACATCCGCACCTCGCAGGTGTCGATCTATCCGCAGCAGGAGCAGCCGGGCGGACGCGCGCCGAGGATCGTCGGCTATCAGGTCTCGAACAGCATCACGGTCACGCGCGAAGATCCGGCGGCGGTGGGCAAGCTCCTGCAGGCCGCCGTCGACGCCGGCGCAAACTCCGTCTCCGGGGTGGGCTTCACCGTCTCCGAGCCGGCGCGCGGGCGGGACGTCGGCCTTCAGGCGGCCTTCGCGGACGCGCGCGCGAAGGCCGAGATCCTGGCCCGCGCGGCCGGGCGCAGCATCGGGCGCACCCTCAACATCGTCGAGGGGGGCGGGGTCCGTCCTCCGGTCCCGATGCCTTTTGCGGCGAGAATGGCGGCTTCATCGGCGGAGGTCCCGGTCGAGTCGGGCACGCAGGAGGTGAGCTTCAGCGTGTCGGTGGTCTTCGAGCTGCGCTAGAGTCGTGTGTGGCCCAGGAGCAACGAGCCGAAGCGGCGAGCGGAGCGGGATCCATCCCGCGAAGCGAGCGCGGGTTCAAGGGGGTGCGGCGCAGCACCCCCTTGCTTGGTGAGGGCCGCCGCGGGGATGAGCAACGCTAGAAGGTCAGTTCGAGGCCGGCCCGAAGGATCCGCGGGCGCAGCAGCTCGCGCGGCCGATCGAAGGCGGGCAGCTCGAAGTCGCGCGCGACCTGCAGCGTCGTCGATCGGTTGAGGAGGTTGAAAGCGTCCACGGACGCGGTGAGGGTGGCGCGTCCGAGGACGAACCCGCGCGCGAGGCGGGCGTCGAGGAGCACGAGCGCGGGAAGACGGAAGGCGTCGAGCGCTGGCGCGATGAGCACGTTCTTGGCGCCCCCGGTCGGGTCGCCGCTGTTGCCGACCTCGAAGTAGGGAATGGGGAAGCCTTCGCGCGCGTGCAGGTTGGCGGCCACCTCCAGCCGCGCCGGCAGCGTGGCGGCCAGGCTCGCCCCCGCCGTCCAGCGGGCGTTCACGAACAGGTCGTCGCGGCCGAGGCCGCCCGGACGAACCGAGACGAAGCCTCCGTCCTGCAGCGGCGCCGAGTCCAGCGGAGTGGGATCCTGGATGGCCAGCGAGGAATCCACGAAATACTCGCGCCAGTCGGTGTACGAGGCGAAGGCGCGCCAGCGCACACGGCCGAACGTGCGGCCCTCGGCGGTCGCCTCGGCCGTGAACGTGTCCTGGCGATAGCCCTCGCGATTGGCGAGCACCCGGCCGTTGCCGGGCACGATCCGCGACTCCGAGGCGGGCGCGAAGTAGCCGACCTGGAAGTGGCGCCCGAAGAGGTCGCCCGTCACCGCGCCGCGCACCGCGTAGTCGGCCACGGTCAATCCCCGCAATGGCCGCCACAGCGCGCCCACGTTCCGCCGCCAGCCGATGCGCACGCCCGCCCGGGCGGATCCGAAGAATCCGTCCGCGGAGCCCGCGACCTCGTGCGTGCGCGGCGAACGCAGGCCGGGGTCGACGAGGTTCGGGCTGCGCACGGAAGCGGGGTCGCTCGGGAGGATCCCCGACGAGCCGACCTGGCCTCGCAGCAGGTCCAGCTCGCCGCGCTCGACGACGTGGTCGCGGTTGCGGTCGATCCAGTAGTAGGTGAGCGACGCCGGCGTCAGCCCGATCGGGTCGTCGAAGGCCAGATCTGCGGCGCTGAGGGCGGCGCCGTAGGCGGCATAGGTGGCGGCGAGCCGCAGCGCGCCGTCGCTCTTCATGTCCCACGCCAGGGCCGCACGAGGCAGGAAGTCGCGCCATTGCACGCGGGCGACCGAGCCCGGATAGCCGACCGCCGGCAGCAGGTCCGGAAAGACCGGGTTCGCCTCGACCGCCGACGCCAGGTTGCGTCCCCGCTGGTCGTCGAAGCGTATCCCGGCGGTGAGGGACCAGCGCCCTCGGCGCAGCGCATCCTGCACGTAGGCCTCCACGTGGTCCTGGGTCGTGCGGGCGCTCTGCCCGCGCGTGGGCAGCGCGAAGCCGGTGAGGCCGAAGGTGCGGAAGAAGACGGCGTCGCGCTCGAAGCCGAGGACCTGGTTGCCCGGCCACGTCGCGGTCGTGGAGACGTTGCTTCGGCTGTAACCGGCGCCGGCGAGGAGCCGGTGGTCGATGCCGAGAAGCCGCCGCGCGGCCGTGGCCTCCATCCCGGCGTCCAACCGCGGCCGCTTCGTGACAAACGTCTGGTACGACCCCTGGAAGATTCCGTGGAAATCCTCGTAGGCGTTGGGGCCGACCCCGCCCTGCGGGTCGAGCCGGAAGCCCGCGTCGACGTACGAGACGCGGGTGAGCAGGTGGACCCATCCCGCCCGGCGCTCGTCCTCGGCCGACAGGACCGACGCCGGCCCCGACTGCCGCCAGCGCGACTGCGGGGACGCGCTGAATCCGGTGTCGCGGTCGCGGTGGACCTTCCGGCTGCGCAGGCCGAGGAGCGACAGCTCGCCGCCGAAGAGGGCCAGGTGAGCCTTGCCGGTGAGATTGGTGGTCTGCAGCCGCTCGGTGTGCTCCGTGAAGGTCTCCTGCCGCAGCGCGTTGCGCGACACCGCTCCCCACACCCACGCCCGCCGCCCGCGAAGGGGCCCGCCGGCTTCGGCCCCCATCTCGAGGACGTGGTCGGTGCGGTTCCGGAGGAAGGGCCGGTCCGCGAGGGTCGCCGGGAGGTTGTCGGACTGCAGCGCGTCGGGCGCGTCCCGCACGTGCGCCCGCCCCCGCCAGCGCTCGGTGGGACCGCGCAGGAACAGGTCCATCTGCACGCCCGGCGTCCGCACCCGGACGTCGGTGGCGCCGGTCCGCACCACGACCTCGGTCATCGCGTCCATGTCGGGGAAGACGAGCGTGGAGCCGATCGCGGCCGGATCGGTCACGTCCACGCCGTCCAGCGTCCAGGACGCCCCGGTGCCGGGATCGCCGCCGGCGACCAGGATCGATTGCAGCGCCGTGTCCGACCCTCCGACGTTCACGCGGTCCACGACGACCCCCGGCACGTCCCGCGCCACCGACCATGGATCGGCCGGGCGCGGGATCTGCCGGAGCCCCTGCTCGGGGAACGCGGTGGCGCGATCGACGGACACGACGCGCGGTTGGCGAGCGACACGTACGCCCTCGCAAGGACGAGCGCACAGGACGACGTCGAGGGCATAGGCCGTCGCGCCGCCGAGGTCGAAACGATCGTCCTCCGGCGTGAATCCGGATGCGGTGACGCTCAGGTGAGAGGCGCCCGGCTGCAGGTGGGCGAAGAGGACACGGCCCTGCTCGTCGGTCATCTCGCGGCGTTCGAAGCCACCCGACTCGAGGTGGACTTCGGCCCCCGCGACGGGCTGGCCGCCGTCCTGCCTCACCCTCAGGTCGAGCGACGTCGTGGCCGCTTGCGCCCGCGCGCGACCGGGAACGAGCGCAAGAGCGAAGACGGCGAGGAGGGTCGTCAGGCGCGGGAACGCGTCCCGGTCGAGGGCCACGCCATAGCATAACCGGCGCTCGAGTCCGCCCTCGCGGTCCTCGCCGGGCCGGTCAGTTCGATAGCATCGACCACTGCCGCCGGGCATCCCGGGTGGCGATCGAGGCTCGAATGAATGACCGCCTACAGCCCTCGCTGAAGCCAAGGCTTCTGGACCGTGTTCGGGAAGCCCTTCGCCTCAGGCACTACAGCCCCCGGACCGAGCAAGCCTACGTTCACTGGATTCGACGGTATGTCTTCTTTCACCAGCTCCGCCATCCCTCGGACATGGACCAGGAGGATGTCAAACGCTTCCTCTCGCACCTCGCCATCGATGAGAACCTCAGCGCTTCGACGCAAAACCAGGCGCTCAACGCACTCGTCTTCCTGTACAAGGTGGTCCTTGGCAAGGAGATCGGGTTCATCGACGGTGTCGTCCGTGCCAAGCGGCCGAAGCGGTTGCCGGTAGTCCTGACCCACGAGGAGGTGGCACAGCTTCTCTCCTGCCTGGACGGTGTCGTGTCACTCGTCTGCCACCTGCTGTACGGTTCCGGCTTGCGCCTGCTCGAGTGCTTGCAGATGCGCGTGAAGGACATCGACCTCGAGAGGAACGAGATTTGCGTCCGCGACGGCAAGGGTCAGAAGGACCGCATCACCGTGCTGCCTGCCGCGTGCCGCGGGCAGCTGCTCGACCACCTGAAGCGGGTACGCACGCTCCACCGCGAGGACCTCGCAAGGGGCCTGGGCCGGGCGCCGCTGCCCGAGGCCCTGGCCCGCAAGTACGTGAACGCCGACTCCGAGTGGTGCTGGCAATACGTCTTCCCGGCGTCGTCCCATTACGCCGATAGCCGCACCGGCGTCCGGCATCGGCATCACCTCCACGAGACCGTGGTTCAGAAAGCCGTGGCCCAGGCCGTCCGCCGCGCGGGCATCCACAAACCTGCCACGCCTCACACCTTGCGCCACTCTTTCGCGACCGAGCTGATCCGCGCCGGCTACGACATCCGTACCGTCCAGGAGCTCTTGGGCCACCAGGACGTGAGCACCACGATGATCTACACCCACGTCCTGAACCGCGGAGGCAAGGGTGTCCAGAGCCCCGCCGACCGCCTATGAGCGTTCCGACCCGCGGATGCTAGGCCGACCCGCCGGACGGCCTAGCACACAGGTCGCCTTGTGTCCTGCGCAAGCCACTCCAGTCTTGGCCAATGACTTGCCCCGACAACCGCCGGTGTAAGATCGAGCTACGCCGACCGGCGCTCCGCGCTAGGCCGGTCGGCCTACTTACTTGTTCGGCGGACAGAGCGGTAGTCGCGAGGACGGAAGCGGAGCTCGCGCAATGGGCACGCTGCCCAACCGCGCCACGGATGGCACAGGGGAGGAACTACGATGCAAGATCCTTCGTGGTGGAATGTGATCGTGAGTTGGTTCCCTTTTGTGCTGCTCATCGCGTTCTGGATCTTTTTCATGTTCGCCCTCAAGAAAGGCGGCGTGTTCAAGGAGCAGCGCGAGCACATGAAGCGCAACCAGCTCCATATGGAACGCACAGAGGCACTGCTGGAGCGCATCGCCGTGGCGGTGGAAGGGCGGCCCCAGGAGAAGACGTGACGTATGCGAGGCCGAGGTCGCCGCGACAAGCACTTCGGGAATCGACCAGCCGCCGAACAAATGGATGCAGCGGACGAGGCACTATCCGGATGGAGCCTCGCCGCTGATCCATGTGTTCTACGGACCTTTGAGCTACGGACCATCTGGATCTCACGGCTGACCATGTCGGAATGGAAACCACCGCTCGGCACGAGTTCAGACGATGACCGAACGTGACACTGGCGTCAGAGCGAACCGCCGCCTGTGGTCGTGGGTCATGCGACTCAGCCTCGCCGGCGGCATCC
>Ga0070707_100006706_pt1 | contig 10670 bp, 8 predicted proteins | sample KBSK5502metaG_FD_65468 | JGI IMG/M metagenome (GOLD analysis project Ga0070707, IMG submission 65468) | Corn, switchgrass and miscanthus rhizosphere microbial communities from Kellogg Biological Station, Michigan, USA - KBS K5-50-2 metaG | ecosystem: Host-associated > Plants > Roots >... | reverse complement strand
GGGGACGGCCGGCGGGTCCAGTCGGTTTCGTTGCGGCGGTGCTTGACCATCAGAAACGCGGCAAGGCGGCGCTCGTCCCATGGCTCGACGACGCGCCAGCTGAAATTCGCTCTCGAGCCCTTCTGCTGGATGTCGGGTTTCTCCTCGGCGAGAGCGATCGACATAGTGGCTTTTTGACGATACCATCGGCCCCGATTCGACTGCCAGAATGATTCGGATTCTCATCTGCGGCCTCGTCGTCGGCCTGCTCGGGAAAGGCTCCGCCGCGGGAGCGGGGCAGGCGGAGACGGATGTCTACCCGTCGCACCTGATGGTCGATCAGGAGGTGACCGTCAGCGCGCGGATCACGGGAGTGATCGAGAAGATCAACGTCGATCGGGGAACCGTCGTCAAGAAGGGTCAGTCCCTGGCGACTCTCGAGCTCCAGGAGTTCGAGCAGAGCGTGCGCGAAGCCCGGGAGGAGATGCAGCTTCGCAAAGCGGAGCTGGAGCGCGCCAGGGCCCTGTCGGCGGGAAAGATCCTCTCCAAGGCCGATCTCGACGAGAAGAGCGCCACGTACGCCGTCGCGCTGGCGGCTTGGGAAAAAGCCAAGGCGATCCGCGACTACGCCTTCATTCGAGCTCCATTTTCCGGAGTCGTCACCGAGAAGTTCGCCCGGGTCGGTCAGAAGGTGATCGACAACCAGAACGTGCCGCTCTTCAAGATTACGGCGTTCGAACCGCTGCTGGCGAGGGTCTACCTGCCGGAGCAGCGGCTCATGAGCATACACAAGGGGGACCGGGTCGACGTAGTTCCCGAGAAGTTTCCGAAAGCGCGGACGACCGGCGTCGTCCAGTACATCAGTCCCACCGTGGACGCGGCGAGCGGGACTTTTCAGGTCATCGTGCAAGTTCGGCGGGATCCGGCACAGCCCGTCGTGCGCCCGGGAATGGCCGTGAAGGTGCTCTTCAACAACGCAGGTCGCTCGTGAGGGTATGAAGGAAAAGCCGTCCCGGCCCTCCCGGCGACTCCGCTCGACACTCGACCGCGTCCTGGTCCACGACATCAAGAACATGGGGTTCCGGCTGCAGCTCCTGCTCTCGAATCTCAAGGAGCACTACGAAGACCCGGAGTTCAAGCGGTCCGTCGAAGAGCTGCTTCGGTCCACCGTCGATCGGATCGATGGCATCGTCGATCGCTTCTCCACCGGTGATGAGCCGATCTTGATCAAGGTCCCGGTCGACCTGAACGGAGTCGTGCGCGAAGTCGCGGTGGGGGAGACCCGCCGAGGGCTCTCTGTTCCGCCGGCCGCGCCCGGAACCCGAACGCTCTCTCTCGCTCTCGGGCCGATTCCCGAGATCTGGGGCGATCCATACTACCTGACAGATGCCGTGAAGAGTCTGATCGAGAACGCGCTGGAGGCGGTACCGCCGGAACGGGAAGGGAGAGTCCTCGTTCGGACCTTTCGCGACGATACGGCGAAGCGCCCGCGCGTCGTCGTCGAGATCATCGACAACGGCTCGGGCATGACGCCCGAGTTCGTCCGCGAGCGGCTGTTCAAGCCTTTTCAGACGACGAAGCCCGACGGTGTCGGGCTCGGGCTGGCGACCGCCAGCCAGATCGTGCACTTCCACAACGGGAAGTTCGCCGTTCTCACGAGGCCGGGAGGCGGCACGGTCATCCGGATCGCTTTCCCGGCGGTTCCGGCGGGGATTCCCGCCGCCCCCCCACCCGCCCCGACCCCCGGGGCGGCGCCTCCGGAGACGAAGTGACCGTCCCGCCGGGCGCGCCTGGAACGATCGTGATTGTCGAGGACGATCCCATCCTGCTCGACCAGCTCACCTGGACTCTCAAGGGTCAGTTCGTGGTAACGAGCGCCCGGGACGCGGACGAGGCGCGGCCACTGTGCGACTCGGATCCCGACCTCTATCTGTTCGACCTCCGGCTCCCGCCTTCCGGAGAGATCGAGGAAGGCTTGAATCTCCTGACGGCGGTTCGCCGGCACAATCCGGATGCAACGGTGATCATGATGTCCGGAGAGCGGGACCGTCAGGCGGTACTTCAATCGATCGAGCTCGGCGCCTTCGACTTCTTCCGGAAGCCGATCGACTCCGCTGAGCTGCTGGTCATTTTGAAGCGCGCCCTGGAGCGCCGCAGACTCGTTTCGGAGAATCGGGACCTTCGGGAGCGCGCGCGGGGCGAGCAGGAGAGCTTCGATCAACTCGTCGGCTCGAGCGGCGGGATGCACCGCCTTTTCCGGGAAATCGAGAAAGTCGCCCCCTCCGACGCCACGGTGCTTCTTCAGGGTGAAAGCGGCACAGGCAAGGAGCTCGTCGCGCACTCGATCCACGCGCGGAGCAAACGCCGCGACCGGCCTTTCGTCGCGGTCAACGCGTCGGCGCTTCCCGAGTCGCTGGCGGAGTCGGAGCTCTTCGGTCATGAAAAGGGCGCCTTCACCGGCGCGGTGTCGTCGCGGCCCGGCCGCTTCGAGCTCGCGCACGGCGGCACCCTGTTCTTAGACGAGATCGGAACGCTCTCGGCCGCCGTCCAGTCGAAACTCCTGCGAGTGCTCGAGACGAGGCAAGTCGAGCGGGTTGGCGGCCGTCGGAGCATTGCGGTGGACTTCCGACTGATCTCGGCGACCAACGAGGACCTCGAGGCGGGCATTGCCGCCGGAACGTTTCGCGAGGATCTTTTCTATCGGATCAATGCGGTTACGATCCGGATCCCGCCCTTGCGCGATCGCCCGGAGGATGTGCCGATGCTCGCAGTGCACTTCCTCGCGAAATTCTCCGCGCGACACGGCAAACCGGAGCGAAAGCTTTCCGACGCAGTCATCGAACGCCTTCGCGAGCACCGCTGGAAGGGCAACGTGCGCGAGCTCGAGCACGTCATCGAAAACCTGGTTCTCTTCGCCGACGGGGAGGAGATCGGGGAAGGAGATCTTCCGCGTGTTCTCCGGGAGACGCCGGGAGCGGCTCGTGCCGGCGACGGAAAGCCCTTCGCAAAAGCCGTTGCGGACTTCGAGCGCCGGCTTCTCGAGGAAACGATTGCCGACGAAGGTGGAGTCAAGGCCCGAGCCGCCCGCCGCCTCGGCCTGGACGGGAACCAGATCAAGTACCTCTGTCGGAAATACGGAATTTGATGGACCGCTTCGTCATGGATCAAAAATTCACCCCACGGTTGAAACTTTCATTCGGCAGCTGGGGCTCCTGCCGGTCGGGGTGAGGGAAATAAGCCTTTCCAAACAAAGCTCTTACTTTCCGCTACGGCGTCGTTGACGGGGTGGTCCCGGATTTGCGACAGAGAGGACACAAAGGAGAACAAAGAACATGGCGAAGGAAGTGAGAATCCAGTTGACCCCCGAACAGAAGGCGAAGATCAAGGCAGCCACCGGAAAGACGATGGGAGAGATCCGGGTGACGAGCCTGGGTAACAACCTCGCCGTTTCGCCCAGCCAGAGGACGACGAGCGTCGGGGCCCAGGACATGAGCATCGGGGCCCGGGACATGAGCGTCGGCGCCCAGGACATGAGCATCGGCGCCCGGGACATGAGCTCCAAGGACCTGAGCTCCAAGGATCTGAGCTCCAAGGATCTGAGCTCCAAGGATCTGAGCTCCAAGGATCTGAGTTCCAAGGATCTGAGCTCCAAGGATCTGAGCTCCAAGGACCTGAGCTCCAAGGACCTGAGCTCCAAGGACCTGAGCTCCAAGGATTTGAGCTCCAAGGATTTGAGCGCCAAGGATCTCCGCCGCTGACCGCTGTCGATCCGTCTGCTTCACGACGCCCCGCACTCGCGGGGCGTTGCTTTTATGTGACGAGTCTGGATGGTGCCTCCGTGGCACCCGCTGAATTCATGGGATCGGCGGCCGCGTCTTCGACCAGTGAATAATTTTCTCTTTCTGGTTAGAAAGTAGCCCTCCGCGACACCTTGCAGCCGGGTCAGAACACCCTTATCTCATTACAAGGAGTAACGTTAGGTTCCTCAGCCCGGCCCTTTCGCATTGGTCTCCAAATTGCGATGACGAATCATCAGCCGAAAAGGAGGTGACCCGATGGCCGAGAAGGAAGTGAAAGTTGAGTTGACCGACGCCCAGAAGGCGAAGATCCGGGAGGCGTCACCCGAGGCGAAGGAGCTGCGCGCGCAAGACACACGGGTCGAAGCGCAAGATCTGAGGGCGCAGGACCTGAGAGCCCAGGACACCCGCGTCCAGGCGCAGGACTTGAGGGCTCAAGACACCCGCGTGGACGCGCAGGACTTGAGGGCGCAAGACACGCGCATCCAGGCGGAGGACCTCACAGCAAAGGACCTGAAAGCGAAGTGAGGGGTTTCGATCGAGGCCGACCCGGCAAGAGCCCCGCTCCCCCGCGGGGCTCTTTTTCTACCAGACGATCGTTCGCAGCCTCCGCCAGACAACGCTCCACACTCTTGAACCGTAGGACTCTCGACCCGAGCGGATCTTGACTCTGGCTGCGGCTCCGGGCAGCAGGGTTCCGTCGGCGTTGTCGAAGACGGCGAGCGCCACGAACTGGTCCGGACGCCTCGGAGGGGCTGGCCTCTCGACACCCGCCGTCGCCGTGACCGGCTGTTCCAGCGTCGCGGGCGAGATCATCGCGACTCTGCCCGGCCAGGACTTCATCGGGCTGGTCTGAATCTGCGCCGTGACCGGCGCACCGGGTTTCAGGTACTCCAGGAGCCGCTCGGAAACCGGCAGTTGCGCCACCATCTCGCGGCAGTCCCCGACTCGAGCCAGCAGAAACCCCTCCGTCACGAATCGTCCCGCCAGGTCCTCCGTTCGGGGAGTCAGTACTCGCCCGCTGATCGGGCTCCGAATCAGAAGGTTCTCGTGACGAATCTCCGAGCTCCGGAGAGCGGCTTCCGCCGAAGATCCGTGCTGGGTCGCCTGGAAGACGGCGGCGGCGTCGCCGGCCTCGCGGCTGCCGCTCGACTTCTTCGCGAATCTTTCCCGCTCCACCGTCCGCCGCAACAACTCCTCGTCGGCCGCGGAGCTCGATACGCGAAAGAGGGGCTGTCCCTTGCGGACGGTGTCTCCCTCGTGCACGAGCACTTCCGCCACCCTTCCATCCTGAGGAGTCGCCAGTCGGACTTCGTTCGCCGGCTTCAAAAGAGCATCCGCCCGGATTGTCCGGCGAGACCAGGGTACGAGAAGAATGAGGAGGAGAACGGCCGCGATCCCCGCGATCGGGAGACGACTTCGAGGCGACTTCACCAGCTCCCTCTTGTCCAGGTAGAAGAGCTTTCCGACGCGGATGGCCGTCCTCGCTTTCTTACGGAATACCTGGGTGAGGGTCAGGATGAGAAGGATGACTCCAACATCGGGAAAATATTTCGAATAGAAATTATCGAAGAGTCTATATATGACGAACATGATCGTCGCGGTGTAGACGATCGAGAGAATGCCGTAGATCCAATAGAGTCGCCGCTTGCGCCGCGTCGCGGCAGGCACCTCGACAGGCAACCGCAGAACGTGCTTCTGGATCCAGGCGCCGATCTGCCCCCAGGCCGCTTCCCGAAGATCGGGGAGCTTCAAGAGACTCGAGAGCGCGTAATAGCCGTCCACCTTGATGAGAGGGTTGATGTTGAAGAAGACCGCCGAGATTCCCGTGAAGAGCATCGTCTTGTAGGCGAGCTCATTGACCAGCGTATCCGGATAGGAAATCACCCACAGGACCGTCGCCACGACACAGATCGCCACCTCGCTGTAGATCCCGGCGATCGTCACCCATAGCCGTTTGATCTGGTTCGGAAACATGAAGGCATCGGATGTGTCGCAGTAGAAGGCAGGCGTGAAGTAGAAGAGTGCGAATCCGATGTCGTGACATTCACCTCCGTACTTCTTGAGTGCGTAGGCGTGCGCGAACTCATGCATCGCGCCGATCATGCTCAGGATCAAGAAGAACTGGACGATGTCCAGGAACGGCTTTCCGAGGAAATGGTAGAGGTCCATCGTTCCCGCCCACAGGGGGCCCCAGTGCTGAGCGAAGATCCAGGCCGTCCAGATCGACGCGATCAGCGTCGCGATCGCAACGGGAGGCGACCAGATCCAGCCGACGTACTTGATCGTGCGATTCAAGAACCGGTCCGGGTCCACAACGTGGAACATGATGAAGAACGGGTTGAACCCTTCGGCTTTCTCTTCCGCCTTCTTATGTCGGAGACTCTTGTACTTGTCGAGGAGAGTCAGGCTGCGCTCGGCGGCCGATTGCTCGATCAGGTCTCTCTCGCGAAGGAACTCCTCGTATTCCAGCACGAGCTCGAGCGAGACCGGGGTCGTCATCCTCCGATTGATGGCTTCGAGGATGTCCATTCGGGTTCGAGTGCCGTCGAACAGACTGATGACCTGCCAGTAGACGTCCTTGAACTGGTTGTACTTCATTGTCGTCGGGTTCTTGACGATCCAGAGGACCTCTCCCATCTGGACCTGGCGCAGGATGCCGAGGTCCTTTCGGAGTGCGGGCCGGGCGTCCGGAGGCCCGTGGCGAGCGGCGAGAGCCCTGGCAGTCTCCTCCGGCCGGGCCGCCGAGAGGTACCGCCGCGATCCGAGGACGGCGCTTACGGCAGGATCGGCCAGATCCGGCTCCAGAGGTACCGCAGAGGTTTGCGGAAGATCGCCGTGATGAGAGGCACTTTGATCGTCGAGACTTTGGCCTGGCCGAGCATACCGGTCTGGAGCCCGGCGGGGCTGTCGACACGGACTTCGGCGATGACGAATCGATCCTGGCCTTCCTGGCGCACGTGGGAACCAGGCCGCATCACCTTGCCGCGGAAGAGCCGGGTGGGATAGGGATTCACCTTGAGAGCCACGCCCTCGCCGGCGCGAATCAGAGAGGCGTCGGCTTCGGGCACGGCGACCTCCGCCAGCACGCTCCCCACGTCCGCTACGACGCACAGCTCCGTCCCCCGCGTCAAGAACTGACCGACTCGTTCCTCGATGCGAGGCGTCACGATGACCCCGGACACCGGAGCCCGAATCTGCGTGTGGGCGAACCGGTCCTCCTCGAGATTGATCCTGGCTTCGAGCGCATCCTTTCGCGACAACGCCTGAAACATCGCAGGAGCATCGCCGGCCTCCCGGTATCGCGACACTTCGCTATCGGCAATCTGATATTCCGCCCGCGCGTCCGCGAGCGCCGCCTCGTAATTGGACGCATCGAGCGTCGCGAGGACATCCCCGGCCTTGACCGCGTCGCCTTCGCGGCGAACCACCGATCGGACGATGCCGTCCACTCCCGCCGTCACGGAGGCTCGGCGTCCCGGCACGACCCGGGCCAGCCCCCCGACCCGAACCCTCCATGGGATTGCGATCAGGGCGATGAGCAGAATCAAGGCGGCGATGCCCCAGGTGATCCGGCGCCGCTTCGGAATCTCCAGGAACTTTCGACGCTTTTCCGCCAGGGGTTTCAGGAACCCGGGGAGGGGGACGTGCCGGTACAGTTGCGCATTGCGCACGGCGACGGTCGCCTGGTTGACGAGGATGGCCAGAAGGTCCCGGGTTCCTTCGTCGAACACGAGCGGTGTCCGACTCTGGAAGGCGAGCACTCCCAGTTTTCCTTCATCGTCATTCAACAGAAGTCCGTGGAAAGATCGAAACCCGGTCTGCTGAAAGAAAGTCCGGAATTTTTCCTGGGTCTCCGGGCGGTCGGCCTGGATGTTCCCTTCCACGTCCTGCGTGACGATGACGTCCGCCCCGCCGAAGAAGACCCATTCGAGCAGGTTCTCCGTCGCCCGGAGGTTTGGGTCGTTCCGGTCGATTTTCAGGGTGCCGGAAACTGCGCCCAGGCGGACTTTTCCCTTGTCGAGGATCGCAATCGAGCACTGGTCGTACGGGATCAGGGCGGCCGTTGCATTGACGATCGTCGTCATCACCTTGTCGAGGTCGAGGGTCGACGTGATCTCGCGACTGACGGTCAGCAAGGCGTCGAGCTCCTCGACCTTCTTCTCGGCTTCGTGCTGTCGGGCGTTCCGAAGAGCTCGTACGGCCTGTCGCCCGAGGTCCTGCAGGAGCTCTTCGTCCTCGGGAGTGAACTCCGGATGCCTCCCTCGCTTGTTCGCCAGCACCAGTGCCCCCACCGAGACGTTCTCCTCGAGGAGCGGCAAGGCGAGAACGGAGCGAATGGCGTAGTTCGGGCTCTCCGCGGAAAGCGGATCCGCGTCCGGGATCCGGTTGCGGCGGACGATCTTCTGGTCCGCGAGAACGTCGCCGACGACGCTCGCGCCGACCGCCTCGGGAGCGTTCTCCACTTCGTAGTTCTCGTTCACCGCGGTCGCGGCGAGAACGACGTCCCACTCCCGGGGCTCGAAGAGCCAGAGCGAGCAGACCTCTGCCACCCCCATGTCCACGGCTTTCCAGGCGACCAAGGTGGTCAGCTCGCCTTCGTCGATCGTCGAACCGAAAGACTTCGACAGGTCGTACAGGTTCGTGAGCCGCTCGATCGCGTGCAGCATTCCGACGGTTTTTCGCTCAGCGCGCAGGGCACGCGCGAGCGCGGGCGCCGCGTGCTGGACGAACCCTTTGACGCGGGTCAGCGCCTCGACCGTGTCGGGTCTCTTGTGAAAGAGAAGGACGAGGACGCCGACCGTGAGGCCCTCGGCTTCCAGTGGAACCAGGAGGCCGGTATCCATGTCGGCCGGGAGGTTCTTCAGCAGCGGATCCTTCGATCCGGCGAAATCGATGCGATCCAGGGTTGCCGGCCGCTTGTCCCGCAGCAGATCGCGAAGGAAGCCTTCCTCCCGTGGCGCCGAACGCCGCAGGAGTTTTTCGGTGCCTTCGCCGTAGGCTCCGATGCAGAGAAAGAGCGGGTTGACCGTGTCGGGCGCCCAGAGGAGGGCGGCGTCCGCGCGCGTGAGCTCCGCGCTCCATTTCGCAGCCCAGCCGGAGGTTTGGGAGAGGTTTTCACACAGCGCCAGCTCGGCCAGCGCCGAGGCCTCTGCGCTTGCGTCGAGCCTGCCGCGATCGTCGGGAGCGTCCGGCATCAAGCCTCGGGGCTAGAAGCTCGAGACCGCGGTTTCCTGGTCCTCGTAAAGCTCGAACACCGAGTCGAGCTTCGTCATCTCGAGCAGCTTCCGGATCTGCGGGCCCGCGTGCAGGAGCTTCGTCTGTCCCCCCTCCTTCTGCGCGCTCGTCAACGCGCGGACGAGAGCACCCAGGCCGGAGCTGTCCAGAAAACCGATGCCTCTCAAATCGACCAGGAGGTTCACCTTTCCTTCCTCGAGCAATCGGGTGACGGTCCGCTTGAAAGTGGACTCGGGCTCTCCGATCACGAGGTCTCCATCGAGAGTCAGGATGGTGACCCGGCCTTCCTCCGTTGTCTTGAGGTTCATCGTGCGGGGCGAATTATGTCCAAAAGGTTACGAAAGTCCAAAGTCGAAAGTCCAGGGTCGCCCGGGGCCACTCCGGACGAACGACGAAGCTGGAGCCGACGGTCGGACTTGAACCGACGACCTGCGGTTTACGAAACCGCTGCTCTACCAACTGAGCTACGTCGGCCCGAAACGCGAAAAGAGCCGCGAGTTTAAGGGTCGGGCCTGCCGCCGTCAACGGGAAACGGTCTACGGACTCGGATCAGTCGAACCGGACCGAGACGACTTTCGAGCAGCCCGGCTCTTCCATGGTGACGCCGTACATCGCGTCGGCCGTCTCCATCGTGCGCTTGTTGTGCGTGATCGCGATGAACTGGGTCTCTTCGGTCATCTCTCGGAGCAGGTTCGTGAAACGGTCGATGTTCGCTTCATCCAGGGGCGCATCCACCTCGTCCAGGATGCAGAAAGGGGAGGGGTGATACTGGAAGATCGCCATCAGGAGCGCGATCGCGGTCAGCGCTTTCTCCCCTCCGGAGAGGAGCAGGATCGACTGGTTCCGCTTTCCGGGGGGCTGCGCGATGATCTCGACCCCGGATTCGAGCGGGTCGTTCTCGTCCAAGAGCCGCATCTCGGCGCTCCCTCCCCGGAAGAGCCGGATGAACGTCTCGGTGAAGTTCGCGTTGATCGCCGCGAACGCCTCGGAGAACCGCTCCGCCGACGTGGCGTTGATCTTCCGGATCGAGTCCTGGAGCTCGGCGACGGAGCGCACGAGGTCGTCACGCTGCGTCGTCAGGAACGTGAGCCGCTCCGATTCCGCGCGGTGCTCCTCCCAGGCGAGGAGGTTGACGGGCCCGAGCCGCTCGACGGACGCCGCGAGCTCGACGGCTTCCGTTTCGAGCTTCGCCAGTCCCTCCTCCGAGCGATCCGCGGGCGGCTCGAGGTCGCCGGGGTCGCTGCCGAATTCCTCGATTGTCTGCGCAACGAGGTGCTCGCGGTCGGAAGCCACTCGCGTCGCGGCGACCTCGGCTTCGAACCGCGCTTCGCGGACGGCATCCAAAGCGATGCGGGCGTTCTTCGCGGTCTCTTCCCCGCCGTCCGCGGCGTGAGACGTTTCCTCCGCCGCGCGCGAGGCCGCCTCGAGCTCGCCCGCCCGGCCGTCCCGCTCGACGACGTTCGCCGCCCGCCGGGTTCGCGACTCCTGCTCTTCGGCGGCGAGCTCGATCGCCCGCGACGCGATGCGCTCGATCTCTTCACTCGCGGCGCGCGCCCGGCGCTCGAAAACCCGTTGCGAGTCCTCGAGCGCGGCGGCCGCGGCCTCCAGGGCCCTGCGACGCTCGGCGGCGACTTCCGCTTCGGTGCGGCGATGAGC
>Ga0070707_100006705_pt1 | contig 10671 bp, 11 predicted proteins | sample KBSK5502metaG_FD_65468 | JGI IMG/M metagenome (GOLD analysis project Ga0070707, IMG submission 65468) | Corn, switchgrass and miscanthus rhizosphere microbial communities from Kellogg Biological Station, Michigan, USA - KBS K5-50-2 metaG | ecosystem: Host-associated > Plants > Roots >... | reverse complement strand
GAACGTTTACTCTTTCACTAAAGCGCCCCGGACGACATGCAATCGCGACTCGTGGGTTCTGATTTTGAACGTTACGGGGAATTCCAAATTTTCTAAAGCTGGTCACATCCAACGACGGCATCCAAGTGCCGCCTGAACAAATCTTCCATTGACGCTGGGCAGTTTTCCCTATGCACAGAAGTGCCTAATGAGTGGAATTTGAAAACCGAGTGGTCTTCGAAGACCACTGACTTCACCAACACGTTGGGTTTCAATGCCTTTCAGAGCCGCCAGCCGAATACCTTCGAGGGGAAGGGAAGTTGCTGACCGCGAGCAGCAGTTCAGATTGACGCGAAAATTGGGAGGTTCTATGAAGTTCGATCCATTGATTTTCAAGCGTGTGTTCGCGACGTTACTACTGTTGGGTGCAGTAGTCGTGATCCTTTCGATGGCACACCCAGTGCGCGGCCAGACAATCAACTCGGCAATGCTGACCTCTCTTCAGTACAACCTGGGACTGCTGAGTCTCCTACCGGAGCCAGTGCTTGACCCTCTGCTCGATCCGCCTGGAAACTTTCACGCGGTCAAGCCACAGGAGTTCGACCCAGGGACACCGAGTCTCGTCCAGGCGGCTTGGCTCCATGGAACCGGCCGCCCAACGAACACGACGATCGCGCTTCCGAACTCGACTTTCACCGGCGTCGGCGGTTTCTCAACGTTTACTAATCCTGCATGCCTGAACGATTTTGACGCCGACTCTGCCATGCATCGGCTATCCCGCTTTCGGGTCTTTTCCGGGCTTCACGCGACGCATGATTCGCGCAGCTGCCTCGACAGCTTTATTGGGCGGCAGCGAGGACGATGTTGCTTGGGCATCGCAGTCGATGGAACGGGTACCGCCGATGTGACCGCTACACTGCCTCGAGCGACTTTCCGAGCGCAGCCGTTGTTCCCTATCGCCGAGGGTAATTCCGAGGAGGGTGACGCGGCCGCGCCGTTCGATGACAACGGTCCCAGGACAACTAAACAGTTAAAGGAGTTGGCTTATGAAACGACGAAGGTTGAACGTTCTTTCACCGCAAGGAGATAACGCCATGTCAGGGCAGAAGAATCCATTGAAGAAATCGTTGACGGGAATTCTATGGATCACGCCCGCCTTGGGCGTCAGCATCGCGGCAGCCCTGTTCCTCTTTACGATTGCGCGTACGGGACAGGCTCAGACAACCAGCACCAGGACACTTCAAACCATTCTCCAGCTCGAGCAGGCGCTGCTGAGCCTCCTGCCCCAGCCAGTCATCGATCCCACAACCGATCCGCCCGGAAACTTTACGAACGTAATCCCCCAGCAGTTCGACCCAGGGAAAACGAATCTCGTCCAGGCCACCTGGCTCAGCGGAATCGGCTGCCCCACAGGCGCATTTACTTTCGACGGCTCGACCACTACGCCGTTAACGGACACCGCATGTCCGGTCGGCGATCCAAAAGACCAGCGCAACCAGGGTCTGCTGCTCGTGAAGACCGGCCCGACCCCAAATTTTGCCGCGGCAACCGCCGAGCTGATCAATGTGAAGGGCATCTCGCTCACCGAGCTCGGCTACGACATCAGGAAGTCAGGTGTCGACGAGTTCAGCCCGCTCGGATCGCACTGTGGTGCGGGCGCGCCTCGGTTCGATGTAGTTCTGTCGGACGGATCGATCCGGTTCGTGGGCTGTAGCTCGTTCGCAACTCTTCCCGTCGTGACAGCAGCGAGCGGTGCATGGATCCGGCTGCGTTGGTTCACCCCGATCCCGGCGTTCCCGACGCCGATCTTGGCAACCGACGTCGTCCAGAGAATCGTCATCGTTTTTGACGAAGGGACGGATACCGGTCCTGACTTCTTCGGCGCCGCGTTCCTCGACAATATCGACGTGAACGGGAGCCGCGTCGGGCGCGGTCCGGTGGCCGCCAACTAACCCGGCGCCTCTTATTCGCGTTATTTGGGTAGGCGGCCCGACAGTGTCAGCCGCCTACCAGCCCAGCGCAGTCCGGACCAATAGCAGGAAAATTCAGCTTCGAACGGAATGTAGGTAACGGTTCTTCTTCGTGGGCTGTAGCTCGCCTCTTCCGATATGGAGATAGTCGGAACCGGATGGACGCGGCTCCGCTGCGGCGTGGGGCATAGTGATGGGATTCAACCCGCCGCCGTTCGTTCCGATCACTGGCACCGTTCAAAGGATAACGATCGTATTCGACGAGGCCCAGAAGGTAGGAAGTTTAAGCAGCAGTGTCACCATGAGAGGATTGGCCAGCGGTCTGCGGTGGGTCCGATAACCGTGACTTTATGTTGAATGGAACGGTTGGGCCGGCCGGCAGCTGCCAATGAGGTGACCTATGTTTCCCGCTTGAAGCGATGGAAGAAAGCCGGATACCGAATCGAGATTATTTATCTGACCTTGCCTTCGCCTGGGATTGCGCTGCGTCGAATTGCGTCGCGTGTCCAACAAGGCGGGCATGGAATTCCCAAGGCCGATGCGAAGGAGCCGGGCAAACTTCAAGCGGATTTATCAACCGATTGCTGACGCTTGGATGATCTACGATAATTCTGGAGAGAAGCCACTACATATCGAAGAAGGACCATGAAGAAGGCCGCTATATCACCCGAGAACAAGCGATTCTTTGAATCCATCAAACGGGCCATGCCCGCCGCCGTACGTCGGGCGCGAAAAATTGCCAAAATGCACGGCACGCCGATCTACATTGTGGAAAACGGCAAGATTGTTGCGAAAAAACCGTAGTTCTGCCGGATTTCAAGTTGTCCCTTCCGAATTCATCGTCTAACGCGCTCTCACGAATGTAAAATTCAATGCGGATAAAACAAATAATCGATAAAACTCCACACGGGGACTGCGATTAGGTGCCCACGAATCAATGGGAGCTGACAAGCGATCGTCTCATTAGGGAACTGCCTCCGCCTTTCAATACCAGTGCATTGGCGGATTTTCTGGGGCATCTACCGGATCTAAAGACACTCTCTCCGAAATCAAGCAAGAGTATTTTATTTTCCATTCCTAAATCATGGCCAGCCCGAAGGGTTTTGTCCGTTGCTAATCCGCTACACCAAACTATGCTCTGCCAAACCATTTCCGACCACTGGCCTTCACTGACAAAGATTTTCGAAGAGTCAGCAATTTCGTTAAGCACACCAACCATTTTCGAAGATGGTATCCGGTCTGTTTCACGTAGAGCAGATTTCGACGTTTGGAGTGTTGACCGATTCCGCCGTTCTTCACCTTTCCGCTTCGTTCTTCGTACAGATCTCTCGCGGTTTTATCACACCATCTATACGCATAGCCTACCTTGGGCAATCCATGGTAAGGATTCCGCCAAACAAGACCATTCACCCAATCTTTTCGGAAACGTAATCGACACTAGACTAGAATGCGAAATACACAAGACCTGTGGTTCGCCAAAACCCGGTCGACATTCAAAGGATTGAAGTTAGCGAAACTCGATGGGGAATCCATTTCGCATCACAATCTGTTGAATAACTCTCTCTTCGGATTAACGACACCAGTTTAGAACCGCCAGGTTGAGTGCCGTGTCTGTTGACCAGCTGTTGCGAATTCACCGGGTGGCACACCATATCCCATATATAAGGATGTACCGAACGAGTGTTCGTGTATCTCGGATTTGAACATTTCGTCTGCGCCCTAAGGACACTCCAAACCTACCTCGGGGCCTTCCTCCGATTTGCGTAATCGCGCGTAGCAACATCCTAACAAGACTCAAGAAAATGCAAGAAATGGGCGCAAATTAGTAATTCGCCATGGCTGATGATCTCCTGCAAGCGGGATGGCACGCCAGGATTCCATCGACTGACCGGCTCCGGCTCAACATTGATAATTTGATGGTCGAGCGTTTCTCCTTAGACAAGCTCCATCACGATGAAAGGCTGGCCATTGTGTCAAGGTAGAACTTGTCGCCGTGCTCATCCATTCGTCTCGGAAATACTGCTGGGGTCTTGTGATATTGATGCAGGTAATAGAGGCTGAACGTTTCTCCCTTAACAATCAAATCGCCGATCTCGCCGCGCGGCACTTCCCGGCCATTTTCATCGATAATTTTTAGTTCGAATCCCCCCACAACTTTGCTGACGGTGTCACAGCGAGTTCCGCATGTGAACTTCAAGCAAATGAATGAGGCTCAATTCGACGAGGTGTTAACGTTCACTTTAAAGGCGTCTGCAGCCGCGGAAGATAGTTTGGAATCTCCTCCTGTAAGGCGATTCCGAGGGGCCTTCCCTCATCGATTGCTCAGTTACGCAAAAGAACCGTCTGTCGCCGACTCTTTGCTCATGGCGCACTTAGAAGCTAAGTTTTAGCGCAAACTGGAGCTGGCGCGAAGTCGTGGCCGTGCTGGTGATGACCCCCGCCGAGGGGCTGATGTTGGTACCGGCGTATACTCCGATACTTGGCTGCCCGAAGTTGGCCCGATTGAGGATATTGAACGCCTCCGCCCGGAACTGCAAATTCAATCTCTCCGTGATGTGGATCCTCTTGAACAGCGAGGTGTCGAAATCAAGCAGGTTCGGTCCCAGAAACTGGTTGCGCCCCGCATTCCCATATGTTCCGGCCATCGGGAGCAGGAAGGCCTGGGGGTTGAACCAACGATTGGTATCTCCTGTAATCACTGGACCGCTGAACGCAGGATTCCGGTTGGGCACGTCCGGATTGGCCGTGTCGCCAGAGCCGGAGCGGTTCGAGCCCGCCGTCGGCGTAAAGGGTAACCCCGATTGCGCCGTCAGGATGCCATTCCATTGCCACCCGCCAATGAGCTGGTCTACGAGCCCGCGAGCCGAGCCGCCGATGGCCTTGCCGCTTCCAAACGGGAACTCATAGCTGAAATTGCCGTTGAACTGGTGCGCGAGATTAAATGCGGCAGGCCCCTTGCTCAGGGCCAAGTTATAGGGATTCGCGACGTCTGACGGCGCGCTCAAGTTGAAGTCGGTGTCGAGCTGGGAGTTGAGATCCAAAACCTTGGCATGTGTGTAGTTCGCCTTAAAGGCGAGTCCATGGCTCAGGCGTTTGACCAGAGTGACATGCAGGGAATGGTAGCTGCTGGTGCCAGAGAAGTCCCTCGCGAAGGTGCGATTCACAAAGGGATTGGGACGCCCTCCCGGAGGCGAGTACAAAGTTCCCTGTGGCACCGTCTCCCTCTGAGTTGGCGGGAGGGTTCCGCCGCTTAAGCATCCCTGCGGGTCCGAGCATACCTGCGGTCGAATCGTGTTGGCGTCCCGACCGACCTCCAGATGGTACGACTGCGAGCCAACATAGCTCACTTGAAGCACCAGGTCCTTGGCGATCTCCCGTTCCACCGTCAAGCTCCAGTCCTGGACGGTGGGCGTGTGCAAGGTCGGGTCGAGTTGGCCGGGCTGGAAGATTGCACAATCGGTGCTCCGGGTCGGGCTGCAACTGGGCGGCGGCGGCGTTCCATCACGGAGCGGAATGGTGCTGAGCAGCGGAGTGAACAGGGTCAACCGGGCGTTGAAGGGCGGGTTGCCGCCGAACGCTTGATCCAGGTTGTCCTGGAGGGTATTGTAAATCCCGGCGCCGGCGCGCACGGCCCAGGTGCCGGTACCGGTCGGGTCCCAGGCCAAACCGACGCGCGGCTGCCAGAGCGCTTTGGCGTTGTTGTCCACCAGACAGGAGTGGCCGATTATCGGATCGCTTTGGATCACGCCATTGCGGTCGGTGACAAAATTGGCGCACCGCCCGGCGACTTCGTTGTAGCCGTTGGTCATCTCATCCCTCAGGCCAAGTCGCAACGTGAGATTCGGCTTGAGCTTGATCTCATCCTGGATATACCAAGCCCCCTCCAGAGTGCGGAAGCCAAGCCCCGACAAAAGCGGGATTACGGAGATTTGTGTCGGACTATCGGTGAGGAATGCTTGAAGGGTCGGATAGGTGACGGTCGCCCGAGCCAAAGACGATGAAAACCGGTTGCTCTGGACGCGCTGAGCCCATGCCCCGGCGCTCAAGGAATGTTTGCCTCGGATGTAGTGAACATCGTCGGCCCAGGTGAAGAAATTTCTGACAAAGACACCGGGAGGACCTCCCGCGCCATCGGCTGTCGTGATGGTTCCCTGGCCGGCGCCGGTGGCGGAACCGCCAATCACGATGCTGCCGGGAGGGGATCCGGGAATAAACGCAAGCTCTGTGGGGATGGGCACAGCCGGGAATGCTCCCAGCTTGATATGCCCGCGGCTAAACCCGGCGGACGCGGTGTTGATAAGAGCGGGTGAGAAGACGTGCGTTTCCTGGAGGCTCAGCAACTGAGTGCGCAGCGGGAGAGGTCTGAAAAAGTTCGGGTTCGGCGAAGGTACATCGTTTTCGCCGTCTTGAATCAGGTAATTCGCCGAGAAGGAATCCTTCGAGGAGATGTTATAGTCCAAACGGGTCAAACCGAAATCTTCCCGAACCTTCTGGATCGGGTTGGCGAAGCTTGTCGCCACACCTCCGCCCAACACCGAACCATTCGGCGCCGGCCAGAAGCTACGCGCATACGGCAGCATGCCCTGCTTCAGACCCGCCACTGGAACTGGCGTCCCCAAGGGATCGCCGGCAGGCGGCAACAAACCCAGTCGCGCATTGGCGTCGGGCACGAAAGAGACGCTGCTGATTCCCAACCGCTGCCGGAACCCCTCATAATTTCCAAACAGAAAGAGCTTATCCCTCTTTAACGGCCCTCCCAGCGCTCCTCCAAACTGATTGCGCATAAAGGGGGGAATCCGTCGCCCAATCGGCCGGTCGAAGAAGTTCCGGGCATCGAGCACGCTGTTGCGCAGATACTCGAACACGTCTCCGTGCACCTGGTTGGTCCCGGAAGTGGTGACAATGCTGATCTGCGCGCCGGCGCGCTTCCCCCACTCGGCCCCATAGGTGTGCTCGACAACGTTGAATTCTCTGACCGCGTCCACGCCCAGCACCTGTCCGTTGGACCCGTTGGGCGAAGCTGCGTTGATGCCGCCGCTGGCGGAAACGTAGTCCACCCCATTCATCAAGAACCGATTTTCTTCCGGCCGCCTTCCTGACACGGAGAAGAGGTTACCGGGCTGGTTGGTATTGCGGTTCGGGCTGACGTTCGCCGTGCCTGTGTTGAGCGTCAGAAGCTGATCGAAGCTCCGGCCGTTCAGAGGCAGCTCTTTCACTTCCCTCTCACTCACCAGCCCTGAGGTGGAGTTGAGCGTCGTGTTGACCAGCGGGGCTTCCGCCGTCACCGTTACTTGCTCCGCCTTGCCTCCCACTTCCAGCGTTAAATTCACTACGGCTTCCTGGCCGACCACCAAATTGATGCCGCGCCGCACCTGCTGTTTGAAGCCCGCTAAGTCTGTGGTGACTTCATACGGCCCCACCGGTAGGGCTTGAATACTGTAACCGCCGTTCTCGCTGGTCACAGCAATACGTGTCAACCCGCTCTCGATATGTTTGACGGTGACACTCACTCCCGGCACTACCGCTCCGGTGGTATCGTGCACGACGCCTGAAATGGCCGCCGAGAAACCTTGCGCAAACACCAGAACACTCGACAACGCGATGAGTAGCAGAATCCCAATTAGAAGTGTTGTTAGCCTGGTGACATCTCTCCTTCCTCTGAGGACCATAACGCCGCCTTTCTTTGAGATGCGACTCCGTTCGACGGAATCCCGTTCGCAGCGCGGATTCCGGGAAGAACTCACCCGGCATTCTTTTCTGTCTCGTTGAAATGTAGCGCCAATCCTATTGCACACTGGACCGGGAGGCAAGGAATTCAGGAAAACAGAGATTTGATTCCAGCACTAAGCCCTGAAGCAGTCCATCACAATCGGGGTCGGTCTGCACTCCAGTCTAGTCTTAAGCCGGGACTGCCCGAACCAAGCTCGACACCAGTCGGCCTTCAGGCAAAGCGGCGCAGCATTCCTGTTCGCCGTGGTGAGATTGTCTATCAGGATGGAAAAGTGATCGGGCGGCCAGGAAGCGGAAAGGTGATACTACAGGCACGTGGAAGCGGCCTGGTCTACGGCAGCAGCCATGAGCTATTTATCCAAGTGAGTTCGGTCTCTTTCGTTCTCCGCGCAGACCGATTCCAGAGTGTCCGTATCCGGCAATAGGCGCGCCGGAAACTTCACGGTGAACGGCTGTGTATACATCTCCGGATCATCGATGGTTACTTCGATGTCCATGTGACCGAAGTTGGTTCGCCGGAAACGCTCCACGATGTGCAGCGATTCGCTGTGAGGATGCCCAAATGCATCGAGCCAGGTTCGATCGTTGAAGCCGCTACTATAGACGACCAACGTATCACCTTCCCATTTCCCTGCCGAATACCCCATCCACATGGGCTCGGGATCCGCGGGAAGCTTGCGGCCGTCTGTGTAAATCTGGCGGGGAGGATTGGTGGCCTCCAGAATCATGACGATCTCGATCGGCGTTTGGATCATCTTGAAAGGTGCGACCAAGGTTGAAAACGGCACACCGCCGGGAAGACAGTGCGACGTGGGAATATCCTTTCCCTCTGCCCGTGTTGCTTCAATAGGGCGGCCGCTTCGGGCCGCATCGGCTCCTCGCCCGGTTTGAAGTCCGCCAGAAGATTCAGAAAGTATTTTGAGTATGTCTGTAAATCTATTCCCGGATCGATTTGGTTCACACTGCGCAGGCCGGGGGCGGCCTGCAGCAACCGCAGCAGTTCGCCGGGTTGCGATGCATAGGCCTGCCACACTCCCGAGAGATCCGGCTTGCCGTTCGGGGCGCGTGGAACGGGCGCAGAGAGATTCGGCTTCCCATCGCGCGTACGCGGAATTCGCGGATCGGGATGGTTCAGCCACTGCGCATCAGCGCACGTCGCATACGCAAGCAGCGCCGCAAGCAGCGCTTTCCGAACAAAGATGTTGTCCATGGTAGGACTCCCGATGGACGGAGACGATAACACAAATTTGCGATGCCGAAGAAATCCAACACGATATATCTGACAATGGTTAACGCGGGAATGTTGGATTGTCGGGAAAGAACCGAACCGGCTTGCCGCGCGTCTTGCGATACAGATTGCGTATCGTGTGGATCTGTCTCCGGTCGAGCGTGCGGTAAAGCCAGTCAGACTCTTCGCGTCCTTGACGAAGGTGTAGTCCTTGACGAAGGTGTAAAGGATGCGCGGATGGTCTCGACGTAAACTTCAAACCTGCCGGATTTTGAGCTATAGAAAGCTTAGAAATCGCTGTCGCCGTTCGTATTTCGGGGAGCCATCGACAACAGGCCACCGGCGGGAATCGTGAGATTCGTAAAACTACTGCCGGTCTGACCATTCAAGGCCGCCGTCAATGGAGTGCCGTCCTGTTTAAACAGATCGAGGCGGACCGTCAGGCTGTTTGTGCCAATGTTCGCAATCAGAATTTCAGTCACCCAGCCACCGCCGGCGGCAAACTGGGGAACCAATATTGCTCCAATTCCGCCGACCCCCGTTGCCATGATCGGTAGGGGACCCGGAAACTTTGTAATGTTCGTCACCTGCAGCGTGCTGAAGTTCGAGCCACGGAATCGAAGACCTATAGCCGATATCGGACCGGTTGCGGTAATTGAAAGTGTTCCCGTTATGTCTCTAGGAAGCCCGGAGAATAGTTCGGTGATCAATTTCGCGATCTGCCGGTGAGTTGCAACTGTGATGGTCGTCGCATTTACAGACGTTCCGTCATCTTTCCGGAGGGTCAGCGTAACGTCCACGCTTCCACCCCCAGGATTCACGAGTGCCACGCCTAGGTTGCGTAAAAGCCTGTCGCCGCTATTGGCAAACATAATCGCATTCGTTGTCAGATCTGGGGGAATGATGCTTGCTTGAGTTGTGTCGCTGCCATGTCTCAGGCCAAAGGTCCCAAACACGACCAAATCGCTCGTGGGAAAAGCCGGGGTGATCACGGCATATCCCGATTGAATCGGCGCGCTGTCATCATGGTCATCGCGGCCTTGTCCTCCAGTCCCGCCGCCTCCTCCAAAACCGCTTTGCGAAAAACCAAAAACTGTTGAAATCAAAATGGCGACGCAAACAGTTAATAACCGACGCATAGATTCTCCTCAAGCTTCTTGCCTCTGGAGCACATAATCAGACCCGCTCCAGTGGCTTTGTGACTCCTGACCGAAAGTATACGGCCCACAGAGAAGTGAATAGAAGTGGTCGACAAATTGTCAGGTTTCCAAACAGCGACTACAACCTCCTCGAAAGTCGCCATAGGTTTACGTTTCGCAGACGAATGCGTAAACCCTTCGGCGTTAGTCGTTAGGAATCGTTGCGAACAGCATTCCAGGTTTTCCAGAGCTAAACTTGATGGATGCGATGCTGACGCGATGAACTCACCTGAGCTAAAAGAACACACGTGCCTCCGGCTTCAATGCCCGCTTGCAGAGGGTTTCAAGCGGTACTGAAAATGCACGCCAAGCCGCTGCTCCAGTTGACGTGATAAGAAGTAATGAACAGGCCTGAAAGTTAAACGATGCGTTTCTTCCGAATTGCACGGGTATTCACAGTTTGTCTTTTCGCGCTGGGCATCTCAAACGGTACCGCTCAATCATTGATTACCCCGAGTCCAGTCGCGTATGCAGTCTCAATACTTGCGGGTGTGGACACGCCCACCGGCTTGAAAGACGGCGTTGGGGAAGAGGCCAGCTTCATCCGCCCGACGGCAATTTGGGG
>Ga0070707_100006704_pt1 | contig 10671 bp, 5 predicted proteins | sample KBSK5502metaG_FD_65468 | JGI IMG/M metagenome (GOLD analysis project Ga0070707, IMG submission 65468) | Corn, switchgrass and miscanthus rhizosphere microbial communities from Kellogg Biological Station, Michigan, USA - KBS K5-50-2 metaG | ecosystem: Host-associated > Plants > Roots >... | reverse complement strand
GCGCCGGCCACGGAGAGAAGGTGAAGGTGACGGAGGCCGAAGTGGTGCTGGTGGCCGTGGACGGGAGCGGGAAGCCGACGCCGATCCGGCAAGCCTGAACTTCTCCAGAATAGGCGGATGCCCGCTCGGCCCAGCATCATCAACCGGCTCCTCCAGACGCCGCGCGAGCGCACCCCCGCCTCGCGAGGGGTGCGCGGCGATATCAACGTCCTCGTCACCGACGTCGTCGGTTCCGCTGCCTACCTCGACGAGCACGGGGAGGGAGCGGGCTCCCATCCCCAGGCGGAGCTGGCCGTGCGTGTCGTCGAGGAGTTCCGCGGCTCCGTCATCAGTACGCTGGCCGACTCCGTCGTGGCCGAGTTCCCCGAGCCTGGCTTCGCCGTCCGCGCCGGCATCGAGATGCAGCGGCGCCAGACCCTGATGAACCGGGGCCGAGGCGCTCGCGACCAGGTCCTCCTGCGTGTGGGCGTCAACGCGGGCCCCGTGTTCCGACAGGGCCGCGACGTGCACGGCGAAGCGCTGGAGCTGGGCGCTCTCATCGCTAGCCACTGCGGCCCCGCCCAGATCCTGATCTCGCGCGGCGTGCGCGAGTCGGTCGTGCTCGAGCCCGACATACGCTGCACCTGGGTGGGAAGGGTCGCCCTGGCGTCCACGGACCGGAAGGAGGAGATCTTCGAGGTCATCTGGACCGATTCCGCGCGCTACGCGGAGGTGCGGACGATGGCGACGGAGGCCCTGGCCCACGGCGATCTCGAAACCGCCGGTCTTACCACCTCGTCCATTGTGCCGCCGCCGGCGCGGCCGACCCCCGCGCCGGCGGCTCCTTCGCCCGCGCCGGCGGCCTCTCCTCCCACACGCGACCTCCGGTCAGAGGGTGGGAGCGAGATCGCCTCCCGGTACGAAATCCTCGGTGAGCTGGGCAGCGGGGGGATGGGGATCGTCTATAAGGCGCGGGACCGGGAAACCGCGGAGACGGTGGCACTCAAGGCCCTGCTCCCGGAGGTGGCGGCCGATGCGTCCACGATGGAGCGCTTCAAGAACGAGCTGCGTCTGGCCCGCCGCATCACTCACAAGAACGTGTGCCGTATCCACGATTTCGTACGCAGCGACGGCACCGCGTACATCTCGATGGAATTCGTCGAGGGGGAGACACTGCGCCGCGTGCTCGACCGGTTCGGGACCCTCAGCCTCCGCAAGGGCCTTCAGATCGCTCGCCAGATCTGCGCCGGCCTTCAGGAGGCGCACCGCCAGGGCATCGTCCACCGCGACCTCAAGCCGGCGAACGTGATGATCGATCGCTCGGGCGACGTGAAGCTCATGGACTTCGGGATCGCGCGTTCCCTGGACAGCACGGGCACCACGAGCCGCGGCTTGGCCATCGGCACTCCCGCGTACATGTCGCCCGAGCAGGCGGAGGGACGCTCCGTCGACCCGCGTAGCGACATCTATTCGCTCGGCCTCATCCTCTACGAGATGTTCACCGGCGTGGCCGCCTTTCGCGCGGACACGCCGATCGCGATCGCGCTGAAGCACATCCGGGAGCGGCCGACCGCACCCCGCGAGATCGAAGCCAGCGTTCCGCTCTACCTCGAGACCGCGATCATGCGGTGCCTGGAGAAGGATCCCGCGCTTCGCTTCCCGTCCGTGGCGGAGCTGGACGCGGCCCTGAACCCGACGGCGGCGGGGGCCGAGCGGTGGGAGGAGACGCCGTCGCCCTGGCCGCCCGCGCCGCGGCCGCGGCCTCGCTTCAAGCGCACGGACCCGTTGCTCGGCGTCCTCGCCGTGGTGGGGATCCTGCTGCTCCTCTTCTTCGACGAGGTCCTCTATCCCGCCTCGCGTATCCGCCTGCAGGTCGATCTCGCCGGGGCGCAGGTGACGGCGCGGCGCTATCTCCGGCGGCTGGCCCCGGACATCCCGGCCGGTCTCTCGCCTCTCGGCGTGTGGATCGACGGGCGCAACGGCGACATCCTGGAGCCGCACGATCCGGCCGGCGCGGCCGGCGACTTCTCGTGGGAGTTCCGGCTGAACACGGCGACCCCTGAAGAAGGCGCATCGGGCACGATCCGCGTCGACCACGAAGGCAAGCTCCGGAGCTTCGCCCGCACGACGCTCTACGGCGTCCACGACCGCAAGCTCGACGGTGACGCCTCGGTCTACCGTGCCGAGGCGTCGCGGCTCTCCCGCGATCTATTCGACTTCGACACGGAACGCGCACGCCCGACCGCGGAGACCCTCACCCGCTTCGACTCCGAGGGGAACCAGTACGCCGTCCTCGGATGGACCGCGAAACAGCGTGACCAGCGCGGCTATCGCACGGTGACGGCGGAGCTCTGGAACGGAGCGGTCAAGTCCCTCGCCTCCAGCTACGCCCACTACCTGGCGCCGCCGGCCGAAAGCCGCCCCTGGACCGACGTCGCGGGCGGCTTCATGTTCGCAATCATCGTGGCGGCGGCCCTCGTCGCACGGATTATCCGCGTGGGGGCCGTCGACTGGAGCCTTCGGCGTCCGCTGGCGGCCGCGCTCGCGATCGGGATCTGGGCGGGAGGCACTCTGCTGCCGTGGACCATCGGGTTGCCGAGCGTGGGTTGGACGGCCCACGTCATGATGGGCCTGTACCTCTTCGCCCTGAGCTTCGTCGTGTGGATGGCAGGCGAGGCCACGCTGCAGCAGCTGTGGCCCGAGAAGGTGGCGTCCTGGCTGCACCCCCTCGACGGCGCGAGGCTCGGCACCGAGGCGGCGCTGAGCGTAGTGCGCGGGACGCTCTACGGGCTCGCCTTCCTCGGCGTGTTCGTTCCGCTCGCTGCGCTCGCGGAGGCGGGCGAATGGGCCCACCTTCGCACCTGGAGCCTGGCCTGGCCGCACACGACCGCCTATCCCGCCATGGCCTTCCTGCTGGGCGAGACGGCCATCAGTGCCCTCTTCGTACTCGGGCCCATCTCCATCCCGATGGCCTTCCTGCGCGGGCGGATCCAGCACGCCTGGTCGCTGCTGGCCGTCACCGCCTTCGTGGCCACCCTCGTCTTCTATCCGCCCGAAGTCGTGAGGTTCGTTCCCACCGGCGCGCAGGTCCTTTTCCTGTTCCTGGCCGCAGCATGGTTCGCGCTGTGCTTCTACGACGTGGACCTGTTGGGCGCCGTCGTGGGCCTTGTCATCTTCACCGGAGTCGTCGGGACGCTGCCCCTGACGCGGATGAACCTCGAGGGCCCGTCGGCTTCGTCGTTCGCGTTGCCGTGGCTCGTCCTCCTGGCTCTGCCCGCCGCGGGGCTGATCAGCCTGCGCCCGGGAGCCAGCGCTTCCCGTGAGGCGCGAACCGCGCCGCCGTTCTAGGAGCGGCGCTCCGCGCCTGACGATCGCGGCAATCCTCACGGCCTCGCCCGGGCCGCGGCGGTGACGTACCATAGCGCGTTGGAGCTCTGACGTGATGGCCACTGTCACCCCCGCCTCTTCCGGCCGCCGCACGCTGAAGGTCGTCTGTCCGCACGACTGCCCGGACACCTGCGTGATGACCGTCGACGTCGAGAACGGCCGCGCCGTCGCCATCGGCGGCGACCCCGACCATCGCTTCACGCAGGGTTTCCTCTGCGCGAAGGTGAATCACTACCTGGAGCGGGTCTACAGCCCCGACCGCATCCTGCACCCGATGAAGCGCGTCGGACGCAAGGGCGAGGGCCGCTTCGCTCGCATCTCGTGGGACGAAGCCCTGGACCTCGTCGCCGACCGCCTCCGTGGCGTGGTGGCGCAGCACGGCGCGCAGGCCATCCTGCCGTACTCGTACGCCGGCAACATGGGCCTCCTCTCGTACGGCAGCATGGACCGGCGCTTCTTCCACGCCCTGGGGGCGAGCCGCCTGGATCGGACGATCTGCGCCAGCGCGGGGTTCAAGGGCCTCGAGATGACGCTGGGCAAGGCCATGGGCTTCGATCCGGAGGCGGTGGTCCACTCGCGCCTCATCGTGGCCTGGGGCGCGAACATCGTGAGCTCCAACGTCCACCTCTGGCCGTTCGTCGAGGAGGCGCGGCGCCGCGGGGCGACCCTCGTGACCATCGATCCCTTCCGCTCGCGCACCGCGGAGAAGTCGGACCGCCACCTCGCGCTCATGCCGGGGACGGACGGGGCGCTGGCCCTGGGCCTCATGCACGTCGTCTTCCGCGACCGCCTCGAGGATCGCGACTACCTGGAGCGCTACACGATCGGGGCCGAGGCCCTGCGCGAGCGCGTGCGCGAGTGGAACCCGGCGCGCGTGGCGGAGACGACGGGGCTGGCCGCGGCCGACGTCGAGTGGCTGGCGCGCGAGTGCGCCACGCGGCAGCCGGTCGCGATCCGCTTGAACTATGGGCTCAACCGTCACGCCGGCGCGGGCATGGCCGTGCGTACGATCGCCTGCCTGCCCGCGGTGACCGGGGCCTGGCGCCATCCCGGGGGCGGCATCCTGTTGTCCTGCTCCGGCACGTTCCCGACCAACGCGCCCGCCCTGGAGCGTCCCGACCTTGCGCCCCCGGGGACGCGCCTGCTCAACATGAGCCAGATCGGCCGGATCCTGCTCGACCCCGCGCTCGCTCCGCCCGTGAAGGCCGTGTTCGTCTACAACTCGAACCCGCTGGCGGTGGCGCCGGAGAGCGAGAAGGTCCGCGAGGGTTTCGCGCGCGAGGACCTCTTCACGGTGGTCCATGACCTGTTCCAGACCGACACCGTCGACTACGCCGACGTCGTCCTGCCCGCGCCCACCACGCTCGAGCAGTACGACATCCACAAGTCGTACGGCCATCTCTACCTGAGCCTGAACCGGCCGGCCATCGCGCCCCTCGGCGAGTCGAAGGCCAACACGGACGTGTTCCGATTGCTGGCCGCGCGCATGGGCCTCGATCATCCGGCCCTGCGCGAGTCCGACGAAGAGATGGCGCGGCAGGCGCTGCGCTGGGAGCATCCGCACCTGGCCGGCCTCTCCTTCGAGGACCTCGAGCGGGAAGGGACGCTCCGCCTGAGCGTGCCCGATCCCTACGCGCCGTTCGCGCAGGGCGGGTTCCCCACGCCGTCCGGGAAGTGCGAGCTCTTCTCCGCGCGCGTCGCGCAGGAGGGGCTCGATCCCGTGCCCCACTACATCCCGCCGCGCGAGAACCCGCGCAGCAATCCCGGGCGCGCCCGGCGTTACCCGCTCGCCTTCATCTCCCCGCCCGCTCACCATTTCCTGAACTCGACGTTCTCCGCGCAGCCCACGCTGATGCGGCGCGAGAGCGAGCCCATCGTCTTCGTCCACCCGGAGGACGCGGCGCCGCGCGCCATCGAGGATGGCATGCCCGTGCGCGTGTTCAACGATCGCGGGTCGTTCGTGGCCCGGGCCGAGGTGTCCGATGCCGCGCGGCCCGGAGTGGCCGTCGGCCTGTCCATCTGGTGGCCCAAGCTCTCGCCCGGCGGCCGCAACGCGAACGCCGTGACCAGCCAGGAGCTGACGGACATGGGCGGGGGCGCGACGTTCTACGACTGCCTGGTGGAGGTCGAGGCCGCGCCGTGACGCAGCTCGTCGCGGGCATCTTCGTCGCCTCCACCGTCGTCACGCTGATGCACTGGCTGCGCGTGCACGACCGCCGCCTGCTGCCGCTGATGGGCTTCTTCCTGATGATGGCGGCGGCGGAGTCGCTGGAGCCGCGGCACTACTGGCGCTCCGGCTTCCAGGTCCTGGGCGCGATCTGCGGCCTGTCCCTCCTTCCCATGCTCCACGGCCGTGCGCACGAGCGCGCGGCCTCGCCCCCATCCTGAGCGCCCGATGAGCCCGGCCCGGCGTCCTCTCGCGCGGCTGCTCTACGCCGCTTCCGAGACGGACGCGGACATCCTCTATCCGACCGGCTTCTTCGCACCGGACCCCTTCCTGTTCGTCCAGACAGGCCGCCGGCGCATCCTCGTGATGAGCGACCTCGAGATGGACCGCGCACGGGCGCAGGCCCGCGTGGACGAGGTGCGGTCGTGGTCGGCGGCGGCGAAGGCGGAGGAGGCCGCGGGCGGGAAGGCGACGCCGGCGGCGGTGATCGCGCGCGCCCTGCGCGGGCTCGGCCTCCGGCGGGTGGAGGTGCCGCGCAGCTTCTCCCTCGGGCTGGCCATGGATCTGGACGCGCGGGGGGTTCGCCTGGAAGTGGGGCCGGATCCGTTCTGGCCGGGGCGCGAGAAGAAGCGGCCGGACGAGGTCCGCGCCATCACGGCGGCGTTGCGCGCCGCGGAGGCGGGATTGGAGGCGGGGCTCGCCGCGCTGCGCGCGACGCGCATCGGCCGCGACGGGTGGCTGCGCCGCGAGGGCCGGCGCTTCACCGCCGAAGACCTGCGCTCCGCCGTCAACGAACGCATCATGGCGCTCGGCTGCGTCCCCGCGCACACGATCTGCGCCCCGGGCGATCAAGCCGTCGACCCCCACGAAGAAGGGCACGGGCCCATCCGCGCCCACACCCCCGTCGTGATGGACATCTTCCCGCGCTCCGAGCGCACGGGCTACTTCGGCGACCTCACGCGCACGGTCGTGCGTGGCCGCGCTTCCGAGCGCCTCCAGGAGGTCTACGCGCTCGTCAGGGAAGGCGTGCGCCTCGGCCACCGGCGCGTGCGTCCGGGGGCGAGCGGCCAGGCCATCCATCGCGAGATCCAGGATCTCTTCACCGCCCGCGGCTATCCCACGGGGATGCGCGACGGGCGCATGCAGGGATTCTTCCACGGCACCGGCCACGGCCTCGGCCTGCAGATCCACGAGCCGCCGTCGATCTCCGCCCGGCCTTCGATCCTGCGCGCCGGCCACGTCGTGACCGTCGAGCCCGGCCTCTACTACCTCGGCCTCGGCGGCATACGGATCGAGGACGTGGCCCTGGTGACTCGCGGCGGCTCGCGCAACCTCACGCGCGTGCCGAAGGTCCTCGAAATCTAGCGATGTTTCGCTTCGAGCCGACGAGCGTGACGCGGCAGGGGCGTGTCATGGATGACGCGTTTTCGTTCCGGAACGAAAGTCACGCCCGCGCGTGCGCGCGCTGCGCCGTGCGGGCGCCGTAGATCGCGAGCGACGACACCACGATCAGCGTCGCCACCATCCCGTTCGCCGCCCAGTGACCCAGGGACGGCGGCACCGGCATCGCGCTCAACAGGTTGGCGACGAACATCGCGACGACGGTCACCAGCACACCCTGGCGCAGGACGAAATACAGGGGAGCGCCGATGCCGAGGACATTCAGGATGAGGGCAGGCGCGAAGGGCAGGGGTGACTGGATCGCCGGCGGCAGGCTCAGCGTCACCATGAAGGCGATCGCGGCCAGCCCGTCGCGGGGCAGGACGAGCCGGAACACCAGCAGGATGAAGACGAGCAGCATGGCGTTGGCGAGGGTTCCCACCGTGATGTCGACCACGCTCGTGAACAGGTTGCGCAGGCCGAGGGTGACGTCCAGGACGTCGCCATACGGAGCCAGCGGCGGCAGGCCGAACCACCTCAGCACGATCGTCCGCACGAAGGGGATGACCATGGCGACGAGCGCGCCCACCGCCGTCCCCAGGAGGACGTCGCGCCCGACCAGGGGATCCTTCCACCGCCCGCCCAGAAGACGGGTCCAGGACACCACCATGTCCGGCCAGTGGCGCCGGATGTAGGGCTCGAGGGCGAGGTAGAGGATCCACACCACCGCCGCCACCAGGATGCACACCCCGAGGCCGCGAATGATCAAGATCAGCTCACCCCCGATCTCGGCCACGTGGTGGGCCCCGATGATCCAGCCGCCGATCTCTCCGGTCAACGCGAGCGCGGCCAGGCGGCGCGCCCCCGTGCGATCACCGCGTCCCAGGCGCAGGTTGTGCCGAGCGAGCAGGAGCGCGGTGGCGGTGATGACGATGACGATGGCGAGGCCGACGCGGTTGGCCGCGGTCTGGCCCGGCCGTACCGTCGCCGCCTCCATGCGCTCGGGGCGCGTCCACTCCCACACCATCTGGAAGAAGACCGGCTGGCCGCGGTAGGCGCCGGCCTCGATGCGCAGCGGCAAGTCGGGACGGGCGGCGTCCGTGCCGACCCAGGCCGCGCGCGCGTCCGTGTGGAAGGGAGGAGTCCAGCGCGGCGCCACGGGCTTGAAGCGCGCGACGTCGACGCGCGCCTGCGTGAACAGGGGAGACCAATCGACCGGGGGCGCGGCCGGACCCTCGTCTTCGCGCTGCGGCGGCGTCGCGTAGAAGCCGACGAGGCGCCCCTGCAGATCCAGCTCCACGCCCGCCATCCCCGACAGCGTGATGGGCGGGTTGGTGAAGTACACGCGGCTGTTGTGGCTCGTGGAGACGAGCGGACGGTCACTCTGCCGATAGTAGAAGCGCACCAGCGCTGGCCGGTCGTTGCGCAGCACGTTCCAGCGGTCGGGCGTCGTCAGGCGGGCCTCGATGTACCGCAGGTAATCCGAGTCCAAAGAGAACCCGACCGCCGAGTCTTCCGCCCTGGCCGTGAACCCCAGCGTGCTCAGCACCTCGTGCGCGCGGTCTTCGAGCGCCTGCGGCGGCTTGTCGAGCGGCACGTAACCGCTGATCTGCACGCGCCGCACGGCCACGAGGGCGAGAGCGACGGTCACGGCGACGGCGGCGAGGAGTGTCCAGGCCACGATCGGCGACACGCCTTCCAGCGCCCCCGACGCCGCGACCAGCTCCGGCGAAGGCGTCTCGCCCGCGGCGAGGGCGGCGGCGAGGGGATCACCGCCGGGCAGGGCGGCGGCGACGGCCAGCGCGGAGTGTGGCCGCTGTCGCGGGTCCGGTTCCAGGCAATGCAGGATCGCGCGCTCGACCGCGGGGTCGATCTCACCCACGATCTGCGACGGGCTGACCGGCGTGCCTTCGGCGTGCTGCCGCGTGATCTCGGCGAGCGTGCGTCCCGCGAAGGGCTTGCGCCCCGTGAAAACCTCGTAGAGTACGAGCCCGAGGGCATAGACGTCGCTGGCCGTGGTCACCTCGCGCCCCGCGAGCTGCTCCGGCGACATGTAGGCGGGCGTGCCCGAGCGGACGTCGTCGCCCTGGATGCTCGCGGCCAGGCCGGCCAGGCCGAAGTCGGTGATGCGCGCCTTGCCCCGGCCGTCGAGCATGATGTTCTCGGGCTTGAGGTCGCGGTGGAGCACGCCCTTGTCGTGCGCGGCGCCCAGGCCCGCACAGACCTGGCGCGCGATCTCGATGGCCTTGTCCTGAGGCAGGCGGCCGATGCGACGGAGGAGGGACGCGAGGTCCTCGCCGTCCACGAACTCCATGGACAGGAAGTGCTGCCCCTCCGCTTCGCCGATGTCGTAGACGCGGCACACTGCCGGGTGGGCGATCTGGCGCGCCGTGCGCACCTCGTTGTACAGGCGATCGAGACGGCCGGCATCGTCGGCGAGCGCTTCGGGAAGGAACTTGAGGGCCACCGGCTGGCCCAGCCGCAGGTCGTCCGCGCGATAGACCTCGCCCATGCCGCCACGACCGAGCAAAGCGACGATCCGATACCGATCCGCGAACAACGCGCCGGGCAAGAAGCGAGGAGGCGGCGGGGTCGTGGCGGTGCCGGTGCCGCTCTGCCCGGCGGGGGAGCCGGCGGCCGGCGAACGGGAAGGGGACACCGGTGAGCGCGATCCCGCGCGAGATGCGGGCGTGCGTGGCGCAGGCGACGGAAGCCTGTCCGCTCGCGAGTAGGGGCGGGGGGCGGTGCCCGTCGGCACGCCGTCGAGGTCGACGTCCAGGGCCGTCCCGCACGACGGGCAGAACCGCTGCCCTTCGGCGGCCAGGTGAGCGCAAGTGGGACAAGTGGCCATGCTCGCGACTTCGCCGGTGCCCACGCTACGCGCGGCGGGGGCCGAGGTCAATCGGCGTCGATTCGTTGACAGTCTCGCGGCGGCAAAGGGATGATTTACACGTGACGCTCACCTTCTGGACTCGCGCCCGCCTCGCGCCGCTCGCCCTGATCGCCGTCATTCTTCCTTCGGCCGTCTCCGGCGAAGAGCGGGCGGCCGCTTCGCTGCCCGACGCCGCCCGGCTCGCCACCATGGCCGCCCGCTTCGCGCCCGTGGCCATCGGCACGGACATCTCGAAGCTGCCCGCGGGCGAGCGAAAGGCCCTGGCCAGCCTGGTGGAGGCGGCGCGCCTCATGGACCCGCTCTTCCTGCGGCAGTGCTGGGCGGGCAGCGAGGCCCTGCTGATGCAGCTCGTCGGCGACACCACGCCCCTGGGCCGGGCGCGTCTCCACTACTTCATGATCAACAAGGGCCCGTGGTCGCGCCTCGACCACAACGCACCCTTCCTGCCCGGCGTGCCGGGCAAGCCCGAGGCCGGCAACTTCTATCCGGCGGGCGCGACCAAGGACGAGGTCGAGGCCTGGATGAAGTCGCGGCCGGAGGCGGAGCAGGCGGGGGCGCGGGGGTTCTTCACGACCATCCGGCGCCGGCCCGACGGCGCCCTCGTCGCGGTGCCGTACAGCCTCGAGTACCAGGGCGAGCTCGCGCGCGCGGCCGAGCTGCTGCGCGAAGCGGCGGCCCTCACCCAGCAGCCCACGCTGAAGAACTTCCTCAGCCGGCGCGCGGCGGCCTTCGTGTCCAACGACTACTACGACTCCGACGTGGCCTGGATGGAGCTGGACGCGTCCCTCGAGCCCACCATCGGCCCCTACGAGGTCTACGAGGACGAGTGGTTCAACGCCAAGGCCGCCTTCGAGGCCTTCATCGC
>Ga0070707_100006703_pt1 | contig 10671 bp, 6 predicted proteins | sample KBSK5502metaG_FD_65468 | JGI IMG/M metagenome (GOLD analysis project Ga0070707, IMG submission 65468) | Corn, switchgrass and miscanthus rhizosphere microbial communities from Kellogg Biological Station, Michigan, USA - KBS K5-50-2 metaG | ecosystem: Host-associated > Plants > Roots >... | reverse complement strand
TAGTTGTCGTAAACGGGGTAAAGCAGAGCGCCGCCGCCACCCGTGGAGATGTAATTCGTACCCACATCGGCCGGGACGAATGCGGACTTTCGCAGGGGCTGGCTGCGCTGGTAGCTGTGCTCGTGTCCGGTCAGGACAACCTGGACTCCGTAAGCTTCGAGGATCGGCACGACATATTGGCGGATCAATGCCGAATGTGGATCATTCATGTTCGGTCCGGCTGCGTATGGTGGATAGTGGAAATAAACGATTCGCCAGAATTGCCGCGTCGATCGCAAATCGTTTTCCAACCACCGCAGCATCGAACCACCGGAGTTCACGGCGCGTTCGAGAGAGGCGTTCCCATCCAGCGACACGAAGTGCACATTGCCCCAATTGAAGGAGTAGTACCGCCCACGTTCGGCCGGAGGCACGTTTTCGGTTGGAACCGAATGGACTGCCAGGTAGGGCAGAGCATTCGGAGTTTCGTAATCGTGATTGCCCAGTGAAGGGAAGAACGGGACCGAGCTCATCGTCGCATAGTAATAATTGAAGTAGTTTCGCTGGTACCCTTCGAACGAGCCGCTTGGAGCACCGTAAACGAGATCACCCGTGTGAAGGACCAGCGCCGGATTCTCTGTCAGGATTCTCTGCGCAATCGTAAATTGCTCGGCGTATTGACCGTAGCCGCTGTCTCCAATAGCCAGGAAATCGAACGGACCCGGCCCGGCCGTTCGGAACTGCATGTTACCGCCGGGCGTGACATCGGCGCCGCTTACGGATACTCGATATACATAATCGGTTCCGGGTTGCAGGCCCGTGATGTTCGCCTGGTACTGAACGAAATTCGATGTGAGGCCGGTTTCCGGACGGCTGAAGAAGCGACTTCTGGCAGGCACTTTACTGAAATTCACGCCATCGGCACTGTATTCCACAAGCCCGGCGCCGGATTCGAGCGTCGCCCACAGGATGGAAGCGCGGTCGGATCTTACATTTTGAAGATAGGGATAACGCGTTGTCGTGATGGTGGGCGTTCCCGGATCAAGCGGGAAGTCCAATGCAGTGCGGCTCAGTTGCAACCTACGCAATTTCTGTCCGGTCGCAACGGCTCCTACTGCTGTGAGAAAGTCACGGCGATTCATTCGTCGTCTTCTTCGTCCTCATCCTCTTGCGGCGCGGCCACACCGCTTGCCCACAAGTTCATCAGATTGGCCTCGCTCCGCGCCAGGCCCTGGAAGTAATCATACAACTCGGTCACGATGGGCGCGTCTTCAACCAATATCGCAACTTCTCGTCGCGAATCGAGACTCGGGGGCGAGAGGTGGATGCTGCCGATAATAGCAGTTTTCTCATCGATAATGGCCATTCTTCCATGCGGGATGAGGCCGTCCATGTGCGCGTCCCCAATGATCTGAACGGACACGCCGTTGCGCTGTCTCTCGCTAAGTACTTCCAGGACATGAGGATCAGTCACGCGATGATCCATAATCCGGATGCTCGTGTGCGCCGTCTCGAAAAACCTGGTCAGCCGGCTCCGGGTCTGGTCCGGCCCGACGATCAGCCGGTCGGTGATCTCCGGAAGGGGCGTCCCGGGCGTGTTGCAGTCGTGATCGAACAAGACTTTCAGCCCGGATACGACATCTGGATCGTCGGTGAAAACCAGGAAATCGCACGTGTTCTCGAAGCACTTTCGCGTGAAATTCAGCGTTGTCACGAGAGCCGGGCCATCGTCGCTGACGATGTATTTCGCGTGGTACTTCATCACGGGATTTTCATACGGGTGCACATCGGCGCCGAGACTCTTCAGTAATGCCGTCAACTCCTGCAGCCTCTGTTTCCAGCCCCGCGCCCGCTGTGTGATCAGCACCCGGACCTGGACGCCGCGTCTTACCGCAGCCGCAACTTCGTCGACAATCGCGAAATCATCGCACCGGAACATTGAAAGAATGAGCGTGTGCCGCGCCGAGCGCAGAAGTTCAAGAACTGCATCACGGCGTGCTGCGGGTGTGAGTACGAGCCGGTCCATTCCTTGACCTATCTGGCCACCAGATCCCATGGGACCTCTATTGAGGCTTCGCCCTTCTCTTGAGGCTGCGCGCTGTCGCGCTTGCGCTTCGCGCGGGCTCGCCCTTCGGGGGCGCAGTATAGCACTACTTCATCGCGGAGACGGCGGAACATAACTCCCGGCCGGAATTCTGGCGGGTGGGACATTGGCGAGTATTTGCATGTTTCTCGAGAAGAACAACTCGATGCCGAAAATCGGCAGATCCGATCGCACGAAGATGAACCCGCCGTCGGATTTCCGTCGTTGCGTATCGGGGATCCACTCGCTCAGAAGTTTTGAAACTTTGATGCCGCCGGGAAGTGAAAACCGCGCCGTCGCAACATTCGCAGCGCCGCCAATCAGAGAGCCGTCGGGATTCATCGCGAAGATTTCAATGTTGGCGGTGGTCCGGGGATTGGCATTGAGAAGCGCGAGGCCTGTCCACCACGGAGGCAGATCGGCGATGTGCGCAAACAGCAGGTTGACCTGTCCTTCCGACTGCGGAGGCACGACGGCAACGGCCGCGCCCACCATCTCCGCGTAGGCAACATAACCGGTGATGGGAATGAATGACGTCGAGGTTATCCGCAGCCACCCATTCTGAAAGCCGGTGGTGAATCCAAACAGTTGCTGCGCTGTTTCGCGGATGCTGCCGTTCGGTTGAATTATGCGTTGCGCGGTTCGAGATGTTCCGTCAGCAGCGGTGAACACCAGAGTCACGTCGTTACTCGAAGCCGCGCTGAGATTGGTCACACCGACTACGCTTTTCCAATTCGTGTTGCCCTGAGGTCCGTCCACCAGATGCGGAAAGATGACAGACACGGACGATGTCGACGCGGGAAGGGCATTCATCACAGCCCATGACGGCTGGGCGATAAAGTCCTTCGCGATGAGCAATCCCGCGAATACGTTTCCCGTGCATCCGCACTTCAAACGGAGGTGCGTGGCGACCTGGAAATCCGCCTTCGGAAATATGGTCGCAGCATTTGCTTTGAAGAAACCTTTTGCCGGAATGCGCTGCGGGAAGGGCAGGTCCTGGTCGAGGCCGTCGAGACCGACGAGATCCATCACAATTGTGACGGCCGTCGTGCCTGTATTGGCGATGTCGATTTCAGACGACGGCGCGACCATCGGTAACACCAGCTCCGTGCCGGAAGGTGCGGCCTCGGCGCCATCGGCGTAGTTCACCAGATCGCCCGCGAACCAGAATCCCTGCAGTCCTGCTGTGTCACTCGTTACCTGAACCCATCCCGCAAGAACCGGTGAAAACAATTGGCTGGCGACTCTCGCGAACTGCCCGCGCGCTGTGATCGTTTGCGTTGAGGTACCGACCACGCTTCCATCGGCTCCAAACAGGGTGAACGTGGCCGCCGCATCGGTTGGTCCTGGATTGACGATCGCAATTCCGGAGGTTGCGAAGTCCGGCGGTTCGAGAACGTGCGGAAAGTTCAGCGTCGATTGGGCGAGTGAACAAAGAGGCAGGAAAATAATACTAAGTAAAACTAAAAGAGTCGTTCTCATTAAATAATGACATCATGTCCCAGAAGATCATGTCCCAGGTGAACTCCGAGGCGCAATAACCCATATGGGTCAGCGCTCGGCCGGGCCGCGGGTGTGTGGGGCTAATTTGTTGGAGATGTTGAAGAAGTGGATCTTGTCTCTTTCATGTCTCTGGGGCCAGGGTAGATGAGTAAACCCACGCGCGCGAACCCAAGCGAGCAAAGTGATCTTGCTCTATGGTCCTTTCTGGATCAGTTGAAGACGCACTTGAGAAACACCCGCGAGGGCCGAAAAGCTCTCCGATTTTGTCTCCGTCTCACGTGTGAACATTTCCAGGTTAGCGAGGGATGCGTCGCAGTTATTTCGTCTGACGGCCTGCATGCCGAACTGGTATCGGTGAGTCCGCGCGCGGGCGAGTGGGACCTGGGCGTACTTGCCGCGTTTCTCCGAAAGCAGGATCCAGACATTCCTCGAACGATCATCATAGCTCCGATAACCCGTCGCGGACGCGTATGGGCCGTGCTCGCCCTGAAAAACCGTGTCGATTTCGAGCGGCATTCTGCCCGCACACTCCTCAGGATCGCGAGACTGATTTCCGAGTCGATTGAAATTATGGACTGGCAACGGATCGTGGAAGTGCGGGGGCGTATCGATCGCAAGATCATGGAGCAGCTGCGTCCCAAGGATCTGTTCTACCAGATTCTTCACGGCCTGCGTTCCCTGACGAACTATGATCACTCCTCAGCTCTGCTTATCTGTGATCCACGTGAACATGTTCTTGACCTTGTGGCCGAACAGATCGCATGGCTGAAGGGCAAGAGCCATCGTATCGGGTTGAGGCTGCCAATGAATGACCGCGCATGGCGGCTCATGCAGGATGGGGTCATTTGCGGTTTCAATCGCGACGATGGTTATTGGCGGGAATGGCTGGGGCAGGATTCCACGGCTTTAGCCGAACTACTGGATTACAACAATGCGGCGGGTGTGCCCGGTTCGGACTTGCGTGAATCCGCTATGCTTTGTGCTCCGCTTGCGAGCCGGGATGGTGTGTTGGGAGTATTGAAAGTGGCGTCACGTCATGCCGGCTCGTTGGGTACATACGAAGCGGACCTGCTCCAACGCTTCGTCCCTCTTGCTGCAGTAGCGATTCACAATTCTCAGAGAACCGTAACGCTCGAAACCAAAATGTTGGAGGCAGAGAAAAAACACGCTGCAGCAAATCTGGCTCGAGGTGTATCGCACGATGTCAATAATGCTCTGGGCGCCGTTTTGCCGCTGGTTCAGCAGATTCTGGCGGACGTACGATCGAATCAGCTTCAGACCGACGTCCTCTATGACGACCTCCAGCAGATCGAGCGGTCGCTTCAGACATGCCGGCGAATCTTTGGCGGAATGCTGGCGCTGGCGAGAGGAGCAGGCCAGGGCACTGCGCAGGCGAACTTGCGCCGGGCGCTCGACAGTTCCCTCAGTATTCTCAAGGATGGTCTGGCGCGGCAAGGTGTCCGGCTGGACGTTCAGCTCACGGATATGATTCCAAACATTCGCGCCACGCAAGGAGATCTCGAGCAACTCATCCTGAATCTCGCGACAAATGCCAAAGACGCGATGCCCGCGGGCGGCGTCCTTTCAATTCGAACCGAACGCACGGGTGACAAGCTTGTCATCACTATTCGTGATACAGGCTGCGGAATTCCTCCGGATCACATGGCCCGGATTCAGGAGCCATTCTTTACGACTAAACAAAACGGCAGCGGCCTTGGATTATCGATTTGCCGCTCCATCATCTGGAATGTGCGTGGTGAGATGAAGATCGAAAGCCAACCTTGTGCCGGAACCGAGATTCGGCTCCTGTTGCCGATCGCCGCCGATAAGATAGACGACAAGCCAGCGGAGGACACCGTTTGAATACGGGGCGCATCCTCGTTGTTGATGATGAAACAGGCATGCTTCGCTCCATCGAGCGTGTCCTCGGGCATGACTACAAGGTGACTGCTACACGAATCCCCCGCGAAGCACTGGAGCTGGCGAAAACGCTCAGTCCGGATCTTGCGATCCTCGATATTCAGATGCCGGACATGGACGGTTTCGAATTGATGGAAAAACTCCAGGCCGTCGATCCGGAGCTCGAAATCATTCTCATGACCGGCAGCATTCACGAAATCGACGCGAAGCTGATACGCGCGATTCGGAAGGAAGCCTTCTACTTCCTGCAAAAACCATTCGACCGCGAGGTGCTGCTCACCCTGGTGGAGAGATGTCTCGAACTGAAACGATTGGACGGCGAGAACAGGAAACACCTGCAGCGGATGGAAAGGGAGTTGGCCGAAGCGCGAGCCTTTCAGCAGAGTTTGCTGCCGCCAGCGCAGGACAAACTGTCCGGGATTTCCGTTTTTGCGCGCTATCTCCCTTGCTCGGAGCTTGCGGGGGACTTTTATGACTACATCGCCTGCGGACCGGATTCTGTGACGCTGCTTGTGGCCGATGTCTCGGGACATGGCGCCAGTGCCGCGATGCTGACGGGAATTGTCAAATCGGCTTTTCATTCCGCGAGCGGCGATGGTTATGCACCATCGTCAATCCTGGATCGAGTTGCCAGCGGAATCCGGGCCTTCGATCATCGGCACTTCATAACCCTCATTTGTGTTTGCGTGAGGAAGGGAGCCCTGGAGTTCGTCAACGCCGGACATCCGGCCGGTATTCTTCGAAAGGCCGACGCTGCGACGGTTCTACTGGAGTCTACCGGGCCGCTGGTGACGCCGGCGTTCTCCAATCATTCCTGGGAACATCACACCATTCCGACACACGACAAAGACCGCATTGTGCTCTTCACGGACGGAATCATTGAGGCGGGATCGGAGTCCGAGATGTATGGGCTCGATCGACTGATCGAACTGGTCAGGAAGCATCCTGGCTCAGGCGGCGTGCTGCTCGATCAGATTTTGGATAGTGCCCGCCAGTTTGCCGCCGGCCGGCCCATGCATGACGACCTCACCCTTGTTGCTGCCGACCTGTAGACTTCGCCGCGCCCTTGCACGATCCGGCTTATCTTTCCCCGAATCCTGCTATCGTCTTCTATATGGCGCAGCAAATTGGATTCTGGGACCGGTTGAAACTGGGTTGGCGCGTGATCGTGAGTGCGGCATTCGCAGCCGAGATCACTGAGGCTCTTGAACAGCTCGAACGGGCGCGGTCGAAAAGAGCCGAACCCCCCGAGCGGCTGCACGCATCGGGTTTGGTTTTGCTGGCTGCGTTGCAACGTGAAGGCAGACTGGTCGACTTCTTACAGCAGGATGCGGCGGGTTTCAGCGATGAGGAAATTGGCGCGGCAGCCAGAATCGTTCATGGAGGATGTCGCAAAGCGCTCAGGCAATTCTTCGAGATCAAACCGGCGACGGACGGAGCTGAAGGGTCGACGATCACTGTCGCGGCCGGATTTGATGCTCAGCGGATTCGCTTGACCGGCAATGTCAGCGGGCAGCCCCCATTCAAGGGAACGCTGCGCCATCATGGATGGATCGCAACTGAAATCCGGATGCCAGCGATCTCTGAAGCCCTGGACCCGCGCGTCATCTCGCCCGCAGAAGTGGAGTTGGCATAAGCTATGGCGAAGCGAGTCGTCGGCATTGATCTCGGTACCACAAACTGTGCCATGTCCTGGCACGATCTGAACGATGCTTTAGGAGAAGTCGTTCCCATTCCACAGTTGACTGCCCCCGGTATCGTCGAAGAACGCCCGCTCCTGCCCTCATTTTTATATCTCGCGAAAGAAGACGAATTCCCGGCCGGGGCGCTCGATACGCCCTGGGAAAAGAAGGCCACGTATGCAGCCGGTGAATTTGCTCGCGGGCACGGAGCGAAGGTTCCGACACGGCTGATCGCATCTGCAAAAAGTTGGCTGAGTCATACGGGCGTTGACCGTACGGCGGCACTGCTGCCGTGGCAGGCGCCTGCGGAAGTCTCGCGGCTGTCGCCTGTGGACGCGTCGTCGCGGTATCTGATGCACCTGGCCGGAGCATGGAAGGCCTCGCAAAACACGGCGCTGGATTCAGAAGATATCATCCTGACCGTTCCCGCATCCTTTGATGCCGCCGCTCGCGAGTTAACAATGAAAGCCGCGTCGCAGGCCGGTCTTCACAATGTCACATTACTGGAGGAGCCGCAGGCGGCGCTCTATGCCTGGCTGGAAAAATCCGGTGACCGCTTCCGCAAGCAGGTGAACGTCGGCGATGTGATCCTTGTTGTCGACGTGGGGGGCGGAACGACGGACTTCTCATTGATCGCCGTCACCGAACAGGATGGAGCTCTTCAGCTCACGCGGCTGGCCGTAGGCGATCACATCCTGCTGGGCGGCGATAACATGGACCTCACGCTCGCCCATCATCTCGCGCAAGAAAAAAACCTCGACCCGTGGCAGTTCACGGCTTTGACGCACGGTTGCCGTGAAGCCAAAGAGCGGCTGTTCGCGAGCTCGCGTTTGACGAAAGTTCCGATTTCGATACCCGGCCGCGGGTCCGCTCTGCTCGGAAGCACCATCAAGGTGGAACTGAATCGGGAAGATGTGACGCGCATCCTCGTCGATGGTTTTATGCCGGAGGTCCCTGTCACCGGACTTCCGCAGACGGCCCGCCGCGCGGGTCTCACGCAGTTAGGCTTGCCGTACGCTCAAGATCCGGGAATCACACGGCACCTTGCCGCATTTCTGACGCGGCAGTCCCGGATTGCCGAGGGGAGAGCATTCGTCCATCCCACAGCGATTCTATTCAACGGAGGTGTACTCAAGGCGTCGGCGCTTCGGGAGCGCGTCGTCGCGGTCGTGAATGACTGGCTCGCGAACGATTCCGGTGCTCCGGTAAAAGAACTCGCGGGCGCGGACCTCGATCATGCCGTTGCGCGCGGCGCAGCTTACTACGGTTGGGTGCGTCACGGGCACGGGATCCGCATACGGGGCGGCACTGCGCGGTCATACTACGTCGGCGTCGAATCCGCAATGCCGGCTGTACCGGGATTCGTACCTCCCGTGAAAGCACTGTGTGTCGCGCCGTTCGGCATGGAGGAAGGAACGCAAGCGGATATTCCGCCTCAGGAATTCGCGTTGGTCGTCGGCGAGCCGACAGTCTTCCGGTTTTTTGCGTCGTCTGTCCGGCGTGAAGACCGGGTCGGTGACATGATCGACGACGTCGCCCGAAATGACGAACTGGAAGAAGTCGCGCCAATCGAAACGGCCCTGAACGGTGAGCCCGGGAAGCTTGTGCCCGTTAATTTGCAGGCTGCTGTTACCGAAGTCGGAACACTGGAACTGCGCTGTCTGGAAAAAGGAGGTCCTGGGCGCTGGATGCTGGAGATGAATGTGAGAAGCAGGGAGGAATAACCACAGGGCTTGGACATAACATTCCCCTCCTTGAAAAGGAGGGGTGGCTGCGCGATCAAGACAATATCGCGAAGCACCCTTACTTCGCGCAGACGGGGTGGTCAGTTCGGCGAGACTCGTCAGGCCTGGAAATTTCGCCGGTCTGACCACCCCGTCTGCGGCGCTTCGGTGGCTTCGCGACTTTTCATTAACGCCGCATCCACCCCTCCTTTTCAAGGAGGGGAATGATGCCTGATTCTGCGTATGAGCGATCACCTCGTCGGCATTGATCTCGGCACGTCCAACTGCGCAGTAGCGTTCGTCGATCCGGCGCAAGGTGAGGATGCAGCCGTCGTCGACTTTCCCGTCATCCAGGCAGTTCGTCCCGGAGATATTCGTCCGCTTCCGCTCTTGCCATCCGCGGTCTATTTGCCCCACCCCGACGAGCTTGCGCCGGAGGCGTACAACCTTCCATGGGATCCCAACCCGGCGCGCATTATCGGCGAGTTCGCCCGGTGGCAGGGTGCGCGTGTGCCGGCGCGGCTGATTACGTCAGCCAAGTCGTGGCTCTCTCATGGCGGCGTCGATCGTACGGCCAATATCCTGCCGTGGAGCGCGCCTCCGGACGTGGAGAAAATCTCGCCCGTGGCGGCTTCTGCAGCGCTGTTGCTGCATATGCGTCAGGCATGGAACCACGCGCACCCGGACAGGCCGCTCGAGAATCTCGAGGTCATCATTACCGTTCCCGCATCTTTCGACGAAGCGGCGCGGGCATTGACCGTTACCGCTGCAAGGCAGGCTGGATTCGAAAAATTCACACTGCTCGAGGAACCGCAGGCCGCCTTCTACGACTTCACCGCTCGCCACCGTCATGACGTTGCGCGAGCTCTGGAGGGAGTCACGCTCGTGCTGATTGTTGACGTCGGCGGCGGTACTTCCGACTTCACGCTCGTGCAGGTGACCGAGGACCACAACCTCCGGCGTATTGCCGTTGGCGAACACCTGATGCTTGGCGGTGACAATATGGACGCTGCAATCGCGCGCCGCGCCGAAGAGCAGATCACGGCGGGCGGACGTAAACTGACCGCCACGCAGTTCAGCGAGCTGATACAGGCAAGCAGGACGGCAAAGGAATCATTGCTCGGACTGGTTGCGCGCGACACGTATAACCTGTCGATCCTCGCCGAGGGCGGGCGCCTGATCGGCGGGTCGATGTCGGCGAAACTCTCGCGAGACGAAGTCGAACAAATCATTCTGGACGGCTTTTTCCCTTACTGTGCCGCTGACGATCTGCCGCGCCGCAGCACACGGCTGGCACTTCAGGAATTCGGTCTGCCTTACGCCCAGGATCCGGCCGTCACGCGCCAGCTCGCCGGGTTTCTTCACGCCCACGCCGCCGCAGGCCGTGCGGATGCGATTCTGCTGAACGGCGGCGTGTTCAATTCTCCCCGTATTACAGCCCGGCTCGTGGAGGTCGTCTCCAGCTGGTGGGCGGGTGCATCGCCGATTCGCGTGCTGCAGCACGATTCGCTCGAACTCGCTGTCGCGCGCGGCGCCGCCTGGTACGGCATGGTCCGCCGCGGAGCGGGACGGCGCATCGGTGGCGGTGCGGCGCATTCCTTCTACGTGGGGTTGGAGACGAAACGCGACGAGCCGGCGAAAGCGTTGTGTGTGATTCCGCGCGGGACCGAAGAAGGCCGCACGATTGAGCTCGGCGGCCGCACGTTCAACCTCACGCTGGGCAGACCCGTTCAGTTTCCATTGTTCACATCAACGGCGGATCGTGTGGTCTCTTCGGGCG
>Ga0070707_100006702_pt1 | contig 10672 bp, 7 predicted proteins | sample KBSK5502metaG_FD_65468 | JGI IMG/M metagenome (GOLD analysis project Ga0070707, IMG submission 65468) | Corn, switchgrass and miscanthus rhizosphere microbial communities from Kellogg Biological Station, Michigan, USA - KBS K5-50-2 metaG | ecosystem: Host-associated > Plants > Roots >... | reverse complement strand
GTCCCTCCATTCGATCCTTTGACGAGCGCAAGGCCGGGAGGCAGTTGTCCCGCCGTAATCGACCAGGTGTAGGGTTGCACTCCACCGCTCGCAAAGAGGTTGGTGAAGTACGAAGTTCCCACGGTCGCTGGCGGTGGGGTGGGACTGGTGATCACCAGAGGGGGCGGGGGGTCGATGGTAATGCTCAAGGCCTGCGTTGCCACGCCAGTGTTGTCCTTCACCTGCACCGTGAAAGTGGTCGTTTGGAGTTTCGTTGGAGTGCCGGAAATGATGGTCGATTGGACACCATAGAAGCTCGCCATTGTCAGGCCGTCCGGAAGCTTCCCTGCGATCACACTCCATAGCTTAGGCGTCCCCTGGCCACCACTCGCGGTAACGAAGGCGTCATAGCTATTCCCGACGTTTCCGTCCGGAAGCGACGTGGTATCAATCACCAGCGGGGGGATGGTCGGTGTGGGAGTAGGCGTTGTCGGTGTGGGCGTTGGTGTCCGATGACGACTGTCGTGGGCAAACGTCGTCGTTGGATGCGTCCCTGGCAGTGCTGTAATCGCGGTCAGTGCAGCCACAACCAGCAGGAGAGATGCCAGCCAAAATACGCGTGTATGACGCTGTTTCATGGTCGCCTCTTCTTCCGAAGATCCACTACACACGTGAGCAGATCTTCTCTCAAATACTCTAAATGCTTCCACACTGAATTTGCGGAATCACCTCTGAAAAACATCTCTGAAGTCCGATGCCGAGCTGCCGGATGCCGAGATTCACTCCGCAATTTCTCGCTGGAAGCATATAGGTTGCTAAAGTACCCCTCGTTGTCGTGAGAGTGGGAGCACACGTTTCCCTAATAGCTTATACGTGAGCAGGTTACACTGGTGCCTGCTCAGCAGACTGTTCGTGTTCTCCAAGACACATGGACATTCTTCAAGGCGCAACAGGAAGTAGATATCCACACCTGGGTGCGTGAAGCACTCCGTAACGTGTTAGAGACATGACCGTTTCGCGCGTCATCCGTTAGAATAGGGGGAGCATGTCTATGATCCATTCCGCTATACATAGTAAAGAACTCACCGAAGGATTCTAGCGTTGATTCACTGCCATTCAGAGGGGTGAGCATATCGCCTATCAACCCTGGAATCCTTCGGTGAGCATTTTTGGGCAACTCCATCTCTATCCCAAATCAGTCCTAGAATCCTCATAGCCGGATAGTTTTCTCATCTCCAAGCGCCCGCAGCTTCGCAAGAGCGCGATCCCGATAATAGTGAATAGTGCGTTCATCGCGCCGTAAGAGTTTGCTAACTTCCGGTTGCTCATAATCATACATCACAAGCGCGACAACAGCCTGCTGCTCATTGGCAGTAAGCCCGGCGAGTTGAAATAGCGCGGTAAGAGACGATTGATTTTCAAGTTTCTCTGGCCCTGGTAAATTGCCGGGTAGAGCTTCCCTGAGCATTTCACCTTCAGCAGAGGAGTCTTTCTCTCTCCGCACGTCTTCAATCGGTCTATCAAGGCTGACAATTTCTCGACGTATGCTATCCTTATACGCTTGCGCAAACTTGCCTTGCCGTTTACTCATGAGGCGTGGTGCCAGCTTGAGTATACACGCGTCTTGGCCGGTACGACTTTCTGAGACTTTCACCGAGAACGGGGTACGACATACTGAGACTCAACACACCATTCTCTGATCAAGTGTGTGCTATTCCAGATTCACCAAATCTGACGGAGAGCCACCATCCGTGGCGAGGTTTGTTTTTTATGGTACGATTATCGCGCCCTGGCGTCTAGCATCATTCTAGCAGTTCGTAGGCTGATTAGGGCGTCATCAGAAGAAGGGATGATGGATCTTCCTTTTCCTGTACTGTCTCCTCCTCCCAGCAAACCAGAGCACCAGTCGCATACCCCTCGTGATGCTGGTGACGAACGAAAGCGCCAGCATCCCCGATAACCAGGACGTGAGATCGGGTACGTAGAGTCGCAGGAGTGGCCAGGGAGCGTCAGCCCACTTCGGAATGCGTTTGTAAAGACTCATCGGTAGCACAAGTTCCGTCAGGCAGAGGGCCATCTGTGTGATCCATTGCCTTCGCTTGAGCCGAACCTCTCGATAGCTGCGCTGCGCCAGTCGTCTCAGTGACCGTACTTGAAGCACTGGCGGGACGAACAGTACCACGTCAAGCGCCGCATAGAACAGTTTGAAGGTGAGTCTGTTCTTTGGTGGTTGCTCTCTTAAGAGCAAGCGCACCACTCCTGGTGCAATGCGGTCTAAGCCTAATTGCGCGACCAGGCCATTGTTCGCGTTGGCCAGGAGCACGATCCCTATCTGTCGCTCGGGCAGGAGCACCATTTCCCCGCGCCAATTGGCTGTCTCGCCCCCATGGCGCAGGAGTGTCACCCCGTCATGGGACTCGACGTGCCAGCCCATGGCGTAGGCATTCCCAGCTGTGATCTCAGCCTGTGGTCGATGTAATTCGGCAATGCCAGCCGGGGAGAGGAGAGAGACGCCGCTGTAGCGCCCCCCATTGAGGTGAGCGATGAGGTAGTGCGCCATGTCCTCTGCGCTCGAGATCAGAAAAGCCGCAGGAAGCGCATCGGCAAGATAGGGAACGCTGGCGGGAAGCGGAAACCCGAACCACCAGCGATAGCCCACGGCTATACCATCGCGCCGGGCCTCTCCTTCGGAGGTGAAGCTGTGGTTCATCTGAAGCGGGGTAAAAATGTGCTGCTGAATATAGGACTCATAGGGTTGGCTGCTAGCCGCCTCGATCAACAGACCGAGAATCAAGTAGTTCGTGTTGGAGTACTGGTACGCCGTTCCTACTGGCTTGGTCAACGAGACCCTTGAGAGTTCGCGTACCCGTTGCTCCTTTGTTTTCGCGCCTTTGGCTGCCAGCAGTTGCCGGCCAACGTATCTGGAGATACCGCTCGTATGGGTCAGCAGATGCCGCACGGTCATCTGGGACGAGGCCGTCCCGCCTTGTATGCGAAACCAGGGAAGATAGCGTTGGACCGGGGCATCCAGCTCTATCCTCCCCGCTTCCACCAACTGCATGATGGCTAGAGCAGTGAAGGACTTGCTGAGCGAACCAATGATGAAAGGGGTCTGTGGTGTGATGGGTCGTCCTGTTAGATCTGCCTTCCCAAAGCCGGACAGGTAGATGACCCGCTCACCCTGGACAATGGCTATTGCCAGGCCGGGAAGACGTAATCCCTGCAGTGCTCCTACAAGATACTGTTCAATGCGGGTAAACATGTCACCCTCTGCCGGCGAACTCACCACTGCTGCATGCCTTCTCAAACCTCATTACATGAGTGGTTACACATCTTGTTCTTATCTATTGCCATAAAATGGCCCACGCTAAGGCTCTGCAAAAAGAGGTCGTCCCTGGTTGAAGTCGTTACACACTCTGCAACAAAAGACAAGGTTGAGAATGCTATCCCAGAGGTCCTCGTCAACTTTCGATGTTCTCCTCAACCGAGTGCCGACTTTTATACAGGTCAAGGACGTGTTTATAAGCGCGAAGGGAGTTCTTCTCCTTGCTAAAGTCCAGCTGTAACACCATCTTCTCCACACCAGTAGGAGCGGGAATTTCTTCAAACCCGAGTGCGGCGCAAAGTTTGATCCCATCAGGTTCGGCGCTGCGCGTGTAGATGGAACGAATCTCGATCCCACGCTCAGCAAGGTCCGTAAACAAGTGCTGCATCCCTGCAATTAAGTACATGCCGGCGATAAACTTCTCGCCGCCCTGTATACGCTTATGCACGCCCAGTGTTTGCAGATAGATATCGACCGGCTGGCCTGGCCTGTATGCTTGCAGATCCTCGATAGCAATATCGCCGACCCTGATCTCATCAGCCAGGACGCGATCAATGACAGACTTGGGCAAGGGGATGGCGAAAATGTAGCCGACGACCTCTCCGTCCACCTCAAGCACACGATAGATGTCGGGGTTCTTCTTCAGCCAGGCACGTCGGAAGTCGACCAGTTGGTCCTCTGCATATCTTTTTGACGGTCCGAAAAGCGAGGCATTAATGCGCAGGGTTGCCCGAATATCATCGTCACCCCTGATACGACCCACCCACACTTCATGCTGTTTCACTCCGTCCTTCCTGCTAATATGCCCATCGGTTCCTATCTCGAAAAAGGCGTTGATAATCTCGGTGAAATCCCGATCTCCCCTGCGACTCAACTTTTTCTCAAAGAGGCGTCGCAGACCTTCGAGCGACCGGGCTGGTGACGGTTCTATCACATGCATAGGCACATCTCCCCCCTTTTGTTGTGCTTCGTCTTGTTGCAGGCAGCGTTGATAGTTTCTGATGAACTCCACGGGATGATACTTCCGGCGAAGAGGGCGCAGCCTCCATTGATCCTCCTCATTGAGGAGGGAAAAGAAGCAACCCGTTACAATCCGTAAAAGGGGGATGTTATCATCCGTGTCCTCTGGGACGGAAGCGTAGAGCGCCTCTATGGAGATAGACTGCTCGCACCAGTAGGAGAACAGGAGCTCAACAAGCGACAGGATTGCTTCTCGATACCCCGGTTCTGTCGCCGCAGAGGTGATGTAACAGCTATAGCTCTCCCCGGACTTGTAGGGAAGCACATCACTTGCGGAAATCTGCGCGGGGGAGAGTTCTTTGCGAAGCAATTGCTGGATCACTGCCTCACGTAAAGGAAGGACGCCGAGCATGGCCAGGATTTCCTGGCGATTGGTAGGGTGAAACAGCAGCCAGTAGGTATGGTCGTTCACCTGCTGCCATGCATGCAGAACGGGGGGAACGATGGCACGTAGAAAGTCGAGTTGATCGCTCTCGAGGGTGTAGAGAGGCAACAGATCACTTTCCTGTGCCACATCGATGACGAGTCCTTGTGCGGTGCCTGACTCTGGTACCTGCTTAGATGCCCCTGTCCCCTTTCTGCGCCCAGGTGTTCTGCTTCTACTCGCAAGAAAAGCGTCTACCTGACGCTTGTTGTACGCCTCTCTATTGTCGCGAATGACCTTTTCAATCCCCCCCTTTTTGACCTGCTCATAGAAGCCCGTCTTTGACTTACCTGCGCGTCGCACCAATGGCATGATCTCCGACGGCAGGTAGTAATCGCGTTCCATGGTCATGAATGTACTTACTCCGATTCACGTAACTCAATGTGGACTGAGTATAGCACACTGCTTGAGAAAAAGGCAAGTTCAGATATGCAGCTGAACTTGTATTCAGAACTGTTGACAGAACTCAGTTCTTAATGTATTATTTAACTGTAACCAGTTCTATTAATCGACTACGAACCCAGTTTAATGAAACAGAAAACCTGAACTTGGTTCATGATTTGGTTGAAGAGGGACACATGTCATCGTGGTATGGAATGGACTGGTAGTGCGAAAACGAAAGTGGCGAGGGCATGTCGTGGGGTCCCAGGGAGCGCGCCTGCAAGCAAGTGCTCCCTGGTGAGCCGAAGTCGACCCATTGGAAGGACCAGCCTGGCGCAAGTACTCTACCATGTTCGCGCCGGATGGTCAAGAGAACAGATGTTCGTTCCCGTTTCTGGGAACAGAAAGGACTGTGAGCATCATGGCGCAGGTTATCACCCACTACATCACCTATGATCAGGCCTACTACTACACCGATCTGAAACGCCTTCCGCGCCTCTCGGAAGAGGAACGCCGACGCCTCATCGCCACTCTTCCCCTAGCCAACGACCCACACCTGAACACCCAGATCAAGCACCGACTGATCGAAAGTTACCTGCCGCTCGCCAAGTACTTCGCGATTGATCTGTGTCCCAAGTCACGCTACCAGCGCGACCTCCCCGACCTCATCGGCGAGGCCAACCTGACCGTGGTCGAGGTCATCACCCGCATCGACCTGACCCAGATCGACGACCCGACCAGCTACCTCGCCGCCTGGGTGCGCGGGGAGATCAAAGGGGCTATCGCTCATGACGGTCTCGTCAAGATCAATCACGAGGCGCGTGTCCGGGCGCGAGAACGGGGAGAGACCGACCAGACCTACGCGCTCGATCACCTGCTCAGTCTCGATGAGCACATGGCATGGTTCGACACCGACGATCTGGAAGAACCGCGCGCCTCACCCATCACACCCACAGAGGCCGCACCCCCACGCGACCCCGTGCTGCGCGCCCAGGTCGAGACCTTGCTATCCTATCTCTCGCCGCGCGCCCAGGCCATCTTGCGCCTGCGCTACGGCCTCTCCGACGACAACGAACACCGGCACACCACCGCCGAGATCGTGCGCGCCTTGGGCCTGGACCGCAGACTTATCCTGACGGCAGAACGAGACGCCATCACACGCCTCAAGGCATTGGTCGCAGGCAAAGCCACGCTCGGCAAGAAGAACGGCAAGCCCTGCATTCTCTACCCCGACGCCCATAACGGGTACACCATCACGCCAGAGCAGGAAGCCGCCATGCTGCACGCCTACAGCGATCTCCAAGCGCAAGGCATCATCGCCACCGGGCGCTTGCTTGCAAAAGAAGCAGGGACTAGCGTCGGTCGTGCGCTCATGTTCCTGCGTCTGCACCGCACCCAGACGCCCAAAGAAGCCAGGGCGCGACAACGCCAGCAGCACCTCGCGGAAGTCTGTGCGCGACTCGAAGCGCAAGGGGGGCGGGTCACGAGTCCGAGGCTTTCCAAAGAGGCAGCGGTGATGAAGCGAACGGCGATCGACTTCCTCAAGGCACGAAAGGAGGCAAGCCATGCGACACGCTAAGCACGGGAATCCCTCCCACCAACCAAAGAAGCGCAAGCGGGGACCACACGAATCTTTCCCCACTGTGCAACCCGTCGAACCCATCGAGCGAGCGCGTCTGACCTTGCATGACAGCGACCCGATCACTGGCAACGAGGACACACTCTTCACGTTATGCTACGAGTACTACCGAGGCTACACCATCTATAGCACTCTAGCGGGAAGATGCTGCATTCACGGCAAGCATGGGTGCATCAAGCTGCGGGGCAAGTTCGTGTGCTTCCCTGATGTCGAAGAGGCCAAGGCCCTCATTAAGCGCTTTCGCAGAGAGGGCTACACCTCCTATGACAGTGTCGAGCGGTATCTGCCGGAGTGGGAGTTTGTGTGTCTGAACCGGCGCGAACGGCGAGGGACGCCCGTGTTGTCGCGTCCCTTGCCGTGCGTCTCGTAAGCGTAGGAGTGAGAGGGGGAGATTACCGACTTTTCCCCTCCCGCGAAGAAGAGAGAGAAGGAACAGAGGGAGTCAGTACGAGGAGGACGAGCCATGAAGCAGCGTAACCGCCGTCGCAGGGGACCCTACGAACCACAGACGATCACCAGAGCCGTGACCCACATCCGGCTGGAAGCGGCCAATGCGGGCAAGCTCACCGCCCTGGACAACCTCGCCCAGGTCTACCTGGCCCTCTGCCAGCAGTACGTCACCCTGTTCTGTACCGAGGAGCGTCCGAATAAGTTACGCGCCCCGCTCTTTGCTACCCCTCTTTCTGAACGCTGGCAGCGGGTGGCCATCCAGCAGGCTGCGGGTATCGCCCAATCCTGGCGCACCAATCGCTCCCAGGCTTATCAGGACTATGTGGATGACCTGCTGGACTATCACGGGCAAGAAATTGAGGGCACCCTGGATGCAGGGGCACAAGAACCGGCCTGGAAAGAATGGAACGTCCCCACGCTGCGGCAAACCTGCATCCAGGCCAACGTCAACGTGGTCGAACTGGGACCCGCGCAGGATTCGACCTTTGACTACTGGCTCACAATCAGCACCCTCGCATTCCGCAAGCAGTTGCTGGTCCCCGTCAAGCTGGCTGCCTATCACCGCGAGGCGCTCAAAGACCAGACCATCAATAGCAGCGTGACCCTCAACAAGCGCGGCGATGGCTGGTGGCTCACCCTGAGTTATGACAAGGTGGTTCCGGTACAGACTGCGCCATCTGCGCCCGTAGTCGGCGTGGATGTGGGCATTGCTAACTTCCTGACCACCAGCGATGGCCAGCACTACGGCACCTTTCACGGCAAGCTCCGTGAGCGGCAGAAGCGCGACCGCGAGAAGCGGCGGCGCAAGGCGAAGTTGCGCAAGTGCCTGCAGAAGAAAGGCGTCAAGAAGCTCCCCTCCACGAGCAGCAGGGGCGGGCAGCGTCTCGCCCGCCACGTCCGTCAGGAGATCAATCGCGCGGTCAATCAGTGTTTTGCCAAGCATCCCGGCGCACAGTTTGCCTACGAACACCTCTCAGTGGCTTCCATGAAGTTTAAGGCGCGTGCCATGAATGCGTATATGCATGCTTCAAATCTCGCGCATATTCCCAAGCAGATCGCCTGGAATGCTGCCAAACGAGGCGTCGCCGCAATCAGAGTCAGAAGCGCCTATACCTCGCAGGAGTGCAGTGTGTGCCACTACGTGGACCGCGCCAACCGACCGAATCAGCAAACGTTTTGCTGTGTGGTCTGTGGCTACAGCGCACATGCCGATCTCAACGCGGCCAGCAACATCCAGCACCGCCTGGGAGACGAGGAACTACGCGCCTGCAAGAACAGGAAAGCCGTCAAAGCCTTGCTGATGCAGCGACATCGGGCATGGAAGACAGAACACGGTTGGCCGTAGTCCAACCGCCCGCCCAGTCGGTTGTTTCGTAAACGGGCGTAGGTTAAGGTCAAGGGTTTAGGCAAGGCAATACTTGTTTGAGCTTTTGGCAACTATTATTAATGAGGTGTCATTGTGGGGACTGCTGGCTTATAATGACGCTAGCGGTTAATTATTCCAGGATACTACAATGAAGATCATCCTCAGTAGAAAAGGTTTTGACGCGAGTGTTGGTAAAGTGGCGAGTCCCATTTTCCCATCGGGTGAACTCTGCTCATTACCTATCCCAGAATCTGTGCCCGCTCGTTACTCGAAGCGATACAAGGAGATAGAGATAGGCGGTCAGTCTTCGGGAGCAATTGTCAATGATTTGACCGAAGGCAAAATCAAACCCGGTACTTATGTGCATCTCGACCCCGACCTGAACAGGGCCAGCATGCCCCGGCTGACAAACTGGAAGCCTGTGTTCGGCCAGGCGGGGGCCGCAGAGAGACATCTGCAAAATCAGGGTGTACAGGAAGGTGATGTGTTTGTTTTCTACGGATGGTTCAGGCGCGTCGAGCAGGTTGCTGGAAAATATCGCTATGTGAGGGATGCACCGGATCTCCATGTTATCTTCGGTTGGCTGCAAATCGAGCGGCGTATCTCTGTGAATCGCTTATCAGAAATACCTGTATGGGCATTAGATCACCCCCACTGTAGAAGAGCACAGTATCGCGGCATCGATTCAATCTATATTTCGACCGATCGCATGAGTTTGCCAGACATGGTCATCAATAGGCCTGGAGCAGGGGTGTTCCCAAGGTTCGATCCGGCTTTGTGCTTGACGGCCCCGAACATGTCGAGAAGTATCTGGCGATTGCCCAGGTGGTTTTACCCCGGTGAAAATACACCTGGACTCAGTTATCACAGAAGCTTGAGACGCTGGAAACTGGAGGAGGAGTATGTTTTGTTGAACAGTGTTGGGCGTGGACAGGAGTTCGTCCTCGACTGCCAGGAATACCCAGAAGCCCTGCACTGGCTGTCTCGTCTTCTTTGCTTATGTGACAGTGGGTAGGCTCTGGGTTGAAAAAAAGAAAAAACTGATTATGCTCTTATGTATGTAGGAAAAGAAACGAACGGATATGCAATTTTACGGCGTTTTGCTGGTGGCAAAACTAAAAGGCCGGGTAATTCGTGTTTATGAAAAGATGACCATCTAAAAGCGTTGACAAACATGGACCAGGAGGCTATACTGGGAGAACACATGTTCTTTATTTTCCTGCCAGGAGGAGCGAGGATGGGGCAGGCGACGCGCACGACCAAACTCCTGCTTGATCTGGGCCAGCGCACGCAGGGGGGAGCTAATAGCGACAAACGCGCCTTTTTAGAGGCCACAGTGCAGGTGCTCAACGCTGCCCGCGCCTTTTACGTGGACTTCTTCCTGGCACACGCCGACAAGCTCTCTGAGCGCGTCTCCTACTACTCGCGGAAGCATCTGGAGATGCGTGAGCGAGCCATCTCGGCCAACGAACTGCTCACCTGGGCCGAATGCCACACCGTGGAAACCACAAAGCATCCCCATCCCTGGCCAGGCTGGAACTTCCGTGAACGCTTCCCCGACATGCCGGCTGTGTATCGCCGCTCGGTGATCAAGGATGCCATCGGCAAGGTCAGGGCCTACCTCTCCCATCGCCGCACCTGGGAGCAGACGGGCAAGCGGAAAGGGAAGCCAGGCCTGCCTGGGGCGAGCAATCACCCGAGCCTGTATCAGGGGACGATCGAGCTCAGCGTGGGGGAAGCCGATCAGCACGAGCGCTTTGTGCGCCTGAACGTCTACACGGGGGCATGCTGGAGGTGGGTGAACTACCCTGTGCGCTCCAGCCGCTACTTCGAGCGGCGGCACAGCGAAGCGGGCTGGGAGCAGCAGAGTCCCAAGCTGGTGCTGCGGAAAAAGAGCGCCGAACTGCACTTCGCACAGACCAAAGCGATCCAGGCGAAAAAGGTCAACGAGAGCAAAGCTGACCCCCGCCTGGTGACGGTGGCGGTGGACTTGAACGTCAAGAACCTCGCCGTGATCACGGTGCGCCAGGATGGCAAGATCATCGAGACCGTCTTTGTGACCGATCGTGGCCTGGATGCTCACCGCTA
>Ga0070707_100006701_pt1 | contig 10674 bp, 9 predicted proteins | sample KBSK5502metaG_FD_65468 | JGI IMG/M metagenome (GOLD analysis project Ga0070707, IMG submission 65468) | Corn, switchgrass and miscanthus rhizosphere microbial communities from Kellogg Biological Station, Michigan, USA - KBS K5-50-2 metaG | ecosystem: Host-associated > Plants > Roots >... | reverse complement strand
CCAGTATGCCATACCCGGCACCGGATGCTTCGCATTTTAATGAATACATTTCACGGAACCATCACCCTCGTAGCAGCAGGTCAAGAGCGACTTCGCCCGCCTGCAGAGGCGTAAGTTCGGGCTAATGTGAAGAAGTAGGAGTCCTCCAGAGCCGTGTACGGTGACGCGCGAGGTGGCCTGAGGAGGCAACATGTCCGAGATTCGACACTGCCGACATTGCGCGGGCGACTGCCTCGGTGAGTGCTTGCTCGGCGAGGGCGGTCTCTGCCTACACGGCTGGAACGAGAAGGCCCCTCGGCAGTTCAGATGGCAGGTGCTGCTGTCCCGCAGGTTGTGGCACCGGGTGTTCTGGGGCTACCACTAGGTCGCGGCTCAGCGTCCCTCCAGCCAGTCCTGGGGCAGGAAAGCCAATGTTGCTGACCGCAAGCGAGATGGTACTGAAGCCATGCTCATGGGAGAGTCCGGCATGGATCCCGTTACGCGAGATGCATCAAGCGTGCCACGCCGCCCTTTCGGCTCCCCCCTTGAACGCTCACGCGCGCGGCTATGTCCGTTTGTTAGTCTTGTCCCCCTCCCCATGTACTTGCTGTCGACCTGATGTGGCGCCAGCGGCGATACAGGCACGTGGATAGTCCCGCGCGACACTAACCTATCGCCACCACCGACCACCAATGGTCACATGCATATTGGCTGATCAGGATGGCTAACGGCGCAGGCAGGCGCCGTGCCCTGCCGAGTTCGAGATGTACTTCGACTGCTGAGCCACGTCCAGTCCCTGGCAATCGACCGTCGGCGGAAGAAAGCCGGGCTCGTCAACTGCGTTGCGTATCACGGTAACGCCTCAGCGCATGGCGGAATGCCCTGATCGCAGCGGGATGACCCTCCAGCCGCCAGTCCTGATGGTACGGGCCAGCGTGCTGAGTTGCGTCGAACCACACGAACCCGAGCAAGCCATAGGCGCGGATCACCGAGAAAAGGTCCGGGATCTTCCCAGCCTGGCCGGCTAGTTCGCCCACCGCTGCCTCCGAAATCAGGATTGGCCGATTGGTGAACCTTCGCAATGCCGAAATTGTAGCTACGTAGGCGCTCGCAAAGGTTTGCTGAGGGAAGTACAGATAACCGGTGATGCCCACCCAATCGACGTACTTACGTCCCGGCCAATAGGCTCGCAGTGGCGCATCGCCTGGGCCTTCCTGGTTGGCTGTCCAGATCCACGTCACGTTCCGCGCCCCAGCGCCCCGGAACAGGGTCACCACATGCCGCCACGCGGCGATCCATTTGGCGGGGTGAGCATGCGTCCAGCCCCACGGGTACCAGTTGCCGTTCATCTCGTGTGCAAACCCCAGTAGAACCGGATATCGGTATGCAGCGACCGCCCGTGCGTAGGAAGCCAGGTAGGCGTCGGAGCGCCCGGATGCTATCGCCGCCATGCTGATATGCCATGGCTCCATCTGGATAAATGGGATCGCCTGGTGCGCGCGGGCCTGGTTAGCGAAGCGGACCTGGAAGGAGTCGCCCCAGCCGCTGTAGTACAGGACGAGATCAGGCTGACGGCCAATCGAGCGCGCGAAGCGCTCGATTGGAGCGTAGCTTCCGGGGGCACCGCGCTCATATACGCCAAGATATGAACTCGGCCTGACTGAGAGCCTGACGCGCAAAGGCTCGGCGTGGCCCCCAGCACCGTGGCCCGCCCCGTTTACTGTTGCCTGGCGTTGCGGCGGTTCCGTCAGCGCAATAGTAGCTATAGAGATCACCGCGACGACAGCGATGCCAGTCGCAGTGACCGCGAGGGAGCCCACCCTGCCCTTCATGGGCGGAACCTCGTGCTCAGAGTCCCTCCTTCAAGTCGCGGCCGTCAATGCTGATCATGCGGCCCTTCCTGGAAATATCAGCCGTCCGAGGACCACCAGGTTCGCGATTCCAAGACCGAAGACGACGGCGAACCGGTCGCTATTGCTCTGGCACATCCGGTAGAGCGCCAGCACGAGCCACACGACAGCGAGCGAGCCATTCCAGGCACTGACGCACCAGAAGAACCGCCGAGTGGCGTCTGCGGGTCCGCGGGACGCCCTCCAAGACATGACCTTGCCCCGACTGTAGTCCCAGAGCGCGATCGTCTGTGCCCAGCCAACGGCGATCTGCAGCGGCCAGATCCGCGGCGAGTAGGGCGCGTTGTGCCAGAGCGGATACAGGATCGTACCGGTGACAATGGGGGGTACTAGCAATAGCGCGTTCCGAAGCTGGATCGCACCAGGGGCGAATGCAAGCAGCGTCACCGGAATTAGCGGGAGGAGCAACGTCCGCAGCGCTGAAGTAAGGTTCCACATCCAGCCAGCGATGTAGGGCAGGCGCGACCTGACTGGCATCGGGACCCGCCACATCTGGCGGGTCCAGACGAGCGATGTGGCACCGCAGCACCAGCGGTACTGCTGCCGCATGAACGCATCGAGGGAGGCGGGACATATTCCTGCCGCGAGCGGAACCGGGATGTATTTGAGCCCGTAACCTTGCCTGCGGGCATCGAGGCCGGTGTGCGAGTCCTCCGCGAACGGGATGAGGGTGAAACCATGGTTCGGCTCCAGCGCCTTACGGCGGTACACAGCGTTGGAGCCGACGCACAGCGCCGATCCGAACCGGTCGCGCGAGACCTGAACCGCCCGGTAGAAGATCTCAAGCACTGCACCAGCTCCGCGTTCCACCCAGGTCTGCTTCCGGGAAACGCGAAAGAATTGCGGGGTCTGGACGATCCCAAGGCTGGGGTTGTCCATATAGGGCAGCGTCTCGGCCAGGAAATTGGCGCGCGGCCGGAAGTCGGCATCGAAGATGACGATGTACTCCCCGTTGGTGCGCTCGAACGCGTAGTTCAGGTTGCCAGCTTTCTTGTGCTCGTGAATGGTGCGGCGCATATAGGCGAAGCCGACCGTCGCGGACATCTCCAGGACTTCGAAGCTGTCGCCATCGTCTAGGACGTAGGCGCGGGCGGGCCCAGGGTAGCCGCTGATCAGTTCGAAGACTCCGCTCCAGGTATTTCGGAGGACCTCGATCGGCTCACCGCAGACCGGAAGGAAGATATCAACCGTGGGATAATGGCGCGGACGCCATGAATTCACCAGGTGTTGATGTGCCGCGAGGTCGAAGCCGCGACCGCAGAAATTCACCGGCAGGCTGACAGCCTGGTAGGCGAAGTAGATCAGAGTGTAGGCGCCGAATAGGAGCGCAGCGGGCAGCGGAGTCGCGAAATTATCAAATTCCATAAGTGCCTGAGACAAGATTATGCATGCGGCGCTGATGAACAGGGCTGGCACCAGGGGCGCTAGTGCGCGTGGCGCATAGGAGCGTGTCTCGGCGTCATCCGGTGGCCGCGGCAGCACGAGGCCGTGCCAGCGATGACGCCCCTCAGCGGCTAGCAAGCTCAGCGTAGTCTCCTTGGCCTGTACTCCCAGACGATGAAGTTCCCGTCTTGCCATGGTGTGCGGCCGACCTCGACATAAGCGGGATCACTGCTGATTGCCCTGATGACCGGGCCGTCGTAAGGATCGCGCCCGTAGTCGTTCAGGGCGATGACCTTGAAGTAACCACTTCTGACAAAGGCCAGGTAGGGACCCGGGATTCCGTGACTACCAACCGGCGCTATGTCGATCGTGCGCCCGGAGGGAAGCCGAATGCTGTTCTGACCGGTGATTTCTTTCCATTGATAGCCGATCTTCAAGTAATATTCAAATATGGCGGGATTCTGCAGAAGCAAGGGCCCGTGGGTCTTTTTTATCATTGGACGAGCGATTGCCAGTACACGCGTGGCATTCGGCCACCCGTAGTAGAATCCTTGAGCTTGCGGATATCCAACTGCCGCACTGCAGGCGATGCTCGCGACGATTGCTGCAGCGGCGATTGCCCGGCTCGGCCAGTTGCCTGTCATCAGCTTGGACGTGACGTAGCCTGCGAGGATGGCCGCAAACCACGCGCCGTAATCGGTGTGTTTGATGAGCGACACGTCGGTGTGCAGGCGCGCCTGATTGAGCGGCGCGAGTAGCCCGGCTACGGCCAGGGTCACCGCAAGCGCGCGGCGGCCAGCATCCCGCTCGTGCCACCAGATGACAGCTAGTCCCGCCAAGGCAGTGATCGCGAGGATTCCCGTCCAGGACCACGAGTCATGCAGGACCGTCAAAGCGCCAGTTGTGCCGGACTTCCGGGCAAGGGTCGTCGAGGCTAGGCCGATGATGTAGTTGCGGTTGGCTATGGTCGCGAGCATCATCAGCAGCGCCAGCAGGATCAGCAGGTACGACGTAACGATGGCAGCTTGCCTGATGGCAGGCTTCCTGCGATGCGCAGACCAGGCGCTCGAAACAGCGGTGGCGATTACGACCGGATCCCAGAGTGCAGAGGCATACTTCGTCGCGTTTGCGAGCGCGAGAGCACCGGCTGCCGCCATTGCCCACCGGGTTGCGGCACTTTCCTGTGCGACGCGAACGGCGCACGATGCGGCGAGTGCCAGGAGCATCAAGGTCATCGCGTCGTAAGTGGCGAAGGCGCCCAAATGCAGCGTCGGCCCGAGCACAGCCCAGAGCCCTGCCGCATGAATCGCCGCCCGCTTGCCATAGAGCCGGGCAGTCGTGCTCCAGAGAAGGATTGTTGCGATGAGCATGAAGCAGCCCGAGAGCGCGCGGGCAGCAGCTAGGCCCCCGAGGCCGTCCGCGAGTGCTCCGATGGGCGGATAAATGACAGGCGAGCCCGAGAAATACGTGGCAAATGGCGGCAGTGGCATGCCGTGCAACACGTGCGCCCATTCAAGGTGGCCAGCCCACAAGTAAAGCGCTTCATCAGAAAATGCCGTATTGCTCTGCAGCAGCCTGGCGGACAGCACTGCCTGGACGCCAAGTAGGCAAAGCAGCGGCCAGGGTCCAGTGAGTAGTTGCGCCCACTGGATACCCTGACGTGGAACTTCCGTATTAAGCGCTGGATCAGCCGATGTCGGAGCCGTTGGCCTGATCACCGGGATCGTGATCGTGATCGCAGTTGCCTCTGCGAGCCTGATCAGGACGCTGATGCCGCGGGCCTGCCGGACAGCTAACGGCCCCAGCTCGCTTGCAGATTGCACGCGGTGCTGGATGCCAGATCCCGTGCTCACACACGCACCTCCTCCGCTGGCGGCGTAGCGGGCTCGGCGCGCGGCATCGCCTAAAGCCGTATGGGCCATGTGCGGGCCTTGCCACAAGCCGCTCGCACCCATCAAGACGTGCCTGTTTAATGCGCAGGGAAGAATTCAGATGCCAGGTTCTCGGCTCTGCCCGCGCCGCAATTTCGATGATTCATGTCAGACGTTGTCAGCCACTCTTCCATACGTCTCACAGCTGCGTTTTGATTTTTAGCATTTTCCTTGAAGCGGCATAGTGACCATTCTGGCTTATTGTTTTATTAGTTCTTAAAGAATTTAACTGGCTACAGCGGCTAATAGTAACGATCCGGGAATTCAATGCAAAGTCGACCAGGAGTTTGGGGGTATGGAAATAATGGTACGATTGGGTACCAAAGGGCCTGGCCAGAAGCCAAAGATTTGAGCAGGCGCATAGCGGCTGACCGGCGGCCGCGACTCATGTGGCGGGGCGGCCGGCGGCAGAGAACAGCCGCAGCCGGAGTTTCTCGGGTTCCCAGCAGCGTGCCGTGCCGGGCAGGGCGAGGATGGCCATCCACGCCACGAGCAGGCTGCACGGCGCGGCCCGGCTGATCATCGGCTGTTAGCCGGCGTAATCGGTGCTGTCGGCGGCCAGCGGATCGGCGGCAGTGCCTGCGGCGTGTATGGGTGCGCCACCCATATCCGGATCTTGCAGTGGGTGGCCCACCCATACATCGACTAGTCGGCCAGAGGTTGGGGTATGCCGAACTCGACGGCGTGGTGGACACCATCGCCGTCAGCATGGGGCTGCGTCGTCTGGCTGAAATATGCACCGATACACATCATTACGCGACGGGAGATCGCTAGCTTGACCGCCCGAACATACGCTGTTGGCGTGTTCCTGCTGCCTGGGACTACCCGATGACCGCCGGTACCGAGCACGCGGTGCACCGCATTGAGCGCGACCACTGCCTGTCGCCGTCGCGCACCGTGGACGCTCAAATCGGCGTAGCCCGCTATGGGCGTATGTTCCCGGACCTGCCTTCGCTGATCGCCGATGTGGGGGACTTGGAAACAGCCGGCAAGCCCGGCGGGGTGTGCGACGCGACTCCCGCGCTTGACGTGCTATCCGACGGCCACGACGACGCGGCCGACGCGGCAGGCTGGCCGTTCTTCGGGCAGTTGATCGCGCACGATCTAACCGCCGACCGCTCTCCCGTCGGGCCGGAGGCCGACATTGCGTCGCTGCGCAACGCTCGGGCACCCAAGCTGAACCTCGAGGTTGTCTACGGCGATGGTCCGGTCGGCGCCCCGTACCTGTACGATGTCCGCGATCCGGAGAAGATGCTCATCGGTGCCGACGGGCTCGATCTCCCCCGCAACAGCCAGGGCGTGGCCCTGATCGGCGACCCACGTAACGATGTGCACGTCGTTACCGCTCACTTGCACCTGGCACTGCTCCACGCGCATAACGGGCTCGTCACCCTGCTCTCGGCCGCCGGTCTGACCGGCGCAGAGCTGTTCGATAAATCCAGGCAGGCGCTGACCTGGCACTACCAGTGGGTCGTCGTGCACGACTTCCTGCCCCGCCTCGTGGGCACGGAGCTGGCCGATGAGGTACTAGCACGCGGCGGGCGCTTCTTCAACCCGGCGCCCGGTGACGCGTATCTGCCGCTGGAGTTCGCCGACGCGGCCTATCGCTACGGGCACGGCCAGATCCGGCACGCGTACCAGCTCCAGCCCGGCGGACCCGAGTACCCCCTCTTTCCGGATCTGGCCAGCTTCGGCCCGCTCCCGCCAGAGCATCGCATTGACCTCGGTCAGCTTTTCGACCTGCCTGGCCATCGCCCGGCGCAACGAGCCAAGGCGATGGACGGCGGACTGCCCGCGAGCCTGATCAACCTGCCCCACCAAGTCACCGGAGACGTCGACGTCGATGCCTACCGCTCGCTCGCGGTGCGCGACCTGCTGCGGGGGTCGGCTACCCGGCTGCCGTCCGGGGAAACAGTTGCCGAGGCGCTCGGGGTGGCGCAGCTCAGCAAGGACGAGGTCGGTCTTGGCTGGGCGTCGGGAACCCCGCTGTGGTTCTACATCCTCAAAGAGGCCCAGGTCCGGTGCGCCGGGAATCAGCTCGGCCCGGTCGGGGGCCGGATCGTCGCCGAGGTGCTTATCGGACTGCTGCGGGCTGATATCTGCTCCTACCTGACTGCGCACCCGTCGTGGACGCCGACACTGCCGCGCCACGACGGCGCGAACTTCGGTCTGGCAGACCTGCTCCTGTTCGCCGCCGATGCCGCGGCCGGATGACTGGCCTCGGAGGCTTCCAAGCGCACGTAAGCCGCCACGGCTAAGCCAGCGACTCCAGCGGGACCGAGGCGTCCCTCAGCGCGTCCTTGCTGACCGGCTTTCCGGACCGCACGAGTGCCCCGATGGCGTCGTTAACGTCCCAGATGTTGACGTTCATCCCGGCGAGCACCCGGCCGCCACCGCCCAGCCAGAACGCGATGAATTCCCGCCCTGGCACGTCGCCGCGGAAGACGACTTCCTCGTAACCGCCGGGCTCTACGTAGCCGGCATACTCCATGCCCAGGTCGTACTGGTCGGTATAGAAGTACGGCACCCGATCGTAGGACACGTCCTCGCCGATCATGGCCTTCGCGGCCGCGACCGGCTGATGCCGCGCGTTCGCCCAGTGCTCGACCCTGATGTGCTTGCCGAACAGCGGGTGGAACGCGTTCGCGACGTCGCCGGCCGCGAATACGTCCGGGTCGGAGGTATGCAGCCGTTCGTCGGTGACGACACCGTTGTCGACGGCCAGGCCGCCCTCAGCTGCCAGCTGGACGTTGGGCGTGATCCCGATGCCGACGATCACCACGTCGGCATCGATCAGCGTTCCGTCGGCCAGGCGCACTCCCCCGGCAGTTCCGTTGCTGTCCGCGATGATCTCGGCGACTTGCACGCCGAAGCGCAGATCGACTCCATTCTGCTCGTGCAGCCTGGCGAAGACCTCGGCGACCTCGCGGCCGAGCACCCGCAGCAGCGGCAGCTCGGCCATCTCCAGCACGGTCACCTCGGCGCCCGCCGACCTGGCCGCGGCGGCGGTCTCGAGCCCGATCCAGCCGGCCCCGATAACCGCGACCCGCGCGGCATTCTCGAACGCGGCCCTGATCCGGTCGCTGTCTCCGACGTAGCGTAGGTACAGGACGCCGCCGAGATCGGCGCCTGGTACCGGCAGCGGGCGCGGCGACGATCCGGTCGCGAGCAGCAGCCTGGAGTACCCGATCCGCTGGCCGCCGGACAGGACGACCTCGTGCGCCGCGCGGTCGAGTTCGGTCACCCTCGTGCCGAGCCGCAGATCGACGTCGTGCTCGCGGTACCACTCGCGCGGCTGGACGTAGAGCTTCTCCCTGCCGTGCTTTCCCATGAGGTAGTCCTTGGACAGCGGCGGCCGCTCGTACGGGGTCTCATCTTCCTCGCCGATCAGGATCACAGGGCCGCTGAAGCCCTCGTCGCGCAGCGTCTCGGCCGCGCGCGCGCCGGCCAGGCTCGCCCCGACGATCGCCATGGTCTGGTCACTGGTCATGGTCAGATCCTTTCTCAGACATGCACGCCAGCGAGCGCGAAGAACTCAGAACGCAGCCGCGGGTCCGTCCGCAGGCTGCCGAGCAGTGCCGACGTGACGGTCGTGGCACCGGTCGCCCGGACGCCGCGCAGGGTCATGCAGGTGTGCTCGGCCTCAAGCACCACCCCGGCGCCTCGCGGGCGCAGGCGCTGCAGCAGGCACTCGGCCACCTGCCTGGTGAGCCGCTCCTGCGTCTGCGGCCTGGCCGCGAAATGCTCGACCAGGCGGGCCAGCTTGGACAAGCCGAGAATACGCTCGGCGGGCAGGTAGCCGACATGCGCTACGCCGGAGAACGGCAGCAAATGGTGCTCGCAGACCGTCCGGAACGGAATGGCCCGCGCGATCACCAGCTCGTCGTATCCCTCGGCGTTGTCAAAAGTGGTCAGGCGAAGCGGCCGCGGCTCGAACAGCTCCGCGTAGGCGCGCGCCATCCTCGCAGGCGTCTCGCGCAAGCCGTCCCCATCGAGGTCGATTCCGAGCGCGGCCAGGAAGTCCGCAGCGGCCCGCTGTGCGGCGGCCAGGTCGACGCCGGAACCTGACCATCGCTGCGATGGGTCGGGCGTCGGATCCTCGTATCCGTCCGGATCCGGCGGAAACGGCGGGGCAAGGGCCAGCTCATGCGTCATAACGCTCCTCGGGTGCGCGGGGTCGCGGGTCTGGCGGCGGTACTAACGACGACGCAGCACCGGCCGGGTGCGGGATCGAGCACCGGGTGCAGGTCCCGCCCGCCGATTCCCGCCGCGACGCCCTCAAGCAGGGCGAGGTTCATCGCGCAGACGACATCGCGGTGCCGCGCGGCCAGCGGGTGGAACGGGCAGTTGCGCAGGCTGATGCCATCCGCGTCGTGAACCGGCTCGAAGCCATGCGCGGCCAGCGTGGCGTGCATGATCTCGCGCGGGCTTGGGTGACGGCCACCCGGCACCGGTCGGCGGCCACAGGCAGACCGCCCGATCTCTGCGCCAAGCCCGCGTGCGGCCCGCCGGAGCCCGGTCAGTGCCGAGCCGCTTGGCTCTGACTCCACCGCCTCGGCCAGCAGCCGCGCGGCGAGCTCGTACTCCCGCGGCGGCATCGTGACCGCGAACTGCGAGCCCGACCTAGCGTAGACCTTCGCCGGGCGGCCAGCGCCCGGTCCGGTCCGGCCGCCGGGACGCCGGTAATCGGCGGTCAGCAGGCCCAGGCTGACCAGGCGGTCGAGGTGGTAGGCGGCCAGCGGGCGGCCGATCCCGGTCGCCGCCGCGGCCTCGTCGCGCCCGATCGGCTCGCCAGCAGCCGACACGTAGTCATACAGGCGGCGGCGGACCGGGTCGTCGAGCCCGCAGGCAAGCGCGAGCCGCTGTTCCTCCCGGTCCATCCCCTGATCCTGCCGCACAGCTGCACTCTAACACTAATCCAGATTAGTTAAATAACTAGGCTCACATCTACTCGCCCACGCTGGGCCGGGCCCGCCCGGCAGTACTGGACGCGCGGCGCGTCCCGCGCGGGACTGGACGCGCGGCGCCGCACGGGACCGGCCGGGCGGCGCGTCCCTCATGGGACCGGGCTGCAGAGCATGTCGATGACCTCGCCGGCCGACCGGGTCGTCGCAGCCCGGTATCCCTGGCCGGCCCACAGGCTCATCCTGTCCGCGTCCCCCGCGGCGGCCGCCGCCGCGCGGATCGGGCGGGTGGCGTTGTTGATCTCCGGATACGCGGCGGGCGCCTCATCATGATCGCGCAGGAACCTGTTCACCAGGCCCCGGGCAGGACGTCCGCTGAACGCGCGGGTGACCGCCGTACCGCCGTACTTCGGATCGGCCAGCGCCGCCTTGTACACCGGGTGCGCGCCGCTTTCCGGCCAGCGCAGGAATGCGGTCCCGCACTGGACCGCGGCCGCGCCAGCCGCTAGTGCTGCTGTTGCGCCCGCGCCGTCCATGATGCCGCCGGCCGCTACCAGCGGGACCGAA
>Ga0070707_100006699_pt1 | contig 10676 bp, 6 predicted proteins | sample KBSK5502metaG_FD_65468 | JGI IMG/M metagenome (GOLD analysis project Ga0070707, IMG submission 65468) | Corn, switchgrass and miscanthus rhizosphere microbial communities from Kellogg Biological Station, Michigan, USA - KBS K5-50-2 metaG | ecosystem: Host-associated > Plants > Roots >... | reverse complement strand
CAAACGTGTTGCGGGTCGAAGTAACCTAATGGACTTGACAACACATAGTCAAGCAGAATTAGGGTACTGGGTCACTTTGAATCCTGGGGGGAAACCCCCCCTCCCCAGCCGAGGAGGGGAGTTTTGTTCGGATGATAGAAGACACAGATACGCGAACGGAATTGCGCTACGAGTTGCGCCACATACTGGAGCTGCTTGGTAATTGTCTGGCGGCTCAGCGTGAAAGCGGCAGAACTCCGTCAACGGATCCGCTGCGCGGGATCGCAATCGAGGAAGGCGAGGCCGAAGGACTCGTTGGTGAACTGGCTGCCGATCTTTCCCGGCCCCTGGTTGAAACCTCGGAAGTTTCCGATCCGTCACCGGCGATGTTCGATATCCCCGAACCGGGTGAATCGCCGCTGCAGCGAGCACGACGCGTGTTCCGATTGCATCCGGTCGAATTCAACGCGCTCGTGCTCGCGCTTGCGGTCGAACTGGATCCGCGCTTTGCGCGTCTGGTTGCATATCTGAACGATCATCTCTCTCGAACGCGGCCCACCGTCGGCCTGGCACTGGCATTAACCGAGACGGACCTCAACGCGGTCGAGTTTTGCCAGAGGCCGGCCGTTCGCTACGGGTTATTGCAGATCGAAGGAGACGGACCTCTATCAGGACTTGCGTTGCGAGTGGCGGCCCAATTTCTGCCGCGTCTGGTGGCGCGCGTTTTCGTCGAGCGGCTGCCGGCAGGCGTGCGGCTGTGGAGATCGCAGGCGCTGCCGCTCGAGGATCTTATGGTCAGCGAGACCCAGCGCGCGAGACTGAGCCATTGGAGCGAGCGGCTCCGCCACGGAGCCGCTCTTCCGCCGATAGTGCTTGCCGGGCCCGCGGGAGCGGGACGCGCGACTGCAGCGCAGGCAGCATCTGCATGCGCGGGCCGGCCTCTCGTCGAAGCATCGTGGATGCCGGAACGCGCCGATCGCGCCGACCTCATGGGCGCCGCTGCGCGCGAAGCGGTGTGGTTTGACGCGACCCTGCTGGTGCGCGCCGGCGAGGGTGCGCGCGATCCTGACCTGGCCGGACTCTGGGCCGCGCTTGCAGCCTGGAATTTGCCGGTCGCGGTGACGATCGCTCCCGAGCTCGTGGAATCTGCCTGCGCGGCCGCTTCGGTCGAACCGATGGTCGTCAATCTGGAAGAGACCACCATCGAGCAGCGCGAGGCGCTGTGGCGGAAGCTGCTTTTGCCCAATGTTTGCGGATCGCGGGTGCGCATCTCGGATGCCGAGCGCAAGGAATTGGCGGCGCGTTACGATTTTGTTCCCGGCACTTTCGCTCGCGCTGTGCGTCGCGCCGCCGCGGATCACACATCGAGCGAAGATCCACTCGACTTCGAGGAGCTGTCTCGTGCCTGCCGCTCCGTTGGTTCCGCTACGATCGGGCCGATCGCGCAGCGCCTTACCCAACCCTACACGCGATCCGATCTCGTCCTTCCGCAGGACCTGCTGGACGAGCTCGATCTTGCCTCCGCCTGGATGCGCAATCGCCGGCGCGTCTTCGAAGATTGGGGCTTCGGCCGCCGCATCGCCCTGGGCCGCGGCCTGACGGCGCTGTTTACCGGCCAGCCGGGAACCGGCAAGACGATGGCCGCCCAGGTGCTGGCTCGCGAGTTGGGTCTGGAGTTGTTCCGCGTCGATCTCTCACGCGTGATGAGCAAATACATCGGGGAAACCGAGAAGAACCTCTCTCGCCTTTTCGACGATACGCGCGCGAGCGGCGCCATCCTTTTCTTCGATGAAGCCGACGCGCTCTTTGGAAAGCGCACTGAAGTGAAGGACGCGCACGATCGTTATGCCAACCTCGAAATCGGTTACCTGCTTCAACGCATGGAGGAGCACACCGGCACCACCGTCCTGGCAACCAACCGCGTCGGTGATCTCGACGAGGCGTTCACTCGCCGCTTCCATTTCATCCTTAACTTTCCCATGCCACAGTTGCCGGAACGGCGCCGCATCTGGGAAGGTATGCTGCCCGCCAATGCGGCGCGTGAACCCGGCATCGACCTCGACACGCTGGCGGAGGAGTACGAAATTTCAGGCGGAGAAATCCGCAACAGCGTCCTGAGCGCGGCATTCATCGCCGCCGGAGAAGGCGTGCCCATCGGATTGCGCCACCTGAAACGCGGACTGCGCCGCGAGCTGTTGAAGACGGGCCGCGTTCTGGACGGGCGGCAGCGTCGCGCATTGGATGGCAACTGAGTCAGAAGTCCTTTATCAGATTCAAGCGGTGTCTGCAGGCGCCGTCTAAAGCCGGCGCCTACGGGCCTTCCAGAGCCGAGCGAACCAGAGCGGCCCAGCGATAGATACCGTGCACGAATTTTCCGTAGGGCAGCGTCAGGAAAAGGCCGAGCACAATACCAAGATGGATTCGAAGAAGCAGGCCCATCGCGGCGGTCTCACGCAAGGCGAGAAGCAGCAATCCCGTCAGGCTGGTGAGGAATAGTAGATACAGGAAGGCAACATCCATCGGGTCCTGCTTCGCGTCCACGATCGCGGGATCGCGGCGCCGCTTCAGCCAGTAGAGGCCGGGTGGACCAATCAGCAATCCGATGCCGCCAACGGTTCCCAACACCACGGGAACGCTGAAATAACCATAGGGCGCACTCCATCCGAACACCGAGTGATAGAACGCGGCGACGGTGGTCGAGGCGGAACACAACAGAAAGCCGTAAAAGGTCAGATGATGAAATCGGCGTCGCGCCTGCGAGTGGCGGTCGTCAGGATAGGTGCATCCCACACCGAGGCTGTCGAGGTTTTTAAGTGAGAGGACGTCGCGCGAGGCCTTCAGTAATGCTGCACCTCGGAAGAAAGCGCCTACACTTCTCCCGGATTCGCGCCAGAACCGCAGGAACCCGCCGGCATGCACGGCGATAATGCACGCGAACACCACGCCGAACGCCGCGACCATCGTGTCATGTGAGATGACGCCGTAGAAATTGGCATCGCCTGCCGTGCGACTGCCCGCCAGCAAACCTGCGACGACGATACCCGCCCCGACGGCCAAAACCGCGTTTACAGAAATGAATTTCGGCCATGCGTACTTGCGATACGACCGCGCGCGGATCTGCGCAAACACCTGCGGAACGTTAACGGCGAATTCGTGCGGCGGCGCGTACTGGCAGGAGTAATAGCATTCGGCGCAGTTATGACAGAGGTTCGCAAGGTAGTTGATGTCGGCTTCATTGAAGGTGAGGCGGCGTTCCATTGCTGGAAAAACGGCGCAGTAACCTTCGCAATAGCGGCACGCGTTGCAAATGACCATCAGGCGTTCGCCTTCGGCGATCAGATCAGTGGCCGGCGGCACGTGCAGCCTCCTTTCCCGCGATGCGTCCAAAGACCGAACCGATCGTCATGCCGAAGCCGGCCAGATATCCCTTTCCCAGAATGTTGCCGGCCATGATTTCTCCAGCGGCAAAAATATTCGTGGCGTCGCCGAGCCCCTGGACTTCGGCGCGGTCATTCACCTTCACGCCCAGATACGTAAACGTGATTCCCGGACGCAGCGGATACCCGCAGAACGGCGGCCGGTCGATGGCCTGCGCCCAGTGTGACTTCGGCGGATGAAGATCTTCGGTGCGGCAGTCGTCCAGGATCTGATGATCGAAATTGCCCGGCCGCACCGCCTGATTGAATTGACGGACGGTGGCTTCGACTTTCGACGCCGGCAGTCCGAGCGCATCCGCCAGGAGCGGAATGGTGGGCGCCGTGACTGGAGGAAAAACAGAAGGCATGAATCGTCCGACCACTTTCGAATCGATGATCGACCAGGCGATCTGATCCGCCTGTTCGGCGACGAGGCGTCCCCAGATTGCGTAGCGTTTCGGCCAAAGATCCTCGCCCTCATCGTAAAAGCGATGGCCATCCTTATTAATAACGATTCCGAGAGGAACGCAGTCCAGCCGCGTCACGATGCCGCCGTCAAATTTCGGCGCGCGGCCATCGATGGCGACGGCATGGCATTGCGTGGGATCGCCCACAGATTCGACACCGCACCCGAGGAGAAGCTTCAGCACATTTCCTTTGTTGTACGGTGTGCCGCGGACGATGAAGTTGCGCGCCCTTTCGCCCCACACATCCTCGAGCCATTCGAGATTGGCCTCGAATCCGCCGGAAGCGACAACAAGCGCTTTCGCGCGAAACGCAGCGGCCTGACCGTTGAGCCGTATCGTGCCGCCTGTGAATTTGCCATTCGAGATGTCGAGTTGCGTGACCTCCGCGTTATAGAGAACGCGAATGCCTCGCTCGGCGGCCGCAGCATAATGCGCGTTCATCAGCGCTTTTCCCCCGCCGAGGAAGAACGCATTCGTTCGATCCAGGTGCAGCGTGCCCCCAAGCGCGGATTGAAATCGAACGCCATGCGCTTTCATCCACTGTGTCGCGGGGAATGACTGGCGGATGATGATTCTGGCGAGCTCCTCCGTCGTCTGGCCCCCGGTGACACGATGCAGATCCTCGAAGTATTCGTCTTCCGGGTACGTGGCCGTCGATACGCGCATGTTGCGGGTATGGCGGCTGTTTCCGCCGCGGTACTCGACCGGCGCGCACTCGAACACGGCCACGGATGCTCCGGATTCCCGCGCCGTCAGCGCCGCGCATAGCGCCGCGTTTCCACCGCCAACAACAGCGACATCGGTTTCTATGATTTGTTCTCCCACGCTTTGCAATCGTATATCATTCCCCTCCTTGGCCGAGGAGGGGAGTAATCATGGCGCAAAAACGAAATATGGAACGGCGAAAATTCCTCAAGGGCGGAATGCTGGCTGGTGCTGCGGCGATCGTGCAGCCGGCGGCTGTTGTCGCACAGCAACCATCCGCCGCTTCAGCGGACGGCGAGGTCATGACCACCGACACCTGCGGTTCCGACTACATGGTCGATGTGATCAAGTCGCTGGGCTTCGAGTACGTGTGCGCCAATCCTGGATCCAGTTTTCGAGGCATGCAGGAATCCTTCATTAATTACGGCGGCAATCGCAATCCGGAATTCATCACGAACTGTCATGAAGAGTCGTCGGTGGCGATGGCTCACGGATATTACAAGATCGAAGGCAAACCGCTGGCCGTTCTCGCGCACGGCACGGTCGGTCTGCAACATGCGTCGATGGCGATTTACAACGCATGGTGCGACCGTGTTCCGGTTTTCATCATGCTCGGCAACTACGTGGATGCGGCCGTCCGCCGGCCGGCGGAGTGGTATCACGGTGTGCAGGACTGCGCCGCGATGGTTCGCGATTACACTAAGTGGGACGATCAGCCCGCCTCTCTCGTCCATTTCGGCGAGTCGGCGGTTCGAGCGTACAAGGTCGCGATGACTCCGCCGATGGCGCCGGTTGTTCTCGTGCTGGATGCGACGCTTCAGGAAAGCCCGATCGAGGGCAAATCGAAACTGTCCATTCCGAAGCTGACCATCCCCGCGCCACCACAAGGCGAAACGAGCGCAGTCAATGAGCTCGCCCGTCTTCTTGTTGCGGCTGAGAATCCGGTACTGGTCGCCGACAGGCTTGCGCGGACCACTGCTGCAATGCCGTTGCTCGTCGAGCTGGCCGAAACGCTGCAGGCTGCCGTCATCGATCAGGGATCGCGCATGAATTTCCCGTCGCTGCATCCGCTGAATCAGACGCAGCGCGCCGGGGCGGCGATTGCCGAATCCGATCTCGTCGTTGGTCTCGAATGCGCCGACTTCTGGGCGACTGTGAATGCGTTGCGCGACCAACTGCATCGCTCCACACGCAGACTCACCAAACCTGCCGCAAAGCTCGCGACAGTCACCTCCGGCGATCTGTACATCCGATCGAACTACCAGGATTTCCGGCGACTCCAGGAAGTGGATCTCGCCATCGCGGCGGACGGTGAGGCCACGCTTCCGCTGTTGATCGATGCGGTCAAGCGTCTGGTCACCGGAGATCGCAAGCGTATGTTCCAACAGCGCGGCGCGAAACTCGGCGAAGCCAGCCGCACCACTCGTGAGCGCCTGCGCCAGGAGGCGGCGTATGCATGGGACGCGAGTCCCGTGAGCACCGCACGCGTGACAGCGGAATTGTGGGCTGTGATGAAGAATGAAGATTGGTCGCTCGTTTCGAACTACTACAGCGAGGCGGGAATCTGGCCGCGGCGCCTCTGGGATTTCAACAAGCCATACCAGTGGCCGGGTCACGCAGGTGGAGGCGGAATCGGATACGGCGCGCCATCATCGGTCGGCGCGGCTCTCGCGAACAAGAAGTACGGCCGGTTTTCCGTCAGCCTGCAAACGGACGGCGATTTGATGTACGCGCCGGGGGTTCTCTGGACGGCCGCACATCATCGCATTCCACTGCTGAGCGTGATGCTCAACAATCGTAGTTACCACATGGAACTGATGCACGTGCAGCGCATGTGCAATCAGCGTAATCGCGGCATCGAAAACGGAATCATGGGATCGACGCTCACCGATCCGAACATCGATTTCGCAAAAATCGCTCAGGGAATGGGACTCCACGGGGAAGGACCGATCACCGATCCCAAAGATCTCGGCCCGGCCCTCCGACGCGCCGCTGCCGCCGTGAAGCGCGGCGAGCCGGCCCTGGTCGATGTTGTCACGCAGCCTAGATAGTCATTGGAAATTCCAAGATTGGAAGTTTCTAAATTTCTGAATATGAAGAAATTCAAAAATCTCCAATCTTGGAATTTCCAATGTCTTAGAACTCCAGACGCAGCGCGAGCTGAATCTGACGTTCTCGGTTCGCCGTCTCGGTAATGGTTCCGGCCGAGCCCGCGTACTTCGACAGGTCGCCGGTATCGAACACCACATTACCCGCGATCGGACTATTGAAGTTCGCGTGGTTGAGGATGTTGAAAGCCTCGGCCCTGAACTGCAGATTCAATTTTTCCTTCAAAGGAATCCGCTTGAACAGCGACATATCCAAATTCCAGAAGCCCGGTCCCGTGAACCTTCCGCGCGCGACGTTACCGAACGTGCCGGTCGCCGGCAGGAGGAAGGCATTGGGATCGAAATACTTGCCGGTCTTCTTGAAACCGTCGACGCCCAGAATCACGGGTCCCGTAAAGTTGGGATTCAGGAGGGGCACGTCGGGAATGCGGGTATCGCCGTTTCCGCTCTGATTGATGCCGGTCACGGGAGTCATCGGGAATCCGCTCTGGATGTTCAAGATGCCATTCAATTGCCAGTTGGCGATCAGCTTGTCTACGAATCCTGTGGCGCCGCTGCCGAACCTCTTGCCGTTACCGAAGGGCAGCTGGTAACTGGAGTTCGTGTTGAACTGATGCTTCAAACTATATGATCCGACTCCGCGGCTGAGCTTCGGCTTGTACGGATTCCGGAGCGTCGAGGTGTCGTTGTCGGCGGAAGGACCAAGGATCGCGGAACTGATATCCATGATCTTTCCCCAGGTGTAATTGGTCTTGAAGGTCAATCCACCTCGGGCACGTTTGGTCAGAGAGACGTTCGCTGCATGATAGCTGGCGGTTCCGAAATACATCCACGAGTTGGTCGTGCCGAGAAACGGATTCGGGCGCGTCGTATTAGCGGGAACGTACTCGGTTCCCTGCGGAACTCTCACCTGGAACCGGGCCGGGCGAACTCCGCCGCTGAGGCATCCCGCCGCGTTGTCGCAGATCACCGGACGGACCGTATTGTTGTCCACCGAAGTGGAGAGGTGATATGACTGGTGACCAACATAGCCAACTTGTATCGCCATGTCGGAGCTAATCGCCCGTTCAATCTCCAAGGTCCACTGCTGGATCGTTGGGGTGTGCATGTTCGGGTCGAGACCGCCGACCGTATAAATCGCGCATTGCGGCTCACGCAACGGTGACTCCGCGCTGCAAGTGGGCGGTGGCGCCACTGAACCAGGCAGAGGAATGATCGAAAGCAGCGGCCGGCCGGTGATCAACAGGCGCGCATTGAACGGCTGGTTCGCATTGAGCCGGTGCGCGAGGTTGTCTTGAAGATCATTGTGGATCCCGAACGCGGCCCTCACGGACCAGTTGCCCTTTCCGGTCGGATCCCAGGCGATGCCCACGCGCGGTTGCAAAAGGGCTTTAGCGTTGTTCTCCAGGAACGGGGAGCGGCCGATATTGGGGTTGGTCTGCAAAATTCCCCGCGCGTCGAAAAGATAGTTCGACGCGCGGTTGTTCACTTCATTCCAGCCGTTGGTCATCTCGTCCCGCAATCCCAGTCGCACGGTGAGATTCGGTCTCAGCTTCACTTCATCCTGGAAATACACTGCGGCTTCAAGTGAGGTGAAGGTCAGCGCCTGTGGGTTCACGGCTGCCAGAAACTGAACCGGATTGTCCTGCAGAAAGTCCAACAAGCCGTTGTAGCTGGCAGTCCCCGCATTATTTTGCGCCGACGAGAACGCCGTTTGGCGAAGCCTCATGAACCACGCGCCCATGCTCAGGCTGTGTTTCCCAAGCGTGATCTTCAGGTCATCGGACCAGCTGTAGTTCCGCCGTTGATTGTAGTGAAGGTTCTGGCCATTGGGCGGCACAATGGATGTCGGAGTGTTTGTCGTTGCTCCGCCCCCGAAAACAAACGCACCGGGGGCGCCTTTGCCCTCACCACTCATGAACAGCAAGTTAGATGGGAACGCCTCGAGAGGCAGGTTCGAATTCTGGCCACGGGCATGGGAAACTCCGAACATCGCCGTATTCAGGATCGTCGGCGAAAAAATGTGCGTGTTCTGCCCGCTGAGTGTGTAGAGAACCCGGCGATCGTTGCTGCGGAAAATCGGATCATCCGCCGGGTTGTTTCGCAATCCCTGTGACTCGGTAAGGTTCAACGAGAAAGAATCCTTCGCCGATACGTTGTAGTCGTACCGGATCAGGCCGAAATGCTCTTTCACCTTCCGCGAAGGGTTACTGTCGTTGTAGGCCAGACCGGTCGGGAAGCCGCGCGTATCCAGGATCTCGGGGCCATTCGGCTCCGGCCAGTACCTGAAGAACGGCAGCATTCCGCGCTGGAGATTAGCCACTTCCACGTATTGTCCCTGAGCATTCGGCAGACGGCCCTGCCGCGCTTGCAGGCTGGGCACAATGGCGTGGCTCGTGACGGCTAGACGTTCCTGAAATCCCTCGTAATTTCCGAAGATGAACATTTTGTCTTTGATGATGGGGCCGCCAAGCGATCCGCCATACTGATTGCGTTTGAACGGAGCGGCGTCCGCTTTTCCGTCACCGTTTCGGTCGATAACGTCGAAGTAATTCCGGGCATCGAGTGCGCTGTTGCGCAGATACTCGAAGACGGAACCGTGTAACTGGTTCGTACCCGATGTCGTCACGACAGTGATCTGCCCGCCGGCACGTTTGCCGTATTCAGCGCCGTAGGTGTAACCCAGCACGTTGTATTCACGCACCGCATCGACGCCGAGCAACTGGTTGCTGGCGCCTTGCGGCGCGATGTACTGGCCCGTCGCGTTGTCGCCCACGTAGTCCACGCCGTTCATGGTGAATCGGTTGGTTTCCGTGCGCTTGCCGCCGACGGAGAATGATGACCCGCCCGAGTGGACGTTGTTATTCACAGTGCCGGTGTTGAGCGTCAGAAGCTGTTCGAAGCTTCGTCCGTTCAGCGGCATGTCTTTGATCTGTCCTTCGTTGATGAGGCCCGATGTGGAATTCAGCGTGGTATTCACGAGCGGGGCTTCCTCTGTCACGGTTACCTGATCGGCATTGCCCCCCACTTCCAACGTCAGGTTCACTACCGCTTCCTGACCGATCACAAGATTGATCCCGCGCCGGATTTGCGGTTTAAAGCCCGGCAGATCCGTGCTGACTTCATATGGACCCACCGGTAAAGCCGGCACATTGTAACCGCCGGTCTCATTCGTAATGGTCGTGCGCGTCAATCCACTCTCGACGTGCTTGACCGTTATATTCACCCCCGGCACCACCGCTCCCGACGTGTCTCGCACGACACCCGAGATAGCTGCCGAGAAACCTTGCCCGAACACCAAACCACTTCCCAAGGCAATCACTAGCAAAATCCTTTTGACCATAGCTCCACCTTTCTCCTTTTTCAGAAAAATGCCGCCTGCCCGGCCAGACCGTTTTTTGTGCTTGTAGTGTGTATCCCTGTTAGCATCGTCATACGCGAGTTTTCCGAACTCGTCAACTGTGGAATGACAAAATGACACTGGGACAAGCGCTGGCACTGGTCAGGAAAAACGGGGTGATGCTGGAGTCGGCCCGAGGGCCCGTGCCCAATATTGTCGACACGGTCGTCGGCGGAACCAGACGGGGCTCATGGTGGACTCATCCGCGCGCCCGCGAGGTTTTCACGCTGACGCGCTCGCTTCGTGACTCGCCCGACATCCTCGTCACTCGCTTCGTGAACGGCCACATCACTTACGTCCATCGCCGTTTGTGGGTTCCCGTCGTCAGGATTGCGAGCGCGCTGCCGAAGGCACGCATCGCGCGCGTCCGGGAAGTGCACACCGCATCGGGTGCTCATCGGCTGGATATCGAGCCCTTTCCGGGTTGGGTTCCGGCGGATGTTGCCAGGGAAGCGAAGTCGTTGTCGAACGACGCGGCCGTCCGAATGCTAGGGGATTGGGTCGTGCCGTTGCTTTCGAAGAAGTCCAGGGAGTGAAAACCAAATGCCAGTGGGCCAATGGGCCAAATGCCAAATGTCATATAGAAAACCGGATCGATATG
>Ga0070707_100006697_pt1 | contig 10676 bp, 6 predicted proteins | sample KBSK5502metaG_FD_65468 | JGI IMG/M metagenome (GOLD analysis project Ga0070707, IMG submission 65468) | Corn, switchgrass and miscanthus rhizosphere microbial communities from Kellogg Biological Station, Michigan, USA - KBS K5-50-2 metaG | ecosystem: Host-associated > Plants > Roots >... | reverse complement strand
TCCGTTAACATTGACGCCGAATCGATACAGCAATTCCAGCGCCGCAACATTTCCACTGCCCGCCGCAATGTGCGTGGAAACGCCGTCCGTCGGATTTGCGCCGCTCTTGAGCAGCAACTCCGCAAGCTCAGGCTGCCCCGTAGCAATCAGCGCTCCCCAGAGAGCTGTCCGTGGCAGCTCCGGGTGCCAGTTCCAGTCATATTCGGCGTTTGGGTTCGAGCCCATCCGTAGTAGTTCCCGTGCAATTCTCACAAGCCCCTTCGCTCGCTCGAGCGAATCCTTCTGCAGAAATGTGTGGCAGACGTACAGCAGCGGCTCCCAACGATCTGCAGGTGGCGCACAAATCTCCTGTTGCGGTGGAAGCGCTGGAACGCATCGGAGCACTTTATGCGGTGGAAAGCGACATCAACGGACGATCGCCGGAAGAACGTCGCGAGATCCGCAACACGCGGAGTCGGCCGTTGCTCGAGCTGAAACACCTCTTTCGGGCGCTCGGTAGCACTCACACTTCGTCCACACGGTTCAGACCTGACGCTTACAGCACAACCATAAAGGAGACGACTCTAATTCCTGTCTCGCCAATGAAAGTATGGGCCCACCCAGTGCTGCAGTGCTGCGCAATCGCGCAATCGCATCGTTCACCTCTTGCACCAGGGAGTATACAAACAGTCCAACCGCAATGAGGCTTTCGTGCGGGGTTGAAAACCCCTTCCACATTTACTGGGCGCGTATGCAAGCGCGAGTTACTTCGATGACCTACAATGTTTCGGCAAGTAAGATCTATACGTACCGCTCATACAACGATTCATATGCTGGCGCGATTCGGTTCCAATCATAGGACTTTGCGGTCTCTCGCGCAGCCGACGACCTTTGCTGGTAATCCTTCCCAATGCTCGAAACTAACAAGAGGGCGGACAGATGCTCTTCGAGATTGTCTTTGCACAGTATGACTGCCCCTCGGTCGCCCACATAGTCGCTGATGCTGCCTGTATCTGAGACGACCGCCGGAAGCCCACACGCAAGCGCCTCTAAGAGTCCGTTATTAGCTGTTGCGTCCAGCAGAGGAAGGTAGAAACACGACGCAGAAGTATATTCTGAGAGTAGCTGCTCGTCCGTGACGGAATTCCCGATCGAGCAATTGCCTGGAATAATCTTCTTTGGTACAAATGCCCTACTTATCAGTCTAAACTGGAGTGGCAACTGTTGCTTGATGGCGGCCTCTGCGACTTCGAAATACGTGTCAAAGTCTCTGAGCCAATGCCCGACCGTCAGTATCCGAAATTGAACACGGGGTTGCTCGGTTGGCGAATAATACGAACAGTCGACACCATGAGGAATAACGTGTATATGCTTCGCACCTAGTTTCTGGAAATATTCTCTCTGTGTACGCCCCATCAGCACAATGGCTGTAAGACCTTGAATTACACTAGCGTCAATTCTGATTTTCGGCAGAATTGATGGAGGCTGGTGAAATGTCGCAATCCATTTTATCGAAGGGCTGTCGCAAATTGTTGCGGCTGTTCTGTACGATTGCTCGCTGTACAGGAAATGGACCAATTGCGTCCCTGTTTTCCGACTCATTTCGAGGGCAACACGGGTCTCCTGCAGCGCTGCATTGAATGTATACCAGCTATTGATGTACGGTTGGCATAGTTTACTGACGGGGGGTCGTCCTGGGAACCACTGTAGAGGGGTGTTTAAGTGCGCGGCGAGCTGATCGTATCCAGAATGGGCAGCGTGATGCGGGAAGTGCCGCCCGATTAACGTTATATGTGCTCGCGTCTCTTTCATAACTTGGCTTAGCAGAGCTCCTCGCTGTTTAAATTCAGAAAAGGATCGAGGTTAGATGGCCAACTCTTTTGTGGGTTCGCGTAATCATTGGGCCACTTGCCTGCTGGCTTTGACCAGGCCGAGCGAAGCACTGCAAGGGAATGCTTCGTCGAGATAAAGACGACGAAAACCATGGCCCTGAAATGCCTGGAAGATTCTGTCGCGACTGCCCGGCCGAAAATCATCATGGAATTCCACGACCACCCTTTTGACGCGTTCCCATGTGTTTGAGTTGGCGCCTTCAATTATCTCAATTTCAGAGCCTTCGGCATCAATCTTTAGCAGATCTATCTGCAGGGCGCCGGATAGATTTAGGGCTTGCTGGAGAGTGACGCACTCAACTAATTCTTCTCCTTTCCCGTCAATTGTGCTCCGATCAAAAAATGAGTGATCGCCCGTAGAATCAGCATGCCTTAGCAGTTTTCTCCCGGCTTCTCCGAAAATTGCGAACGGATATACATGGATGGATTTGTTTAGCCGATTCGATTTTAGATTCATCTCAAGCCGTCTTCTTGTGTCGGAAGCAGGCTCGAAACAATGTACTTGAATCCCTGGAGCATTGTTCGCCAGATAAAAAGCAAAGAGGCCGATATTGGCGCCGCAATCGATAACAGTGTCATGGGAACTCGGAACGTAGAATCCCGATCGTGTGTACACTTCGGCTCCAAATATTTCATAAAAGACATACTTCATGGGGTCAGATGGTTGGTGGCGAATCGTCAAACCGCTTCGTAGGATGATCGCCGGTAATGGCCTACCTTCCAGATATGCATGCAGGATTTCATGCCCATTGCGGCAGCAACTGACGGCCGTCCGCAGGTACTTGGCGCGCTTACTTGCATCGATCATATCTTCTGGCTAATATGCCCGTCGTGCTAAGTTGTCTCTAACCGAATGAATTTGGTTCCTAGCTTCTTTGTAATTTGTACCATCCCGCGCTACCGCTGAAGCGCCAGTCGATAATGTGCAAGTCGAGTCCACGGTGTAAGTGGCTCTGCCATTTGGCGCTGGATTTTGGCGGGCAAACTCTGCAAGCTCGGCTGCGCATTGCTGCATTACCGAGTGCCAGTCACCCGGTGCGGGTTGGCGAATTAGCCGCAACGATGGATACCAGGGAGTGTCTTCGCAATTAAGCATCCAGCGCCAATCCGGCGAATAAGGTAGCAACAGAAACCCCGGCTTGTTAAGAGCCCCGGTGAGATGTGCCATCGCAGTATCTACGGTCACGACGACATCCATTTGCGAAAACACAGCGGCGGTTTCAAAAAAATCAGCCACGACAGCAACACTGTGCAAGACGTTCGGCAATGCCGGCGATGTCGGAGGCATCTCGAAAGAGTAAAATCGTACGCCGGGAAGACCCGCTAATGCTGCAAATTCCTGAACAGGTACATTCTTGGCAGTGTGTCGATTGAAGGGATGCCGGCCAGCAGAACGCGGCACGAGCCCCACGCGTAGGGTGCCATCTCTTGCGAAACTCCAGCGCTCGAGCGCGGCGGCATCGGCTTTCAGATACGGCACGTTGGCAGCAACGTCCTTCATGCCGATGCCCAGAAACAGCCATAATAACGACATCTCCGCCATGTAATCAGCGGGACGAACGGGCTCTGAGTATGCAATCGTAAAATCGACTGCGGAAGCAGTAGCAAGCAGGGATTTTAGACGCTTGCGTGTGCGGACTCCAACAGTAGCTCCCCGCTCCTGCAACGCTGCGGCGAAGCGAGAGAAGTGGATGAAATCGCCGTAGCCGGGCACCAAGTTGCTATCGAGCAGCACAGTCTTGCCCTCGAGGGGTGATCCATCCCAGTTACGCGCCTCGCTCACGAACGGCGGGTAGGAATAACCGAAGTACTTCATCATCGAACGCAGGTGGCGGCTCGCATCTGCCCACTTGCCAGCCTTGATCAGCAGCGAGAGATAAGCAAGATGACCCGGAATTGACGTCGGAGAAAGATGCAGGGCGGCGGTGATGTGTCTGCGGGCCGCAGCCAGATCGTGGGCGGCTTCCTCTTCGATACGCGCTAGGGCCAGCAGTGCGGCGGGATGGCGGCCAAAATCCTGCAGCAAGCGGAGAGCGGCAGATTTTGCTTCGCTGTAACGGCCATAATTGCGGAGTTGAAGAACAAATGCCTCGAGTAGTAGCTGAGGGAGCGCCCAATCAGGCTGTTCTCGCCAGAGTTCCTCAAAGCCGCCTTGCTGTAGACGGCACTCGGCGTATCCTACATAGCCGTCAGACCCGTTCGCATTGAGATTGATAGCGCGCGCAAATTGCTGCTCTGCGCGAACAAAATCTCGGAATTCCGAAATGTAAAGATTTCCCAAAGCCGTGAAGAGGGATGATTCGGTGGGTAAGTGTGAAACTGCCTGTTGAAGAATGGTCAGAGCGCCTGTCGCATCACGCATTCTCACAAGTGCAGTTGCATGTGAGCGATGGAAGACCGCAGCCTCGCGATACCAGCGCAGCGCCTCTTCGGAGCGTTCAACGGCAAGCGAAAATTCCTCGTCTGCCAGGAGGCTTTCGATGGTCTGGATATATTCTTTGAAGTGTAATCGGTTTGGCATTTAAAGGTTTCTTGTGTTTCGCACACGCCGCCGTCGCTCGGGCCATACCGTGCAGTGCCCGGGATTTCCCCTGCTCAGGGCAGTGGGGTCGCAACCATCTTCTGCTCGTTCCTTACCCGTTCGGCCAGTGCATTCCGGCAAAATTCACCAATCGCAGGTATTCATCAGGACAATCCGATGCGCTAGCTAGCAATATGCGCGAGTGATGATAACTGGACCGCGTGCGAGGCCACATATCTATACTCCTTCTGAGTGTCCTATACTTAGCAAGCTTTCCGCGCGATCTGGCGCGGGACTAAGGTTGATCACCCTGTCAAAGAGGTAGTGATGCTCCTGCGATCCGTGCATGATGACGATTAGAGTTTTCCCCTTTGTCCTATCGAGTAGGAGATTAATGACCATGTTTCTGCTCTCCTGATCAAGACAGGCAAGCGGTTCGTCAATTATGTACAAATCCGCTTCGTGTGACAGCGCCAGCGAAATTGCCAGCTTCTGTTGCTGCCCAGCAGATAGCTCATCAGGGTATGCCTCGAGCACTGTCTGATGCCGAAGCCCGAACGCGGATAGCAGACCCTTATCCACCGGTAACTCCTCTACCTTCAGAGGAGGGAATGAAATCGGCAACGTGACTGAACTGATTTTCTCCGGTAGAACAACGTCTCCTTGGGACGGAGCTAAATATCCAGACAAAATGTTGGCGAGAGTAGTTTTTCCAGACCCATTTGACCCGACTATTAGAATCTTCTCGCCGGGAGATATTTTCAGGGAGAAGTCTCTAAAGATTGCTTTGCCGTCATATGAAAATGTTAGATTCGTAACCGATGCCGAGAGGCCAGTTCTGTAGTAGATCACGCTCGACGGGGACAGGAATGATGCTATGCGCTCAACCATTACACTTAGACTATGAAAGTCAGCCATACGGCTAAACAGCTGTGTCAATGCTGTCACTGTCCTCCAGAACGTATTTATAAAAGCAAGATACGCCCCAAACGACAGCGCTCCTCTTAACACAAACAAAGCTCCCACGAACAGCGACAGGAAGTCTGAGATGACCATCGTACAGTCGTTAAGGCCTTGAAATAATCGCGAGACTCTATATCGTTGATAAGCTGTAGAGAAATATTCTGCTAGCCGCTGGTCGAGAGCATCCGCAGTGTGCGAAAAAAGCTGAAATCCTTTTATCATTCGGAAGGCACCAAGCGCCTTAGACAGAATCGCCAGAACCGTCCCATCTTGTTCTCTTTCTTGTGTGGTGAGGATCCTTACTCTGCGGCGCAACAGAGTCCCAATTCCGGCCGAGATAGGGATAATTGCCGCGAGCGTAAGGAACGCCTGCCACGAAAGGTAAATAAGCACCAGTGATGAAGAGACTAAAAGTACGACCTGACTGATGGTGCTTTGAAGTAGTTGAAGCAATGGCATTAATCCTTCACGTAAATCTCCATATACTCGATTGATGAAATATCCTTGGCCCTTTGCAAGTACAGAGGAATATTGTGCCTCGTAATATGCCTTGAGCATCCGGCGAGTCATTGTTTTTAGAATGCGATTCTCCAATGTCTTGCTCCAGAGTGCAGTAGCAATACCTACCAAATTGATGGTAATTCCTAAACTTGCATACGCAACTGCTAGAATTACAAACTTTTTAAAATTACTTTTAGTTACACCTTGATCGAAGATAGATTTGATTAGAAGAGGATGTAGTATTCCCTCAACCCCTGATAGAGTTGCGGCCGCAATTACAAAGCCTACGTATTCGATCCTAAGTCGCCCAAGTAGCCGATATAATACTCGCAATGGGGCGCCTCGCTGTCCTGCCGGGCTTTCGTTGGCCCGACGCATCCATATGTTCTTCTGTTCCTGGTACCAATATCCCTGTGCCGTGGCACGCGACTCTAGGCCGTCGGCTGTTGCGCGCCATGGGCTGATTCATGTAGCCATGCGCTAGGAGCCGTTACTTCATCAAGCACAAAATCAGCTTCCTCCAGGCATGTAAATCGATGCAGTGTACGCAAGACTCCAGCGACGCCAGTGGCATAATCGCAGGAAATTCTGAGGAGACCATCACCAGGTGTTGCGGCTCCTTGTGGATGCCTAACCAGGTAGATGTCTTGGAGCCCTGAAAGCGGGCGCTTTGCCATCTCCAAATATTTCATTTCCTTTGATAACAAGAATGCATCGGTAAGAACATCGATAAAACTTCCCAAGCCATAAAGCAGGCCAGTAAAAGTAGAATACTTCCTGTGCACTTCGGATAAAATCATCTCCATGTGGTCCCACAACCCATACCGAAGAGCAACCTTTGCTATGCCTGCACTGCCTTCCTCAAGATAGGGATCGAAGGTAAAATCTGTCGGCCCACGGGGGAATGACAAAACACCATTCTCAATCTCTGTACCGTGAGACAAATCAAACTCCAAAGCTTGCCTACCGTGCGATTGAAACTTCTCCTTTCCGGAGAGCTGAAACAAACGAAGAAAGAATAGTGCTACACCACTCTGTCCATACCCGTAACCCACGTGGACCAACGCGTCGCTCTCCCAAAAGATTCCGTAGTCACTATATTGAGCAACGTTAAGGAGGTGATCAGCCAGATCCTCTGCCATCGTAAGATAGTTTGGCTTTCGAGTGCGAACATACAGATATAAGTTCGTCATCCCTATACCGGCCATTCCATAAAGATAAGAATGATGATTCCTCACGAGTGGACTCTCGTTTGCGATTTTCATGAACTCAGCCGCTCGATCCTCAAACCCCAGTTCGTAAAGTGTCCAAGCAATGCCAGAGCTGCCCGTAAGGAGACCGGGTGCCAAGGTTTCAACGTTGACCGTTTCGACGTGTCGTTCTAGCCAATCATACGCATACTTCGGTATATCAAAGCCGCACTTCTTGAGAGCATATAGCACGCCGCAAGCACCAAAACCTAGGCTGAGGGAATTGGTGCGATGCATAAATGGATCTGCAGGAAACAGGCTGTTCGTACCAGCACGCATGCTTGCCAGGATGAAGCGTCCAAGATCCTGCTCGATCTTCTTACAGGCATCAACCGTGATGGTCTGCGTGTAGGCTGGTGTGAGTAGTTGTGCGGGTGTATCGAGCAGCTCACATGCTTGAGTACAGGAAATTTCGCTTTTCGAAAGTCCACCGATGATGTCGAAAAGCTTAGTGTCGGACCATCCGATGTCAGAAAGAACGATACGAAGAACTGTGCTGTAAAGATCGCTGCGGAGTGATGAGAGGCTATGGATAGGGAAGATCGTATACAGCATAATGGCTGCAAGGGCATATCGATCATCCGCGAATCCCGGAGTGCTCTTTAGAGTCAATGGATCTCTGAACCCAGGAGTATAAAGAAAGGTCGCGTCGTCCACGCCTAGCCTGAAAGATCCTTCGAAATCGATGAGCCGGACAGCGTAGGTTGAAGGATCTATCTTAATATTGTTAGCGGAAAGGTCTCCCAACACGATCCCGCGCTCATGCAAGAGATTGACGGCCTGCGCAAAGCTCTTAAATATTTTTTTGAAAATGTCATAGAAGTGACTGCTCTCGGCCAACGAGGGTTTAACCCGCATAAGGGGGCTTTTGCCAAGCATAAGCTCCCGAATATCAAGGCCGCTCACGTATTCTTGAGCCAGGAAGAAGTGTTCCCAGTCGTAGAACGACTCTAAAGGTACTGGCGCGATGCCTGTATTTCGAAGTAGTTCAAGAATTGCATGCTCTTTCTTGAGTAGCCTGACAGCGTCGTTTCCTTTACCGTGTTGTAATGTATATGGACGGGCTTCCTTGATGACTACTTCTGTACCCATGGTCCGATCCTCAGCGAGGTACACTCCGCCTGAGTTCGAAAAACTTAGTGCTCGTTTAACCAAATACTTACCAGCGTTAAGAGTGAACTCCTCTGGTTCCGATTTGGATTCCTCGCTCAGAAACGGATCACGGACCCACGTAGGAAAAGCGAAATAGGGGGTGCGCTGATCCGGTATAGCGTCTCCGTCCGGTGAAATAAGAACCGAAATACTCTCGCCTTTTATATCTACTCGAGTTGTTCGTTTAATTCCTCCAAAGCGGTAGTATAAGACCCGGCAATCCTTATAGCGCTTATCGGAAAGGATGTAAGGACCTTCTTCATGGCGCAACTCTGTATACAGTCGCTCAATCAAACTTGTGAAGCATGGCGTATCGAATGGGTAAATCGTTATGAACTTCCCTGAACGGCCACGATCCCATTTCTTCGAGGTCATCATAGACAGAATATTCTTGTCGAGGGCGAACTTAAACGGAACCTCGTTCAGAATGGCTATTCTTGCCGATTTACTTAATATTGACTCTGCATTCGCGATTGTCGCAGACACATGCACTTTCCAACCTTGAAGAGGCAAGGTGGTCTGTCGAGGGTGAATATGAAACCAGAATCCATCCCGCGTTGTGAGCCAATCCTTACCAAGATCGCTCAAGAGAGCAGTGACAACGGCACTGTATTCCGCTGATGGTTCGTAATGAGCCTCAAGCGGCTCATAGAATAATTCGTTGCTGAGAGTGTACATGAACTTGTCCAAATGACGAGCATCTCTCAGAAACATACTGCCCTCCCGTTACTCAAGAGCTTGATTATTGACCGATGGAAAGGGGGAGCTGACTGAGCCTTGCTCCCCCAGGAGTCAACCTCAGTTTCATTGGGAATGTTAGCAACAACTTGACCAGCTACTTGTGCAGCTGTCGTAGTTCTCTTGGCTCTGCACGATCACTGGCAGTGTCTGAAGGGCAAGAATTCTTTGCATTTGTCTCACCTCCTTTCCCTTGTAAAGATATCAACGAAAAATGAAACGCCGGAACTGGCTGAGCGATTGCTTCTCCCCCGAAATGAACTCCAGGACACGATGAGCCACGCAGAAAATGTCGTAGAGCGGGTCGAAGCAATATTCGGATGAGTCCCTGAATAAGAGAGCGTATAGCACGACTTGGACCATAAACAGCGGAACCTCGTTCCGAGTTGAAGTCAGTGCTGCTCGAATATGCTATTCCGTTGGCGCTAGGCTTGATTCTATGAGCCAGCCAACTTCCTATGTACAGACCGAGAGTACCTGCGGCTAGCCGCACGTCAATGAGAAGGCGCGGACAAAATGGCGAATTTGCGGACAGAAGGGAGGACCCCTATTTACCGCTTGAATATAATCCAGACCGTGAGCTAATTGTTGGTTAAGGTATTTACCTGATTGACAGACCGCGTTCGATGGTTGGATTGTGGTTAGTGCTTACATGCTGGCGAACAGGCATTGTTTGCGATTCGCCGACGCAAGTGAACAGATCCGCCATCATTCGACGACCATAATTCGGCGATTTCCCCTGCGCGGGTCGCCTCTCTGTCATTGATCAGTCCTGTGATGCTCAACAGCATATTCAGGTTTGAGCTCGGATCCGATGGCATACAGCTACTCCAGCATAGTGGATTCCGTTCGTCGCGCACTCGAGAATAATCCGAGCGCTACTCTCGGTTCAGTGGCGATTCGACTGGGAATCGAGAGGCATACGATCACAAAAGCTATTCGAATCGCTAACGGGATGTGTTTTAGAAAATTTAAACAATTTGTCGTCTTAAGCAAAGCCCAAGATTTGCTCTCCGCTGAAGAAGTCCGGTCCATCAAGGAAGTTTCCTACTCGTCTGGCTTCAATTCGCCGCGATCATTCCACCGTTCAATCGTGAAGGCCTTTGGAATGTCCCCTAGTGAGCTTCGTTTGTCATTGCACAATCCTGTTCCGGACTTGCGAAGCATTTTGCACGAAGCGTATCTTAAAGATCTTCGCTCGCTTGGATCGAGCGTGGCCCACTTGCAGTTTCAGCTCAACGAAAAAGATGGATTTTGCTTCGATCCCGGACAATACGTTTCTATTCTGACTTACGTCAAAGGAAAGCTTGTCACTCGCGCGTTCTTCATCGCGTCTTCTCCTCACTCTCTTGGCCGGGACGGCTTTGGCCTCTGCGTGAGAATGACTGAACAAGAAAGCGTTTGTCCGCTTTTGTCTCGGTTACGTGAGGGTGACCGCATGAGGTTTCTTGGCCCCTTCGGACTCTTCACGCTCCGCTGGCCCCTTGATCCACTTCTGGTTTTCGTTTGCACGGGAACTGCAATCGCTCCGATTCGATCCATGCTGCAGTATTTAGAAACACTGGAGAGCGAAATCCCACGAGTGGAACGATGGCTCTTCTACGGAGCAAGGAATGAAGAGGACTTGCTATATAGGAATGAGTTTGAACAGCGCGAACGAACCACATCCAACTTTAGATT
>Ga0070707_100006696_pt1 | contig 10676 bp, 8 predicted proteins | sample KBSK5502metaG_FD_65468 | JGI IMG/M metagenome (GOLD analysis project Ga0070707, IMG submission 65468) | Corn, switchgrass and miscanthus rhizosphere microbial communities from Kellogg Biological Station, Michigan, USA - KBS K5-50-2 metaG | ecosystem: Host-associated > Plants > Roots >... | reverse complement strand
CCGCATGGCTGCCGATCGATCGATCGAGTTCGACTTCGACAGGATCGACGCGTTGATCGCCGCGGAGGAGGCAGCTCTCGAGCCGAAGCACAAGGCATCCATCGCCTATCGAGCGGTCGCCGAGCGGTACATCGCCGGCGGAGTCGCCTCCAGCTGGCAGGATTCCCGACCCCACGCGATCTTCATCGATCACGGACGGGGGAACCGGATCTACGACATCGACGACAACGAGTACCTCGATTTCCATCTGGGCTATGGCGCCATGGTGGTTGGGCACGCGCACCCCTTGATCGTGGATGCGATCGAGAAAGCCGCTCGCCGCGGGACGCACTTCGCCCAGCCGACCAAGGACCTGGACGTGATCGGGGAGAACCTCGCGGACCGCTTCAAGCTGCCGCTCTGGCGCTTCGCGAACTCCGGAACCGAAACGACGCTCGAGGCGATCCGCCTGATGCGGGCGAACACCGGCCGCGACATGCTGATCAAGATCGAGGGGAGCTATCACGGCCACCACGACTCCATCATGTTCAGCGTCGGTCCCGACCGCTCGCAGATCGGGCCGCGCGAGCACCCCATCACGGTGCCGCAGGCGATGGGCATCCCGCAAGCCTTCGCCGACCTCGTGCGCGTCGTACCGTTCAACGACCTGGTTGAGGCGCGCCGCGCGTTCGAGGAGAACCCCGGCAAGATCGCCGGCATGATCGTGGAGCCGGCGATGATGAACTGCGGCGTGATCCTTCCGGAGCCGGGCTACCTCGAAGGGCTCAAGGAGCTTTGCCACGAGCACGGCGCCTACCTCGCGTTCGACGAGGTGAAGACGGGCGCGACCCTCGCGTACGGTGGCGCGACGGAGGTGTTCGGCGTCGTGCCGGACGTGATCTGCTTGGCCAAGGCGATCGGCGGCGGGACGCCGTGCGGCGCGATCGGAGCCACCCGAGAGCTCTTCCGGCCCGTCATCGAGGCCGATTACGACATGGCCGGTACGTTCAACGGCAACCCGCTCACGATGGCGGCGACGCGCACGACCCTTACCGAGGTCCTCACGCCCGACGTCTACGAGCAGTTCAACCGTGTCGATAAAGCGATGAAGGACGGGCTGACGTCGGTCGTCGAGCGCTACCGCCTTCCGTGCTACGTGACGGGCGTGGGCGCCAAGGGCTCCGTGATCTATTCCAAGCAGCGGGTCCGCGAGTACCGGGATGCGGTCGGCATCGACGAGCGGATCAGCTACCTCGCCTGGCTGTTCCAGCAGAACCGCGGCGTGTTCAAGTCCCCCTGGACCACGCAGGAGACGTGGACGCTCTCGGTCTTCCACTCGGAGGATGACGCCGCGCGCTACGTGGCGAACTTCGAGGAGTTCGCGGCGGCGGTCGCCTCGTGATCGGTTGCCGGGCGTCGCGGCCGCGACGAGACTGACCGCATGACCGATATCACCGCTCCGATGGAGCTCCCGCTGCCCGACGGCCGGGTGCTCAACCTGTACGTCGAGGGACCCGAAGGCGGGACGCCCCTGATCTCGCACCACGGGACTCCGGGGGCCGGAGTGCCGATGCCGGCGTTCGTCCGCGCGGCCGCCGAACGCGGGCTCCGCTGGGTGTCGTACAGCCGGCCGGGGTACGCGGAGTCGACGCGCGCGGAGGGTCGCGCCGTCGCGGACTGCGTCCGCGACGTCGCGGCGATCGCGGACCATCTGGGCGCCGACCGGTTCTTCACGTCTGGTGGGTCCGGCGGAGGGCCGCACACGCTCGCGTGTGCGGCCCTGCTCCCAGATCGGGTTCGCGGCTGCGCCGCGATCGCGTGCCCCGCCCCATGGGGCGCCGAGGGGCTGGACTGGCTCGCCGGCCAGGGCCCCGAGAACGTCGAGGAGTTCGGCGCGGCCATGGAAGGCCCGGAGGCCCTCGAGACGTACCTCGTCCGGGAGTCGGGTCCGCTCGGTGCTGTGAGCGACCCGGCCGAGATGATCCAGGCGCTCGGGGAAGGACTGCTGCCCGATGTCGACCGGGCGGCGATCAGCGGGGAGTACGCGACCACGCTGATCGCATCCACGAAGCGCGCGGTCATGAAGGGCGTCTGGGGATGGTTCGACGATGACATGGCCTTCTTGCACGACTGGGGCTTCTCGCTGGACGCGATCGACGTTCCCGTCGCGCTCTGGCAGGGGAGGTTGGACAAGATGGTCCCCTTCGCGCACGGCGAGTGGATGGCGTCCCACGTCCGGAACGCGCGTCCCCACCTGCTCGAGGACCAGGGCCATCTCTCGATCGCCGTCGCCTCGTTCCCGCAGATCCTGGACGACCTCTTGGAGCACGCGTTGTCGTGAGCACGCGGACCGACGTCGTCGACATCGACCTCGCGCTCGTCGAGGACCTGACGAAGCGTGAGATCGCGGCCCTCGACGAGAAGCACGTTCGGAGCCTCGCGTACCGCGAGGAGGCGAAGACCCACCTGCCGGGCGGCGTGTCGTCGTCGTGGCAGACCTGGCCGCCGCACCCGATCTACGTGTCGCGCGGGAAGGGGTCCCACGTGTGGGACATCGATGGGAACGAATACGTCGACTACCACAACGGGTACGGCGTCATGGTGATGGGCCACGCGCACCCGAAGATCGTCGAGGCCGTCCAGCGACGCGCCGAGCTCGGCACGCACTTCGCGCAGCCGACCGAGGACGCGCTCGTCGTGGCGGAGGAGCTCGAGGCGAGGTACGGGCTCACCTACTGGCGCTTCGGCAACTCGGGGACCGAGTCGACGCTCGACGCCGTCCGGATCATGCGCGCACGCAGGGGCCGGAACCTGATCATGAAGATCGAGGGGTCGTACCACGGCCACCACGACTCCTTGATGGTCAGCGTCTTCCCGCCGAAGGACAAGGCCGGCCCGCGGGACCATCCGGTCCCGGTCCCGCAGACGCTCGGGATGCCCGAGGGTGTGGCTGAGCAGGTCGTCGTCGTGCCGTTCAACGACGCGGACGCTGCGGCACGGGCTTTCGCCGAGCACGACGGGCGGATCGCCGGGATGATCGTGGAGCCCGTCATGACGAATTGCGGCGTCGTCCTTCCGGACCCGGGCTACCTCGCGCGGCTCAAGGAGATCTGCCATGCGAACGACGCCCTCCTCGCCTTCGATGAAGTGAAGACCGGCTTCACGGTGGCGTGGGGCGGGGCCGTCGAGGCCTTCGGCGTCGTGCCCGACCTCGTCTGCCTCGCGAAGGCGCTCGGCGGCGGACTCCCCTGCGGCGCGATCGGCGGCACCGAGGACGCCATGTCGATGATCATCGACGGCTCCCTCGAACAGGTCGGCACGTTCAACGGGAACCCGCTCACGATGGCTGCGGCGCGCATGAACCTCACGGAGGTCCTCACGAAGGACGCCTACCGGGAGGTCGATCGGATCTGTGCCGCGTTCCAGGGATGCGACGACGTGATCGCGGAGTACCGCTTGCCGGCGTCGATGAAACTCCTCGGCGCGAAGGGCTCGATCGACTGGCACACCGAGCCGATCCACGAGTATCGAGACCTCTGGGACATCGATGACAGGATCCCGCAGCTCGCCTGGCTGTGGCAGCTGAACCGGGGCGTGTTCAAGTCGCCCGGATCGAAATGGGAGTCCTGGACATCGTCGATCGTGCATACGAACGACGACGTCCAGCGCTACGTGAACAACTTCGAGGAGATGGCGGTCGCCATCACGTCCTGACGTTGCGCGGTTCGCCACCCATCCGGAGTAGCCTCCAGGACAGGATGAGCGGCGCCGAGCCGATCGAACCCGTCGAACCAGACCCCCTCGCCGAGCGGATGCCGTCGTGGGTGCCCGGGGCGATCAAGGCCGCTCGATGGCCGCTCGTGTTCGCGCTCGTCGCGGCGGGGATCCTACTCCTCACGTTCACGTGGCTCGTAGGCCAGCTCAGCAGCTTCCTGACGATGATCGGGATCGCGCTGTTCCTGTCCTTCGCGCTGGAACCGGCCGTCGATTACCTCGCGACGCGCGGATGGAAGAGGGGGGCCGCGACCGGTTTGATCTTCCTGATCCTGTTCGGCGCGATCGTCCTGTTGGTCGCGCTGATCGTCCCTGCCGTGATCTCCGGGTTCGATCAGCTCGTCCCGAACGCGCCGGCGCTCGTCGACCGGCTCTCGGAGTGGCTCCGCCCCCTCGGGATCAAGCTCTCCACCCAGGATCTGATCCAGAAGCTGCAGGAGAACGCGCAGCAGGTGATCAGCTCCGCATCGACGGTCGCCGGGACCGTGTTCGGCATCGCCAGCTCGTTGATCGGCGGGCTCTTCCGTTGGGCAACGATCGCCCTGTTCACGTTCTACTTCGTGGCGGAGGGGCCGAAGTTCCGGCGGGCGCTGCTCTCGCGGGTGCGCCCCGATCGGCAGGAGCGCCTGCTCTTCGTGTGGGAGCAGGCGATCCGTCAAACGGGCGGCTACTTCTACTCGAGGCTCCTGCTGGCCTTCATCAATGGCACCGGGATGTACATCACCCTTCGCATCGCGAACGTCCCGTTCCCGGCCCCGCTTGCGATCTTCGAAGGGATCGTCGCGGAGTTCATCCCGATCGTCGGCACCTACATCGGCGGAGCGGTGCCCATCCTGGTCGCCTTCCTGGCCGCCGGGGCGGGCGTGACCGGCACCGCGAAGACAGCGGGGTTTTGGGCGCTCGGGTACGTCCTCGTCTACCAGCAGATCGAGAACTACATCCTCAGCCCGCGGATCACCGCGAAGACGATGTCGCTGCATCCGGCGGTCGCGTTCGCCGCGGCCCTGATCGGTGGCGCGCTGGGTGGGCTGTTCATGGCGTTCCTCGCACTGCCGGTCGCCGGCGTGATCCAGGCGGCCGTCAAGGAATGGTCCCGCAGCTACGAGGTCGTCGTCGACGTCGGCATCGCGACACCCGACCCCAAGCCCAAGAAGGGACGGCAAGGGTTCCTGGACTGGCTGCGGCTCTCATCCGGCGATCAGCCGGAGAACGGTGGGACGGACTGAGTCAGATCTGCGGCGCCGGAGCCTGCGGATTGTCGCGCGCCCGGTCCAGCGCCTGGATCGCCTCATCGGGCAGGCCCTGCGCGGCGGCGGTCGCGCGCAGCATGTCGAAGTACCGCTCGGTCGGCCGGACGAAGGTTTCCTGGGACTCCACCGCGAAGGTCCGTGCTCGCACGACCCCTTCCGGCCCGGCGATGTCGACGTCGAGGACCCGATCCTGCTCGGGGGTACCACGGTTGATGGGCTCCAGGTGGTCCAGCTCAGCGTCCTCGAGTTCCCAAAGGACGCCCCAGACGCTCGAGCGGGAGTCCGGGACGGCGTTGGCGGCGCCGCCGCCCCACGCCCTGCTGTTCACGTTGAACACGAGCCGGTAACCGTCCAGCCGGCCGGCGCCGACCAGGCGAGCACCCGGGATGGACCCCGCCATCTTCTCGGCATTCATGCGGTCGCCGTAGGCGAAGTAGAAGGCCATCGGTGGATGCTACGCCGTTGGGTGTCCGGATGCTCCCGGTCGCCTTCTCCGGCACCAGACCCCTTCGCTAGACTGCTGCACATGGACGGCCCGCTCGTCGGCGTCATCATGGGCTCCCGCTCGGACTGGGACACGATGCAACACGCCGTCGAAACCCTCGAGGACCTGGGGATCCCCTGCGAGACCCGCGTCCTGTCCGCCCATCGAACGCCCGACGCGGCGGCCGAGTACGCGAAGACGGCCGAGCGGCGAGGCCTCAAGGTCGTGATCGCTGGCGCCGGCGGCGCCGCCCATCTGGCCGGCGCGATGGCCGCGCAAACCCATCTTCCGGTCCTCGGGGTCCCGATCGAGTCACATGCGCTTCGCGGGATGGACTCCCTGTTGTCGACCGTTCAGATGCCAGCGGGGATCCCGGTGGGCACGCTCGCGATCGGCCGGGCGGGAGCCGTCAACGCTTCCCTTCTTGCGGCGGCCGTCCTTGCGCTCCACGACGAGAAGCTCCGCGATCGCCTTTTGCACCTGCGGATGTCGCAGTCCCAAAGCGTATTGGAGCATCCGGACCCCACCGCGGACTGAGTCCTTGCCGAGGGCGGCCGAGGCGGAAGGTCGGTTGCGGCACCCGCCGGTCGGAGAACCAGGGGCCGTTGCGGCCCAATCTTCTTCAGGTCTGTGGGCCGCCCGCCGATGCCTCGATCGTGGCCTATCTCACCTGTCCCGACTGCATGATGCCGAGCCCCGTCGGTGACGACGCGATCGCCTACCGGTGCCAGTCGTGCTTCACAGAGGTGGTCTTCGAATCGTGCGGCGAATGTGGTTTCCGCCAATCGATCCCGTCCCGATGGCACACCGCGTATACCTGCGGCAAGTGCGGCGCGAAGTGCCTGATCCCACGGCGACGGCTCTACTCGACATCCACGAAGGCGTTCGGGGTCCAGGGCTACGGGCACACGTATCCCAAGTTCTGAAGCATCCGACCTATCCCGAAGGTCGCCCGTTCCTCCGGCCGATGCCCTCCGCTGCATCCGCCGCTATCCTCCGAAGCTCCCCGGACCCCTCGGATGTGCGGTGATGATGCGAGCGAAGATCGTGGCCTGCCTGGCCGTGCTGGGCGCGACCCTGGTCGCGAGCCCCGCACGCGCCACCGCAGCGGATCCCCGGTTCCTGGCCTCGTCGGTCCAGAGCGGGGGATCGGTGCCCGTCGCGACCGCGATCGGCGATGTCACCGGGGACGGACTCCCAGACCTCATCGTCGCCAACGGCTCCGGGGGCACCCCCGCGACCGACGACACGGTCTTCGTCTTCGAGCAGGACCCCACCGACCACACGCTCCCGTCGGGCCCGTCCTTCTCCGTGATCCCGACCGCCGCGAGCAGCGACTACAAGCTGGCCGTCGGGGACCTGAACCACGACACGATCGGGGACCTGGCGGTCGGCATCCCCGGCGTCGGGATCGACGTGTTCATGGGAACGGGCACGGGTCTGCCGTCGTCGCCCGACGTAACGATCGCCGCGCCGAAACTCGTCGATCTGGCGGTCGGCGATCTGAACGGGGACGGCCTGGACGATCTGGTCTCCACCGAGACGGCGAGCTCGTACGACGTGATCCGGCGAGCGCAGATCTCCGTCCTCGGAGGGTTCACGTCGGGGACGGTCCTGGCGCACAACGTGCCGACCTCCGGGCTCTCTCTCGGCGATGTCAACGGTGACGGTGCGACCGACTTCGCCCTCGATGGTCCCTACGATGCGCCCACCGCTCCCGCGGTCTACCTCCAGGACGCAGGGCTGCACACGTTCGCCGAACACGACGTGACGCTCTCGACGGACGTGACCCGGTTGTTCCTCGCTGACGTGAACCACGACGGTTCGTCCGACCTGGTCACGGCCGAGGTCGGGGGCGGCCTTGGCTGGGCGATCGGCAACGGGGACGGCACGTTCGGGGCCTTCTCCTCCTCCGTGGATGGGCCGCAGTTCGCGGCCAAGGAGGTCGGTGACCTGAACGGCGACGGGCACGATGACGTGGCGACGCTGTCCGCCGACGGGACCCTTCGTGTCTACGTCCAGCAGGACGGCGGCGGGCTCGGCGCCCCGTGCTCGTTCCCGGCACCCGGCGCGTCGGGTGACGATGCGGCGACGTCGATCGGAGACCTGACCGGGGATGGCGCCGCCGAGATCGCCGCCGCCGAGGGCGGCGGCGATCTCGGCGGCGCGACCGTCTTCCGGCAGCTCACCGGCGGACAGAAGCTGACGACCTCGCTCAGCCTCGCGCCGTCAGCCTCGTCGATCGTGTATGGGGACACGGTCACGTTGAGCGGAGCCCTGTCTAACCCCGACGGCGGGTGTCTTCGCACGGGTTCCGTGGTGATCCACCGATCCGGTCCGGTGGGTGGGACCGTCGTGGTCGACACGGTGCCGCTGGGGTCCGATCTCGCGTTCGCGACCGACGTGGTGCCGCCCTCCGGCGGGACGTACTCGTACTGGGCAACGTGGGCCGGCGACGATACCCATGCCGCCGCGACGAGCTCCGACGTCCAGATCGACGTCGCGAAGACCGTGACCTCCCTCGGGCTGAGCGCCAGCCGCCGAACCGTCGTGTTCGGCAGCAGCGTGAGGCTCACGGCGACCCTCCACGGGGTGACGAACACGCCCAAGGTTCGATTCTTCCGGATCGTCGGCGCCACCAAGACGTCGATCGGGGCGGTCAACGTCGGTGCCGATGGGGTGGCGACGCTCAAGATCACTCCCGGCCGCAACGCGTCGTACCAGGCTGTTTTCCCGGGCGGGGCCGGCACGCTCCCGAGCACGAGTCCCAAGCGTTCGGTCGATGTGCGCGTCGTGGTCGTCGGTTCGATGGTGAAGTACCTCGATCGTCGCAACGGCACGGCGATCTACAACTGCTGCAAGGCCTTCTACCACTTCGTCGTCAAGCCCACGATCCCGGGCGGTACCGTCCGCGTCGCGGTCCAGTATCTCGCCGGCGGAACGTGGCACGTGCTTCCGTCGGACGTGGACACGTTCACGCTCGGCAGCGACGGGGCGGACACGATCTTCCTGCATGTCGCGGGTGGCAAGGGCTACACGTTCCGGGTGCGCTCGTACTTCCCCCCGGACGGCGCTCACCTGGGCGCATGGTCGTCGTACGTGAAGTTCCGCTTCCGGTAGTCGAGGCGCCGCGACAACGCGGGGACGGCTACGACTTGAGCGCGATCCGACGATCCAGCGCGCGTCCGAGCTGGATGATCGCCCCGATCCCATCCGGATAGGACGGCTTCGTTCCTTGCCGCAAGATGTCCGCGTACATCACGAAGCCGCCAACACTTGCGAAGCAAAGCGTCATCTGACGCCGGATGGTCTCGTCCGAGAAATCAGGCATCTCCCGAAGCGTGGCGTTGGTCGCGTTGCCTATGGCCTCGAACAGGCCCGCAAGCTTCTCTCGTTCAGCGGGTCCGGCGTTCCGCTGCCTTCCCTCACCATGGATATCGACGACGTTGGTCACGTGGGCCTCCAAACGGATCGCAGCAGGCCACGCGAGTACGGAGGTGGGCGCAAAGCGCGCGAGCGCGGATGCGGTCGGATCGGATGTCGAAGCTCAATACGCCCACGACCCCGACCCTACGTCGGATCGTGGCAAGTGACCGGTGCGAGGTCCCTTCTCAGCTCGCACGGTCGGAGCTGGCGTGGAACGATGTCCCGAGACAGATGTGAACGATGTCTCGAGACATCACTCGGCGCGCCGGGCAGGATTCGAACCTGCGGCCTGAGGATTAGAAGTGCGTCCATGCACGGCCTGAATGGGCCGGGCTCGTCCTACGGTGTCGGTTCCGGCAGGTCAGCGCGGGTCTACGGTCCCGGACCGTCCTGAGCCGTACCGCGGTATCCCGGAGCGAGTGGCAGCAAGAGTGGCAGCAACGAAAGGTTCTACTGGATGCCGTAGATGACTTTCTTAGCGTCCTGCCAAGCGCAATGCTTGGAAATCATCTCAGCGGCTCCGTACACAAGGTCTGCCGCAACTTCTCCCGCCTGCCCCCCAAGCCTCGGGTTCTCAGCCGCATCGAGCGCCGCAACCCGAGAAGTCAGTTCGGTCACCCGGTCAAGTTCTCCTATGAGGGCACGATCACCCACGCGGGCGGCCGCCGTTCTCAATGCAGCGCCAGCGGACATCAATTCGAGAAAGGACTCAGCTGGTGGAGGATTCTGAGGTGTGTGTCCAGCCCAGTCGACGAGACGCGCCGACCACGCTTTCGACCACGTGTCGACGGCTTCCTGGAACATGCGGAGGTCGGTCACCCGGCGTTCCTCCTTGCGATCGGCCGCCGCCGCCTCGCGCTCATCCATGGCGGCTTGACGCTGCTGCTTCCCCGTAACCCGAGCGACAACATATGAGCTTCCCGCACCGATGAAGCCCCCGAGAGCCCCGCTCGCGAGGCTCGTGATGAGGACTTGGGAATAGGTGAGAGTTACGTCCGCCATGTTCAGCAACCTACGACAGACTGCAGGTGAATGGTCACCGCTCTTCCTTCGAGGACCGCAAGAATCACGAGCCGAGTGCGGTCTCGATCGCTGCCGCGACCTGTTCGCCCATCGTCGGCAAGACGTGTTGGTAGGTGTCCATCGTGAACGCGACCGAAGCGTGCCCGAGTGCCTCGGAAACGACCTTCGGGTGCACGCCGGCGGTGAGCAGCGTCGTCGCGAACGCGTGTCGGAGGTCGTGCAGCCGCGTCCCGGGCGCGCTCGCCGCGTAGCGGCTGAACGCGTTTGTGAGGCCGTCCGGGTCCAGGTGCTCACCGTCGCCGCGATCGCAGACGAGGTCGGTGTCGCACCAGGAGGCGCCCAGCAGCAGCCGGCGCTCCGTCTGTTCCTTCCGGTGCGCTCGAAGCCTCACGACGACCGAGGCGGGCAGGCTGATCGTCCGCCGGCTGCGGTCGGTCTTCGGCGCGACGTAGTGGACCTCCCCTCCCGACCGCTGCAGCGTCACAACGACGCGCGCGACGCCGGCGTCGAGGTCGACGGCCGACCACCGGAGCCCGAGAACCTCGCCGCGGCGCATCCCGGTCGATGCGGCGAGCAAGATCGGCAGCTCGTGCACGCTTCCGCGAGCGGCCTCGAGGATCGCGCGCACCTGCTCGGGTTCCGGCACGTGCAGCGCCGCGCGCTCGGGCCGCGGCGGCCGTACCGCGTCGGACGGGTTCACGGCGAGCACCTGCCAGCGAACAGCCTGTCGCAGCGCGGAC
>Ga0070707_100006695_pt1 | contig 10677 bp, 8 predicted proteins | sample KBSK5502metaG_FD_65468 | JGI IMG/M metagenome (GOLD analysis project Ga0070707, IMG submission 65468) | Corn, switchgrass and miscanthus rhizosphere microbial communities from Kellogg Biological Station, Michigan, USA - KBS K5-50-2 metaG | ecosystem: Host-associated > Plants > Roots >... | reverse complement strand
TGCCGTCAATCACGCCAAAATCGCGACGTTAGACGCGCTAGCGACGGAATATGTGCGGCTCTGCCAGCAGTACACCACGTACTTTTGCACCGACGCCCCGCCCGATAAGTACGCCACGCCCTGTTTCGAGAGTCCGCTTTCTCAGCGCTGGCAACGGGTCGTGATCCAGCATGCTGCTGGTATAGCGCACTCGTGGCGCTCCAACTACGCAAACGCCTACCAGGATTTCCTTGACCTGTTGGCTGAATACAAAGAGGAACCAGAAGGCGAGCCGCCGGTCTGGAAAGAATGGAACACGCCGACGCTCAAAGAGACGGTGATTCAGGCCAATGCCAACGTGGCCTTGCTCCAACCCTCGGAGGACAGCAGTTTCGACTACTGGCTGCGGCTGTCTACCCTGGAGTGTAGGCAGCCCATCCTCCTGCCGGTAAAGCTGGCTGCCTATCATCGCCAAGCGCTGGCAGGCAAGGCTCTCAACACCAGTACCACCTTGACGCGCAAGCAGAGCGGCTGGTGGCTCACCCTCTCCTATGAGGAAGCCGTCTCCATCCAAATGCGCCATGATGCGCCTGTCCTTGGCATTGACGTCGGGATTGCCAATTTCATCACCGCCTCAGATGGCAAAAAGTATGGTACGTTTCAGGGGAAACTCGCGGCGCGCCACAAACGGGACCGGGAGAAGCGCCGTCGCAAGGCCAAACTGCGGGCATGCCTCAAGAACAAAGGCATCAAGCGCCTGCCATCCACTCGCAACAAGAAACTGGCGCGTACTGTGCGTCAGGAGATCAATCGCGCCGTCAATCAACTCTATGCCGACCACCCAGATGCACAAATCGCCTACGAGCGATTGAACGTGGCGGGGATGAAATTCAAAGCGCGCAGGATGAACGCCTATCTGTACGCTTCCAATCTGGCGTATATCCCAAAGCAGGTGTCCTGGGGTGCGCTCAAGCGCGGCATCCAAGCCAGGAAGGTGAAGAGCGCCTATAGTTCGCAGGAATGTCATCGCTGCCATTATGCAGCCCGCACCAATCGCCCAAGTCAGCAAACGTTTTGCTGTCAGGTGTGCGGACACACGACCCATGCCGATGTCAATGCAGCGGAGAATCTGGCAAGCCGCTTGGGAGACACGGAGCTCCAAGCCTGTCAGAGTCGAGCGGACATCAAGGCCCTGCTAGCACGCCGCCATGAGGAGTGGCAGCAAACCCAACGGTTGGCCGTAGTCCAACCGCCCGCCGAGTTGGCGCGTCAACCGGCGTAGGTGAAGCGTTGCGACATCTTCGGGTGTTTCAACGAACTATAATCCGCCTAGGAATCCAGCTTGCCGCAGGCACGGCCTGCTGCCTGCTTACGAGGGGATGCAGCATGGACATGGGGCAAACCGCCCAGCTGCTGCTCGCCGCGGTCGTGGGTGCCGTCATCGCCACCGCTATCGCCTGGACGCGCTTGCGCTGGTCGTTGCGCTGGCGCCTGCGCACGGAGGCGGCGCTCACGCGGGCGCGTCAGGAGCTCGCGGCGACAACCGCCGAGTCCGCGCACCTCCTCCTGATGTTCCAAACCCTGCTCGATAATGTCCCGCGGCCGGTGCTCGCCACCGATCGCGCCCGCATCATCCGCTTCGCCAATACCGCGGCGCTCGCGCTGTTTCGCCTCCCGCGTGATCAGGTCGTCGGCCGCCTCGCGGCGACCGTCATCCAGGACTACGAGACGACGCGCATGTTGATGGAGGCGGCGCACACCGGCGTCTCGCAAGAAAGCACGTTTACGCGCGCCGTCACCCGGCAGACGTGGCATGTGATCGTGGCGCCGGTGCAGCCCACGCCGGTGCAGCCCACGCCGGCAGACGCGGCGCTGGGCGAGCCGCCTGAGGCGACCCGGCTGATTCTGACCATCGAAGATCTGACGGAGCTGCGCCGGCTGGAAACTGTGCGGCGCGACTTCGTGTCGCATGTCTCGCACGAGCTGCGCACACCGCTGGCGGCGGTCAAGCTGCTGGCCGAGACACTCCTGCGCGCGCTGGAGGACGACCCTGCCGCCGCGCGCACGTTCGCCGAGCGCATTGGCGTCCAGATCGATCACCTCTCGCAAATGGTGGTCGAGCTGCTCGAGCTCTCGCGCATCGAATCGGGCAAGATTAGCCTGCGCAGCGAGCCCACCGATATGGCCGGGCTGGTCGAGGTCGTGATCGACCGCATGCGTCCACTGGCCGAGGCAAAGCAGATCGCGCTCCTCTCCACCGCCCCAGACGGCCTGCCCGACGTGCAGATAGACGCCAACCGCATCGGCGAGGTGTTCGTCAACCTCATCCACAACGCGATCAAATACACGCCAGAAGGAGGCGACGTCACCATCGGCATGCGCGTCTCCTGCGACGCGCTCGAGCGGCCGGAACTGGTGGTGGAGGTGAGAGACACCGGCATCGGCATTAGCGAGGAGGACCTGGAGCGCGTCTTTGAGCGCTTTTTCAAGGTGGATCGCTCCCGTGCGCGCCGGGACGAGCCGCGTCGTCCGCTGGACGACGGCGACCAAGACTCCAACCCCGAGCTGAACGCCGCGGCAGGCACCGGCCTGGGCCTGGCGATTGCCAAGCACCTTGTCGAGATGCACGGCGGGCGCATTTGGGCGCGCAGCAGCCCGGGTCGTGGCAGCACCTTTTCCTTCTCGCTGCCCATCGCGCACGCGGTGGTGTCTTCCACAGGAGCCCCAGAAACCAGCGGCACTGCGACCGCCTGAGCGAGAGGATGACAGCTGGGCGCCGGGATGCGCGCGTGGTGCGGATGGGAGGCACGGCGACGTGGGCGACGTGGGCGACGTGGACGAAACGGTCCGTCGCGAAGAGGCCATCGCGTATGTGGCGCGGCATGGCACGGTTGTGCAGCGTGCGCGCCTCGGCGCCCTCCTCGACGGGACGCTGCCTGACGAGGCGGCACTCGATGCCTGGCGTGCTGACCGTAATCGGGACGGCGGGTGGCACGCGCGCCCTGCCGACGAAGGCGCTGCCCCCGGCATGCAGCCACCGCCGAGCACGCTTCCCGCCACAATGCGCGCCCTGGGCGATGCCTGGGAGATGGGGATCGGCGTGCGGCCGGAGGTACGGACGGGGCTGCTGTGGGTGGTGGGCCGGCAGCGTCCCGCGGATGGCGCGTTTGTGGATGAGGCGCCTACCGATTCCGGCGGCCCGGAGGCAGGGTCCGCGCGCGGCGAAGAGGAGCGCGCGCCGGCGCTATGGACCGCCGCGGCGCTCGCCACGCTCGACACCTGGGTGAGCGGTGTGCCGGCGTTCAACGATGCGCGGACGCGCGCCTATGAGTGGCTCTGCCGCAACGTGCAGTCGTGGGAAGACCAGCCGCCACGCGCGGCGTGGCTGGCAGCCAGCGCGGCTCTGGTGCGCGAGCGCGCCGGTAGCGCACGCGTGTCGCTGCCGTTGGCGCAGTTGACTATGCGGCTCGACGATCCGGACCGCACGATGAGCGTGCGCGAGCTAGCGGAGCTGGTGATCTCGCTGGTGGGGGCGGGTCTGCCCGCTACGGAGCCACCAGCGAGTCTGGCGCTCGTGCGGCTCGCCCGCATGCAGCGCGCAGACGGCGCCCTCGCTACCATACACGAGGACGCCGTCGAAGGGACGCTTGCCGGCCTGCGGGCATTGCTGCTGGCGGCGCTACGGGTGCGCCGGACCTGAGCCTACGCCGCTGGATCGTCCAGCACGTTGCCTGGCAGCATTTCCGGCGCGACGGGTGGCAGCTGGGCGTAGGCGTCGGCGCCGGTGATACCGGTGCGCTCGCTCTTTACCTGGGCCAGGTCGCGCAGGAAGTCGCGCTCGAGATCCACCTTGCTAGCCAGCCAGACGAGGCTGATCGCTCGGCGCGCGAACGCGATGTCGTTGCGCGGCTCGATGCGGTCCAGGTCTTCGAAGAAGAAGCCGCAGCTCGTGTACATGCTCTGCCCATAATACTGCGCCTCGAGCAGCATCTCGGCCTTCTCCGCCGCCGTCTTCCGGACGCGCCGGATGCCGTTGCGTCCAAATCGCTGCCAGAACTCGTTCCGGCTTGTCCAGCCGTTGCGTAGCCCCAGATACGCATCGCGCGCGGCCCAGGGATCGCGCAGGGCATGCGCCGTGCCCTGCGCGAAGGTCTCATTCAGCCGTGCCGCCAGGTTGTCGAGCGCCTGGCGTAGGGCGGGCTTCCACGAGGAGTCGCCCTGGGTGCAGGAACAGCCTATGCTCCACCGAGCGACGCCGTGCGCGCAGCTCCAGGCGCTCGGCACGCGCAGCGTCACCTCGCGCGTCGCGGGGTGATCGCGCAGGTAGCGGCCGAGCGACGTCACTTCGAAGCCGTAAGCGCGGGCGCCTTCGCGCACGAGGTGAGAAAGAAAGCGGTCGCGCCAGGGCTTGTGGTGACCATAGAGCTCGCCGTCGGTGGCGACGACGATCAGCTGATCCGTCCCTCGCGTCACCTTCTCGCGATTCAGGTGACTCGGCAGATAGGCCGCCGCGAAGGAGTCCGCGTTGCTGGTCGTATCCCAGTCGAACGAGACGCCCCCGCTGAGCGGGCCGTTGTAGAAGAACACCGTAATGGTGCGCCCGCTGGGCAGGCGCACGCGGTACGGCTCGGTGGGGTCCACCGGCTCCGCCGACTGCCAGGGCGCCAACACCGTATAGGTGACACCCGCCTCCGAGGCGAGGTCCAGCGTCTCCAGGTCTACCGCGGTCTCGGCCAGCCACAGGCCGTCCGCGCGGCGGCCGAAGCGATGTGCGAAGTCGTCCAGCCCCCAGACGATCTGCGTGCGCTTGTCGCGTGTGGTGGCCAGCGGGAGAATTGTATGGTTATAGGCCTGTGCCAGCGCATTGCCCACGCCATAGCGCGCGACATTCCGCCGGTCGGCCTCGATGATGGTGGAGTAGGTGCCGGAATGGTGCTGCTCGAGCCAGGTCGCGAGGGTGGGGCCCAGATCGAAGCTGATGTGCTCGAAGTTCCCTTCCGTGGCGTTGGGCTGATAGCACTCGATGGTGATCTTCTCGTTGAAGTTCGGATAGGGGGCTGCGCCCGATTCCGGCGGCACCACACCCGTGAACGGGTCCTCACGGGGTGGCTGATAAAAATGACCGTACAAGCAAACGAACTGATGCGAGTCCGTAGACACCTGCGCACCTGACTTTCCGAAGGGTACCGCTCGCTCAGCGTTGCGTGAGAGCGGCTCGCTGTCTCGTGCCCGATCTCATCCAATACGGGCCACGCACAACTGAATCACACTTCGGCGCGAAGTGCCACATCGCCGGCAGGTGGCTTAGCCCGAATGGGTAATCCGGGAAAACAACCCGCCGGCACAACGCCGGAAGAGCGTTTCTCATTATACCAGAGCTGGGAAGCTATAGCTGAGAAGCGCTCTTCACTCCGCCCGAAGTGAAATGCAAGACACATACCAGCCCCCGATGGGCTGGCGCAGAAGGGTGCCGGCGCACCATGCGCGATGCGCCGGCACCCCACGCGCGCTCCGCTGCGCTGTTGACTGCGCCTCCTATGCGCTCTTGGTCTGCGCGGAGAGCAAGAAGGACTCATACGCCTCGCGCAGCCGCGGGTAGCGGAGCAAGAAGAAGCCGGCATACTCGTGATCGAGGGGCTTCGGCTGCCGCAGCAGGTGCATACCGACGTCTTTAAGGTTGCGATTGCCTTTGCGGCCGTTGCAGGCGCGACAGCAGGCCACAAGGTTTTCCCAGGTGCTCTGCCCGCCACGCGAGCGCGGGACCACGTGGTCCAGCGTCAGCTCGCGCGAGCGCTTGCCACAATACTGGCACGTCTCTTCGTCGCGCAGCAGGATATTGGCGCGTGTCGGGCGCAGCACCATGCGCGGCACCCGCACATTCGCTAGCAGCTGCACGATAACCGGCTCTTCACTTTGGAGCTGCCGGGCAGCAATGCCCTCTTCGATCAGCTGACGTACGGCCTCGTCCACGAAGGTGACCTTCTGCTTGGAAAGCAGCACGACGAGGCGACGCTCAGGGATGACGGAGAGCGGCTGCAGCGAGGCATTCAGGACCAGCACCGGCATCGGCGACTCCCTTTCTCCCCGAAACAGACGGTCCTCGTCATAGAGGTAGGGAGGGAGCCGCGAAAAACGCGCGGGCGCACCCGCGCGCGCGACCTTATCTCCGCCGTCTATGGCGACCGTCGGTCCAACCTGGGCGGGCGTAAAGGCAGGCGCGTTCCACAGAGAACGCGCGCCACGCAAAAAGCACGCCCCCGGTGGGAGGCGCGACACTGGCATCTTCGATACCGGCGTCAGCGACCCTCGCCCGCATGGCGTGCTCCTCAGATCACACCCACCAGACATCTCGCGTCACCGCACTGCGGTGGCCAAGACCTCCGGCGGCCTGGTCGGGGTGAGAGGACTTGAACCTCCGACCTCAGCGTCCCGAACGCTGCGCGCTAGCCGACTGCGCTACACCCCGAGAGACGACCTTCGGCGAGAACCCAGCGCGTGCTCTGCACGCTGGCTCTCCCACGTGCCGCAGTATAGCACATGCCGTCTGCGTGCCGCAAGGGTCTTTTCGCCTCCGCATAGCAAGTTCTGGTGCGTGCGCGGCTGCTGGTGCGCGGCCGCAACGCCGCGCGCAGTATAATGTGGCCGAAGCATCACGAGAGAGGCAGCTGTCTGATGGGCGCATCACGCTCCACCAAATCCAATACGCAGAAGCTGGCGCAGCGCAACCGCGAGCTCTCCATCCTCAACGGCATCGCCGAGGCGCTCAATCGCACCGTAGATATGGACGAGGTGCTCGGCACCGCGCTCGCCAAGGTGGCGGAGCTGCTTGGGCTGCACACCGGCTGGGTCTGGCTGCTGGATGAAGAGAGCGGCGAATCGTACCTCGGTGCAGCGCTGAATCTGCCCCCGGCGCTCACCAAGAATCCCCACCGCATGTCGGGGCGCTGCTACTGCCTCGATACCTACCGCGCCGGCGACCTCAACGGCGCGGCGAACGTCAATGTCGTCACGTGCAGCCGCCTGAAGGAACTCGTGGACGGCACCGACGGACTGCGCTACCACGCCAGCATACCCCTCTACGGTCATGGCAGAAAGCTCGGCGTTCTCAATGTCGCCAGCACCGACTGGCACGAGCTTGGCGAAGACGACCTCTGCCTGCTCGGCACAGTTGCCGACCTCGTGAGCATGGCCATCGAGCGCGCCCGACTCTTCGGCAAGAGCACGCGGCTCGGGGCCACCGAAGAGCGCAGCCGGCTGGCACGCGAGATTCACGACACGCTTGCGCAGGGGCTGACCGCCTTGACCTTGCAGCTAGAGTCCGCGGACTTTCTACTGGAGGCCGGAGAAGAGCACCAAGGCGTGCGCCAGTCGATCCGCAAAGCGCTGGTGCTGGCGCGCGCCAGCCTGGAAGAGACGCGCCGCTCGGTGCAGGATCTGCGCGCAGCGCCGCTCGAGGGCCGCACGCTGGCGGAGGCGCTGGCCGCGCTCGTACGAGAGCACGCGCGGCCTGGCGAGAGCGAAGCCAGCTGTGAGGTGATCGGGGAGCTACGCCCGCTGCCGGTGCGCATCGAAAACGGGCTGTATCGTATGGCGCAGGAGGCGCTCACCAACATCTCGCGCCACGCCGGCGCCCGCCACATCTCGCTGCGCCTGGAGACGACGCCCCATCGTATCCGCCTGACGATCGAGGACGACGGCAGCGGGTTCGACCCAGCCGAAGTCGGGGACGGCCATTACGGGCTGGTCGGCATAAACGAGCGCGCGCGCCTGCTGGGCGGGCAGATGCGCGTGCAGAGCAGCCCTGGCTCCGGCACGCGCGTCGTGCTGACAGTGCCACTGGAAGAGGATGTATGACGCCCCCGATTCGGATCGTGGTAGCCGACGACCACCCCGTCGTGCGCGACGGCCTGGTCGCGATTCTCAGCGCGCAGCGCGACTTTGCCGTGGTCGGCGAGGCGGGCACCGGCGAGGAAGCCGTGCGCCTGGCGACGGAGCAGCGGGCCGACGTGCTGCTGCTGGACCTGGAGATGCCCCACATGGACGGCGTCGAAGTGCTGCAGCGCCTGCGTGAGCGGCACAGCGACGTCCGCGTGATCGTCTTCACCGCCTTCGACGCCGACGAGCGCATCCTGGCGGCGGTGCGCGCCGGCGCCAAGGGCTACCTGCTCAAGGGCGTGCCGCGCGACGAGATTTTCGAGGCGGTGCGCGTCGTCCACGCCGGCAACTCGCTCTTGCAGCCGGTGGTCGCCTCGCGCCTGCTGCGCCAGATGAGCGAGGACGACAGCGCCGCGCAGGGCATCCGCTCGCTCACAACCCGCGAGCTCGAGGTGCTGCGCCTGGTAATGCGCGGGCTGCAGAACAAAGAGATCGCCAACGAGCTGGTCGTCACCGAGCGCACCGTGAAGTTTCATGTCAGCTCGATTCTGATGAAGCTGGGCGCCGGCAACCGCACCGAGGCGGTGGCCATTGCCACGCGGCATGGGCTGGGCAAGTAAGGGCCGGGGTGTTCGAGTCTCGAAGGGGGTGAGCGCATGGCGCGCCAGCGTTTCGATAGTTCGCCCAGCCCCACCGGCGCGGGCACCACTGAGGAGCAGGCGCGCCTGCTCGACCGCGTGGAGGCGCGCGGCGTGCGCTTCATCAATCTCGAATTCACCGACGTGGTCGGCATGGCGAAAAGCGTTACCATCCCGGCCGTGGAGCTTGCCGACTGCCTCGCGCGGGGCAAGTGGTTCGATGGCTCGGCCCTTGAGGGGTTCGCGCGGGTCGCCGAGACCGATATGTACCTGCGGCCCGATCTGGCCACCTACGCTGAGGTGCCCTGGGGCACGGCGGATGGCGAGGGCGACCGCGTCGCCCGCCTGATCTGCGACGTGTTGATGCCGGACGGCCAGCGCTTCGCGGGCGATCCACGCGCGATGCTCATCGCCGCGCTCGACGCCGCGGCGGCGCTCGGCCTGCGCTACGAAGTCTCGCCAGAGCTCGAGTTCTTCCTGCTGCGCGAGAGTGAGGGCATTGCGCGCGACCCGCTGCCCCACGACCGCGGCGGCTATTTCGACCTCTCGACGGACGTGGCGGCGGATGTGCGCCGCGAGATGGTCTCCGAGCTTGGCACGATGGGCATTCGCGTCGAGTCGAGCCACCACGAGGTCGCCGCCGGCCAGCACGAGCTAGACTTCGCTCCCGCCGAAGCGCTGGCCATGGCCGACGCGATGGTCACGGCGCGCTATGCCATCAAGGCCATTGCCCAGCGGCACGGTCTCTGGGCGACCTTCCTGCCCAAGCCGTTCCACGGCATCAACGGCTCAGGGATGCATACGCATCAGCAGCTGACCCGCATGAGCGACGGCGCCAATGCGTTCGCCGATCCCGGCGACGCGCAGTACGCGCTCTCGGCGCTCGGCCGTCACTTCATCGCCGGACAGCTCGCCCACGCCCCCGCCAGCTGCGCGATAGTCGCGCCGCTGGTGAACTCCTACAAGCGGCTGGTTCCTGGCTACGAGGCACCGGTGATGATCACTTGGGGCCGGGTGAATCGTGAGGCGCTCGTGCGCGTGCCGCGCGTAGCGGGCAGCGCCGCGCACACGTTGCGTGTCGAGCTACGCAGCCCGGACCCCAGCTGCAATCCCTATCTCGCGTTCGCCGTGATGCTGCGTGCGGGCCTGGATGGCATGGCGCACAACCTGCCGCTGCCGCCACCGGTCGAAGAGGGGCTGTACACGCTGGAAGAGACGGCGCGCCTGCGCCGGGGCATCGGCATCCTGCCGGAGACGCTGGCCGACGCGCTGGCGGCGCTGCAAGGCGACCAGGTGCTGCTGGACGCGCTGGGCGAGCAGATCGCCGCGTGGTTCATCGACGCGAAATCGCGCGAGTGGGATGAGTATCGGCGCGAGGTCCACCCGTGGGAGCTCAAGCGCTATCTCCCGATGTACTAGCGCCGCACGTCGAGAGGTGCAGGTCGAAGGCACAAGGCTGGCCCGGTGCCACTGGGATCTGCCTTGCTCTACAGCATCACATCGGCGGACGGGTCGTTGCTGTCACTGGCGGTGCGGTGCCGCCGCAATCGCCCAATATCGGACCATCTCATCAGGATTAATCAGAGCGATGGTATTGGCGTTTCTTCTTACTTCTGTGTGCTCTGAAATCGTGAATCACATCACCAATTGGATCAGTCCAATAGTGAAAGAGCGACGGAAACTTGAAGAACATGAGCGCAAAATAGCCAATAAGGAGCTCGCCCAGGCCAAGAATGAAGAGCCAGCGTATCAGCGATTGCTGCGCGGGAAATATCCGAAATGTAGTTGCCGCCTCGGCGACGCTCATGAGGGAGAAGCCCTCCCAAAAGATGCTAGTTGCCAACCACAATCGTCGCTTCCACTGCGGCGCTGATCGAGACCGGATCGCTAGACGCATAAACCAAAATCCACACATAGCTTCGCCACCACACGCAATGATCTGGATTATGGTCCATGCATCTATCCGGATCATGTCCTCGCGTACCCTCTCGCACTGGAGCGGCCACTGAGTGAACGTGTCGACCCTTCGCACACGCTAGAGCCTATGTTTAAGAACACTACCAGACTCTCCGATCCACGCGCATTCAGTTGCTTTTCAATGGAGTGAACCCCTATCACCGGACCAGGCTCAAAGTCACCTCATCCATTGATTGGGTATGGCCCGCTTCGAATTCCGCCGGCGGGC
>Ga0070707_100006693_pt1 | contig 10678 bp, 5 predicted proteins | sample KBSK5502metaG_FD_65468 | JGI IMG/M metagenome (GOLD analysis project Ga0070707, IMG submission 65468) | Corn, switchgrass and miscanthus rhizosphere microbial communities from Kellogg Biological Station, Michigan, USA - KBS K5-50-2 metaG | ecosystem: Host-associated > Plants > Roots >... | reverse complement strand
CGCGGCTCGCCCGGCGGCGACGACTACCACCAGGTGTGGATTTCGCCCGACAATCCCGACACTCTCATCGTCGCGAGCGACCAGGGCACGATCATCACCCGCAACGCGCGCACCGCCGATCCGCGCGCCATGACCTGGAGCTCGTGGCTCAATCAGCCCACGGCGCAGATCTACCACGCATCGGTCGATTATCGCTTCCCGTACTGGGTCGTCGGCGCGCAGCAGGATAGCGGCGCGGTGGCGGTGCGCTCGCGCGGCAAATTCGCCCAAATCTCGATGCGCGACTGGGAGCCGATCGGCGCCGCCGGCGAGAGCGGCTATGCCGCCGGCGACCCGCTCCATCCCGGCGTGATCTACGGCGGTGAGGGCAGCCGCTGGGACCTCGAGTCCAACCTCCAGGTCCCCAACACGGCGGCGCCAAAAGGCAGCGAGACCGACCGGGCCGACTGGACCCAGCCGCTCGTGCTGTCGCCGGCCGATCCGCACGCGTTGTATTACGCCAGCCAGTTCCTGTTCAAGACGACCGATGGGGCCCGCACCTGGAAGCAGATCAGCCGCGACCTGACTCGACCCAATCCCGGTACCCCATCGAATCTCGATGCGACCGCAGCGGCGGCCACCGATCGCAACGGCAAGCGCGGCGTCATCTACGCCGTGGCCCCCTCGCCGCTCCGCGCGGCGCTGATCTGGATCGGTACCGACGACGGGCTCATCCAGATCACGCCCGACGGCGGCACGACGTGGCGTGACGTGACGCCGCCGGCGATGACAGCGTGGAGTCGAGTCACCGGCATCGAGGCGTCGCATTTCGACGCCGACACGGCGTATGCGAGCGTCGACCGGCACCAGCTGCAGGACTTCGCGCCATACATCTACCGCACACGCGATCAGGGCCGGACCTGGCAGCCCATCACGGCGGGCCTGCCGGAGGGGGTGTACGTCCACGTCGTCAAGGAAGACCCGCTGCGCCGCGGCCTGCTGTTCGCGGGAACGGAGCGCGGAGCGTTCGTGTCATTCGACGAGGGCGACGACTGGCAGCCGCTGCAGCGCAACCTGCCGGTGACGTCGGTACGCGACTTCGTCGTCTACGGCAACGACCTCATCGTCGCCACGCACGGCCGTGGGTTCTGGGTGATGGACGACATCAACGCGCTACGGCAGGTCTCGGGCGAAGTGCTCCAGGCTGACGCCTGGCTCTTCCGGCCCGCGGACGCGATCAACGTCGTGCCGGGAGACGATGACGGCACACCGCTCCAGCGCGATGAGCCGCAGACCCAGAACCCGCCCGACGGCGCTTGCATCGACTACTACCTCAAGACTGCGGCCGCGGGGATGACGCTGGAGATCCTCGACGCTTCCGGTCGCGTTCTGCGGAAGTGGCCTGCCGAACCTGGGACGGATACTGGCGCGCGAGGTGGCCGCAGCACGAACGGGCTGCCGCGCGTGTCGCCGCTGTGGCAGCCCGTCCCTGAGGTCTTCTCGACGACGGCTGGAATGCACCGGGTCGTCTGGCGTCCGGTCGCACCACCGGAGCCTGCGGCCGGTGCGGCCGCGGGTGGTGGCGGGCCGCGCCGTGGTGGTGGCGCCCGGCTCACCGGTACGTTCACAGCACGCTTGACCGTCAACGGCCGAGCATCAACCCAGACCTTCACGGTGCGCCCCGATCCTCGGTTGCCTTGACAGGAACTTAACGCCGTTTTATGTTATTACAACGTTATGATCTCTCGTTCGACAACCAGTCTCCAGCGTCGCCAACGCGAACGAAGCGAGATGCGCCACAACATCCTCGAGGCCGCCCGCGAGATGTTCGTACGCCGGGGGTACGAAGCGACGACGATGCGCGCGATCGCCGACCGCATCGGCTATACGCCGACGGCGATCTACCACCACTTCCGTAATAAGGAAGCGCTCCTCACGGAGCTCACCACGCAGGACTTTCGAGCCCTCGGTCAAGCATTCCAGAAGCTCGGTGCGGTATCGGATCCAGTGGAGCGGCTGCGTCGCATCGGCCGCGCGTACATCGAGTTCGGTCTGACCCACCCGATGCACTACCGCCTGATGTTCATGACGCCACACCCCGCCGTGAAAGACCAGAAGGGCATCACCCAGGGAGATCCGAGCCAGGACGCCTACGCGTTCCTCGTACAGTCATGTACAGAGGCGATCGCTGCCGGGCGCTTCCGGCCAGAGTTGAAGGACGCGCAGCAGGTCGCCCAAATGCTCTGGGCTGGCTGCCATGGCCTCGTCTCCCTACACATCGCGAAGGAGCATGACGACTGGGTGGAATGGCGCGACATACGCGAGACTGCGAACGAGATGCACGATGTGATGATGAAGGGGCTCGCACGCGAGGGAACCCTGTGAGCCAGCGGACCTTTTTTTTGACAGGTGACTTAACAATGTTAACGAAAGTTACGCTGTTCGGCATGTGGATCGTCGGCGTGCTCGTACCCGCACCCCTCGCCGCGCAGCGACCCGACCCGCTCGGCGGCCTCGTCGCCGAAGCCATCCGATCGAACCTGGGCCTCGAGGGCCAACGGTTCGCCGAACGCCGCAGCGCCGCGGACGTGCGCGAAGCGCGCGGACTGTTCTTCCCGTCGCTCACACTCGCGTCGCGCTACTCGCGGCTCGACGGCGTCCCGAACATCGGCGACTTCGTGAACCCGGCGTACGCCGCGTTGAACGGGATCCTCGGCCAGAACCGCTTCCCGACGAACCTCGACATCACGCTGCCGCAGCGCCACGACTCGCACCTGGAGCTGCGCCAGCCACTCTTCAATCCCGCGATCCTCGCGAACTACTCCGCGGCCCGGAGCCGCCACGACGGCGAGCGCTTCGCGCTCGGCGCCGCAGCCCGCCAGCTCGCGGCCGACGTACAGACCGCGTACCTGACCGAAGTGAGCGCGCGACGCGGCGTCGAGATCTACACGGCGTCGCTTACCCTCGTGCGCGAGAACGAACGCGTCGCCGAGCGACTCGTCGCCGCCGGACGCGCGACCCCCGAGGCGGTTTATCGCGCCCGCGCCGATCGCAGCGAGATCGAACAGCGCCTTGCGGAGGCGCGCCAGCGCGACGTAGCCGCCGCGCGGGTGCTAAATCAAATCCTGCGGCGCCCCGAGGGGACGCCGATCGACGCGATCTCCGACAGCGCGCTCGATCTGCCCCTCACCATCGGCGCCGACAGCGCGGTCGCTCTCGCCCTGAAGGGCCGGGAGGAGCTGCATCAGGTGGACGCCGGGATCCGCACCGCGCAGGCCGGCGTGCGCGCGGCCACTGCGGCGTATCTGCCGAGCGTGTCGCTCGGCGTCGACTACGGCTTCCAGGGACGCGCCATCGAGTTTCGCTCTGGCCAGGACTACTGGGTCGCGTCGATCGTCGTGTCGTGGAATCTGTTTGAGGGTGGGCGCGACGCCGCCCGTCGCGCCGCGGCCGGTTACGAAGTCGATCGCGCGCGCACCCTGCGCAAAGACCTCGAGGACCGCATCGCGCTCGAGGTCCGCGTCGCGTACGACGCAGCCGTCGTCGCGCACGAAGCGATCGCGACCGCGGACGATCGCCTTGCCGCCGCGCGCCGGACGTTCGAGCTGGTCCAGCGCCGGTACGAAGAGGGCGTCGCCAGTCCCATCGAGCTGGTCGACGCGCGCACCGCGTTGACCTCCGCTGAGCTGAACCGCGTCGTCACCGCCTACGGATACGCCATTCACTACGTGGAGCTCGAGCGCGCCGCCGCGCTGCGGCCCCTCGACTTCTAGCACAAGGAGCAGAGCTATGTCCCGCGCCGCTTTCATCCTCTTGCTGCCCCTCGCCCTCGCCGCCTGCAGCCGCAGCCGGGCTGCCACGCCGCCCGCGCAGGACGCCGTCGCGGTGCGCCTCGCCCCGGTCACGGTCGAGCGCATCGCGCGACCCGTCAGCGCGACCGGCATCCTGGGACCTAAGGAAGAGGTGCCCCTCAGCTTCAAGATTGGCGGTGTGATCGGCCGGATCCTGGTGGATGAAGGCCAGTCGGTCCGAGCCGGCGACACACTGGCGGCGCTCGACCTGAGCGAGATCGACGCCGGCGTCACACGAGCGCGCAGCGCGGCCGACAAAGCCGAGCGCGACCTGGGCCGGGCCCAGCGACTGTATAACGACAGCGTAGCGACACTCGAGCAGGTCCAGAACGCCCAAACGGGCCGGGACGTGGCCGCCGCCGAGCTCGAGACCGCCGCGTTCAACCGCCGCTACGCGGTGATCGTGGCGCCCGCACCTGGCGTCATCCTGCGGCGCAACGCGGAGCCCGGCCAGCTGGTCTCTTCGGGCACGTCGATCCTGGTGTTCGGCTCCCGGTCGCGCGGCGTGGTGTTGCGGGCGGCCCTCGCCGACCGGGACGTCGTGCGCCTGCAGCGCGGCGACCGCGCCGCCGTGCGCTTCGATGCCCTGCCTGACGAAGTCCTCCAAGGGACCGTCACGGAGATCGCCGCCGCAGCCGATCCGCTGACCGGGACGTACCGCGTCGAGGTGACGCTGCCGCGCGCGGCCGGGCTGGCGAGCGGCCTTGTCGGTCAAGTGGACATCGATCCGCGCGCCGACCGCTCCCTTTCGCTCGTGCCGATTGACGCGGTCCTCGAAGCGGATGGCTCTCGCGCTACGGTGTTCACGCTCTCGGCGGACGGTACCCGCGCCGAGCGTCGCGCGGTGCGCATCGCGTTTCTCGCCGGCGACCGCGTCGCCGTGGTCTCGGGCCTCGAAGGCGCGCGCAGCGTGGTCACGGACGGCGCTGCTTACCTCGACGACGGCAGCGCCGTAACGGTCCGGCCATGAAACTCACCGAGTTCTCCGTTAAGAACTGGCAGTTCACGGTCGTGCTCTTCATCATGCTGGCCGCCCTCGGCCTGACGTCGCTGCTCACGATCTCGCGCGGCGAGGACCCGCCGATCGACTTTCCGACGTTCACAATCGTCGCCGTGTATCCGGGCGCGAGCGCGGGCGACCTGGAGCGGCTGGTGGTGAAGCAGCTGGAGGACACGCTCCACGGCTTGGACGACGTGCGCAGCATCAGCAGCAACATCCGCCCGGGCGTCGCGCGCGTGCAGGTCGAGTTCGAGCCCAACGAGGACGCCGACAAGAAGTACGACGACGTGGTGCGCGAGGTGAACGCGCTACGCACCGGCCTGCCGCCCGAGGTGGCGCGGCTCGACATCTACAAGGCGAGCACGCTCGACGTGAACATCGTGCAAGTGGCGCTCATGTCGCCGCTCGCGTCATACGCCACACTCGATTCGCTGGGCGAAGCGCTCGAGGACCGGCTGACGGCCCTGCCCGGCGTGCGCACGGCTGAGCGCTGGGGCACGCCGGAACGCCAGGTGGACGTGGATTTGGATCTCGGCCGCCTCGCAGCGCTGCGGCTCCCGGTCGGCCAGGTGCTGGGCGCGATCGGCGGCGAAAGCGCCGACATCCCGGGCGGCAGCGTGGACGTCGGACGCCGCAGCTTCAGCGTGCGCTCGTCGGGTAGCTACGAAACGCTCGACCAGGTGCGCGCCACCGTGGTCCGTGGCGGCAACGGCCGGCTGGTGCACGTGGGCGACGTGGCCCGCGTCAGCTGGGGATCGGCCGACTCGACCTACCGGGCACGGTTCAACGGCCGGCGGGCAATCTTCGTCACGGCGACGCAACGGGCGGGCACAACCGTCGGCGCCGTACGCGACCACATCTACGCGTCGCTCGATCAATTCGAGAAGACGCTCCCGCCCGGCATCACGCTCCAGCGGGGCTTCGATCAGGCGGCGAACGTCTCCCACCGTCTCGGGCGGCTGGGCGAAGACTTCCTTATCGCACTCAGCCTTGTGCTCCTCACCCTGCTGCCCCTTGGCGGCCGCGCTGCGCTCGTGGTCATGATCTCGATTCCGCTATCGCTCGCGATGGCGGTAACGTCGCTCGCCTGGACCGGTTTCACACTCAACCAGCTGTCGATCGTAGGGATGGTGATCGCGCTCGGCCTCCTCGTCGACGATTCGATCGTGGTGGTCGAGAACATCACCCGCTACCGGCGCGCCGGGCACTCGCGCAGGGAAGCGGCGATCCTCGCGACGCAGCAGATCTGGGTCGCGGTCCTCGGTGCGACGGCGACCCTAGTCTTCGCGTTTGTGCCGCTGCTCTTTCTGCCGGGCGGCCCGGGCCGCTACATTCGCTCGCTGCCGGTCGCGGTGGTGTTCGCTGTTCTGGCGTCGCTCATCGTCTCGCTCACGGTCATCCCCTGGCTCGCGAGCCTCTTGCTCGACAAGGACGAAGGGCCAGAGGGGAACCGTTTTCTGCGGGCGTTCGACCGCGGGATCCACGCCACGTACGCGCCGCTGCTCGACCGCGCGCTGCACCGGCCCGGCCGTACGCTGCTCCTGGCTGGCACCTTCGTGGCCCTAAGCTTCGCGCTCGTGCCGGTCGTAGGCTTCTCCCTGTTCCCCAAGGCCGAGACGCCGCAGTTCCACGTGGACATCACGGCGCCCGAGGGCGCGAGCATCGCGGCCACCGATTCGGCCGCGCGCTACGCCGAGCGGGTGCTCGGCCGCGCGCCGGACGTCAAGGCGATCTACACATCGGTCGGGCACGACAACCCGCGCGTGTATTACAACGTCTCCTCGCGCACCGACGACCCGCGCATCGGGCAGCTGTTCGTGCTGTTGAGCCACTACGACACCAAGACCACGCCGCAGCTGCTCGATTCGCTTCGAGCAGAGCTGGCGCGCTACCCCGCCGCCGAGCTCGCGCTTCGCGAGTACGAGAACGGTCCGCCGATCGACGCACCGATCGCGATGCGGATCGAGGGGCCGGAGCTCGATTCGCTTCGCGCAATCGCCGCCGGGGTCGAAGGCGTCCTCAAGGGGACCGCGGGGACCGAGTTTGTCACGAACCCCGTGCGGTTGGCGCGCACCGATCTACGGGTGGCGATCGACCGTGGCAAGGCCGGTTTGCTCGGCATCCCGACCGTCGAGATCGACCGCACGGTGCGGCTCGGCTTGGCTGGGCTCGAAGCGGGGAAGCTGCGCGAAGGAGCGGGCGACGCCCGGCCGATCGTCGTGCGGCTGGCACGCGCCGAGGGCGGGCGCGCGAGTCCCGCGGAGCTGGAGCGGGTGTATGTGACGTCGCAGAACGGGTCGCTCACGCCGCTGTCGCAGGTCGCGGACGTCTCGTTCGAGCGCGCCGTGTCCGAGATCCAACGCCACAACCGCATCCGCAGTGTGACGGTGACGGCGAATGTGCAGACCGGCTTCAACACCGATCGAGTCACGCGCCAGGTCCTGCGCAGTCTGTCGCAGGTCAACCTCCCATCGGGCTACCGCATCGTGCCCGCGGGGGAGATCGAAAGTCGCCAGGACAGTTTCGGCAACATGGGCGGCGCGATCATCGTCGCGACGTTCGTGATCCTCGCGATCCTGGTCCTCGAGTTCCGCACGTTCCGCTCCACGCTGATCGTCGCATCGGTCATCCCCCTTGGCATGGCGGGCGGCGTGCTCGCGCTGTTATTCGCGGGACAGACGCTCTCCTTCGCCGCGACAATCGGGTTCGTCGCGTTGATCGGCATCGAGATCAAGACGTCCATTCTGCTCGTGGACCTGACCAATCGTTTGCGCGCTGAGGGGATGAGCCTGGAGGATGCAATTCGGAAGGCCGGAGAGGTCCGGTTCCTGCCGATCGTGCTGACGAGTCTCACCGCGATCGGCGGCCTGTTGCCGATTGCGCTCCAGGGGAGCGGCCTCTACGCACCGCTGGCGTGGGTGATCATCGGCGGATTGATCTCGTCGACGTTGCTCGCGCGGATCGTCACGCCGGTAATGTACCGGATGCTGGCACCTCAAATCGTGGGAACGCACTCATGAGAAACGTGCTGATTACCGGTGGCAGCGAAGGTATCGGACTCGCGGTGGCCAGACGCCTCGCTGCCGAAAAGGACACGCGAGTGACGCTGGTCGCACGCAACGAAGCCAAGTTGCGGGAGACAGGGTTCGATTACATCGTCGCCGACCTGTCGCAGCCGGCAGGCGTGGAGCTGGTGACTCAGCGCCTCGGCGCGACCCACTACGACGTCCTCATCAACAATGCAGGCGCCGGCCTCTACGGCCGTTTCACAGAGCTGGCGCTCGAAGATCAGCTTCGCATGATGCGCCTGAACATGGACAGCGTGGTCGTCCTGTCACACGCGTATCTCCGAGCGGCGAAGCCGGGCGACGCGCTCGTGAACACTGCGTCGTTCCTGGCTTACGCGCCGTTCCCCGGGGCCGCCGCCTACTCTGCGACCAAGGCTTTCGTCGCGACGTTCAGCGAAACTCTGTGGTGGGAATACAAAAAGAAGGGCATCTACGTCCTGGGTTTCAGCCCAGGCGTGATCGCTACCGGATTCCATAAGACGGCCGGCGCCTCCGTGGCCTCGTTTCCGCGCGTCTTGGTCCAATCGCCCGCGAGCGCAGCTACGGAGCTGGTCGCGGCGTTGCGAAAGCGCAAGGCGCCGCGGGTCATCTCCGGCTTCGCCACGCGCCTGATGATTCGTCTGCACCGACTCGTGAGCCGGAAGACGGCGATCAACATGATGGGCACGAGCAGTCCGATTAGGGAGGGTGCCTGACGACCTAACCGGACGCGTGAGCGTGGGTCCTTACTGCCCCGCCGCCTCCCACTGCTGACGACTCATCACTGCGATCGGCTCGAGCTTCTTGCCTCTGAGCGCCGCATTGATGCCCGCCAGCTCGCGCGTCGTCCAGGCGTCGAAGTCCCGCACGACATCCGCAAGCTCCCGTGCCAGCGCGTCGGCGCGCTCGACCTGCGTCTGCGACGGCCCACCATCATAGAAGATGAGGTTGCCGTACAAATCGGTCAGGTTCTCGCGCAGGCGCTCCTCGCCCGTGATCATGCCGCCTTCTTTCGTCGCCACGATCTTCTTGCGCATCGCATCGACGGCCGCCGAAGCGGCACGGAGGCGCTTTGCAACGGCATCGCCCGGGGGCAGCCGCCCCGCGCGCTCGTCGAGCGCCTGGCGCACGCCGTTCATCCGCTCGACCGCAAACGTCATGTCGGTGAGCGTGCCCGACATCTTGAGTGCCAGATCCAGCGCCGCCTGACGCTCCTGCGCGGTGTGCGCGCTGCGCGGGTCCGGCACGACGGCGAGCTGCGTCGTAAACGTGGCCGTGTCCTTCGTGAGCTTGATCGTGTAGGTCCCCGGCAGGACGCGCGGGCCGAACGCTGCGCCGAAGGCCGCACTCGCCGCCGGCGGGACGCGCGGCGCCGTCAAGCGCATCGACCACGTGGCACGATTCAAGCCGCGACGTTTGCTCGTCGGCAACGTGCCCAGCAGCTTGCCGCTCGCATCGAACACCTCGAGCTTCATGTCGCCGAAGATGTGCCGCCGCCGTTGATAGTAGGTGATCACGGCATCGCTCGGCGGATTGGCACCCACGAACATCGCGTCGCCGTTCGACCACCCGCCGCCGGCCTGCAGGCGCTGGACCGTCGGACGTGCTGCGAGGAACGCGACCGGGCTGGCGAGGACCTCGGGGGTGAGCGCACGGAGCGGCGAGATGTCGTCCACGATCCAAATCCCGCGGCCGTGCGTCGCGATCACGAGATCGTGGTCTCGCGGATGGATCGCGAGATCCCGCACGGCGACCGCGGGCAGATCCCCACCCTTGTAGTGCGCCCACTGCTTCCCGCCGTCCACCGACACCCAGAGCCCGAGCTCGGTGCCCAGGAACAGCAGGTTGGGATTGACGAGGTCTTCCTTGACGACGTGCGCGTAGCCGCGCACCGGACTGTCCGGCGCTACCAGGAGCGTCCACGTCGCGCCGAAATCGGTCGACTTGTAGGCATAGGCTCGCATGTCGCCGAAGGTGTGCAGGTCGAAGGTTGCGTAGACCGTTCCCGGCGCGAAGTGCCCGGCCTCCACCGACGAGACCCACGCGTTCTTCGGAAGGCCGGCGATGTTGCCGACGACGTTCGTCCATGTCTTTCCGCCGTCGCGCGTGACCTGCAGGTTCCCGTCATCGGTGCCCGCCCAGACCACCTGCCCGTCGCGCGGTGACTCCGCGATCGCGAAAATCGTGGTGTGCATCTCGGCGGCCGAGTTGTCGACGGTGACGCCGCCCGACTGCTCCTGCTTCTGCTTTTGCGGATCGTTGGTCGTGAGGTCGGGCGAGATGCGCTCCCAGGTCTGTCCAAAATCCTTGGACCGGAACAGGACCTGCGCGCCGATGTAGATCGTGCCCTTTTGCGTCGCGCTGATGTGAATCGGCGTGTTCCAGTTGAAGCGGAGCTTCTTCTCCTGGTAGCGCGGCAGTGGCCGAATGTTGCGCCCTTCGTGCGTCTTGCGATTGACGCGCCCGATTTCCCCGCCCTGCGACTCGGCGTACAGGTAATCGGGATCGGTGGGGTCGGCGAACATCCAGAAGCCGTCCCCGCCGTACATGTTCTCCCATTGGTGATTCGTGATCCCACCCGGGAATTCCGACGGCCCCACCCACGAGCTGTTGTCCTGCAGCCCGCCGTACACGTTGTACGGCCGCTCCATGTCCACGCTGACGTGATAGAACTGCGAGACCGGCAGATTCTCGTTCTTCACCCACTTGTTGCCGGCGTCGTACGAGAACCACAGACCACCGTCGTCGCCCGTGATCAGATTATCGGTGTCGTTCGGATCGACCCACACGTCGTGGAAGTC
>Ga0070707_100006692_pt1 | contig 10678 bp, 13 predicted proteins | sample KBSK5502metaG_FD_65468 | JGI IMG/M metagenome (GOLD analysis project Ga0070707, IMG submission 65468) | Corn, switchgrass and miscanthus rhizosphere microbial communities from Kellogg Biological Station, Michigan, USA - KBS K5-50-2 metaG | ecosystem: Host-associated > Plants > Roots >... | reverse complement strand
TCGATACCAAGACCATCGGTGACGGCCTCGCCTTCCTCACCTACCAGCTCGTCCGAGGCGCCTAGCTACCGCTGCGTCGACGTCGGCCGGCGAGCGCCTCCTTGGGGTCACCGCCCTCCACCCTGCGCGCCTCACCACGCGCGCAGGGTGTCGGCGCTTGATCCGACGGTGGCCCGCAAGGTTCGGACAATTTGATCATGGGCGACCTGGATGACTAGCAGCGAAGCGACCGGAAGATCACAGACTCATGTGGACACCCGGGCGTCGTGGGTGACGGTGCGACGCGCCTCGTCGAGCCCGGCCCGCGACTGCCCGACAAGCCGAGGTGCGGTCAGCGCCGCGGTGAACGCCGCTTCCGGCAGACTGATCGCCCGGGCGAGAACCGCCTGGTGAACCGGGGGGCGGACACTTGACCGGTATGGCGGCGTAGGTGATTTTGCCGCCCAAGCGTCCTGCGGACAACTGCCACGGCGTCGCGTCGGCCCTTCATCTAAGACCCGGCGGCAGGCTCGACGGGTGCGCGGGCGGCGTCATGCACGCCTGGCCGGTTCCGCTCCGTGTCGCATTTGCGGAGCCCTTTACGGGAACGTTGCAGGTGGGAGGCCGTGCCCACTCAGGGGTGTTCGATATACCCCGCCCGGTGAAGAATCTCTCTTGGGTGCCCTATACGGGACACCCGTTTCCACCGGCAGCAGTCTGGCACAGAAGCCCCGGTTCGGTGCTGGGGCGATTAGGCGGTGCGGAGCGCATTTCTCCAGCCGTTCCCTCACGGTAACTAGATAGGTGGCCTGTCCGATTGTCAGGGCGTTTCTGGTATCCAGGCCGCTCTGGTGGCGGCGCGTGTGAGGGCGTCGAGCATGCCGAGGCCGTGCTTGGCGGCGGTGGACAGGTAGGAGCGGATGGCGCAGAACGCCTCGGCGCCGGCCATCGACCGCATGCAGCCGGAGACCTTGAGCCGCAGCTTGGACATGCGGAGCTCGCGTTCGGCGGCGTTGTTGTCGAAGGGCACGCGGGCGTCGGTGGTGTACCGCAGGTAGTCGGCCTCGCGGTGGAGCATGCGCCGGGCCAGGGCGTGGTGCTTGCGTATCAGCGGGCCGGCCCGGGAGGCGGTCTGCCGCTGGCCGATCAGGAGCGCGGAGTGGTACCGGTGGCGGGCGGCGGCGAGCCTGGCCTGATCGACGTGATCGAGGGTGCCGTCGACCGCGAGCGAGGCGTCCGCAGGCGCTTCATCTCGCGCAGGGCACCGGCGGCCTGGGACGCCCAGCACCACTGGCCGGGCGGAGCCGCGTCTATGACGGCCTGCAGCTCGCGGAGCGCGTGAGCATTGCACAAGGCGTGCGCCACGCCGGCGTAGGTGTCGTAGGGCGCCACGCGTCGTGGACGGCGATCCCGACGAATGCGGGGAGCACCCCGGCGGCGTCCGTCGCCTCCCGGCCCCGCCGGGGGTGCACGGTGATCAGCGCGTACTTCCCCGACGAGGCGGAGTGCACCCACGCCAGCTTGCCGGCCACCCGGAACCCGGTCTCGTCGAAGTGGGCGACCGGGGCCGCGGCCAGCGCCCGGCGGATCGCCTCCAGGCAGCCGCCCAGCGCCCCGGCAGTCCGGGTGATCATTCCGGTCACCGCGCCCGGCGAGACCGGGACGCCGAACAGCTCGCCGATCGCCTCGCAGGTGCGGCCCCTGGACAGGAACTGGCCGTGCCACAGGTACACGGCGACCGCCTGCAGCCGCGGCCCGTACTGCACGGGGCGTTCACTCCCGGCGGAGCGGTGCCGGTGCTGACCGTCCCGCACGAGCAGCGGCGGGAGATGAGCCGGTGCTCGGTGACCAGCGCCCGGATGTCCTCGGGCAGGTCGGTGACCTGGCGGCGGCCGGTCCTGGTCAGCGGGGCGCCGGACAGCCCGGCCCCGCACCCGGAGCACCGGACCGGCTCATGCGCGGCCACCCGGTCCGGGTGATCGGTCATCTCCAGGGTCGCGCCCGGCTGGCCGTTCGGCCGGCCGGGCTTGCGGCCGCTCTTCGTCCGCAGCGACTTCGGCGCCGGCTTGCCCAGCCCCTCCGACGACGGCGGCCGCGAGGAGTTCCGCGGGTTCTGCCCCAGCCGGGCGCACAGGTCCGCGATCTCCGCGGACAGCACCGCCACCTGCGCCCGCAGCGCGTTCAGCTGCGCCTGATGCGACATCCGCAGCACCGCGATCTCGGTGTCCTTGGCCTCGATCACCTGCCGCAGCCGGGCGTTGGCCGCGCGCAGCGCCGCCTCCGCATCCGGGCCAACAGGGACATCGGGCACGAACCACAGATGATTATTGCCGGCGCAGCGTAATCAACATGACACGCCGGGCCGGCTCACAAGATCATTGGCAGCTCCGCCCCACGCCCGGCGCCACGACCTATCCAGTTAGGATTACTGAATGCCGGCCACGGTCTGATCCCGCCGCCCGCATAACCGGCCACGGTTTCTGATGAGGCCGATCCTGGCCTGGTCCGCTGGATCAGGGTCCGGGGTACTGGCCGGTGCTCAGCGCCGCCTTGACTCTTTACCTGGCACTCCGCGCGGGCGGATAATCAGCGGCGGAACGGTATTCAGCACGATGAGCCGCTATTGGCTGAGCACCCCCCCGGGCAGGGCGAGACTCCCGCTCGCCGTGCTGGGCGCTGCGCTGCTGGCCGCGAGCTGCACGCACGGGGTCACGCCCCATGCCGCGGCGCCCGCCGTGCACGGCGCGGCCCAGGCGTCGCACACCTGGCCGGGCGGCAAGCCCATCACCTACAGCCTCATCGACTGCGGTGGTGACCCGTCGTGCTCCTCCGGCTTCACCGGCTCGGTTCCGTCCGCGTTGCGTCGCCCGCTTCGCCTGCCCGCCCTGGCGCACGGCCAGTGCCCAACCCACCGCGCACGGGTAGTCGATCCGCACGCTGGCCCGGCTGAAGGCCCGGGACCGATCTACCCGGTCATCGATAGCCCCGCCGGGCAGCCCGGCGTGCTGACCTTCGCCGACCCCCCGCCGCCGGGAAGCCTCACCACCGGGACCGGCTTCGGCGAACACAAGGTCCTGTGGATCGTGGCGCCAAGATACCGAGGGCCGGCCCTGATCCGGGGCGCCCAGTTCGGCGGCCACCACCCGGTCAAGTTCGACACCGGAACCGGGATCTTGTTCCCCGAGCTGCAGCTCCCGCCGCAATCCCAGGACCGTTCCGTCGGCCTCCCGAGCCGCGGCTGGCGGGGCTTGCCGTCGGGTACTGATGTCCGGGCACCCGGCTGCTACGCCTGGCAGATCGACGGCACGAACTTCTCTTACATGGTGGTCTTCAAGGCGGTCCAGACCCGCTGAGCGTGTGCCAAATCCCTCAGCCCGGCGTCTGCGCGAATCGCCAAGCAGGATGAATCGGCCATCAGCCCGCCCCGGGCAGCAGGACGAGGGATCAGCCGCTGGCCGCAGGCGCACATCTCGGCGGCGGGAGGCCTACCCCACTGCACCTCGGCGGGGAGCGCCTGAGCTGCTGCCGCCCGCAAGTGCCGGCAGGTAGTCCCTGGCACTCGTTCCGCCACGGTGTAACCCCATGCCTGCCGACCGCAACTGAAGCGGAACGCACATTCAGCGGCGGAATACCCGCCACTGCAGATCGCCGATTCCTGCCGATCGCCCGCATGATCGCCGATTCCATGCCCCTCATGCCTTGGCCCAGCCGCGCGCTGGGTGCCTGCCCTCCGCCTGAGGCCGACCCCAGGTCGGCCGGTCGGCGACCACGGACCTATCCAGTTACCCCTCACGGAGGGTGACGATTTGCGCACCTGGCCGGCCGTCCCGCAGCTGGCCGCCAGCATGCACTGCTGGCAGGCCGGCCTCACCGGGGCCTGCTTCGCGCAGCGGCCAGGATGGCCGAGCATGTGGATGCGGGCAGACTGGCTGGGTGAGGGTCGTGGTCACCGAGATCGGGTGGGAGGGGAGGATGCGCCGCAGCGCGCTTGACACCTCCGGCCTCACCGATGCTGGCCGCTGGGAGAACCTGATTGAGCAGGTCCTGGCCTCCCCGCCACCGTACAGGGCGGCTCCGGGTCGGCCGGTGTACGTGATTCACGCCGGGGATCGCGCTGTGCTGGTGGGTGAGCAGGATCTCACCGGCCCGCTGGCCGGCCTGGTGGAGACGATCCTGGACACGGGCGAGCCTCCATAAGCCGCAGAACGAGCTGGCTCGTGTCGCATCCACTGCGACGAGCCTTCCGATGCTGCGCCGTCTCAAGCGCCTGCGGCGGCCTGAAGGCGCCGGCCAGTCCCGCTCCATGCACCTGGGCATGAAGACAACAACGACCGGCACAGGAGAAGAGCGAGCAGATGCCGATCCGCGCCCGCATAAGCGCCGACGGCTACGTGACCACACCTTTGTGGAAGGGCAACGCGCAGCCCGCAAGACGGGGGGACATCGCCGGTGCGAGACGATGAGCATGACACCGCCACACCGGGGCAAGACCAGCTAATGCGGTACGTGGAGTGCGCCGGCATACCGACAACGATGGTGATCGCCTCACCCCGCAGGGCAATACTGCTTAGTTAAGCTGCGGCAAGAATATGGATGTGTGGCGGCGTGAGGTACTGCATTGTGGTGTCGCTCGGGCGTTTCGCTCGGTAGGCGTGGACGTGCAGGCGCTTGACGACTCGCGGGCTGCTGCGGTTCCGGCGGGGCGGGTTGAGTCTTTCAAGGATTTCCGTGGAAGTCGCGGCGAGAGCATTCCTCAGCCGGCTGGGGGGAAATCCCGCCTGGTCGGTGACCTGGCGGCGGATGACGCGAAGTGATCGCATGAAAGACAATCGGTCGGGATCCTTGCCGGCCTGGTCGGCCGCCTCGCACATGAGGTGCCGGATCGCATAGTGGGTGAGCGGGAGAGCCCATGTTTCCTGCTTGATCATTTCGGGCGACTTCGAGCGCAGTACGCCGCCGCGCCCGCGCTGGTGCGTCTTGATCTCATCCAGGCTGGACTCGAATTCCCAGCGCTGCTGGTAGGCGGCGGCAAGCTCGGCGGCGCTCGCGTCCTGCGGATTCATGATGGTGGTGATCAGGCGGAAGATCTCGCCCTTGCCGTCACGGTTGGTCACCTCGTACTCGATGACCCGCACCGGAATGCCGGATGGTTCCGCGATATTCGCTGATCCGCGGTGTCGCTGGGTCGCGCGGCGGCCACGGACTTTCGGGCCGGGCAGGAACGACTCTAGGACCCGTCCGCCAGGGCGCGCACCACCGGCAGGCTCGGCCCGTCTTGTATCCGCCACAGCAGATCCGCTCCGGACCCGGCCGCCGCCTGCCAGAGCCGGTAGCCGTAGAATCCGCGGTCGGCGATGACCAGCATGCCCGGCCCGAAATCCGTGGCGAGCTGTTCGGCCAGAGCGCGCTCGCTGACCCGCCAGGCGTCCAGCCGCGCGGCGACGATGGCATGGGTCCCGCATTCCCCCAGGCCTACCAGGCCTACCAGGCGCACCTGCGGGAACGGCGCCGGATTCCTCGCGCCCCCGGACCGGCCGAAGGCCGCGGCGTTCTCCTTTGTGTCCGGAACATCCAGCACGAACCCGTCAATGGCCATCAGCCTGCGGGAACCGAGCCAGGCGCCCCGGGTGCCCCTTTGAGCGTAGGGAACCGCGACCCGGCCGGACAACAGCCGCAGCGGCCCGGCTCCCAGCCGCTGGCGCGCCTGCGCGATCGCGCCCGTCGTCGGGACCTGCCAGTCCTTCCGCCATGACCCGGTAAAGCGCAAGCCCTCCACGAGCAGCCGCATCACCTCCTCATATGCATCGCCGAAAAACAGGCACAGGCCCAGCACGTAATAGACGACAACCCGCGCGGGCAGCAGCCGGGACCGCTGCTCTGTCCGCCCTGCCTCAGCAAGAACTTCATCGACCAGGTCGCGATCGATAAGGCGCGTCAAGACCCCTACGCCGATCCGGTCGGTCAGACGCGTACCTGAAACAACCGCCAGGCCAGCCTCGGGTTCACCCATGGCGAGAGAAGATATCCGGGCAACCGGAAAAATGGAAGCACGAGAACCGAATAAATGACTTATCCACAAAGTCCCGGGCGTGTCGCTGTGGAAATGTTAATAGTGAAACCCGGAAAGGCTTAACTAAGCAGTATTGCCCCGCAGGGCCCCGCAGGGAGCGGCAGACGCCGAGGCGATCGGCCGGGGTCGGCTGCACCCCCCGTACGCGGCGTTCGTTTCCACCGGGGCGGCACACGCTACCCAGATGCTGGAAATCTTGCGGCATGCCGCCGGACAGGACGAAATACCGATCACGTCGGCGGCGGGGTTGCGGTCGTCGGTCGAGGATCGCTGGCGGCAAGCGGCCAAGGCAGCGGGCAAGGGCGCGGACCTGGACGCATGCGAGCAGTCGACCCGGACCTGGTCGAGCGAGAGTCATTCCTGCTCGCCTCGGCACTGCGGCAGATTGTGGAAGGGCTGCCCGAGGGCGGCGCGCCGGCAGTAGGCCCGCTAGTCCGCTCAATGTCTGTAGTCGCCGGTGGATTCGGTGCGCGGAATGCGGTTATCAAGCGGCGGGCGTGGATTGGTCTGAGGGCGTCTAGCCGATCAGGGGCGGGACATCAGCCGGCCGAGGTGCCGGAACCAGCCCGATCCGCGCCGCGGGCAGCGAGTCCAGGGTTTGGTCCAGCTGGTCTGGGCTCAAGGGCGTGTCCCCGGGCGGGCCAGGCCCGGAAACTGGATGGAGAACGGCGCGCGCATCGCTATCCAGTGCTCGTCCTCCTTGACCTCGTCGTCCTCCATCTCGCCGTCCCACATCCCGGCGAGCACCTGCGCGGCGTCCATGTGGTCAAGCTCGGAGGGATCGACTGGAATGTCGAATTCCTCGTCGTCCCATGGCCGCGTTGGGTAGCCAGGCAGGCTTCCCAGCAGGAACGGAATCAGGCCGGCTTCCTGATGCACGGCCGACAGGGTGGCCCGGAGCTTGCCAGCATCTGGCACGGCTGGGAGACCCAAGCCACCGGTATCGCGGGTTCGTAACCAGCGCGGATCCGCTCGCCAGCCGGCAGAGTGATCGTTCCGAGCTGCAGTTCTCCCTCTCCTGGCAAGCTGGCAGTGACCAAGGGGGCATCCTTTCGGGTCAACGGATCGGTGCCGATGTCTTACCACGAGCACGCTGGAAGCTGCTAGTCGCCAGCACCCTGCCGACCTGGTCGAGCACCGCGGCCACATGCACATCGGTGTGAGTGTCCACGCCGACCGTCACAATCATCTCGCCGTCCATGCGACTCCTTCGTTGATCCAGGAAGGGGAGGTTTACCGGCGTGCGGCAGCGACGGACAGCACTGGGATGAGGGACGAGCCGAATCCTCGCCCGAGCGCAACGACGGGACGTCGCCGGGCGTCCGAGCAGACATTAGAAAGGCCCTTTGGATCATCGCGATGACGGTTGCAGCGACAACAGCCATCGGCGGACGCAGCGGCGGGTCGGGCAAGCATGGAATAGTGACCGGGATCTTCCCCATGTCGGAGGCCGGCGCCTGGGGTGAGCGTCCGGCTACCCGGGCGGGCGATCGCCACCAGCACTCATAGCCAGCGGTTCACCGTGACCGTTAGCACCGGCGGCCGGTTCGCGATTGACTTGCCGCCGGGCACCCACCAACTGACCGGGTACAGCCCGCTAAACGCCGGCGACAGGAAGATGCGATGCGTCGCAGCCCATCCTGGATTGAGGGTCGTTCATAATGGCGCCGAATTGGTCGATCTGGGCGACGAGCTGCTCCAAGAGCACGCACATCGCAACCGCACGGAATCGGCAACTTGGCGTTACGCCATTGGCCAAGCCGACTCATGTTCTGTGGCTCCCGCGCTGTCCGGTGGGCTGGCACACCGAGGGCTGGAACCTATCGGCTCGCCCGGGCCGACGCGGCTGGCTCGGGCGCCGCGGCCGCCGCTGGTCCTGTGGCGGTACGGCCCGCTGTCGTAGCAGGCCCGGGTCCGGCGGGCTGGGAGAGGGGGTATCGCAGGAGCCGGACGCCGACCAGGGTGACGGCCACCACGGCGGCCGTCACCAAGATCGTGGAGATGAACGGGCCGGTCCCGGTCTGCCAGCCAAACGGGCCGGCCTGCCGCCAGTACCAGGTCTTGGCCAGCGTGGCGAGCAGCCCGCCGAAGAGCGGCAGCGCCAGCGTCCCGGTGACGGCACCGAGCACCTTGGCGCGTCTTGGCCATCGTGATGAGAGCAGCAGCATCACGATGCCCACTGCCCAGCCGAGCAGCGCGAGGACGAAGCTGACCGGCGCCAGCAGCACGCTGCCCAGCGTCAGCATCACCGCGGCCATGTCAAGCCAGCGCTGCCGGCGCGGCCCGCGGCCAGCCGGGGGCTGCGTGATCGCGGGTGCGGGCTGCGCGAAGGCGCCAGCGAAATCGCCCGCCGAGTCGCTCGCTGCCGCAGCGATGGCCTCCGGCTCGCCGAGCCGCCGCAGCAGGTCCTGCAGGCCGGGCCCGGAGGCCTCGCTCACGGCGCGGGCTTGCTCGATGTGGTCGGCGATCTCGTCGATGAGCTCGGCCCGCCGGTCCGGCGGGAGCTGGCGCGCTGCCTGAACGAGCCGCCCGAGATAACCGGCGACCAGGTCGTCGTCGTTCATGTGCTGCCGCCCTTCTCGCCGACCTGCAGCAGGCCGTCCACGCTGTCCCGAAACAATCTCCAGGACCCGGTGAACTCGGCGAGCGTCGCCCGCCCGGACGGCGCCAGCCGGTAATAGCGCCGCGGCGGCCCGGCATCCGACTCCCGCCACGTGGTCTCCACCAGGCCCTGCCGCCGCAGCCGCGCTAGCAGGGGGTAGATCGTGCCCTCGCCGGTCACCAACCCGTCTACCGAAGCAAGCGCACGGACCAGCTCGAACCCGTACCGCTCGCCGTCCCCGAGCATGGCGAGCACGCAGAAGGGAAGCACGCCACGCCGCATCTGGGCGACGAGGTTACTGGCCTCGCCATCTACCATGCAGCACATAGTAGCCTGGTGGCGCCCGGCTGTCGAGACCAGCGAGTACGCGCGCTAACCGGCGGGCCGTTCCTCGAGCCGCCGTTTAATCCGCTGCTAACGCCGCCGAGATGCGCGCACCGAACTGGCTGTTCTGTGAGCGGCCAAACCACCGAATGGATTGCTAGCGGGCAGCACCGAGTCCGCGATCCGGCGCCGTTCCCCTGCGAAGCGGTCACGGCCAGTGATTCTGGCTCGACATCCATGGCGAGCGCCTAGCCGTTTTGCGCGAGCGGTGTTCGTTCGGCGCTTTTTCGGCCATGGCAGGTCAGGTCAGGTCGGGTCTGGCTCCGTGCGCCCGCCGGGGGGCGGCCCGTGCCCCTTGCTATGGGACTGGGCCGGTGCCGAAGCTCCAGAGGTTTCCTTCGAGGTCGCGGGCGCTGTATCCGCGGTAGCCGTCGCCGTAGTGGTGGGGTTCGCCGAGCAGGCTGGCGCCGGCAGCCTTCGTGCGCAAGTAGTGGGCGTCGATGTCGTCGATGACCACGTAGACCCATCCGTGGCCGATGTGGCTGCCGTGCAAATCCTCAGGGCGGTCCGTTTGAATCAGTGCGATGCCGTCTCCGGATCTCACGATCGCGGTGACTTCGTCAAGGACGTGGCCTTCGAATCCGAACGCGTCCGCGAGCCAGGTCAAGGCGGCGCCGACGTCGCGGTAGGTCAGCGAGGGATACACGGTGCCTCCTGGTGATCGGCTCGCGGCCGGGCGCCCGGCTCGCATTCACGCTGCTCCATCATGACTTTCGCAGCCGGTAGTGCAGGTGGGTCACCCGGTCCCCTTGGACGATCTGAGGATCGTCAAACAGCAGCGGGACCCGGCGTAGTCACCGAAGTACCGGACGCCGGCGCCGAACACGACCGGCACCAGGTCGACCCGGATCTCGTCGATCAATCCGGCCTGGAATGCCTGGCCGGCGATGTTGCCGGGGGTTATCGAGACGTCTCTGTCGCCGGCGATGGCTTGCGCCTGCGCTATTGCGCTGTGCAGGCCGTCGGTGACGAAGGTGAACGGCGCGTCCGGGTAGGGCCAGTCGGCCGGCGGCTGATGGGTCACCACGAAGACCGCGTCGCCGACGGCGGGGCGGCCGTTCCAGCCGTTGGTCAGGTCGAACAGGCGGCGGCCGATCACGCCGTCGCCGGCGGCCGACCATGCGGCACGCAGGTACTCGGCACTGGCCGGGGATGTGCGGAAGTCGGTGCCGGTGACTGCGGCGTTTCCGTTGTAATACCAGTCGAACAGCGGGCCGGCTTGGTCGTTGCTGCGAGAGTGCATCAGCTGAAACGCCGCCCCTAGTCCGCACTGGTCCTGGCTTGACAGACTCGCCTACTCGGGCCGCGGGACCGTGTGGGGATAACCAATGCCACAAATCGGCACGGAGGACGAGGACTGACCGTCCGGCCCGCATCGCAAGTTCTGGGCGGCCCGGGTCCGGCCTGACCTTCTGAATCGGCTGACACCGACCGGGCCGGCCCTCGGAATCGGCCACGGCGCCGAGCTGGCTGTTATGCGCGGCCGACACAACAAATGTCTATTGAACGCTGGGAATTCCTAATCGGCGCTCGGCGCGGTACGTGCTTTCCGACCACCCGCAGCCTCGTCACTCTGCGTGCTCACTCAGCCTCGACCAAGCACAGAGCCTGCGGGCGCAAGCTCGGGCGAGTCGAGGGTCGTC
>Ga0070707_100006686_pt1 | contig 10684 bp, 12 predicted proteins | sample KBSK5502metaG_FD_65468 | JGI IMG/M metagenome (GOLD analysis project Ga0070707, IMG submission 65468) | Corn, switchgrass and miscanthus rhizosphere microbial communities from Kellogg Biological Station, Michigan, USA - KBS K5-50-2 metaG | ecosystem: Host-associated > Plants > Roots >... | reverse complement strand
GACGGCAAAAGGTATTGAATCAACGCGGGATATGTTGAATCTTTATCTCAGAAAACTCACAGGAAAAAATCCGCGAACGTGCTACAGCGAGACTGATGTGAAGCATTAGATACACGGTGACCAGAAGGTGAAAGTTCACTCACATGACGAGATGATTTGTTGTTCGTTTTTGAATTCGTCGCGCGTTTCGCGGGCTGCAACTGCGACCGCTACAAGGATGCGTTCAGGATGCTGTAGCTTAAGGGCAGCAACGGCTGCGTGCAGTGGTCCGATCCGCCGCTCCCACAGTTGATAGACCTGCGAGACGAGAACCAGCTTCTTTTTCGATGTGATGCATGTCACCGTGCAAGGTGTCCGGCTGCACGGATATCGGCCTTATCTTGTCCTGGCCTTTTTACGAAAAGCGAGAACGGAACCTACAATCCATGTGGCCAACACAGAAAATTCGTTCCGGTCACAGCGAACCGTGGACGCCGGGAATGGGCAAGCCTGTCGTGCCCGATGAATTGGCAGAGCCTCAGACTGCTCGGCTCTCGGCCGAGAAACCGCTGCTTGCTTCACCGGCACATGCGGTGAAAAAGCCGTCTGCGTTCTCTGCTCTGAACCCACCGACGAGTTGATCTGTTGGGCACTGAACCGGACCGCAGATGCTGCGTTCCCGATGCAGGGAGTAGGGACGACGGCCGTTTTTCAATTCATACTCGGTCGAGGTGATTGGCGAAAGCCCAAGAGATAAATTTCGAAAGGAGAAGTCCAATGAAAGTGAAAGACGCGATGATGGGAACACCGTATTACTGCCAGCTTGACACGAATCTGGGTTCCGCAGCCGAGCTGATGTGGATTGGCAACTGCGGATTTCTTCCGGTGATGGCGAGCGACGGAAAGATCGTTGGCGTGATCACGGATCGCGACATTTGTATCGCACTCGGAACTCGAAATCGCTTGGCGGGTGAGGTTACGGTCCGCGAAGTGATGACGAACCGGCTGTTTGCCTGCTCTCCGGACGACGATGTCCACGGTGCAATGCAAATGATGAAGGAAGGTGGGGTCCGGCGCCTGCCGGTGATCGGGGCGAGCGGAACACTTGTGGGTGTGATCTCCATGGACGATTTGCTGCTCAGGGCGGAAACCGGAGGTATTGGCCGCCGGCCCGAGTTGTCTATGGACGACGTTGTAAAAACATGCCGGGCCATTGATCAGCACCGAGTTCCTCAGATTGTCTTAGCGAGGGGAGCAGCTTGAGCTGCTAAGCGGTAGTCTAGCTCGAGACCTCCTACAAAAATGGTCCAGGAAAACAAGATCTGACACGGGGCAGGGCAGCCGTGAGGTACGGATCGAGCGAGGAGGGTCGACGAATACAATGCGGCAGTTTGCGTCAACACTACGTTCCCTGCAAAACGTGAATACGTGCGAAACCGCTCTTTGCAGTCCTCGGATTGGGGTCAAGTGAGCCCGACGAGAGATGCCGGAATCAGGCTAGGTCAGCCGCAGTGATCTTGAATCTTAACGACGCGTTGGGAATTCTTATCTCCGCACTGGGCGGAGCTGCGGTTGGATTGGAGCGCGAATGGTCCGGGCACGCCGAGGGTCCAAAAGCGCGCTTCGCAGGGATTCGGACATTCACCCTGCTAGGTTTGCAAGCTGGTCTCGCTGGTTGGTTCTGGTCGAATGAGCAGCACATGTTGGCGATCGTGTTGATAGCGGCCGCCTCTGCTCTCATCGTGGCGGCCTATATTGCGGCCAGCCGACGGGACGTGGACGGGACGACAGAGGTCGCTGCTCTCGTGGTTTTGGCGGCAGGCGTGGCGGCCGGAATGCGCGAATTGCAGCTCGCGAGTGCCGTCATCGCGACGACGACTCTCCTACTCATCGAAAAATCCAGGCTTCACAAGATTGTGGAGAGATTCGACGATGCGGGGCTTCGTGCCGGGTTTCGATTTGCCGTGATGGCTGTAGTCATCTTTCCAATGTTGCCCACAGGCCCGTACGGCCCCCTGGGAGGGATACGGCCACGTCAGCTTTGGGCAATGGTTCTGTTCTTTTCTGGTTTGAGTTTTGCCGGATATATTACCCGCCGCATTGTGGGAGCCGAGCGAGGTTATCCGATCACTGGAATGCTCGGTGGAATCATATCGTCCACAAATGTCACGCTCTCGTTTGCGCGCATGAGTCGTGCCGACGACGCGGGAAAGATTCCACTGGCGTATGGTGTGATCGGAGCTTCAGCAGTAATGTTTGTGCGCGTAGGGATTGCGACAGCGGTTCTCAATCCGGCGACGGCGCAAGCTGTCGTTCCTTATATGGCCGTACCTTTTCTCGTTGCGGCGTGCATCGCGGGCTGGGGGATTTGGAGATATCGAGGACAGCGCTCGGCAGAAGAGCGGGTTGCGAATCCCTTGCAACTCTGGACGGCCGTTCAGATGGCATTGTTATTTCAGCTAGTTTTGTTCGGCGTACGCTGGGCTCAGAGCACGTGGGGGCAAGCCGGAATCTTTGCATCCGCAGGTGTTCTCGGATTCGCAGATGTCGATGCCTTGGTTATTTCGATGGCGAAGAATGCAGGCGTGCAAGTGGCGACCGCAATTGCCGCTCAGGCCATTGCTTTTGGCGTTCTGACCAATATGCTCTTGAAGGTTTTCATTGGAGTTCTCGTCGGAGGCAAGGAGTTCCGTTGGATTGTCGGCGTTGGTCTGGCAGCCGTCGCGCTGGCGTCGGCGATATCTCTGGCCTTGTTGCGCTAGGCCTGCCCTATCATCCGCCCTAAGATTGGCGATGTGAGGTGCTCCATACTTGAACTGCGTGGGAATGAAGAGACTAGCGTTTAGCGGGCACTCGCCGATCGGGCATTCTGCCGCGCGGCGGATGCGCCGTTAGTTCAAGGAATGAGATCGAACTTCGAACGCTCAGGAAAAATACTCCACGCGGATGGAAGCGATCGCGTCGGTTCAACGAACAATTGATTCCGGCGTTTCTAGTCGCCTCACTCAATCAGCGTTCGGTCATCGCTGTCTACGTTTGGCGATCAGCTTCCGGAGGCCAATCTCACTCAACGGTTGGTCATTTTTGTCGAGACGGAATCCTTGCCGCAGGTCTGGAAAAAAGTTTTGTCGTAACGGAGATGGATGAGAGCGACGAACAGCATGGTAAGGAACGCGCCGATCCCTGCCAGCAGCATGTCCTTTTGTGCGTCCCAAACATCTCCCTGGCTTCCCAGAAAGGCGAGACCCGACTTGGGATCTACCTTTGCGGCCACGATCCATTCGATAATTTCGTAAATGGCGGACAGCGCAAGGATCACGTCAAGGGGCAGGTAGTAACCCCAGAAACCCCGGACCTTGGCAATACGCAGGAAGGCTTCGCGCACGGGATATGCGAGGAGGAAGCCGAATGAGAAATGCACCAGTCGGTCGTACATATTGCGCTCAGATCCGAACCAATGCTGAAGGGTGTAGCCGAAGGGCACCAGTGAGTACGTGTAGTGCGAGCCGATCACGCGCAGAGTTCCGAACAGGGCGATCAGGGTGTAGGAAACGTTTGACAGCTCAAAACAGTGTCCCACAAAGAGAATCAAGGGGAAGAACAGGAAGACCAAGTAGTTCTCCAACAGCCAGTCTTCTCGAAATGCCGGTTTTATCGCCGCCCAGGTCCAGACAGCGACAAACGATGCCTACAAGAATCCCTTATAGGTCATGATCGCTCGCCTCCTTCCTTGCCCGTCGTCGAATGTTCTGGCCGCAATCGCTGATTGTTAAGGAATTTAGATGATCTCCACAAGGACGAGCGCGTAATTCAGTGGCCGACGATGGGATGAGTGAAGGATGTGCGGGTAGGAACTACTGGTTCGTCGAACTCTCCTGAAAGGTGCTTGGCTCGTGCGAGCCTCGGAATGGTAGGTTCAATTTCCGAGATACTTCGGGCCAGAATTCGCGCAAAACATCGAATCCCATGTCCTGGAGCACGGCGAAGCCTACATTGTGTGCGACGGCACCGGCTCCGCGCTCGTTACCGGGGTGATAAGCGTTGCCGAGCACTGACGCGGTTGTCGTTCCAAGCCATTCCGAAGAATTGAAGATGCGAGTCCCGTCCACGCGGTAAGCGATGAACGAGTGCCCAACTGCGTGAAGCAGGCGGTGCCCGAAACGTCCGCGCGCCATGCGGTAGTAGCGCGGGTCTTCGGAAAAGAGCGAGGGAAAGGCGAAGTCCTTGAAGAACTTCGACGACGCCTGATCGGCGAAGCTCGCGCCATATCGTTTTGCATAACCCTTTGTTCCCTGACCGAATGCGTGATCGCGATCAGATGCCTGGTCCAGGCCCGCATTGAAGCCGGTGCTGAGAAACGCCACGGGGTTCAGTGAATCCTGCAGGAAGAGAACGAATTTATCTTTGGTTTCGAGAGAACAAAGGAAAACGCCGGCCTTGTAGCGCGGCGGGTTGACAGCTTTGCGTTCGAGAGCGCGCGCGAAAAAACCAACGGTCTTTTTCATTGGACCCTCGTAGTCCTCAAGGCTGACGAGCGGCGCCGGTTCGACGCACTGCGTATTGGCCTGCTTCGCTGTTTGCGCGTTCCGAACATCCGTTTCGATCTTAGGCTGCTGTAAATCAGCAGGGGATTGCTGCGAAAACGCACAGTTTGTCGAGATGGTTTCAATGAGCAGAGCGCAGGCCGGCAACCACAATCTGTGCTGCCTGCGGTATCGCAACGCGAGTTCTCCGTTCTCGGTGCGCGACGACTGTCGCCACGCGCCCTGCCGTTCATTTCTCCTGAATCGATTCGAGGTAATCGCACAAATTCTTGATGCGCTGGCGCACCGCGGCTTCATTGTAGTTCTCGAGATACTGGAAGAGAGGCCCCCACACCGGCATCTCGGAGGAACCGTGAGCCGAAAAGCCGGGTCCGAATCGCAGGACATTGGTGACATATTCTTCGGGAAAGGTTCCGCCGTGCCTCTGGGCAAGTATTGTGAGGTTGGGCGGGGGTTTTGCGGAGGGACGCCGCGACGGGACCGCGGCCTTTGCCGTCGGAGCCGTGGCATGCCGCGCAATATTCCTTGTACATCTGGCTTCCAGGCGGAACATAGGCGGGGGGCAACTGAGTTTTAACGTCGTGCCGAACTTGCATCGCTGATCGATCCGACTGGGCATTCCGTGCGCCAGCTGCGCAAATCACGAGGAGAAAAACGAAACTGAAGACTGCGCGCTTCCTCATCATGGCCCCCTGGTGGATTTCCGTTCGAGTTTTAAGCGGCACCGCCCCGAGGTGCGTCGCCTCCGCGCTTTGAGGGGAAGACGAACCGTTTCAACGAGCCAAGAGTTCTTCAGCAGGCCGTACTAGAGGTTCCATACGCACGGGGCAAGCCAAGGAGCGCGCGATCAGGCAACCTTCATCCGCCTTCTCGAGTATCCGTTTCGCGCGTTCGAACTCGTTGTCATAGACGATCATGAGTGTAGGCCGCAGAACGATTTCCGTAAACCGTAGCTTTCCTTCCGGTTTTCCAAGCTTTCCTTCGACGCACAAATGAAGACTCACGAATTCCATCTTCGACGCGGTAGCGATCGCGTAAAACGTCACGATGAAACACGACGCGACGGCGGCCAAAAGAAAATGCTCGGGAGTCCAGAAGCCGGTCTCGCCTTTGAATTCCGGAGGAGCCGAGAAGTGGATGGACGGATGGATCTCCTTCGCCGACACGATCCCGTTCCTTCCAGCTTCCCATTTTGCAGTGACATGGTAGGTGTAAGTTTCGTTCATTTCCGTAACTCCTTACGACAGTTACTGTGCAGCTGCACCATAGCAACGATTGGAATGAAAGTCCGTGCGAGTTGGCACCGAGGAGTGTGACCGCAGTCACAGGCGTTCGCGAGTTGTGCGAGCGTGGCGCGGCCCAGCTCTGTCGGTCCGGAACGGGTCTGGCTTGCTTCCGCTATAGAGCCGATCCGGTGACTTTCCTTACGCGTTTTCGTGACTTACGTCACAGCTTCATTTGTGTGCGGGGAGTAACCATGATCTAAAAGCGGCTGCTCAGGGACTTGAGGAGGCTATATGAAAGTTATACTCGCACTTAACGGGATTTCGCCGTGCGGAGAAGTCGTGAAAGCGGCGGCGGCCCGGCCGTGGCCTTCCGGTTCGTCTTTTTGTCTGTTAAACGTGCTTGACCCATATCCCTTCGTTCGGGCTTCGTTGCTGCTGGATCGCGCCAAAGCCATTGTTCGCCAAAACCTGGAAAGTGCGGCTGGTTGTCTGCGGGGGCTCGGTGGAAGCGTAACGACTGAGATCGTTCTGGGAAATCCCCGGCGGGGCATCAATGCATTCGCCAGAGACTGGCAGGCTGATCTGGTCATGGTGGGTTCAAACGAGCTTCGAGACTGGGAGCGTTTTGTGCTTGGAAGCACGGCGCGTTCGGTGCTGCGGCACGCGCCGTGTTCGGTCGAAATTGTACGCCCAGCGCGAGGCGGTGTGGATGGGGAATACAAGAAGGGAATGAAGATCCTGATTGCGACAGACGGATCGGAGTTCTCAATGGTTGCGCTGCGTTCGGTGGCCGAGCGTCCCTGGCCAGCGGGCAGCGAGGCGCGAGTCATCAGCGTCCCAGAATTTCTTCCTCTGAAGGAGTTTTCCTACCTCAACGCGCGGGAGGTCGACGACTTGGGTAAAGCTTCAGAAGAGGAAGCCGCAATTTGCGCTGCCAAGGGCGTCGAAGTTTTGTCGGGTCCGACCTTAAAGGTGTACTCGAACGTACCCATCGTAAGAGACCGGACGTTTCAGGTGATTTTGGATGAAGCTGAAAAGTGGAAGGCGGACGTCATCGTACTCGGCTCGCATGGACGCAGCGGATTTGACCGAATGGTTATGGGAAGCGTTTCTGAATCCGTGGCACTCCACGCAAGATGTTCAGTCGAAGTGATTCGCCGTCCGCATGCCCCGCGCAGCTGTGTAAGCGCGATAAGATCCTAGTTTGCCGGCCTTGCCGCAAACTGCGCTTCGATGGAGCGTTGGACATTTACGAGATTTTCCAAGGCGCCCTTGCGGGCCCAGCTTTTGACTTGGCCGCGTGCCAGCCCGCTGAAACCTCCATGCAGGGCATCCGAACGTGAGCGATTAAAGTACAGGAGATAGAAGCTTGGATCTGGATCCTTAGAGGCGGCCAACGCCGCCGTCAGTCCGAGTGACGCTTCGAAATAATGGTTTGCGTAAATCTGTTTTGAGGCGATGAGCGTCACACTCAGCTCTGGTTTCCGGTAGATGCTCACGTGGGTTACGGAAATCACAGGTTTCAATCCGAATTTTTCCTTCGACCAGTAGAGAAAATCTTCTACACCATCCAAATGTTTCTTGGGATAGTCGCTCAGATATCCATAAAATTCCGGGTCGTAGGCGAAAATATAGGGTGAGGCTTTCAGGATGGCGTCGAATTGTTCGGCCACGCGGAGCGGCTGCTTCTTGTCACTGTATTCACTGAGTTGCTCATTGCCTCCGGCGAGGTAGCGCTGAACGTATTGCAGCAAGACTGTTCGAGCGAGTTCGGTCGCTTGCTGCTCGGCGTCCGCAGAGGACCAATTGATCTCCTTTTGGACGCGCAGGATCACGCTGCTAGGCAACTTCACAGCGCAGTCACCGACTTTGCAGTTTCTGAGGTCGGCCAAATCGTTCTTGTCGATGGTGAGCTGGCTCAGATCTTCCATTTTCGGGGGAGCGCTGAATTTCTTCACTTCGAGAATGGAAGCGCCTTTCTTGTATGATTCAATATCGCGGAAGCGATCAACGAAGAAATCTGCTGGGACACGCACAAGCACGATTCCAAATACGGCAACCTCTTGCTTCTCCGAAGGCAGAATTTTCGTGACAGCCCTTCCTTTTCGCAGGTCGTCGATGCTGATCGCTGAACTGCAATTGCTGCCGCGAGAATGTCTGCAATTGAGGAGAAGGTGTTTGTGCGCGGAGCGATCCGAGCGTCAAAGTGGAAATCAGGAAGAGTGTGAAGTACCGCATTTGCAGGGTTGTGTACGGACGCGCATTCTCCGCGTTGGGCAAGGTAACTACAAGCTTGCGATGATTGCCAGTGGACAGCGGGATGTTTCCAAGAGGTCCAGCCCTTGTCCGCCGCATTCCTCAGCCAACCGCGCTCTTCTTCGATTGTCGCAGCCAACCGCCGATGCCGCCCGCCTTTGAGAGAACTTGTGCCGCCTCGCCTCTCACAAATTCAACTTTGACACCGTACTCAGTGGATAGGCGGGGAAGTACATCGAGCAATGAAATCCTTCGGCGTTCGCCGCCGCAGTCGGCGCACGCGACGTCGCTCGAACGGCTGACGACCCCGCACTTTGCGCACTCGCGCACATGAAAGTCATGGCCCGAGGCCACGAGGACGGTGCCAATCGTTCCACGTTGCAACCTCGCGAGCGTCTCGTCGACGTCTCGGATGGTTCCGCTGTCGGCGATCATAAGGTGATCCACTTCGGCGAGTTGAGCTTTCGCTCGTAGTCGGCCACCAGCGGCTCCAACCGCCTGAGAATTTCTGTAGGTGAGAAGCCACCCATGTCTTCGGATACAGATACGACGAGGCCGGACGCGACTGGAGGGAGGTGTTTCTGAATGGGAGCGATCAGGCGGTGCGATCCCACAAGGAAAAGTCCAGCAAAGTCGTTCTTTGTCGACAGGGCGAGTAGCTGAAGAAGCGTTCGAACCGTTCGACCTGTTCTTTAAGTCTCCTTCCGTCGCGCGGCAACAGAGTGCGTGATAGCTCTTCGCCTTCGTCCGTAAACCATCGCAAGCATGCCGGCACGACCGGATGCAGGGAAGGATCCTGGCTCGCCGTATTCAAGTAAACGGTAAGAACGGGCGAGGGCAGTGCAGCGATTTCTTGGAGTCGTTTCTGATCGTACATGGAACTCTCCATTGAAAATAAAGACGTGTGGCTATTTCCGAACGACGACAACCGAACAGTGCGCGTGAACGGCGACACTCTCGGCCACGCTTCCCATCAGAATGCGGTCCAGGCCGTGTCGACCGTGTGACCCAAGAGCGATAATGTCGGCCGGCCAGGTTTCGGCGGTGTCGAGAATGATCCGGCGAGGATCTCCTGCGGGGTTTTGCTCTTGTTCGAGGACCGTCTGGCCGGCTAGGACAAGAATCTTACGAGTGCCCTCGGCGGCTTCGACGGCGCGGGCGCGAGCCGTGGTCATCAGTTCTTCGAGCAGACTTGCGGGGTAAATGGCCGCGAGCGAGGAGACTTCCACGGGAATCGGCATGGGTACGAGTTCTTCGACACTCAGAATCTTGAAGACCGTGCCAACGGGCCAAGGTCGTTCGGCAAGCGAACGGGCCGCCGCGAGGGAATACTCGCTGCCGTCCGTAGCCACCAGAATTTTCATGGGATGAGAAGAAGGCGCTTGGCTGCCTGCGGGATAGCGCACGATTTCAACGGAGCAGTATGCTGTTCTCAGGATACCTTGCGCCACGCTGCCGAGGAAGAACCTCCCAATGGCGCCATGTCCGTGCGAACCGGCTACGATCAAATTCGCGCCGCACTCCTGCGCGTACGCGGAAACGACTCTTCGCGGAGATCCCATAAGGACTTGCGTCGTTGCGGTGTCCTTGGCGCGCAGAAGCAGCGCAGCGCCAGCCTTGACCATTTGCTCGGATTCGCGTTTTGCATCCTCGATGAGAGCAGGCAGCTCCGCAAAACGACCCACTTCGACTGCCGTCACGATGCAGAAAAGAGTGTTGGGAGGCCAAGGGCGCGCCGCAACTTCTTCGAGAACGCGTTGTGACGCAGGCGAGGAGTCGATGGCGATCAGAACTTTCATTGAGAATCTCCCATCCGTTGGGCTATGGAGCAATCCATTCCTTTAAGGCTCGTTGCACATTGAGAGTGCCGACGTTTGCTTCGTGCGACAGTGACGCTGGTCACATTTAGGGGTGGCCGGAATCACGGACAAACTTAGGATGGGCCGGCAAACTGGGTTGTGGAGGACTCCCATGGAGACGGTTCCAGTCAGCAAACGAATTGCGCTCAAGAATATTTTGTTCCTGACGGATTTTTCTGGGCCTTCGGCCATGGCCCTGCCATATGCGGCTATGATCGCGCGCGCCTACGGCGCGAAGGTGACCGCGTTGCACATTGTCGCTCCTTCCATTTACACGTATATGACCTCTGAAATGTCCGCGACGCTGCTGGATGCTCAGGAGGATGCGGCCAAGACCGAAATGGGAAGGGTGGAAGCTGAGTTCGCCGGGCTTCCGCGGGAAACGATGATCGAAAGAAACGTTGGAGTGTGGCCAGCCCTCTCGAAGATTTTGGAGAAGGGTGAAATCGATTTGATCGTTCTCGGGACACACGGACGTACCGGAATGAAGAAGGTGATGCTCGGTTCAACGGCAGAAGAAGTTTTTCGCCGGACAGGTGTCCCGGTGCTCACGATCGGACCGGCAGTGCGAACGGACGGTCACAATGGACGGTTTCAGTGTGTGCTTTTTGCTACCGACTTCAATTCCGTTTCGGGCAGTGCAGCTTCCTATGCCGTATCGCTCGCACAGGAAAATCAATCCAGGCTGGTCCTTCTGCACGTGCTGCCCGCGCCAAAGGCTGGGAAGGGCAACAAATCAGTCGAACTCTCGGTGGCTGAGGCCTTGCATCGGCTGGAGGATCTGCTTCCCCGCGACGCAGAACTCTGGTGCCGGCCGGAA
>Ga0070707_100006685_pt1 | contig 10684 bp, 7 predicted proteins | sample KBSK5502metaG_FD_65468 | JGI IMG/M metagenome (GOLD analysis project Ga0070707, IMG submission 65468) | Corn, switchgrass and miscanthus rhizosphere microbial communities from Kellogg Biological Station, Michigan, USA - KBS K5-50-2 metaG | ecosystem: Host-associated > Plants > Roots >... | reverse complement strand
CCTAGGAGAGCGCGACATGGGCGTGAACGATCTGATCGAGTCCCTGGCATCTGCGGGTGAAAGTGGTCAGGAAATCGACTTCAGGGCAATCCGCAAACGGATCTACGAGGAACACGACAGGGCAACGACCATAGAGGACCGCGTGAAGTTGATTCAGGTCTTCAATCTCATCATGGATTTGGTCGAGCGTAACCTTGAACGAAATGGAACAGCCCCAAACGTCATTCAAGAATTCCGAAATGCCCGCGAGTCCGATTACAGGCTCCTACTTGTAAAAGAATCCATGGTCGGAGAGAACGTCTGTGCCGAGACATTGGCAGCCGTAACGCAGCGCGAAGTGAGCGCCGGCAGGATGGCTCCGGATCATACCCTCTACACGATGGCTCAGGAGCAAGTGGCGGGCCCCCACGTGACCCGCGCCGAGCTTGTCGCGATTGCGGCGCAAAAGCGGGCCACGCCAGCCATAGCGGCGCAACAGCCTAAGACCGGCTGGCGTGGTGCGTTCGGGTGGATGCGTCGGTCGTAGAGAGGCGAAACTACCAACCGATTTGGTGGCCTTTTGAAAGCCGGTGTCAGTACGCAACAATATTTTGTTCACTTTATGTTCTTGACAGACAAACAAGAGCGCCTATATGGCCGTAAGCGCATCGTCCGGGCGAACATGCATGCGGAAAATCGGGCGAAGTGTGGGACAAACGACGTTGCGACAATGTCGCTGATAATTTGCTGTTTTCTCGCTGTTCAGCCGCTGTTATCTACCGCTGTCCTTCGCCGGAAAAGTAAACTAAATCAGTAACTTGGCATGACAAACGCGAGAATTGCGCTGGAAACGGGCGGGCGGGCCTGTCCGGGCCTGGGCTATTGCGCGGCGGCCGCCGTACGGGCGGCGGCGCGGCGCAATTCCGGCGTGTCGTTGCGGCCCTGCAGGAACGCCTTGATGTTGCGCGTCGCCTGGCGCAGCCGCTGGCGGTTTTCGACCAGCGCGATGCGCACAAAGCCCTCGCCGTATTCGCCGAACCCGGCGCCGGGCGATACGGCGACATTGGCGCGTTCCAAGAGCAGCTTCGAAAAGCCGAGGCTGCCGAGGCCGCGGAACTCCGGCGGGATCGGCGCCCAGGCGAACATCGTGCCCTGCGGCGCCGGGATGTCCCAGCCCGCCTGATGCAGCCCGTCGAGCAGCACGTCGCGGCGCGCCTTGTAGCGCTCGCGGATCTCGGCGATGCAGTCCTGCGGGCCGTTCAGCGCCGCGGTCGCCGCCACCTGGATCGGCGTGAAGGCGCCGTAATCGAGGTAGGATTTGACCCGCCCGAGCGCCCCGATCAGCCGCGCATTGCCGACCGCGAAGCCGATCCGCCAGCCGGCCATCGAGTAGGTCTTGCTGAGCGAGGTGAACTCGACCGCGATGTCGCGCGCCCCCGGCACTTCGAGGATCGAGGGCGGCGGCTCGCCGTCGAAAAAGATCTCGGCATAGGCGAGATCGGACAGCACGTAGATGCCCTGGTGGCGGCAGAAATCGACGACCTCGCCGTAGAAATCGAGATCGACCGATTGCGCCGTCGGGTTGGCCGGGAAATTCAGCACCACGGCGAGCGGCGCCGGGATCGAGTGCTGCACCGCCTTTTTCAATTCGGCGAGAAAATCGACATCCGGCCCGACCGGCACATGCCGCACCGCAGCGCCGGCCATGATGAAGCCGAAGGCGTGGATCGGGTAGCACGGGTTCGGCACCAGGATCGTGTCGCCCGGCGCGGTGATCGCCTGCGCGAGGTTCGCGAACCCCTCCTTGGAGCCGAGCGTGACGATGATCTCGCGCTCCGGGTCCAACTGGACATTGAAGCGGCGCGCGTAATAGGCGGCGTAGGCGCGGCGCAGCCCCGGAATGCCGCGCGAGGTCGAGTAGCCGTGCGTCTTCGGGTTCTGCACCGCCTCGACCAGCTTGGCGACGATATGCGGCGGGGTCGGGCCATCGGGATTGCCCATGCCGAGATCGATGACATCGCGGCCCTCGCCGCGCGCCTGCGCCTTCAGCGCATTGACCTCGGCAAAGACGTAGGGCGGCAGGCGTTTGATGCGGTAGAACTCTTCAGGCATGCGCGGCTTCGCTGCAAAACAGAATGCGGCGCAGTGTACGGGCGCGGCGCGAGCTTGGCGAGGGCGAGCCGCCCGGGGGCCCTGCCGATCGCGCAAAATCTATCGGAAAAGCGCGCCGCTCTAGATCAAAAACCGGCCGCACTGGCGCGTTCCCGGACGACTCGCTGTCATGGCGGTTCGATCCCCTTTGTCCAACCGCATCATCGCATTCCCAATCCGTCATTCCCGGGCTTGGCCCGGGGAGCCACAAGTGTGTTTTTCGTGGATGGCCGGGCCACTTGTCTCGAGTTGAAATAGCGGAGTAAGAGTGGCTTGCTTCAGGCGGACGGCCGCCCGATGGAGTACATCGGACGGGTCGATATCGACCATTTCTCGGGGTTGAGCGGGGAGGTCGATCATGGTCACATTGAAGATCAACGATAAATCCCACACCATCGATGCATCGCCGGACATGCCTTTGCTGTGGGTCTTGCGCGATCTCCTCGGCATGAACGGGACCAAGTTCGGCTGCGGGGTCGCTCTCTGCGGCGCGTGCACGGTGCACTTGGATGGCATCCCCAGACGATCCTGCGTGATGCCGGTCAGCGCCGCGGCCGGGCATTCGATCACCACGATCGAGGGAGTCGGCGCCACCGCCGCCGGCAAGCGGGTTCAGCAAGCTTGGCTCGACCTGGAGGTCATTCAGTGCGGCTACTGCCAGTCCGGCCAGATCATGGCCGCCGCCGCCCTGCTCGCGAAGATACCGGCGCCCACCGACACCGATATCGATCAGGCGTTGTCGGGGAACATTTGCCGCTGCGGCACCTATCCCCGCATCCGAGAGGCCATAAAACAGGCGGCTCGCAAACCGGCGACTGCCAAGAAGGAGGGCTGACCATGGCCCAGATGTCGCGTCGCCTGCTCCTCTTCACGGGTGCGGCCGCCAGCGGTGGCTTCCTATTGGGGCTGCATCTCGAGGCCTTGCCGCGAGTGCTGGCGGCAACCGCCGAAGGGAGTCAGACCGACTTTGCGCCGAACGCGTTTATTCGCATCGGCAAGGACGGCCGGATCACGCTGATCATGAACCAGGTCGAAATGGGACAGGGCACCTACACCTCGATGCCGATGTTGATCGCGGAAGAGCTGGAGGTGGGACTGGACCAGGTTCACCTCGAGCACGCGCCGGCCAACGACAAGCTGTACGCGAACCCGATCTTCGGCGATCAGGAAACGGGTGGGTCGACCTCAGTGCGAGCGTTCTACGAGCCGCTTCGCCGCGCCGGCGCAACCGCGCGCACCATGCTAGTGGCCGCTGCTGCCGAGACCTGGGGCGTCGACACGGCGTCGTGTCGGGCGCGCAGAGGGGTCGTGACCCACACGCCGACCGGCCGCAAGCTGTCGTACGGCGCTCTGGCCGAAAAAGCCGCGAAGCTGCCGGTGCCGGCCCAAGTTGCCTTGAAGGACCCGAAGGATTTCAAACTGATCGGCACGCCCGCCAGGCGACTCGATACTCCGGCGAAGGTGAACGGCGAAGCGGAGTACGGCATCGACGTCCGACTGCCCGGAATGAAGATCGCCACGGTCGCTGCGAGCCCAGTAGTCGGCGGCAAACTGGTCAGCCTTGATGACAGCAAAGCCACGGCAATCAGAGGAGTGCGCCAAATTGTCCGCCTCGACGATGCGGTTGCGGTCGTGGCCGATCACATGTGGGCAGCCAAGCAGGGACTGGCGGCGCTCGACATTCGCTGGGACGACGGAGAGCACGGAAAGATCAACACCGCCGATGTCGTCGAGGGGCTCGCCGTCGCCGCACAGATGCCGGGCGTGGTCGTGCGAAACGACGGGGACGCGCCGGCGGTTCTCGCGGGAGCGACTAACAAGCTCGAATCGGTGTACGAGGTTCCCTTCCTCGCGCACGCGACGATGGAGCCGATGAACTGCACGGTCCGTTTGAGCGCGGACCGCTGCGAAATCTGGACGGGCACGCAAGTCATCACGCGCGCCCAAGGGGGAGCCGCCAGGGTCACAGGCCTGCCTCGCGATAAGGTGGAAGTGCACAACTATTACTTGGGCGGCGGGTTCGGCCGGCGCCTCGAGTTCGACATCGTCTCGCAGGCCGTGCGAATCGCCCAGCAGGTCGACGGTCCGGTGAAGGTGATCTGGACGCGCGAGGAGGACATCCAGCACGACGTTTATCGGCCGTACTACTACGACAGTATGGCGGCGGCGCTGAATGCGCAGGGCCAGCCGGTCGCATGGATGCACCGGATCGTCGGCCCGTCGATCATCGCCCGCTACCTGCCGGCTGCTTTCAAGAACGGGATCGACATCGACGGTGTGGACGGAGCGGTGCAGCTGCTCTACGATATCCCGGCGATCCGAGTCGAGTACGTGCGCCACGAGGAGCCGGTCTTGAACACTGGGTTCTGGCGAGGCGTCGGAGTCACACACAACAACTTCGTGATCGAGAGCTTCGTCGACGAGCTCGCTGCAGCCGCGAAGCAGGATCCCGCCGCCTTTCGCCGGGCCCTCCTCCGCAAATCTCCTCGTGCAACGGCAGTCTTGGACATCGTCACGCAGGCGTCCGGATGGGGAAAGCCGCTGCCCGAAGGCCGGGGCCGCGGCGTCTCGGTGCTTTTCAGCGAATGGGGCAGTTATCTGGCGCAGGTGGCCGAGGTCTCGGTGTCGAAGGCGGGCGAGGTCCGCGTCCACCGGGTCGTCTGCGCAGTAGATTGCGGAACGGTCGTGAACCCGGACACGGTGAAGGCCCAGATCGAGGGCGGGATAGTCTTCGGAATCAGCGGCGCCCTGTGGGGCGGCGTGACGCTGAAGAACGGCCGGATCGAACAGTCCAACTTCCATGACGTTCGAGTCATGCGAATCAACGAGACGCCCGCCATCGAGGTGCACTTGGTGCGCAGCTTGGAAGCGCCAGGCGGAATCGGCGAGCCAGGCACGGCTGTCACCGCTGCCGCGGTGTCGAACGCGGTCTTCGCTGCCACCGGCAGGCGCATCCGGAAGCTGCCGCTCGAGACTCAATTGCGCGCGGCTTGAGGAGGAGACGATGCCGCGGTTTTCGCCGATGATCGTGGGCTTGCTCGCGGTTGCCGGAAGTGTCGTCGACGCACCGCGCGCCGCTCCCTCCGGGACGTTCGACCCGATCGCGAGCGTCGTGATGCACCCGAGATGCATCAACTGTCATCAAGACCAATCCCCCCGGCAAGGCGATGCCCGGACCGTTCATCTGCCGCTCGTTGTCCGCGGAATGGACGGTCACGGCGCCCCCACGCAGCCGTGCCAGACCTGCCATCAGACGACGAACACGGCCGACGGGTTCGTTCCGGGCGTCAACGACTGGCACCTCGCGCCCTTGTCCATGCTGTGGGAGGGCCGGAGCAAGGAGCAGATCTGCGAACAGATGAAGGACCCGGCCCGCAACGGCAGCCGTCGCACGGGAGAGCAAGTCATCGAGCACATGAAGACGGATCCGCTCGTCCTCTGGGCCTGGGCCCCGGGCAGGCGCACGGCTCCTCCGCTCTCGCACGAGGAGTTCGTCGAAGCGCTGGAGGCCTGGATCAAAGCGGAAATGCCATGCCGGTAAATCGAGAACAAGTTCAATAATCGAGAACAAGTTCAATATTGTATTTGCGAACGCCGGCATCTTTCGATGACGAGCCGCCGAAACCTTTTTCTACCGGCCATGACGATGAGAGGAGGGGCCCCGGGAGCGATGTTGCTTTAGCCGCCGCTCGCCAGCGCGTCGGCGCCCTCGATGCGCTGCGCCAGGGCGGCGGCCAGGAAGCGGTCGATGTCGCCGTCGAGCACCGCCCCGGTATTGCCGGTTTCGACCCCGGTGCGCAGATCCTTCACCATCTGGTAGGGCTGCAGCACATAAGAGCGGATCTGGTGGCCCCAGCCGATATCGGTCTTGGCCGCATTCATCGCCTCGACCCTGGCCTCGCGCGCCTGCAACTCGCGCTCGTAGAGCCGGGCGCGCAGCATCGCAAAGGCATGCGCCCGGTTCTGGTGCTGCGAGCGTTCGCTCTGGCACTGCACGACGATGCCGCTCGGCATGTGGGTGATGCGGATCGCGCTGTCGGTCTTGTTGACGTGCTGCCCGCCGGCGCCCGAGGCGCGGTAGGTGTCGATGCGCAGATCCTTGTCGAGAACCTCGATCTCGATCTTCTCGTCGATCACCGGGTAGACCCACGCCGAGGCAAAGCTGGTATGGCGCCGTGCATTCGAATCGAACGGCGAGATGCGCACCAGGCGATGCACGCCGCTTTCGGTTTTCAGCCAGCCATAGGCATCGACGCCGCTGACCTTGACCGTCGCCGATTTGATCCCGGCGCCTTCGCCGGCGCTCTCTTCGAGCCACTCGACCTTGTAGTCATGGTCCTCGGCCCAGCGGACATACATGCGCAGCAGCATCTCGGCCCAGTCCTGCGCCTCGGTGCCGCCGGCCCCGGCATGGACTTCGAGATAGCAATCATTGCCGTCGGCTTCGCCCGACAAGAGGCTCTCGACCTCGCGCTTCCGCGCCTCTTCGCGCAGCTTTTCGAGGTTGGCCTCGGCTTCCGCGACGATCGATGCGTCGCCCTCGGCATCACCGAGCTCGATCAGCTCGATCGCGTCGTCGACCTCGCGCTCGATGCGGCGGTAGCCTTCGATCGCGCGCTCCAGACGGGTGCGCTCGCGCAACACGGATTGTGCCGCGGTCGGATCATCCCAGAGCTTGGGGTCTTCCGCCTTGGCGTTCAGCTCGGCGAGGCGCCTGTTGGCGACCTCCCAGTCAAAGATGCCTCCTCAGCAGCGCCAGCGACTTTCGGATGTCGTCGGCGACCGCCTGTGTCTCTGCCTTCATGCCTTCTTGTTCGCTCCTGGTTTGCGCGGAATGCCGCGCCTGCTTTACGAGAACAGCCTCACCGCGAGCGGCGCCAGCCCCGCAAGCAAGAACATAAGTCCGCCGATCGCCGCGGCAAGCATCCACTTAATCGCGGTGAGATGCCGCTCGATCTTTGCCCAGGTCTCATCCACTCAGTAGAGCCCGCCGGTTCCGCTGGCCGGGGTCGCGCGGACCGGCACGCGCGCCGTGACGCCCTGCACGATCTGGTCGGTCGGGGCCATGCGTCCCTTATCCTTGCCGGGCTCGGTGCCGGGCTTGTAGCCCTCCCAGATCGCCGGCCCACCAGCCCCCGCCGGCTCCCCGGTTTCCGGGTTGACGCGATACATCCGCAGCCCCGGCGGGGTGCGGAACTCGGTCGGCGGCGCGTCCTTCAGCGCGACCATCATGAAATCGCGGAAGATCGGCGCCGCGAGATGGCCGCCGGTCTCGTCGGAACCGAGAAACGCCGGGTCGTCGTAGCCGACAAACACCCCGGCGGCGAGATCGGGGGTGAAGCCGACAAACCAGGCGTCCTGCCAGTCGTTGGTCGTGCCGGTCTTGCCGGCGATCGGCTTGCCGACCGCCTTGACCGCGGTGCCGGTGCCGCGCTGCACGACCCCCTCCAGCATCTCGACGATCTGGAACGTCGAGACCGGGTCGGCGATCTGCTCGCGGGTGTCGGGGATCACCGGCACCGGCTGGCGGTTCCATTCGACCTCGGCGCAGCCCTCGCAGGGACGCTGGTCGGCGCGGAAGATCGTCTTGCCGTCACGACCCTGGACGCGATCGATCAGGGTCGGGGTGATGCGCTTCCCGCCATTGTCGAGCATCGCATAGGCCGCGGTGTGCCGCAGCGGCGTCGTCTCGCCGGCGCCGAGCGACATCGCATAGAGCCGCGGCATGTGATCCATGATGCCGAATTTCTCGATGGTCTCGCCGATCGCCTCCATGCCGACCTGCTCGGCCAGGCGAGCCGTGACCGTGTTCAACGACAATTCGAGCGCGACCCGCAGCGGGGTCGGGCCGCGGAACTTGTTGCTGTTGTAATTGCCCGGGGTCCACAGCGGCATCCCCTCGCCCTGGCTGATCGCGACCGGTCCGTCCTCGACCGTGGTCGATGGGGTGAAGCCGTGCTCGAGCGCGGTCAAGTAGATAAACGGCTTGATCGACGATCCCGGTTGCCGCTTCGCCTGGGTCGCCCGGTTGAACTGGCTGATCTCGAAGCTGAACCCGCCGCTCATCGCCAGCACCCGCCCGGTATGCGGGTCGAGCGCCACCAGCGCGCCGGAAACCTCGGGGATCTGGCACAAATTGTAGAGCCCGGCGGCGCGCACCGGAGCTTGCGGCTTTGCGCCCGGCGTCGCGGCTTTCGGGCTCTCCACCAGCGGCTCGACCAAGACCAGGTCGCCGGGCTTGGCGACATCGGCGGCGTTGCGCGGGAATGCCCCAAGATTGCCGTCATCGAGCAACGGCCGGGCCCAGCGCATCTGCGCGAACGGGATGCGTCCGGTCTCGCCGTCCTTGAGGCCGATAGCGGCGCCGTCCGTTTCGGTGCGCAGCACCACCGCGAGCTGCCAGCCGGCCACCGCCGCGCCCGGGGTCAGGGGCTCGGCCGCCAGCCGGGCCGGCCAGTTCGGGCCGGGGTCGATATGGCCGACCGCGCCGCGCCAGCCGCCGCGGTTGCGGTCATATTTTATGAGCCCGTCGCGCAATGCCTTGTCGGCGGCCGGCTGCAGCTTGGCGTCGAGGCTGGTGCGCACCGACAGGCCCGATTGATAGAGCCCCTTTTCGCCGTAGCGGGCGAGCAGGTCGCGCCGCACTTCCTCGGCGAAATACGGGCCGTTGACGATTTCGGCTTCCTCGCGCTTGCGCAGGGTGATCGGCTCGGCCCTCGCCGCGGCGATTTCCTTGTCGGGCGCGCTGGCGTCCTCGGCCATGCGGTCGAGCACCCAGTCGCGCCGCGTCTTGGCCTGCTGCGGGTAGCGGGTCGGGTTGTAGTTGTTGGGCGCCTTCGGGAGACCGGCCAGGAAGGCGGCCTCGCTGAGGGTCAGCTCGTCGAGCGATTTGCTGAAATAGATCAGCGCCGCCGCCTCGACGCCATAGGCGCCGGAGCCGAGATAGATCTCGTTCAGATAGAGTTCGAGGATGCGGTCCTTGGGCAGCGCGTCCTCGATGCGGGTGGCGAGCAGGATCTCCTTGACCTTGCGGGAGATCGACAGCTCGTTGGTCAGCAGCATGTTCTTGGCGACCTGCTGCGTGATCGTCGAGGCGCCGACCGGGCGGCGCTTGCTGTGCCAGCGCCCGACATCGGTCAACGCGGCGCGGAACATCGACACCGGGTCGACCCCGCGATGGCTGTAGAAATTCTTGTCCTCGGCGGAGAGGAATGCGTTGATGACCCGCTTCGGGATCACCCCGATCGGCACGAAAACCCGGCGCTCGGTCGAATATTCGGCCAGCAGCCGGCCGTCGCCGGCGTGCACCCGCGTCGTAATCGGCGGCTCGTAATGCGCCAGCTGCTGGTAATCAGGCAGGTCACGCCCGAAATACCAGATCGTCAAGCCGATCACGCTGCCGCCGGCAATGGCGAGCAGGACGAGGCACACGAAAAGAAAGCGAACGAGCTTAACAACAATGCGCAACAGCGCACACTCCTTAAACGCTGGCGCGGTCGGCCCCCCGCCCGGCGGCGCTTCTTATGCGCCAACACTTTGGCTATTCCAAGGCCGATTTGGTTGAACCCCAGCCATTCTCTACGCGATGCCCGCGAAATGGGCGCCGATTGCTGTCGCCGCAAGGGCGCAGAGCCTGGACTTTCCGGCCGCCACCCTGGTTTCGGGATGAAATCATTGTGGCGGCAGGGATTGGCCGGTAAATTGCTGGGTGCGAATTCCGCCAGCCGGGCGTGCCGTCCGGCGGCGTTGCGACGCAAACCCGCCTTGCTGGCAAGTTTCTTGCCGCCGCGCCGGGTCGCAGCGCCGGGCGAAAGTGATCGTATGAACCTCGAGCCGGGCTGTTTGCCGCCGCGATGCCGATGACCGAATTCCGCGACGCTACGATGGCAGACGCCACCGGCTCCCCACCCCACAGCAGCGCGCCGCCGGCCGCTTATATAACGGTCGCAGCCGCGCGCTCCGGAGTTCTGCCCGAATGGCAAAGCGCATGCTCATCGACGCCGCCCACCCCGAGGAGACTCGGGTTGTGGTGCTCAACGGCAATCGGCTCGAAGAATTTGATTTCGAGTCGTCGACCAAGAAACAGGTAAAAGGCAACATCTACCTCGCTAAGGTTACGCGAGTCGAACCGTCGCTGCAGGCCGCCTTTGTCGATTATGGCGGCAACCGCCACGGCTTTCTGGCCTTCAGCGAGATCCATCCCGACTATTACCGCATCCCGGTAAGCGACCGGTCCGGCCGCGAGGGCGAGCCGCACGAGGCGCCGGAGCGCGCCGGCGCGAATGGCGGCGATGAATCCGGCGTGCCGCTCGCCGCGGCCTTGCCCGAACCCGTCCCGGTTCCGGAAACGACAATTGCAGACGACGAGGCCGCCGCCGAGGAGGAAGCCGCTCCCGATCGGCCAGCCGAAGACGATCACGCCGAGCCCCGCGACAGCGGCGCCGCGCACGGCCAGTCCACCTACGGCCAGCCCGCCCACGGCGAGCCCACCTACGGCCAGCCCGCCCACGGCGAGCCCGCCTACGGCCAGCCCGCCCACGGCGAGCCCGCCTAC
>Ga0070707_100006683_pt1 | contig 10685 bp, 10 predicted proteins | sample KBSK5502metaG_FD_65468 | JGI IMG/M metagenome (GOLD analysis project Ga0070707, IMG submission 65468) | Corn, switchgrass and miscanthus rhizosphere microbial communities from Kellogg Biological Station, Michigan, USA - KBS K5-50-2 metaG | ecosystem: Host-associated > Plants > Roots >... | reverse complement strand
CGTCCGCAACAGGGCGCATCGATTTCCAAAATGTAACATTCCGATACGTCAATACCGTCACCGACGCGGTCAGCAATCTAAACCTCCGAATTGAACCGGGAAAAACTTACGCGTTGGTTGGCGCCAGTGGCGCAGGCAAGAGCACCATCCTCTCGCTAATTCTGCGCTTGTACGACCCAACGTCCGGCGCTGTGAAGATCGATGGCCAAGATCTGCGCTCGATTACACAAAAATCGTTGCGCGAACAGATCGGGCTCGTGACGCAGGAGACATTTCTGTTTCACGATACGATCTTCAACAATATCGTGTTCGGCCGGCTGCGCGCCACGCCTGAGGAAATTTACGAGGCAGCCAAAGCTGCTTACGCCCACGACTTTATCATGGCGCAGCCAAAAGGCTACGAAACCGTAATCGGCGACAAAGGATGCCTGCTCTCCGGTGGACAACAGCAACGCCTGGCCATTGCGCGCGCCATTCTGAAAAACGCGCCGATTCTTTTGCTAGACGAAGCCACGTCATCGCTCGATTCCGAATCGGAAAAGCAAATTCAAAAAGCCCTTGCCAAACTGGCAACGGGACGCACGGTGATCGCCATTGCTCACCGGCTCTCCACTGTTCTGTCAGCCGACCAAATCATTGTGATGGATTCCGGCCACATCAAGGAGATCGGGACGCACGCGCAGCTGCTCGAAAAATCAGGCTACTACCGGCGCCTATACGATCACCAATTCAATCGCATTCCGGAGGAAAGGGCAGCCGAAGCAGGTTTTCTTGTTGAAGAGCTTGTGTGAAACCCGGTTAAAAAAAAGTTAAAACAGTTACAACGTTACAACGTGCAAGTCCCCTCTCCCTTTTTAACCTTGTAACCTTGTAACTCTTTTAACGATTTAACATCGGCGCAGCCATGCCGTTTAATATTGATCTGCATACGCATTCGTTCTTTTCCGGAGATGGCGTTTCGAGCCCGGAAGACCTGATTGCGGCCGCCCGCGTTAAGGGTTTGAACGGTATTGCCATCACCGATCACAACACCTGCGACGCGGTCAATTACTTGCTTCAGAAAGGTTTGATGCGGCTGGATGGTTTGCCCGTCGATGATTTCCTCGTTCTGCCCGGAGTAGAAGTGACGACAGCCGATGGTCATCTTCTCTGCATTGGCGCGGAGCTGCCGTACCTAAAGGGAAAACCGGCGCAGGAAGTCTGCGATATGATTCATGAGCGCGGCGGTCTCGCCATTCCGCCACATCCTTACGATTTGTTCCGGGCCGGAATCCGTTTTTCCATTCTGGAAACGCTGCCGGTGGATGCAATCGAGGTTTTCAACGCAGCGACTACGCTGCGTCGCTACAACCGTTATGCCTTCAAGTATGCGCAGATTCGCGGTTTGCCCATGACTGCCGCCAGCGACGCGCATCATGCCGCTGCCGTCGGGACAGCTTACACAATCGTCAATACCGATGATTTTTCGGTAAAAGGAATTCTCGCGCAGATCGTAAAGAGCAATGAACTGACTCAAAAATATCAAACGCCGCGCGATAGTCTCCGGAAGACTTGGAATAATTGGTTGCGACTGCGCCGCCGAAAAAAAATCCCAGAACTCGCCGCAAAAGACCGCGATCACAACGGCCTGTAGCAACTTTCTGACTTCCAAGCTTCTGTCTTCTGACTTATCACAATGCCCGCTTACATCATCGTTGAAATCGACATTGTTGATCCGGTCGGCTACGAAGGATACAAGAACCTCGCAGGCGCGACTGTAGCGAAGTACGGCGGGAAATACATCGTGCGCGGTGGCAAGACAGAAGTGCTCGAAGGCGATTGGAAGCCGAAGCGCATCGTTGTGCTTGAATTCGAATCAGCGCAGCGCGCCAAAGAGTGGCTGAACTGCGAAGAATACCGCGAACCGCGCAAGATGCGGCACCGTACGGCACGGACAAACATGATTCTCGTTGAAGGATTCGCGGGTCTGCCCGGCTCTCGAACGCGTTCGCAGTAGCCTCGCGGGCTGATGGAATTCCTCGTAGGCCGCTTCCCAGGTGGAATAGCGATTATGTTTCTCAACGAAAGTCGCTATGCCTGGAAAAGCGTAATGCTCCATCGGCGCGGCTAGATATCCGGCACGGCCATTGAGCAATACATGCTCGTGCACCTCGTTATCTCCGGAAAGGACAGTGTCGCCGATTTCGATCTGTTCATATCGGCCGAGCCGATGCCGAAACAGACGCAAGTTCCAACTTGGAAAGTAACCGCAATGATTTATCCACCCGTCCAGAAACCAGAATCGGCGGTTCACATAAAATCCATCGACGTCGTGGCGACGAATCGCCTCGCAGATTTCGCGTTGTAGCTCAGGCGTAATGCGTTCGTCGGGATCGACGATTAGCACCCATTCATGTTGCCAGTGAATATTTTCCAAAGCCCAGTTTTTTTGCGCGGGAATTTGCGATTCCAAATGAATTGCACGATCTGCGCGCCAGCCGCCTCGGCAATTGCTTGCGTGCCATCTGTGCTCACCGAATCGACGACCACGATCTCTTGCGCGAACGAAACGCTGGCAAGACAATCACGCAGGTTCGCGACTTCGTTCTTAACAGGGACGAGGATCGACAACGGCACCAGCGTGCCGGATTGCTCGCTCATTGAGTAATCTCGCGTCGTTTGGTTTCGCGCGCTGGGTTGCCGATCACAATACTCCAGGGCCTTATGTTCTTCATCGCTACCGCTCTTGCGCCAACAATCGCCCCTTCACCAATAGTAACGCCCGGCCCCACGAACGCGTCCGCACAAACCCACGCTTCGGGGCCGATGGTAATTGGTGGACGCAGCAACGGAAAATCCGGCTTCCTGTGATCGTGTGTTCCTGCGCAAACATGAGCCCGGTGTGAGATTGTTGCGCGCGCTCCGACTGTGACGCGGCCCAAGTTGTAAATAAACGCATGCTCCCCGATGGCGCTTTCATCTCCAGCCTCGAGGTTCCATGGAAAATAAATCGTCGCCGAAGGATACACATGAACCCTGCGACCGATTTTCGCCCCGAAGCAGCGGAGCAAAAATCGCCTCCAACCGAAACAAGGCCTGGGACTAAACCGAAAAAGCGGCTGCGCGAGAGTCCACAAGATCCGGCGGATGATCTCGCCCGAGGAGTACTTCCTGGCGCGCCGATTTTGTTCAATGTCCAGCATAGGAAAAATCACTGACTACGGACTACACGAGTACGGGACTGCGGGCTTGTAGTCCAGTTGTCTGTTGTCGCGGCCTTATTCCTCCGCTGCTGGCTGCGACAACAGGGCCTGCAAAAAAGATTGAACACCATACATCCACGGGTTGTCACAAATTCGAATATTTAACCTTGTTAAATACTTTCCCGGATGCTACAACGCGTGATCGACAAAGCATCGACGAATAGAATTTACGGGATGTTGTCGACCCATACCCCCCAGGAATTTGATGAAAAAGAGTTATATGGCTGCTGAAGACAGCGATACCGGAATTAAGATTTACCTGCGGGAGATCGGGCAAATCCCGCTTTTGACTCCGGACCAGGAGATCGAGCTGGCTGCGAAAATCAAAAAGGGCGACCGCGAGGCGCGAGCCTTGATGATCCGGTCCAATTTGCGTTTGGTGGTGAAGATCGCGCACGACTACGCGAATCTCGGTCTGCCGCTTCTGGACCTGATTTCCGAAGGCAACATCGGCTTGATGAAGGCCGTCGAGCGTTTTGACCCCGCGAAAGGCGGAAAGCTCAGCACGTACGCAGCGTGGTGGATCAAGCAATCGATCAAGCGCGCTCTGGCCAATCAGAGCAAGACGATCCGTCTGCCCGTGCATCTGGTGGACAAGATCAGCAAGATGCGCCGCGTTTCGCTGCAAATGAGTGAGGAACTCGGCCGTGAGCCAACGGACGATGAACTCGGTGATGAGATCGGGATCGCGAGCGGAAAGGTTTCGCAACTCAAAACAGTGTCGATCCGTCCAGCGTCACTGGATGCGCCGATCAGCGACGATGATTCGACCGAATTCGGTGAAATTGTCGGTGATGAGGATGCTCAAACGCCGTTCGAACTGTTGCGGGACAAAAATCTGCGCAATGAAGTCGGCGGTTTGCTCGACGTGTTGGATGATCGCGAGAAGAAAATCATTTTCCAACGGTTCGGCTTGGATGGCGGCAAACCAAAGACGCTCGAGGAAGTCGGCAAGAAATTCGGCGTTACACGGGAGCGCATTCGGCAGTTGCAGAACATCGCGCTCTCTAAGCTTCGCCGCGCTCTGAGCAAAAAGGAGCGGCCGGTCGACGTCGAATTACCAGTCGAGGCATGATTGTAGCCGCTTCCCTGCCTGTCACAGCGTAGCCTTGGCGATGGCGGTGGGCAGCGCGAGTGCTGATCTGTTGACTCCGCCTGTCGTGCGCCGCACAGAGCGGCCGGTACAGCTACTTGACGACGCGTAGTTGGATAGAATCGATCATTGCGCGTCCCATGTGCACGTCGCTGACGATCACCATTCGATTGCCAGGGGCAGCTAGTTTTTTCGCACGTAAAAATCTCTCCGCTGACTCAATCGTCTGGTCCGGGTCCCCGGTAAAATCGATGCGGATGGAGTACACACCCCAGTAAAGTGCCAGCTGCCGATATACTTGTTCGCTCGGGGTGAACGCAAAGATGGGTGCATGCTGCGGGCGCAAATTGGATGCGTAACGCGCCATTCGTCCGTACCGAGTAAAAACGATCAGTTTTGAATCTTGCAACGAGTTAGCTAACGCGACGGCTGAAGCCACTGTTTTCTGCCGTACACTTTCCAACATCGCATCATTGGCATAGCCTGCACCCCCGCTGCGCTCGATGCGTATCGCCACTCGGTTGAGGACTTCCACACATTCAATCGGATAACGGCCAAGCGTTGTTTCAGCGCTCAACATGAGAGCGTCGGCTTGTTCGAAAACGGCGTTCGCCACATCGGTGACCTCTGCGCGCGTGGGGAGCCGATTCGTGATCATCGATTCCAGCAGTTGCGTTGCGATTACCACCGGTTTGCCCAGATGAATGCATTTTTTGACAATTCGGCGTTGAATAATTGGCAGTTCCTCCATCGGACATTCGATTCCCAAATCGCCGCGCGCGACCATGATCACGTCAGCGCTTTCGATCATCTTCTCGATTGATCGTACTGCCAGCTGGTCCTCAATTTTTGCGACGATCTGTGCGTTACTCTTTTTTCTGGAGAGAAGTTGACGGAGCTGTTCGATGTCGCTTTTCTCCCGGACAAAGCTAAGTGCCACAAAATCAACATCTAACTGCGCGCCGAGTGCCACATCGGCGATGTCCTTCTTGGTAAGCGGCGGCAGATTCACATGAACGCGCGGCAGATTAATGTGACGGCGCGAGCCAAGCACGGCGGGGGTCAGTACCTTGGTGCGCACGCGGTCTTTGCCCTTTCCCAGCACGACGACTTTCAGCAAACCGTTGTCGACCAAGACCGTGTCGCCAGTGGAAACGTCCTTTACAAATCCGGGGTAATTAACGTCCACGGAATATTGTTCCTTCTTTTTTGCGCCCCGCACCGTGAACTCCAGAATGTCGCCCGGTTTCAGATGCAGATCGGTTTTCAATTCACCGGTGCGAATAGCTGGGCCTTGCGTATCGAGGAGAATTGCAACCGGGCGGCCCGCTGTCTGCGCCAGCCTGCGAATCCGCGGCACAATGTTGCGCACCCATTCATGAGTGGCGTGGCTCATGTTGAGCCGGAAAACATCCGTTCCTTTCTGGATTAACTGCCGCAGTGCCTCTGTCTTTTCTGTGGCCGGGCCGAGCGTGCAAATAATCTTCGTCTTGCGCACAATCAAAGAATTGGCTTGGGCATTGCAAAAGCCAAGACGCTTTTGCACGGCATGCGCCTCTCGTGGCACACGCGTTGCATAACGATAATAAAATTGCGACACGCATTGCGAAGCGTGCCGGCTCGCGCAGCGGGCGTTCTCTTTATTTCAGCTTGCTTTGAATCTGCTTGGCAAGGTCAAGATGCTCCTGAACCATCTTCGCTGTGTCGTCCGCAAACTTCTTGATGTCGGGGTCGGTGCCGTTTTGTGCTTCACCCTGGAATTCGGCCAAATCCTTTTCGTGGTCTTTGACCATCGCATCGATGTAGGCCTTATCCGAGCTCCAGCTTACCTTTGGCTCTTTCGCCGGCAACGTTACGTTCTTTTGCGATGCAATCTGTTTTAGCTCGTCGTTGGCCTTGCCATGATCGGCCACCATACGTTTACCGAACGATTTAACGTCATCGCTCTGGCCATTCTGTTCAGCCAATTTTCCCATCGCGACTTCCATCGTTCCGCCCTTGGCAGCCCTTTTCATGAAAGTCTTGTCCTTTTCGCTCAACGAGGAGCTCTTAGCTGCTGGACTCTCTTGTGCTACGGCCACCCCGGCAACGGAGAGCGTCGTAATCGCCAACGCGACAATACAAACCTGCGATATAAATGTGCTTTTCATTTTCATTGATTTTGTACCAGTTTGAAATGTGCCGGGGCATCCCGGCAATAAGAAATCGAAAACTGACGGTCGCTTGGACGCGGCTTATTTGTGGATCGCCGTCGCCGAGGACGATCAGGCTTTGGAAATGTACGAGCTTTCCACGCGCGTCGCCACGTCCTTGTAACCGTGTTCGACTTCGTAAATCTGCTTCATACAGGCTAGGGATTTCTCCCGTTCCCCCATCCTCTCGTAAACGAGGCCGAGATTATACACGATCTCCTTCTTCATCGCGTCCATTGACAGAATTTCCCTCGAGGCCTCTTCGAGTTGTTTAACTGCAAGATCCAGCATCTCAAGTTCGCCATAGCAACAACCGAGCAAATTCATTGCTTTCAAGCGCGCATATGGATTTTGGCGTGCGCGCTGTAGCTCCGGCACCGCCTCACGAAAACGTCCGGCGTGGAAAAGGTTTTCGCCGACTTCGAATCGAAGCTGGAGATCGGTGGGATTGCGCGCCACGCGCTCCTGCGCATCCACAATGAGAATTTCGGCACGCCTGACCTTCGCGGCTCTCAGTAGCTCGGACGTTTTCGCATACAATTCGTTTGTCGCGTCGTGCGTCGAAAGGAACTCTTCATGCGCGGCAATCTCGCGCTCGAGCGATTTGATCTTTAGGTCGGACGCTTTTCGGACCAATCCGAGATCTGTGCCTTTGGTCAGATCGGCAGCATACTGATACCAGCGGATCGCTGACTCGAAATCTTCCTTTTGCTCATTCAATGCCGCAAGCCGTCGCGCGAGATCGACGTTTGCCGGTTCCGCTTGATGTAGCGCATACGTTTCCGCGATTTGCTTATCGAGCGATTCGCCGGTCAATCGCATCCGGCTCTGTTGCTCGAGCGAAATCGCTTCCTCTTTATCTTTGATCAGGTCGCGATAACTCTCAGCGTGGGTCCATCCGCCGCGTTTAATGGTCGAATGCGCCGACGCGTCTTTGCCGCAACGGAGCGCTACAGCATCGAGCGGATTTATCGCAGTAATTTGATTATAAATTTCTACTTCTTGCTCGTGATCTCCGAGCTGACGATATAGACATCCGAGGTCGTGCAGCACTTTCACGTCGCGCGGATTTTCTTCGAGCAACGTCCGCAGGGCGAACACCCCGATGTCCGGCCAACCCGCAGCGAGCCCGGCTTCTTTCAAAACCAGATTTGCCTGGCGATTGTAAGGCTCTTTTTCCAAGATCTTTTCGAGCATTTCTACCGCGCGTTTCGGGTCCTTTTTGATTTTTCGCTGCGCTTTCATCACTGCGATCGGCGCAATTGAGATGTTAAAAAAACTTTTCTTTGCCGATTTGCTTTTGGTTACCTCGGTGCGACGCAACAATTCCCGCCCCGTCAGAAACTCTGGCTCCTGCGTGAGAATCTCCTGCAAGAGGGAAATTGCGTAGCCGAAGTTGCGCAGCTCGATGGCGGCCACTGCTTTCAGCCACAAAGCGTGTAGCGACTCGCTCAGCTCCTTCTCGGTCTTAACCGCCATCGCGGGTAGCTTATCACAAAACGCAATTCATGCGTGAGCGCGCAATGGCACTTCCCGCTGAGATGAATAAAGTTAATCAACCGATGATGCGCATTTTCGATGGCAACTCGCATTCCAGTACTGCGCCTTTCGAACTAAACGGCGGCGGTCGATTCGTTTTGTCGCGCAAAGATTTCGTCCCGGCTTATGTGCGGACGTTTGAGAACGGCATTCTTCAAGAACGCGCGGAGGAAGCCATTAAATCACTGCGGTTATGTCGTGTTTGCCCGCGCGATTGTGAGATTGACCGGTTTAACAATAAGATCGGCGTTTGCAAGAGTGGCAGGCTGGCGCGTGTAGCCAGCGCGTTTCCGCATTTTGGCGAAGAAGACTGTCTGCGCGGCTGGAACGGCTCGGGCACGATTTTTTTCAGCTGGTGCAATCTGCGCTGTGTCTTTTGTCAAAATTTCGAGACGAGCCAGTTCGGCGAAGGCGCCGAGGTAGGTGCCAGCGAGCTCGCACAAATCATGCTCGATTTGCAGGACACCGGCTGCCACAACGTCAACTTCGTGACGCCCGAGCACGTCGTGCCGCAAATCTTGGAAGCGCTCGTGATCGCGGTGGAGCGTGGCTTGCATTTACCGCTGGTGTATAACACCTCGGCTTACGACAGCATCGAAAGCATCCAATGGATGGACGGCGTCGTGGACGTCTACATGCCCGATTTCAAACTGTGGGACGCCGAGCACTGCCGAAAATACCTGGTAGCCAGTAATTACGTCGAAGCTGCGCAGAAGGTCATAGCGGCGATGCACGCACAAGTCGGCGAATTAATTGTGGACGAGAACGGCCTGGCATTGCGCGGTGTTCTCGTGCGCCATCTGGTCATGCCCGGTCTCTTGGGTGACACGCGCCAAATCATGCACTGGATCGCCCAGAACATGTCACCCGATACTTACGTTAACATGATGGATCAATATTATCCTGCGCACAAAGCCGAGACCGAACCGCGCTTCACCGAAATCAATCGTGGCATCACGGCCGACGAATTCTGCGGCGCACTCCAACTAGCGCGAAACGCCGGTCTTTGGCGTTTCGATACCCGTTGGCGTCACGTAATTCCACACGGCGCTCCCGTCTGGCTACCGCGGATGCGTGCGCACGGAGCGGCGTGCGTCAACGCTAGTTGATCGTTTGCCGTGCCGAGCAAATCGAGGGTCCCTGATCTTTACAACAAATCCATTTGCGGCTTCTGGGATTCCGGCATCGCTTTGGCTGATTTTTTTTCTCGCGGCTTTGGCTCTGCGGTTGTGTGGCTTGAATCTTCCAAGTGCGCGAGAATGTCCTTGGCCCGGTCTAGAATCTCTTTTGGCAGGCCGGCCAGTCGCGCGACGTGGATACCGTAACTTTTGTCTGCGCCGCCTGGAATGATTTTGCGGAGGAAAATGATTTGTTCGTTCCATTCGCGCACGGCGACGTTGAAATTGCAGACGCCGGGACGGTCCTCGGCGAGTTTGGTCAGCTCGTGATAATGCGTCGCGAATAACGTGCGCGCTTTGATTTTGTCGTGCAGAAATTCGGCGACGCTCCAGGCGATGGAAAGCCCGTCGAAGGTCGAGGTGCCGCGTCCGATCTCGTCGAGGATCACCAGGCTGCGTTCGGTGGCGTTATTGACGATGTTTGAGGTCTCGTTCATCTCGACCATGAACGTTGACTGTCCCCGTGCGAGATCGTCGTTTGCGCCGACGCGCGTGAAGATGCGATCGACCAGACCAATCTCTGCGCTCTCTGCCGGGACAAAGCTGCCGATCTGGGCCATCAACACAATCAACGCGACCTGACGGATGTAAGTTGACTTTCCCGCCATGTTCGGTCCCGTGATGATCGCGAGCCGCAGATTCTCTCCGTCGAGCGATGTATCGTTCGGCACGAACTTCTCTTCTACGAGAGTCTGATCGAGGACGGGGTGCCGGCCGTCCTTGATCACCAGCCGCAGCGTTTCATTCAGAGCCGGCCGGCAATAACGAAACAGGCGCGCGGTTTCCGCTAGCGCGCAGATGACGTCGAGAACTGCTATGGCCTCCGCGGTTTGCTGGATTGGCTCGATCTCACGCAAAGTTTCGTCGCGCAATTTCTGGAACAGTTGGTACTCGAGGTTCTGGGCGCGTTCATCCGCGCCAAGAATTTTCGCCTCCATCTCCTTGAGCTCGGGAGTGACGAAGCGCTCCCCGCCGACCGTGGTTTGCTTTCGCGTGTAATGCTCAGGCACGTTCGCCAGATTCGATTTCGTGATTTCGATGAAATAACCGAACACCGAATTGTATCGCACCTTGAGCGACTTGATTCCGGTGGCCGCAATCTCGCGCTCCTGTAAATGCCCGATCCAATTTTTCCCCTCGCGCGACGCCTGCCGCAACGCGTCAAGGTCGGCATCATAGCTGTCACGGAAAATGCCGCCTTCTTTCAGCGCGAACGGTGGATCATCGACAAGCGCTTTGGCCAGCTTCTCCGCCAGTGCTGGCATTTCGTGGATTTGATTTTGCAACTGCTGCGCCAATGATTCGGCTTCGTCCTGTTCGTTTACGCGGCTCGCGCCAAATGCCAGCCGATCAAGCAGCTTTTGCAGATCCGCTTTCAACGCAGGAATCTCTTGAAGCGAAGTTTTCAGCGCCACCAGGTCACGCGCGTTGCCTGAAGCCT
>Ga0070707_100006682_pt1 | contig 10686 bp, 11 predicted proteins | sample KBSK5502metaG_FD_65468 | JGI IMG/M metagenome (GOLD analysis project Ga0070707, IMG submission 65468) | Corn, switchgrass and miscanthus rhizosphere microbial communities from Kellogg Biological Station, Michigan, USA - KBS K5-50-2 metaG | ecosystem: Host-associated > Plants > Roots >... | reverse complement strand
AGGTGGTTCGCGCCACCGGGTCGCCGCTCGGCGAATGGCAGCGGCGCGCCCCCGGCCCGCAGCCGTTACGCTTTGCCACGGTGCTGATCATGCCGCCGCGTGAAATACTTTACGCCGCCTGCGACCGCCGCTTTGCCCTGATGATCGCGGAGGGCGCGTTCGATGAGGCGGCGGCGCTGGCGGCCCGCGCCTTGCCGTCCGACCTGCCGGCGATGAAGGCGGTCGGAGTGCCGGAGTTGCTGCGGCATTTGCGCGGCGAAGTCCCGCTCGAGGACACCATCGCCCTGGCACAGCGCGCGACCCGCCGTTACGCCAAACGACAGATGACTTGGTTCCGCCACCAAATAGTCGCGGATCTCGTCTTCGATCAGCAGTTTTCGGCAAGTATGTTGCGGCAGGCCAATGATTTTATTGCCCAGTTTCTGTTGACCCACCCAGCGTAGCTCACTAGGGTGCCGACCCCCGTGTCGGCCGTGGCCGGACCGAGCGGGACGATTTGCCGATACTTTAATCGAGGAGACACTCATGTCGGCCGAGCCGATTTGTGGAGCGGATATGGTCATCAAGGCGCTCGTCGATCAGGGCGTCGATGTCGTGTTCGGCTATCCCGGCGGCGCGGTCCTGCCGATCTACGACTCCTTGTTCAAGCAGAACGCGCTTCGGCACATCCTGGTGCGCCAGGAAGGCGGCGCGGTGCATGCCGCCGAAGGCTATGCCCGCTCGACCGGCAAGGTCGGCGTCGTGCTGGTGACCAGCGGCCCGGGCGCGACCAACGCGGTGACCGGGCTGACCGATGCTTTGATGGACTCGGTGCCGATCGTTTGCCTGACCGGCCAGGTGCCGACCCATCTGATCGGCAACGACGCCTTTCAGGAAGCCGATACGACCGGCATCACCCGGCCCTGCACCAAGCACAATTACCTGGTGAAGGACGTCAACGACCTCGCCCGCATCCTGCACGAAGCATTCTACGTTGCGAAGAGCGGCCGGCCCGGGCCGGTGGTCGTCGATCTGCCGAAAGACGTGCTGTTCGCGCTCGGCAATTATGTTGGCCCGGAACAGGTCGCGCATAAAACCTACCGGCCGCAGACCAAGCCAGATCCGGCGCGCATTGCCGAGGCGGTCAAGATGATCGCGGCGGCCAAGAAGCCACTGTTTTACGGCGGTGGTGGCCTGATCAATTCCGGCCCCGAGGCCTGCGCCCGCTTCACCGAATTCGTGCGCCTCGTCGATGCGCCCTGCACCTTGACCCTGATGGGGCTCGGCGCGCTGCCGGCGAGCGATCCGCATTTCCTCGGCATGGTCGGGATGCACGGCATGTACGAGTCGAACATGGCGATGCACGATTGCGATGTGATGATCGCGGTCGGTTCGCGCTTCGACGACCGCGTCACCGGCCGGCTGAACGCCTTTGCGCCGAACTCGAAGAAGATCCACATCGACATCGATCCGTCCTCGATCAACAAGAATGTGCGGGTCGACCTGCCGGTGCTCGGCGATTGCAACGAAGTGCTGGGCGCCCTGTTGAAGGCCTGGCGCAAGGCGGCGCCGCATTCCGATGCCAAGGCGCGCCATGCCTGGTGGCGGCAGATCGATGCGTGGCGGGCGCGCGACTGTCTGCGCTACGACCGCGGCCGCCGCGACATCATCAAGCCGCAATACGCGCTGGAACGGCTTTACGAGCTGACCCGCGAGCGGGAGCCGTTCATCACCACCGAGGTCGGCCAGCACCAGATGTGGGCGGCGCAGTTCTTCAAATTCGAGAAGCCCTACCAGTGGATGACTTCGGGCGGTCTCGGCACGATGGGGTACGGATTGCCGGCCGCGGTCGGGGTCCAGGTCGCGCATCCCGACGCGCTAGTCATCGATGTCGCCGGCGAGGCGTCGATCCTGATGAACATTCAGGAGATGTCGACGATCGCGCAGTACCGGCTGCCGGTGAAGGCGTTCATCCTGAACAACCAGTACATGGGCATGGTGCGGCAATGGCAGGAATTGCTGCATGGCGGCCGCTATTCCGAAAGCTACACCGCGGCGCTTCCGGATTTCGTCAAGTTGGCCGATGCCTTTGGCGCGGCGGGCCGGCGCATCGAGCGGCCCGACGAATTGGATGACGCGATCGCCGAGATGATCGCCGAGCCGCGCGCGGTGATCCTCGATGTCGTCGTCGATCAGGCGGAAAACTGCTTCCCGATGATCCCCTCGGGCGCGGCCCATAACGAGATGCTGCTCGGTCCCGAGGATGAAGCGAAACGCCCGGTATCCGAAGAGGGCATGGTTCTCGTTTGAGGGGCGGCCTTTGCCCGACAGCGATACGATCGAACGGCACACGATCGCCGTGCTCGTCGACAACGAGCCGGGGGTTCTGGCGCGCGTCATCGGGCTGTTTTCCGGGCGCGGCTACAATATCGAAACCTTGACCGTCGCCGAGGTCGACCGCAGCAACAGCCTGTCGCGCATCACGATCGTGACGACCGGCACGCCGATGATCATCGAGCAGATCAAGGCGCAGCTGTCGCGCCTCGTGCCGGTGCACAAGGTGCACGATCTGACCGACGAGGGTCCGTCGGTCGAGCGCGAGATGGCGTTGATCAAGGTCGCCGGCAAAGGCGAGGCGCGCATCGAGTCGTTGCGGCTCGCCGATATCTTCCGGGCGCGGGTCGTCGACTCGACGACGGAAAGCTTTGTCTTCGAGATGACCGGGTCGAGCGAGAAATTGAACGCGTTCATCGCGCTGATGGAGCCGCTGGGGCTCGTCGAGGTGTCGCGCACCGGCACCGTCGCGATCGCCCGCGGCCCCGGGCAGTTTTGAGTTCAGGTTCACCACAGAGGCACAGAGAACACAGAGGACAATTTCCAACTGTCATTGCGAGCGAAGCGAAGCAATCTCCATCCGACTCCGCTCCTTCGAGGGGATTGCTTCGTCGCTCCGCTCCTCGCAATGACAACCACCTCTTCCTCTGCGCCCTCTGTGTCTCTGTGGTGAATAGAAATGAGAGGAGATGACGATGCGCGTTTATTACGACCGCGACGCGGATGTGAATTTGATCAAATCGAAGAAGGTCGCGGTCATCGGCTATGGCAGCCAGGGCCACGCGCACGCCAACAATCTGCGCGACAGCGGCGTCAAGGACGTCGTCGTGGCGTTGCGGCCCGGCTCCGGCTCGGCGCAGAAGGCGGAGACCGCCGGCTTCAAGGTCATGACCAATGCCGAAGCCGCGAAATGGGCCGATATCGTCATGGTGCTGGCGCCCGACGAGCTGCAGGCGGGGCTCTACAATGCCGAGTTGCGCCCGAATATGCGGCAAGGCACGGCGCTCGCGGTGGCGCACGGCCTCAGCATTCATTTCCGCTTGATCGAGCCGCGCCCGGACATGGACGTCTTCATGATCGCGCCGAAGGGGCCGGGCCACACCGTGCGCTCGGAATATCAGCGCGGCGGCGGGGTGCCCTGCCTCGTCGCGGTCGACCAGAACCCGTCGGGCAACGCGCTCGAAATCGCGCTCAGCTACGCCTCGGCGATCGGCGGCGGCCGCGCCGGGGTCATCGAGACGAGTTTCCGCGAGGAGTGCGAGACCGATCTGTTCGGCGAGCAGTCGGTGCTGTGCGGTGGCCTGACCTCGCTGATCCTGGCCGGGTTCGAGACCCTGGTCGAGGCCGGCTACGCGCCCGAGATGGCGTATTTCGAGTGCTGCCACGAGGTCAAGCTGATCGTCGATCTGATCTATGAGGGCGGCATCGCCAACATGCGGTACTCGATCTCGAACACCGCCGAATACGGCGATTATTCACGGGGCCCGCGGGTCATCGACGAGCATGTCCGCGCCGAGATGAAGAAGATCCTCGCCGACATCCAAAGCGGCCGCTTCGCCCGCGAATGGGTGCTGGAAAACACCGCCGGCCAGCCGAGCTTCAAGGCGTTGCGCCGCGGCGCCGCACAGCACCCGATCGAGGAGGTCGGCGAGCGGTTGCGCGCGATGATGCCGTGGATCAAGCAGAACGCTCTGGTCGACAAAAGCCGGAACTGAGGGCGCGACGTCCGCGGTCCTGATAAGCCCCTCTCCCGCATTGCGGGAGAGGGAGGGGCCCGCGCCAAAGGCGTGGGAGGGTGAGGGCATCCGAGCTTGTAAGGCCCTCATCCGACCGTGCGCTACGCGCTCGGCCACCCTCTCCCCCCATCAAGCTTCCTGGGCGGGAGAGGCGTGATGGCGATGCGCGTTCTTCATGCCGCAGCCGAGCTGTTTCCCTGGGTCAAGACCGGCGGGCTTGGCGATGTCATCGCGGCATTGCCGCCGGCGCTCGCCGCGCTCGATGTCGATGTCCGGCTGGTGTTGCCGGGCTTCACCGCCTTCCTCGACGCTCTGCCGCTGATCGAGGTTGCCCGCCTGCAAACGCCGTTTGCGGCAGAACGGGTGCGGATCGCGCTGGCGTCGCTGCGGGACAGCGGGGTGCGTGCCTACCTCGTCGATCATCCCGCCTTCTATGACCGTCCGGGCAGCCCTTATGCCGACCCGGACGGAAGCGACTGGTTCGACAATCATCGCCGCTTTGCATTACTCGGCTGGGCCGCCGCGGCGCTCGCCCAAGGCGCCGACCCGGAGTGGCGGCCGGACCTCCTGCACGCCCATGATTGGCATGCCGGGCTCGCGCCGACCTATTTGAGAGCGGCCGGCGCCAACGTGCCGAGCGTCTTCACCGTGCACAACCTCGCCTATCAGGGGTTTTTCCCATCATCGACTTTCGGCGATCTCGCGCTGCCGTCCGGCTTCTTCTCGATCGACGGGGTCGAGTTCTACGGCGGCCTGTCCTTTCTGAAGGCCGGGCTGTTCTACGCCGACCGGCTCACCACCGTCAGTCCGACTTATGCCCGGGAAATCCAGACGCCGGCTTTCGGCAACGGTCTCGACGGGCTGCTGCGCAGCCGCGCCGGCGTGCTGACCGGGATTCTGAACGGCGTCGACCCGAATATCTGGTCGCCGGAGAAGGATGCGCTGTTGCCGCGGCCATACGGGATCGACGACGCACCCGCCGGAAAGGCTGACGCCAAGCAGGTCCTGCAGCGCCGTCTGGCGCTCGACGAGACACCCGGCAGACCGCTGTTCGGCGCGGTGACCCGCCTCAGCCCGCAGAAGGGCTTCGACCTGCTGCTCGCCGCGCTGCCTGAATTCATCGCGGAGAGCGGTCGCCTGGTGTTGCTGGGCAGCGGCGACGCCGATCTCGAAACCGGTTTCACCACCGCGGCCGCGTCCTATCCCGGCCAGGTCGGCGTCGTGACCGGCTATGACGAGGCATTGTCGCACCTGATCATGGCCGGCGCCGACGTCATCCTCGTGCCGTCGCGTTTCGAGCCTTGCGGGCTGACCCAGCTCTACGCGCTGCGCTATGGCGCGCTGCCGCTGGTGCGGCGCACCGGCGGGCTCGCCGATACCGTGGTCGATGCCAACGCGGTGACCTTGGCGGAAGGCAGCGCCACCGGTTTTGTCTTCGAGGAGGAGACCCCCGAGGCATTGCTCGCGTCGGTCAGCCGCGCGGTTGCGCTTTATGCCGACCGGGCGAGCTGGCAGCGCGTCATGCGACAGGCGATGGGCTGCGATTTCAGCTGGGGCGCGGCGGCGCGTCAGTACAAAGCGCTATACACCCGTCTGTTGGGACCCCCTGCTGCGGCGCAGCAACGCCGATTGGCATAACAATTGCTCTTATTGCTTGCGTCTGTGTGCGGTGCAGCATATTCTGGCGCGATCGAGGAGCAAGCCTGTGGACGATCCAGCAAAACTGCGCGAATTGGCGGCATGGTACCGGGAATTTGCCGAACAAAGCGGCAATCCGGCGATCTGGGACGGGAGGCTGCGCACGGCCGAAGACCTCGAAGCCGAGGCCAGCCAGCTCGAAACCCGGTCGGCGCAACCGCAGGATTAGATGCTCGCGGCCTGGGCCACCCCCAGAACAACAGCGCCGCCCGCCCTGGGGCTGACGGCGCCATTGCGGTCAATTACGTCTGGATCGGCTTAATTGAACTTCGTTGAAAAGAAATGGGGCCACCGGCAAGCCAATGGCCCCATTCCTTACCGAGGACCGGGGTTAGTACCAGTTGCGATAGAAATGCGGCCGGTCAAAGTCCCGGTAATAGTGGCGATAGCCAAACATCGGGGTGCTATGCCGCACGCAAACCGTCTCGAAGCCGTTCGAGAAGCAACGGGCCTCGGCCGGTTGCACGAACGCAATGCTGGCGACCGCAGCCGCCATAATCGCTCCAAGGATAAACCTCATCAGGTAACCTCCCTCGGGTTGTACCTTCCAGACAACGCCGTGGCGTAGGGAAGTAATCTCACCCGATCCGATGAAGTCAGCAGTTTGACCCTTAGGCTACTTTTATGCACGATTATAGAAATTCGAACAAAATGAGGAGGTTCATGCCGCAGCAACTTGACGAGGGCGGTAGATTGCGAGATGTGCGATATGGGCGACAGGCCTTTCATCGGCCAAAACCAGAACATCGACATCGACAAAGCGGTGCCCCTTATGCTCGTAATTGGCGGTGACCCGGCCGCGCGCCGACAAATTCATGCCGATCCGCGCCGCCGCCAGATGCTGGATCCGGCTGGAGACGTGAATCCACGGCCCGAGGACGACATTGCGGTTGATGACGAAATTGCAGGCGCGCAGGATCAGGGCCGGATGGATCAATCCTTCATCGGCATAAAGCGGCAGGTTCTCGCGTAAATTGGCGCGGTGCTCGGCCGCGAGCTCCGGCGTGATCGGATAGGGATCGAGCCCGAGCCAGGTGCCGACGGCCAGCGAGGCTTCGTCGGCCGGCGGGCGCTCGGCGCGCTGCGCGACCTTGCGGAATGAATCGAGCGCCGGCCCGGCAGGTGGTTCGGCAGGCAATGCGGCGCGGCCGGTCACACAACGCTCGCCGCGGCTCTCGACCGCGATCTCGATCTCCGCCGCACCCTCGCCGGCGGTGACCGTCGCGGTCTCGCCGTCATAAACCGGCTCGAAGAAGCGGCATTCGGCGGTGCCGCGCTCGAGCCAGGCGCGGCCCCAGCGGGCCGCCGGCATGTGCGTCATGTAGCCATAGACATCGACCCCCGGCACCAGCCCGCCGCCGAAGCCGAAGCGGCGGGCGGTGGCGTCGTCGTGGATCTTGTTCTCGGAATCGTGCGCGGTGTTGTAGGCGGAGACGCTATAGGGGGCGAGCGGCGCGGCATTCATGTTGTCCTCACGGCGACAATCGGTGATGGATCCATAAATTGGGTTCGATGTAGACGGCGTGGTTCTGCTCGACCGAGACATGCACCGGCGACAGCGCGCCCGGCACGATCGCCGGGCCGCTCCTGTCGAATGGCATGCCGGTCCAGGCAGACCATTCGGTCAGCGTGCCGGCGACCACCATGCTGGTCGGCGCGGCTTTGATGATCCGGGCGCCGACGCGGACATGGGTGCGTACCCATGAATCGTATGGCAGCCCGTCGGCACGACAGCGCGCGACGTAGTCCGCGAACGGCGTCAATGGCTCCAGGTGCTTGTCGCTCGGCCTCAACGGCGCATAGAGATCGGCAAACCCGCGTGCCCGGGTGTTCTGCTGCATCGCCGTCAGCATCAGCTGCGCGATGCCGCGGCCACGATAAGGCGCCAGCACATTGATTTCGAGCGCGCTGACCGCGTTCGGCGGGCGTCCGGCGCGCCAATCCTCGTGCGCCCAGCGGATCACTCTGTCCCAGCCATCCTCGGGCAACTCGGCGCGTCCGGACGAGCCGTCGCCAAACGCGAACGGCACGCTGAAGGCGCGAGCGATCGCCCGATCCGGCCGGTCGCGATCGACCGCCGCCAGTGCGAAATCGACATAGCGGTCGAGATTGCGATCGTTGAAGTAGAGCGCCGCAGCCGGATCGTGCCGCATGAATTCCGGCAGCCCGGCCTGAAACTCGGCCGAGAACAGCTGCGCCCGCAGATCGGGACGCTCCGCCAAGGTGTAGACGGCCAGCCGCTCCTCCGGGAAGCGCTCCGTCATCGAACGGATCTCCGCACCGTTATCCATGAGCCGTCATTGCGAGGAGCAGAGCGACGAAGCAATCCCCGTCCAGGTGCGCTCTGGTCGAGGGGATTGCTTCGCTTCGCTCGCAATGACAGCGGGTCAGTTGTCGTTGGCCAGCACCGCGGCGATCTTTTCCGGGTCGACCTTGGGTGGGTCGATCTTCGCGCGCTCAACCTGCAGCAGCGAGCCGACACGGCTGTCGCGTTGGCCCCAGCCGCGATTGAGCGCCTCGGTCAATTCCTCCAGCGCCATATTGGCGAGCCGCATCGGGACGCCGACCTCGCGGCCGAGCCCGACCGCCAGCGACACGTCCTTGTGCAGCAGGCGCAACGCGAAATCGGCCGGGTCGTAAGTGCTGCTGAGAAACTTGCCGAGCCGGTCGAAGGTGCGCTGCCGGCCGGTCGCGCCCTGGCGCACCGCCTGCCACAATTCGAGCGGGTCGATGCCGGCCTTGATGCCCATCGTAAAGACTTCGGCGAGCGCCACGCCCACCACCGCGCTGGTGCAGTTATGGACGAGCTTGGCGATCGTCCCGGCGCCGATCGGGCCGATGTATTTCGCCTGGTCGCCCATCGCGTCGAGGACGGTCTTGTGGCGGTTGAACTGCTGCTCGTCGCCGCCGACCCAGATCGCCATCTTGCCGCTGGCCGCGCCGCCGGGGCCGCCGCTGACCGGCGAGTCCAGCATGTAGAGGTTCTTCTCTGCAAAGGCGGCGCTGATCTTGCGCACAACCGCCACCGAATTCGTCGACATGTCAAAAAACGCGGTGTCGGGCTTCATGCCCTCGATCAACCCGTTGGGCCCGAGCGCCACCCCCTCGACATCGGCGGGTACCGGCAAGGAGGTGAAGACAACTTCCGACGCTTCAGCGACCGCGCGCGGCGAATTGGCCCACTCGGCGCCCTTGGCGAGAAACGGCTCGGCGGCGGCGCGGTTGAGATCATAAACCGTGAGCTGGTGACCGGCCTTCTGCAGATTGGCCGCCATGCCCTTGCCCATCATGCCGAGCCCGATAAAACCGACGCGCATCTTTCCCTCCGAGGTCCGGATCGACCAATCTATCGGGTGCGAGTGTGGTCGGTTCGGCGCCCGCAGCGCAAGCGGCTCGGCAGCGGCTGCCGATGATGTCATTCCGGGATCGGCCGCAGGCCGAGGCCCGGTATCCATGAACACGGGCCTCTGGAATAGGGGTTCCGGGTTCGCGCCCCTTTTTTGCGCGAGCAACGCTCGCGCTTGGTTGGCGCATCTCTGATGCGCCGGGGCCGCGCCCCGGAATGACAAGAAGGTTACGGCGTCGGCGGGCGCTGGTCGCGTTCGGGCGCCAGCTCGTCGATCATCTGCGCCAATTGCACATCGCGCTCGCTGACGCCGTCCGCATCATGGGTCGACAGGATGATCTCGACCCGGTTGTAGACATTGAAGATCTCGGGGTGGTGATCCATTTTCTCGGCGGCGAGCGCGATGCGCGACAGGAAGCCCCAGGCCTCGGAGAAATTGCTGAAGTGATAGCTCTTGCGGATCGCGTCGCGGTCGTCGACCTCGCTCCAGCCGTGCAGCTCGCGCAATGCGGTGTGGCGCGCCGCGCCCGTCAGCCTCTCGACCATTGCCGCCTCCATTTCCTGTTCGGTGTGACAAGTGCGCCGCGGCATGGCCACGGTCAAGCCGGGTTCGCTCGCTGATGGCGCAGCTGCCGCCGTCGCTGGCCGATCTCGAAGCGCTCGCCGCCCGCGCCCTCGCGGCATTGCCGCGGCGCTTCAAGCGTCACCTCGGCGAGGTGCTTGTCCGTGTCGAGGAATTCCCCGACCGCGAAACCGAGCGCGCGATGGGGCTCGACAGCCCGTTCGACATCATGGGGCTCTATCGCGGCGTCGCGCTGCCGCACAAAAGCGTCAGCGACCCTCTGCCGCATATGGACGCGATCTTTCTCTATCGCCGGCCGATCTTGGATTACTGGTGCGAGACCGGCGAGGACCTCGAAGCCATCGTCCGCCACATCATGATCCACGAGATCGGCCATCATTTCGGCTTCAGCGACGAGGATATGGAGCGGATCGAAAGCAAGGAGTGAAGGCAGATCAACCGAGCGCCCTAACGACCGCTTCGCGCAAGGCCGGCAGCGCCTCTGCCGCGAACCAGGGATTGGCGCGCTCCCAGGCGGTGGTGCGCCAGCTCGGATGCGGCAGCACGAAAGTGCCCGGCCGATAGTCGCGCCAGCGCGCCATAACAGCGGTCATCGACTGCCGGCGGCTCTCCGGCAGGTAGTACCGGATCGCGTGCGAACCGACCAGCAGGGTCAACGCGATCTCGCGAAAATGCGGCCGCAGCACCGGATGCCACAGCGGCGCACATTCGGGGCGCGGCGGCAGGTCGCCGCCGCGGACATCGCGCCCGGGATAGCAGAAGCCCATCCCCATGATCGCGACCCGGCGCTCGTCGTAAAAAGTCTCGCGGTCGAGACCAAGCCATAGCCGCAGCCGGTCGCCGCTGCGATCGTTGAACGACAGCCCGGTTTCATGCACCCGCGTCCCCGGCGCCTGGCTGACGATCAACAGCCGCGCGGTGGGCCGGCCGCGCACGATCGGCCGCGGGCCCAGCGGCAGCGAGCTCGCGCAATGGCGGCAGGCGCGGATCTCGGCGAGCAGCCGGTCGAA
>Ga0070707_100006681_pt1 | contig 10686 bp, 9 predicted proteins | sample KBSK5502metaG_FD_65468 | JGI IMG/M metagenome (GOLD analysis project Ga0070707, IMG submission 65468) | Corn, switchgrass and miscanthus rhizosphere microbial communities from Kellogg Biological Station, Michigan, USA - KBS K5-50-2 metaG | ecosystem: Host-associated > Plants > Roots >... | reverse complement strand
CCCTCCGCCTGTTCGGCGATGAACGCCATCGGGCTCGCCTCGTAGAGCAGGCGGAGCTTGCCCCGGACGTTCTTGCTGTCGCCGGGATAGAGGAAGATCCCGCCCGCGATGAGGTTCCGATGGAAGTCGGCGACGAGCGACCCGGCGTAGCGCGAGTTCTTGGGCTTCACGACGTCCGGCAGGTCGCCCTTGAGCGCCCGCACGGCGGCCTGGATCCCTTTGTCCCATCGGCCGAAGTTGGACTCGTTGACGCTGTAGTAATAGCCGACTCTGGGCGTGATGATGCGCTCGTGCGAAAGGAGGAACTCGCCGATCGTGGGGTCGAGCGTGAACCCGTGCGCCCCCTGCCCCGTGGTGTAGACCAGCATCGTGCTCGAGCCGTACATCACGTAGCCCGCCGCGACCTGCCGGCACCCCGGCTGGAGCACGTCGCCCACCGTCCCTCGCCCCTCCAGGCTGACCCGCCGGTAGATACTGAAGATGGTGCCGACCGCCGCGTTGACATCGATGTTCGAGGAGCCGTCGAGGGGGTCGAAGAGGACGGCGTACTTGCCGGCGGGATACTCGGGCGGGATGGGGATGATGTCGACGTCCTCTTCCGACCCCATCACGCAGACGCGGCCGGTGTGCTTGAGACAATTCTTGATGGTCTCGTTGGCGAAGACGTCGAGCTTCTGCTGCTCCTCGCCCTGAACGTTGCGGGTGCCCACGCTCCCGAGGATGTTCACCAGACCCGCGCGCCGAATGGCGGCGGCGATGATCTTGGTCGCGAGCGCGATGTCGTAGAGGAGGTTCGAGAGCTCGCCCGTGGCCTCCGGGTACTTGCTCTCCTGCTCGAGAATGAACGTCTCGATGGTCGTTACCGACGAGTTGTGCAACACCGGCCCTCCGTCTGGGAAAGACGTGAACAGTGAAAGGTGAACAGTGAACAGGGGGTTCCGTCGGCGCACGGAGGCGCCTGTCCACTGTTCACTGTTTACGGTTCACGCAGTTGATACGTCACAGTCTTCCCCTCGCTTCGCACCGTCATCGTCGTACCGTCCGTGGTCACGTGGACCGCGCCGTCCCGATCCGTCCGCCGCACGTCGGCGCCGCTCGTCCGGAGCCGCGCCAGGGTCGCCGCGGCGGGATGGCCGTAGGTGTTGCGACCCACCGAGATCACGGCGACCCGGGGAGCCAGCTCGCCGAGCCACGCCTCACCCGTGGCTCCCCGGCTTCCGTGGTGTCCGACCTTGAGCAAGGCCACCCGCCCCACCCGGCCCCGGAGCCACGCTTCCGCCGCAAGGCCGGCGTCGCCTGGAAAGAGGCCGCGGAACGCTCCGTACTCGACCAGCAAGACGAGAGAATCCTCGTTCAGGTCGTCACCCAGTCCCGGCCAGCCGGGATCGGGGTGGAGCAAGGTAAAGGAGACGCCATCGAGGACGAACCGCTCGCCGGGGCGGCCGGGATGCCAGGGGACGCCGTCCGCGGCCACTTCATCGAGAAAGCGGTAGTAGGCGGGATCCGCAAACGGCCGGCCCGGTTCGATGACGAGCCCGGTGCGAAACCGATCGAGGACGGCGGTCGCGCCGCCGACGTGGTCGGCGTGGGCGTGGGACAGGATCAGCGCCGAGACGGCCGGCGCAGCCCGTTGCGCCAGGAATGGAACCACCACACGCTGCCCCGCGTCCCGCTGCTCCGTCCGTGGTCCCGCGTCGATCACCACGAAGCGACCGTGGGGGGTGCGGAGGACGGCCCCGTCCCCCTGCCCCACATCGAGAAAATCTAACGCCAGGCCGCCGGGCTCGTCAGCCGCAGGCCGCAGTCCGGCGGCAAGCGGCAGCCACAGAGCGACGACACCGGCCCAGGCCCACCGGCGGGCCCCTTCGCCCAGCGTGGTGCGGCCGCGCATCCCAACCAGTAACGCCGCGAGCGCGCCGATCCAGGGCAGCGCGGCCGCCGGCGTGGCCTCGGTCAGGAGATGGCCGCCCGGCACGGCGGCGCCGGCGAGGGCGAGAAGCTCGAGGCCGTGTAGCGCGAGACCGGCCCCGGACGCGAGGGCCTTCGCGAGACCGGCCCAGACGGGCAGCAGCAGCAGGCTCGCGAAAACGCCCGGGACGGCCAGGGCGGCGATGGGTATCGCGGCGAAGTTGAGCCCGATGCCGACCGGCGCCACGGTACCCAGCGCCGCCGCGGTCAGGGGCGCCGTCGCGAACGTAGCCCCGACCGACGAGCCGAGGCAGCGCCACCAGAGGGAGGGCCCGAGCGCGCGATCGGTCCAGCGCGTGCACGTCGTTGCGCCCCATAGCGCCGCCGCGGAGAGCCACGCCCCGAGATCCACGATCGCCCATGGGTCCACGACCAGCACGGCCAGGCAGGTGGCCGCGAGGAGCGGATCCGGCTGGGCGTTCCGTTGCCGGGCCCGGCACCACGCGAGCGCGCCGGCGAGCGCGGCCGCGCGGGTGGCGGGCGCCGGCCAGCCCAGTAGCCCGACGTACCCCGCAGCCACGACGGCGGCGACGGCAAGGCTGCGCACGGGCGACAGTCGTAGCACCCGGCCGGCGAGGACGACCCAGGCGACGATCAGGCCGACGTGAAAGCCCGAGATCGAAAGCAGGTGGACCAGGCCGGAGTGGGCGAACGCGTCCCGGAGGCGCGGGTCGAGATCGGCGCGCCGCCCGACGATCAGCGCTTCCACGATCGGGGCGCGGGTGCCGTAGAGCCGGCGAACGGCGTGTGCGACAGCCGTGCGCAGCCGCTCGCCGAGTCCGGGGTCGGCACGGAGAACACGCGCCCGCGCCACCAGCAGCGTTCCTCCTGTCTGACCGGTCCAGGCGGGCCTCGGCAGCCAGCGTGCGTCTACCTCGGCCTCCGCTCCCGCGTCGGCGGGCCGGCCCGCGGGCCAGCGGGCCGATACCTCCCCCCGACATCCCGCCCGCACCGGCGCCGCCTGCACCCGCCCGCCTGTCTCATCAACCGGCTCTCCGAGCCGCACCGTGAGCCGAATCGCGCCTTCCGGCAGCCGGGCCGGGCAACCGCCCTGGTCCCGCATCCGGGCAACCGTGCCGTGGAGCGCGCCGAGGAGCACGGCGCTCGCGAACAGCGGCCCGAGCCCCGGTCCGGCGACCAGGGCGCCGCCCAGGACGGCCAGCGCGGCCACGCCGAGCACCAGGACCACGCTCAGCGGAGCCGGAAAATGCAAGAGGCCGGTCGCGAGACCGGCCCCGAAGGCACCGAGCAGCAGGATTGGCGGGCGCCGGCTCACCGTCGTCGCGGCGCACCCCGGGAGGCGCACTTCGGCGCAAGCGAGACCTTCCGGAATGCCTCCATCATGGCCACGTCGATGGGCGCCCGGCTCTGCTCCTTCTCGAGATTGACCTCGGTGAGAACCGATCCCTCCAGCGAGACCACGTAGCGCGGAGCGACCCGGTTGAGCGTGAACACCAGGACGTCTTCACGACACACTTCGCATCCGCAGAAGTCAGGGAAGTGGTGCCGGAGGCTCTCATACGATTGAAGCACGTGATCCTCCGCGAGGTTCCGGATCATAGGACGGCGAGCTCCCGCGCCAGAACGCGCCCGGTGAATGTGGACCCCGTAGTGCCGGTGAGGCGGACCTGGTGGTATTCGCCCACCGCCGACTCGGGCAGGTCGAGCAGAACGAGCAGGTTGCCGCGGGTCCGGGCGAGCATGAGACCGCCGCGCTTGGCCGTCCGCTCCACCAGCGCCTCGTGCGTTTCCCCGACCCGGGCCAGGTTCTTTCGCCGCGCGTTACTCCGGACGACGTCGACCAGGCGGGCCAGGCGCTCGGCGGCGACGGCGTCCGGCACGTGATCCTTGAGCCGGGCCGCCGGCGTGGCTTCCCGCACCGAGTAGCGGAACGTGTAGGCGTCGTCGAAGTCGGCGTCGGCCACCAGGCTCAGGGTCTCGGCGAATTCCGACTCGGTCTCCCCGGGGAACCCGACGATGATGTCGGTGGTGAGCGTGACGCCGGGGACGGCGGCCCTGAGTGCCGCGAGAATCTCGAGGTACCGCTGGCGAGTGTATCGGCGCAGCATCCGCCGGAGCACGACGTTCGAGCCGCTCTGCACCGGCAGATGGACGTGCTCGCAGACTTGGGGCGTCTCCGCCATGGCCGCCACCACCGGCTCCGTGAAGTCGGTCGGGTATGGGCTGGTGAACCGGACGCGGCGCACGCCGTCCACGGCGCCCACCGCCCGGAGCAGATCCGCGAAGTCGTGCGCGCCGTCGTGGTAGCTGTTGACGGTCTGACCGAGGAGGGTCACTTCGCTGACCCCCTGCTGCACCCGCTCGCGGACCTCGCGCACGACCTCTTCCAGCTTACGGCTGCGCTCGGGACCGCGGGTGTACGGAACGATGCAGAAGGTGCACTTGTAATCGCAGCCGCGCTGCACCGTGACGAACGCAGTCGGACCGCCGTCGGCGAGTGGCGGCACGTCCTCGTAGTGTTCCCAGGAGCGGAATTCGGTGTCGCTCACGCGCTGGCCGCTGGCGGCCAGGGTCAGCAGGTGCGGCAGGTTGCGGTAGGCGTCGGGGCCCACGACCAGATCGACGTGGCAGCGCTCGTCGAGGAGTCGGGCGCCCAGCCGCTGGGCCATACATCCCACCACCCCGAGCACGCCGCCCGGCCGGCGGTACCGCTGCAGCTCCCCCACCCGGCCGACCACCCGCTGCTCGGCGTTGTCCCGGACCGCGCACGTGTTGATGAGGAGGACGTCCGCGTCCCCCGGCTCCTCGGTCCGCAGATACCCGGCGCGGCCGAGTATTCCGAACATGAGCTCGGAGTCGGCCACGTTCATCTGGCACCCATAGGTCTCGATATAGAGCCGCCTGGACATAGAGAACAAGATAGACGGAGCCGGGGGGCTGCGGGCAGAGGCCCGGCGGCTCAGGGCTTGACCGTGACCCCCAGCGTCACGATCCAGGCCCGCTCGTTGAACTGGTCGTCCTGGCTGCGCCAGGCGCGCTCCACCGAGAGGTCGAGGGCAGCGCGATCCGCGGCGAACGAGTAGCCGGTCCCCACGGAGACGCCGTACTCCTTGGCATCGGCGCCCGCGACGAGCGGGAACGGGAGCTGCGCGTACCGGAAGCCGAGGCGGATGGGCCGGCGCTCGGGCCGCCGCGGGTTGGGCGTGAACTCGAGTCCGACCGCGGCCTCGACTGTGTTCACGGCGCCGACGCCGCCGTTGGCGATGATGTCGTCGTTGGCGCTGGACCAGTTGTGCTTGAGCACCTGGCCGGCCATCTGGAACTTGCCGCTGGGCCGCCAGCGGAGGGCCGCGCCCAGCGTGATGGGCAAGTCCACCCGCTCCCGCGTCGGCAGCGAGTCCTCCTGGATGCTCACGTGACCGTCGCTCCGGGCCAGGAGCCCCAGGGTGAGCGACCGGGTCAGCTGGCCCAGGATGCCGAGGGACATGCCGAAGCCCGCGAACGACAGCTCCGACCTCTGCCGGCTGGCCAGGTACGCCGAATCAGTGAACACCCGGTGCACGTCGAGCCGGTTGATGCCGGTCAGGATGTGCGCGCCGAGGCCGATCACCACCCGAGGCACCGGGCGGTAGGCGACCGCAAGCTGGAGGTCGTTGATGCCGCCGCGGGACTCGATCGTATCGTTCACGCCCACCGGCAGGTCGCGCAGGATCACCGTGGCGGGAAAGACGAGGCTGTAGTCGCGCGTGGTGTAGTTGGAGTAGCTCAGGCCCACCCAGACGGGCGTGCGGGGAATCGGGCCCCCGACGGAGAACTGCGGAAACCGCGTATCCCGGATCGAGGCGGTGCCGGCCGGATCGGTGGACGAGCGGTAATCACCGAGCACCGTGAACGTCGCGTTCAGCGAGCCGAGATACGCGAGAGCGGCCGGCGTGACGCTCGACCCCGGATCGAAGAAGGAAAAGGCGCCGCCGCTGCCCATGGCGCGGGCGGACTGCTCCCGGCCGGGCAGTCCCAGGCCGCGCACGCCGAACTGCGACGACTGGGCCCGGGCAGCGGCCGGGGCCCCGACGAGCAGCGCGAGAAGGAGGAAGCGGCGCACTCAGGGCCTCGAGAACGGGAAGCGGGGCAGGTAGTTGAGCCGGATGCGCGGCGGCGAGCCGGACCGACTCGAGCCGAACACGGCCCGGGTGAACGTCGCGACCTCGGGTGTAATTGAAAGGAACACGGCCGGCGGCCGCAGCAGCCCGATCTGCCAGAACTGTACCACGCTCGCGATCTCTACGCGGACCGTGTCCGTCGTGTTGGCCGCGAGCGAAAGCACGCCGAGGGAGAGCGGCTCGACCGGCGACTTGGCGCCGAAATCGGTGGCCAGCCCGCGAACGTTGAGCGTCCCTGGGTCGTTCGGCAGCCCCGCGACCGGCTGGCTGGGCACCAGCTCGAGCGTCGCGCGGACGATCGTCACGGAGTCGCGGAGTCGGGCCGACCACGGGAAACGCAGGAGCACCCGGGACGACGGCACCCCACCCACCGTGAGGAACGTCGGGTCTACGACCGGCGTCTGGCGGCTCACGTAGTCGTTGAACGAGGCGGCGACGTCGATCGTCACCACTTGCGTCGGGGTCGCGACCGGCGTCACGTAGGTGAGGAAATCCGGCGGCAGAATGCTGAGCCGGTTTCCGATCCGGCCGCCCGTCGGGATGTTGCCCGTGATGGCGACGCCGACCGCGAGGATCCGGTTGTCGCCAGGATTCAGCGTGACGTTCGTCAGGTCGCTGCCCCGGAGCATGAGCTGCACCGTGTCCGCGACCGCCGTGTCCGGCAGCGCGACCTGGCCGATGAGCGCAGCCGGTGTGAAGGAGGGAGCCACGCCCGCGTAGGAGAGGGTCGTGGTGTCGAGGCCCGACGCCAATCGATAAAACCGGACGTTCACGTTCCGCGCCGCGGTGTCGTGCGACACGCTCAGCAACGTCAGCCGGACCGAGTCGACCGTATAGGCCCGGAGCGTGTCCCGGAATAAGATCGAGTCCGCCCGGGCCGAGAACACGATCACGCCGTAGCTGGTGTCCGCCGGCGTGGGAATCCCGCTCCCGACGAGCATCACCGAGCCGGTCGAGCGCTCCGTATATCCCGTGAAGGTGCTGTCCTGACCGGGCACCGCGATGAGAATCTCTTCCTGGCCCTGGGGAGACCCGCCGGGGCAGAGCTCAGGACACTGGCCCGGCTGGGTCAGGTGTTCGGAGCATGCAACAAGGCCGGCGGTGAGCATGAGGGTGGCCAGGCGCCGCCGGGCGGCCGGGCCCCTCATGCGAGACGGGCTGGCGAGAACGCCGCCGGCAGCAGCTCGGCGACCGTCCAGCGCATCGTGCGCTTGGGCCCGATTGCCGTGACCTCGAACTCGCCGAACTCGGCGAGCACCTGCCGGCACGCGCCGCACGGCGGCGCGGGCGGATCCGAGTCGGACACGACCACGACCCGGCGGAACTTGCGGGCGCCTGCCGCGACCGCGGCAGCGACCGCCGCGCGCTCGGCGCAGATCGTCAACCCGTAGGACGCATTCTCGACGTTGCAACCGGCGTAGATGGCGCCGTCGTCCGCCTCGAGCGCGGCGCCGACCCGGTATCGGGAATACGGCGCGTACGCCTTCCCCTGGGCGGCCCGCGCGGCCGCCTCCAGCGAATCACTCACACCATACCTCATCGAGAAACGAGACGCCGGCCGGGAGTGGAGCCACACCGAGAAACTCGGCGACGGTCTGCCCCACGTCGGCGAAGGAGCGGCGGCGCCCGAGTGGAGCGGGCCGCACCCGCGGTCCGACCGCGAGGAGCGGCACGACTTCCCGCGAGTGATCGGTGGAGGCCGTGGTCGGGTCGTTGCCGTGATCGGCGGTAAAGATAACGAGGTCCTCGTCCTGCACCGGGGCGAGCAGCCTAGGCAGGGACCGGTCCAGCTCCACCAGCCCTCGATGGAAGCCCCGAACATCGTTCCGGTGGCCCCACGTCTGGTCGAACTCGATGACGTTCGCCAGGAGGAGACCCCGCCGCATCGAAAGCAGCGCCCCCTCGATCAGCGCGTAGGCGTCGCTGTTGGTGGGCGCGTGAATGCTGGTGATGCTCCGCCCGGCGAAGAGATCGTCCACCTTCCCCACACCCACGCGCGGCACGTGCGCCTCGGCGAGACGGTCGAGCAGAGTCACCCCGGGGGGCGGGAGGCTCAGATCCTTCCGGCCGGCGGTGCGGGTCCAGGCGCCGGGCCCGCCGGTGAACGGGCGCGCAATGACCCGGGCGACCCCATGGGGCGGCTGGAGCAGCTCCCGCGCCGCGGCGCAGGCGCGATAGAGCTCGTCCAGCGGCACCGTCGCCTCGTGGGCCGCTACCTGGAAGACACTGTCGGCCGAGGTGTAGACGATCCAATCACCCGTTCGACAGTGAGTCTCGCCCAGCTCGTCGAGAATGGCCGTGCCCGAGGCGGGCTTGTTGCCGAGGACCCCGCGGCCAGTCCGTCGGGCGAACTCCTCGATGATCGCCGCGGGGAATCCGCCCGGGTAGGTGGGAAACGGCTGATCCAGGACGAGCCCGCAGAGCTCCCAGTGTCCGGTCGTGCTGTCCTTGCCCGGACTCACGGGCTCGGCCACTCCATACGCGGCCTCCGGCTCGTCCACTGGCCGGACGCCCGTAAGCTCCGCGCAGCACCCGAGCCCCAGGTGCTCGAGGTTCGGCAGCTGGAGTCCGCCCACCACCCGGGCGACATTGCCCAGGGTGTCGCTCCCGGCGTCGCCGTAGCGGTCGGCGTCGGGCGCCGCTCCGATCCCCAGACCGTCGATGACGATGATGGCCGCGCGGCGCATCAAGAGCGGTAGCAGCGCGGAATTCGGGGGGCGAGCGTAGTAAGCAGCTCGTAGGAGATGGTCCCCACCCACTCGGCCTGCTGGTCGAGCGAGACCGCTCCGCCCCAGATCGTCGCGGTATCGCCCAGTGCCACCCGGTGGTCCTCCTCCAGTGCGACCATGATCATGTCCATCGCAACCCGCCCCACGACCGGCACGATCCGTCCGCCGACCTCGACGGCGCGGCTCCGTCCGTTGGCGCGGGGGAGGCCGTCGGCGTACCCCGCCGCGATCGTGGCGATGCGGGCCGCCGCGTCCGCGCGCCAGGTCCCGCCGTAGCTCACCGTGTCGCCTTCACCGATCCGGCGCAGTCCGACCACGCGGGCGCGGAACGCCGCCACCGGAGCGGGCGCCGGGCCACCAGCGCTTCCGCCGTAGAGGAAGATGCCCGGCCGGACCAAGTCGGCGGTGTATCGCGTCCCGCTGAGCGCGGCCGCGCTGTTGGCCGCGTGCACCAAGGCCGGACGGCGCGGAAGGGCCGTGAGGACCTCCTGGAATCGGGCCCACTGGAGCTCGGTCGCGACCCAGTCCACCTCGGGCGAATGGAAATGCGTGAACGCGCCTTCCCAGCCCTGAGCCGCGCGGAGCCGCTGCGCCACGGTGTCGCGGAGCGCCGGGTCGTCGTACCGGAATCCCGAGCGGGCCATGCCGGTGTCGATCTCGACATGGAACGGCTGCGTGGTGCGCGCGGTCCAGGCCTCGAGGGCAGCGAGGTCACCCAGGGACGGGCGCACGTCGAATTCCAGGCAACGGTCGATCCACTCCGGGAGGAGGGGCGTACAAAGGAGGATCGGGCGGCCGATGCCGGCGCGTCGGAGCTCCGCACCTTCTTCGACCGTGGCGACCCCGTAGCCCCACGGCGCGAGCGCCTCCAGTGCCCGCGCGACCGCGACCGCGCCCAGCCCGTAGCCGTTAGCTTTGATCATGGGCAGCAGGCGACCGCCGGAAATCGCGGAGACCGTCTTGGCGTTCGCGGTCAACGCGCTCAGGTCCACGTCAACCCAAGCCCGAGCGGTGTCGCAGGGTGAGGTCGTCGTCACGGCCGGAAATCCTAATCCGTCACGAGGTGTAAATGCAAGACAAGTCTGCGCTTGGGCGCGCGCTCACGATGGTGCGCGACCTCCGCGTGCGCTGCGCGTGGGACCGGGCGCAGACCCGGGAAAGCCTGCGGCCCTATCTCGTCGAGGAAGTCCTCGAGCTGGATCAGGCGCTGAGCGAGGAAGATTCGGAGCGGATCCGGGACGAGCTGGGTGATTTCCTCCTCCACCTCGCGTGGCAGCTGGTGCTCGCCGAGGAGAACGGGGAGTTCAGGCCTGCCGACGTGGCGGAGACGATGGAGCGGAAGATGAAGCGCCGCCATCCGCATCTCTTCGACCTTGGCCCGCCCCAGCCGTGGGAGCGCTTGAAGCGGCGCGAGCGGGAGGGAGGTGTCCTCGGTGGTCTTCCCGCAACGCTGCCTGACCTGCTGCGGGCCTTCCGGCTTCAGGAGCGGGCAGCGTCCGTGGGCTTCGACTGGCCCGATACCGCGGGGCCGGTCGCGAAGGTGCGCGAGGAGCTGGCCGAGGTGGAGCAGGAGCTCGCCGACCGCACGCGACAGGCGCCGGCGGCAATCTCCGAGCGGCATGCGGCCTCAGAGAGGCTTACGGACGAGATCGGTGATCTGCTGTTCGCGGTCGTCAACCTGGCCCGCAAGGCCGGTGTGCAGCCCGGGCCGGCGCTCGACCGGGCGAACCGGAAGTTCCGGGCGCGATTCGAGGCGGTGGAGCGGATGACCGAACAGCGGGGTGTGGACCTCCACCGTGCGGGCCTGGAGGTGCTGGATGGGATGTGGGAAAAGGCGAAGGCCGAAGAGAAGTGAGAGGTGAGCGGGG
>Ga0070707_100006680_pt1 | contig 10688 bp, 12 predicted proteins | sample KBSK5502metaG_FD_65468 | JGI IMG/M metagenome (GOLD analysis project Ga0070707, IMG submission 65468) | Corn, switchgrass and miscanthus rhizosphere microbial communities from Kellogg Biological Station, Michigan, USA - KBS K5-50-2 metaG | ecosystem: Host-associated > Plants > Roots >... | reverse complement strand
GTCCAGACCGGCGGCAGCCGCCTCGACGGCGAGCCACAGCTGTTCCGCGCCGGTGAGCTCGGGCGCGTCGTCCCAGGCGATCAGCGCGCAGCGGGCATGCACCGCGAGCAGCGGCTCGCTGAGCGCTTCCCGCCAGGCCGGCAGAGCTTCCTCCCCGGCCTCCTCGGCCAGGTCAGCGGCCAGCCAGCGCATCCTCGGTGACATCGAAGCCGCGGCCCGCAGAATCTCCCGCACCGTCTCCTCCGGATCCCGCTCGGCCATCCACTCCCAGGCGAGGTCACGCCGTTGCGCCTGGTCAAACATGGCCAGACGCGCGAGCATCTCGGCGGCGGTGAGGTTCTCGGGCATGACCGGCTGGCTGTCGTCCAGCCGCTCCATCGCCCAGCGGCCTAGCGGCGTGACCTCCGGACCTTCCGCAACAGCGCCAAAGGCGTTAAGCAAGGTCCAGCATGCTGACCGCCGCTGTACCCAACCTTGCACGCGGGGACCCGCTGAATCTTCCGCGACCACCTCCAGGAACGACAGCAGGATGTCGTCAGGAACCGAACGCTGCCCATACTCAGCGGCAGCTGACGCCCGCAAGGCATCCAGCCAGGCGGAAAGGACTTCGGCGTCCTGATCGGGTAGGGCGATAGAACGTGCTACGGCCTTGCCATCCGTTACCGCTACCAACCCAGCGGCCAGGGCGAGGAGCCACGCGCGGTGCAGGTCCGGCACATCGGCTGCAGAACGCAGCGTCTGCGGGGCCTTGACGCCTATGACCGCGGCAGCGGCCGGCACATCTGCCTTCCGCAGTACTTCCCGGCTGGTCAGCAGGCGAGGACCCGAGTCGGCTAGCCAGCTGGCGAGCGCTACCGCCCGGCGCATGACCGCCGATTCCCCCGCAAGGTCCGACAACCGCGATTCGCCCACGGCCAGAGATTATCGCCGATCGCACAGCACCTGGCCGTAGGCTCGCCCAGTGAGCAAGAAGAGCCGCCGACGGCCTGTGCGCCGCACGGCGCCGCTTGCGGACCTCCCTGCCTCCGACCCAGGAGACAGAATCTCATCCAACGCCCGCCGAACTTAGGCAGCATGCCGATGAGCAGCGGGCCGAAGGCTCGCTGGGTCATGAAGGAGGGAGCCCCTTGCGGACGTAGTAACCCGCGTCGGCCAGCCAGGCCCGAGCCCGGCCACGCTGACGCTCCGCGGAAAACGCATGCCACCGCTCCGGTTCTCCAGGCCAGCGCGCCAGAACGTCCTTGAACCGCCGGAACGCTCCCCGCCCGGAAATGGCGATCTCCAGCCGGTCGGCGCGCCCCGGGCCACGCACCGTCCCGATGAACAGCTCCATGTCCCGGTAACCGTCCCGCGAACCCTCGCAGTGCACCCACAGCCACTTATCAGGATCGTCTGACTCGTCCTCATCCTCTTGCCCGATCTCCCGCGCGTAATCGACAGCAGGCGTCGGCCAGACCTCGCCAGTCGCCAGGTCGATACGCCCGCCGCCGTACATCGGGTCGCCCTCGAGGATGCCGGCCAGCTCATCCAGATCCACCCGCAGAGGGCGCAGATCCGGCATCGCGCCGCTTCCCAGCAACGCGTCGAGCTGGTCCGCCAGGACGTCGTCGCCCTCCCAGTACCGTTCCCGGAGCGCGATGACAACACGGCGCGCGGCCTCGGCAGCGCCGTCCGCGTGCTGCTCAAGCGCGGCCAGCACCCAGTCGCCGAAGGCTTGCAGGCCATTCTCCGGCACGGCCGGACCCGTCATCTCCATGACGGCCGTGCCGTCCTCCGCCGCGACCTTGACCCGCAGCGAGATGTGCCTTTCGTCGGTACTCATTCTTCTTCCGGGTTCTCAGCACGCATCACCGGTGGCATCAACGGAGCCTACCCGGGCAGCGCCGAGGCTGGTCTTCCCGGTCGCACCTTGCTGGTGACATGGCTGCGGTCTTGCCGCCGGCGCGGCGCTGTGTCAGCGGGCCGCCGACATTGACCAGGCAAGACGGCCTCCCTATGCCTGGGCACCCGGCTTGCTCATGATCACTGAATTGCTCGCTCTCAGCATTCAGGGGTCGCCATGAACGCATTCGATGTCCGCATCCACACGATCCGCCGCAGGAAGAACAAGCGCCGCCCGTTTGAGGTCCGCTGGCGGGTGGCCGGGCGCGATAAGTCCAAGTCGTTCCTCACCAGGGCGCTGGCTGACAACTACCGCGCGGAACTGATCCGCGCGGCTCGCCAGGGCCTGGAGTTCGACCCGGCCACCGGCGAGCCTCTGCGGTGGGCCGTGCCCGAACCGGCCGTGACGACCTGGCTGGAACATGCTGTCGCCTATACGGACATGAAATGGCCGCGCCTGGCGCCGCATTCGCGGGTCACCCGGGCCGCGCTCGATGCGCTCATGCTGCGGCTGGATGGCAGCCGCGCCGCAGCGAGCACGATCGCCCGCAAGCGGGCAGTGTTCCACGACGTTGCCGGCTACGCCGTCGAGCTCGGCCTGCTCCCGCAGCTGGCCGCACGGACCTGATCCGGCATTCAGTACCGAACGAGCATGGCGCTCGTGCTCCCTTGCTGGCGGAGTCGCCTGTGGCGGCGTGAGCGCGTGGCCCAAGGAAACGGTCACCGGCCCTAGCCGGGCATCCGGAAGCCAGGAATACACTGCATTTGATAATTCCCCCATATCCGGAGCCAGTTTAATCTTTATCCGCGCTGATCTCAGCTATCAGCCGCATCACGGCCGGTCAGGATCTCTGGGTTAATGAACCGGCATGCCGCTTTCCCCGTTGTGTGAGTAGGTGACGGTGAATCATGCGGATGATCGTAAGAATTCCGTAAGAAAGGGGCCTGGGAATGACCGACCTGCGGGTGGATTACCAGCTGCTCGACAATATTCACGCCAGCCTGGGACGGCTGGCGGGCCAGTTCGAGAGCATCCAGGCCATGCAGGACGGTTACAACGGCGCGATGGGCTCGGACGCTATCACCGCGGCGATGAACGGGTTCGCCGGGAACTGGAGCATCCACCGCAGAAAGCTGACCGCCTCGATGCGGGCACTGCAGCAGAAGGTCGACCGCACTCACCGAGGCTTCCGCCAGACCGACCACGACCTAGGCCAGCAGCTGGCCAGCCGGACGAAGTAGCCAGACGGACGGGGGTGACGAGCATGGCACGACCGGCCGGTTACCAGTGGAAGCCACTGGGCTGGGACACCGACCCGATCCCCGGTGACCCGCAGGAAATCAGCGCCGAGGCTGCCCACCTGACCCAGATGGCGAAGGAGATCACCGGCCAGGTGGCGGCGCTGCGGAAGATCTCCGCCGACGGAGTCCAGATCGGCCAGTCCCCGGACGCCATCCGCTCGGCGGCCAGCACCCTGGCTGGCCAGCTGGTCAAGGTCGCGGACCGCTATCACAACGTCGCCGTGGCCCTGCGCGGCTGGGGTCCGGAACTCGAGCAGGCCCAGCGCATGTCGGTCCAGGCGCTGAACCAGGCCGAGATCCCGTACGCCCGGCTGAACCAGCCGGTCATCCTCCCGTCCGGAAGCAACTTGACTGCCGCGCAGCAGCAGGAGGTGACGGCATTTCACGCCGCGATGCGGCGGGCCGAGGATGAACTCGCCGCGGCCAGGGCGCTGCTTGGCCGCGCGATCAGCCTGCGCGATAGCCAGTCGGCCTACACCCAGGCAAAGATCGACGCCGCCAGCAGCGACGCCCTGACCGACTCCTGGTGGGATCATGTCGAGAACTGGGTTGACCACCACGCCGGCGTCCTCGTGGACATCTGCACCGGCTTGGAGATCGTGGCCACCGGTCTGGCCGTCGCCGCGATCATCTTCTCCGGCGTCGGCATCCTCGTCGCTCTCGGTATCGGCGCGACGGCCCTGGCCCTGGCCGGCCGGACTCTCCTGGCCAGCGCCGGTGACGGGTCATGGTTCGATGTCATGCTCGATGCTGCGGCGTTGCTGACCTTCGGCACGGGAAAGATAGTGGGCCGCATGATGGAAGGCGTCTTCGAGGCGACGGACACCGCCGGCCGGGGACTCGTGCAAGCCGCACGCGACGCCAGCCCGCTGGGCAAGCTGGGAAGACTGGCGGCGCAGGCGTCACAGGTCGTCGAGGACAGCACCGCGATAAGGTCCGTGTCGTCCGGCCTGAACCGGCTGGGGCTCGGCCAGCTCGGCGGCGGGATCACCGGCCTGTCGGGCCGGGTCGGCAAGTTCCTCGGGCAGGCCGGTGATACGGCACTGGAGAAGGCATCACCGTCGCTGGACAAGACCCTCGCGACCGTCTCGGAGCACGTCCGGGCGGGCGAGGTCGCCCTGCATGGCGGGGAAAAGGAAAGCCTCCTGCTGACCCGCAGGATGGCCGCGATCACCGCGCGCTTCCCGGAGAGCAGTGAGATCGCCCAGCTCAGTGCGAAGTTCCATACGCTGCTGAACTGGCAGCGGGGGATCTTCGGGTTCGCGGAGGTCACCGACCTGGGCGACAAGATCGGTTCCCTGCCGATACCGGGCGCCGAGCCTTATCACGAGTTCAAGGATCACCTGGTGACCCCGGGCGGATTCACCGCAGCCGAGGCGAACGGCATCGTGGACGTGGCGCAGTTCGTCCCGGTCATCGGGACGGGACCTGCCGCCTTCCGGGCGGCGTCCGGCGGCGGATGGTAGGCGCAGCCCGTGGATACCGCCGTAAGCGTGCCAGGGAATGCCCATCTCGGCGGGGCTACCGGCTATACCTTGGTGCTTCCTCCCCCGTGGCGGCAGATTCCGGTACGGTCCGGCACCAGGAAGGCCGTTCGGCAGATCAGCGACGAGGCGTTCCGCCGTCTCCCCCGGCACATCTCGCGGGACAAGGTAATGTCCTACCGCATCGAACTGGAGCGCCGGCTCACCAGCGCGGCAGACCAGGCACGGCGGCACGGCGGCACGGACCTGTACCTGCCTGTCGATCTGGCCCACGGCACGTTGCTAGCGGCGTCCTTCGTCGCATCGGAGGGGTGGCTCGGCGACGCCGCCGGACTCCGCGCCGGCGACATCGTGTCCCGCCTCGCCGCAGAAGATGCCAGCTCCACGCGGGTGACGGTCGACGGCGTGGCGGCAGTCCGCACCGAGCACATATCGTCACCTGACCCATCGGCCGAACCCGGCCGGGGCTCACGCCACGTCGATTACGTGCTACCCGTCCCGGGCGCCGCCGGGCGCTGGCTGGTCTTCGCGTTCTCCGCGCTCGGCGCGGGCGACCCCGGCGACACGTTCGCGGACCTGCTCGTCGAGCTCTTCGACGCGATCATGTCAACCTTCCGCTGGACCCGGGCCAGCACTGGCCAAGCGAAATTCCCGTGAGGACGCCATGAGCAACCCGCAGACGATGGCCGACCTGACCAGCACGAAGGGCTGGGTCAAGACCAGGTACGACCAGTCGGTCTGGATACCCATCCTGCCCGTCTTCCCCGACGGATACGACGTGAGGTCGTATTCTGCCGAATACGCCGAGGAATGGTGGAAGGCATCTGGTCTCCCCCACACGGGCGTGGATGTCCTGCGCCTGTTTCACCTTCTCGTGGAAGCCCACGAGGGGACCTACGGTCACCTTCCCTGCCATCTCGCCTTCGCTCACCTTCCAGATCCACGGCTCATGCCGCTGCTTCTCCACGTGGGCATCTGGGAGGCAACCGGTGTCCGGGACGAGCAGCTGAGGATGTGGTGCCTAGCCGACGATCCAGGAGCAGTCGAGCCGCCGGTCGTGGAGGAGTTCGCCATCGACAGCCTCGGCACCGGGCTCCGGGTCATGCGCTACCGGCACCACGAGGACGGCGCGCTCTACGCGGCCCTCCGGTACGCCTGGCGATCCGAGGAATTCCAGACCGACCTGGTGCTCAACACCACAGCCGAAGACCTGGGCAGGCTCCACCGGGCCATACCCGACATCGAGGCGTTCGCCTGCATGACAACCATCGTCGCGGCCGGGCAGCCGCGCCCGGCGGAGTCATAATGCTAGTCAGGCGCTCTGATCGTCCGATTTCCCGACGGGATGGTGAGGAGATGGGCAGGTCGCCGTCGTTCCGCTGGATGCGGGCCGCAGTTTACATGTCCGGTGCCGGGGCGGCGATGTTCTGCGCGGGCCTGGCGAACGTTCTCGCACATGGGCCGCACGTGATGTCGATCGTGTTCTTCGCCCTCATCCCGTTCTTCGCTCTCGTCGCCTTCATCCTCGCCGCCGTGGCCTCGGTCAAGAGCAAGGCGGAAAACCAGCGGCTCGTAGCGCAGGCACTCGCCAAGGCACGGTCGGAACACGGCATATACTTGCGCCGCGATGACTGAGTCGCTGCCGCATTCCGAGATTACCGCGGCTAACCAGTTGAACTCGTAGCGGCCGCCCGGTGGAAGGCGACGTCGGCAGGGCCTAGCCATAACCATCCGGAAGCTTGTCACCACGGCCATAATGCCGATGTAAGTTACTTCATAAGCGCATGTCTATGCACGAGCTGGAATATTCACTCATCCTCTCTCAGCCTTGCATAACGATCGTCGAACAGCCTTTCCATCGCCCTGGTAGGAAATCAGATCGCCGATTTTGTGCAGCTCGGGGCGGCTCGGGACGCATGGTAGCCCACCGCGCAGAGGGCCCAGTTCTGCGCGCGGGCATGCCATGACCGGCACCTAGCCGCCGCCCAGGCCGGGAGCGCGTTTCGCCGGCGTCGCCGATGCCCTGGTCGGCTGCAGTCTCGGGTGCTCAGCCAGATGCGTGGAAGTCCCGGAACCGAAGGATTCCGTCCGCACCTGTCCCGCACCTGTCCCGGAGATGCGAGGTCAGCTGAGCGTGTGAGTGCCCGTCATTTCTGGTTCATGGCGAGCAGATGACCTTGGCGTTGACTGGGGTGGACGTTCCGGCAGTGACGTTAACCGACGCGACGCCGGGCTGGCAGCCTTGAAGGCTGGCGATAACGGTGTAGCTGCCATCGGGCAGCCCGCCTGTGGCGAACTGGCCGCCCACATCGGTGGTGCCCGTCCCGTTGGCCGGGCCAATCCAGCTGACGGTGGCGCTCGCCGCGCCGGTTGTCACTATGATGCCGCCTTGGCCGATGCCGGGTGCGTTGATGATGCCCGGCGCGATCGTTCCCCGGACGTCTGTCCAGCCGACCGCCCAGGGGCTGCCGGCCGGGTCAGCGCCGATGGCGGCGAGCTGCGCCGCGTTCTGCGTGGGGATGACCTGGGGGGAGGCGCCGGTGGTGCTGAGCTGCCAGACGCCGGTCCCTCCGGTGGCAAGCACCGTCGATCCCGCGGCAACCACGCCGGCCAGGACGCTGCCCCCGCCGGCCGGTACCACTGTCCACGTCGTGCCGTTCCAGAGCGCCGCGTAGGAGGACGTGCAGATCCCTCCCTCACCACAGGTGAAGGAGCGGTAGCCGACCGCCCACAGGCCGCTGGCGGTGTTAGCGAGACCGGTGATGGATGCGCCTGTTCCCGGCGGGGCCGGCAGCGAGGTCCATGCGGTCCCGTTGAACCGTTCTACCGCGTCACCGCCGGCAACCCAGACGTTGGCCGGTGAGACGGTGACAGCATCGAGTGAGCCGATGTTGGGAATGCGCACCTGTGTCCAGGTGCTGCCGTTCCAGTGGAGCACCAGCGATGCCTCCGGGTAGCCGTCGCCCCCGGCGGCCCATACGTCATTGGTGGCCCGAGCCGCGACCGCGTTGAGCTGATTGCCTTGTGACGGCCCGCTCGGGTTGGGGGTCGGGAAGCGCCGCCACGCCGTCCCATCCCAGTGGTAAGCCAAGGTCTGGCTGGCCAGCGACGAGAGATCACCGACAGTGCCGACCGCCCAGCCGTCGCGGGGAGCCACCTCGGTGACGCCGTTCAGCTGTGCACTATGTACTGAGTAGACCGCTCCGAGCGGCACAGTCGTTGCCGTCCACGCACTGCCGTTCCAGTGCTCCGCGTACGGCCTGGTCAGCACGGCGGTAGGGGTTTCCCCTGGGTTATAGCCGCCGACCGCCAGCACGTCGGATGCCGATGCCGCAGCGACACCGAAGAGCTGAGCGCGAGTGCCTGCCGGGGCGCTGGTGGTCGTTCCCCAGGCCACCGTGGTGGCCGCCGCCACGGCTCCGGCAGTAGCGAGCCCGGCCCCGCACACCACCCCCAGCACCATCGCTACTCGCCCCGTTTGCCTGAGCCTCATGGCACGGCGTCTCGCATCGTTAGAGCGCATAGAACCCTCCTGTTCCAGGGATCTGAGAGGTTGGGCGAGCCATCCCGGCCGGCGATAACCCACGCCGAGCCTGGCGCCGACGGGCCGCAACGGCAGGCAAGACCGGTGACCGACCGCCGAGCGTCCTGGCTCAATCCGCACAACCTCTATTCGGCACCGGGGGGTCCCTGTATTGCCCGCCAACGAAGACCGTGATGTTCCGGCGCCGCCGGTACCACGTGGCTGCTGCATGTGCTCGTGAGCCGATGACGACCGTCATCCGCCGGAGCCTGCTTGGCCTGGTGCGGCACAGGACCGAGGTGGAGCGCTGGTGGTCCTGGCGGGGTGCGAACATCGGCGGCGCGGAGCGGTGCTGGATCTCGACCAGGGCCAGGCGGGCGATGGTCTCGAGGTCCCCGGCCCCGGCGATCCGCACGGCGACGGCGGAAGAGCCGCGCCGCGGCGCTGCCGGCTGGATGCCGTAGGCGCTGCGGCGTCCGAATCCGAGGTTCGACAGCGCCTCGGAAAGGCGGGGCAGCGCGGTGTGCAGAAGGTAGTAGCGCCGCACGCCGTCGGCGATCAGCGGCGCCGCGAGGTCCGCGAATGCGGCGGCGAGGACCCCGGTCGGATCGGCCAGGTCCGGGTCGACGGCGAACCCTTCGGCCAGCAGGAGAGCATACCGGCCCACAGCAGGGTTCTCTCGCGCTGCCGCGGCCATGACCGCGGCAGCGCGCCCGTTGCCATCACGACCAGGCCGTGATGGCCGCTGTCGCACAGGCGCTGCAGCGCAGCCATGCAGAAATCGGGACTGTCGAAGGCGGCCGGCAGCTCCGGCCGTACCCGGCGGGCAGCGGCCTGCTCGCAAGCGACCAGTGCACCAGCGCACTCCACAGTGACCCCGTCCAGAGCCTCGATAACCAGCATCACCATGCCCTCCGCTGACGCGCCGGTAATCATCTCACTCTGGCACGGTTACCGCATACCCCAGCCAGCAGTTGCTGAACGTGATCGCAGCGCTGGCCAGCCGAGTTCCTTATCGCCGAATATTTGCGAGGGTAAATGACCTGATTGTCCGATACCGACCCCGCACAGAACGCCCGTATATGGATGACCTGAATATATCGTCGGCTGGCGCGTTAATAGTAAGTGCCGCGCTCTTGTGATATTTGATGATTGGAACGGGACCCGCTGGCGGGATTGCGGAACGTCATCAGATCGGGTTCGGGCCTCAGCCAGGCCGCCGAATCCGGCATGGTAAGCGTGGCTCCTGCCCAGTACGACGGTCAGCGGAGTTCGTCGGAGAGGCGGACGAAGCGGTACCCGCGGGCCAGCAGGTGGGGGACAGCGGCGGCAATGCCCTGGGCTGTGCCGCTCTCGGGGTGGTTCATGTGGCAGATCACGATGGAACCGCCTGGCGCGGCGGTGACGATGCTGCGGACTTGGCCGGGGGTGAAGGTGGCTCCCCCGTCGCCGTTGACGGAGAAGCTGACGAGGCGATCTCCCATGGCGGTCACGATCCGTGCCGCGGCGTCGTCGCAGTAGGCGGTGCCGGCCCGGAACAAGTGCGGCGGGACGCCCAGGAGCCGCCTGAGCTTGGCCTGGTTCGTGGCGACCTCGTCGTATACCTCGCCGGCGTTCCGCGTGCCGCCGATGCCGTAGGCGGACCGCCCGGTGACCGACAGGGGCAGGTGCCGGGTGCCGTGGTTGGCGATCTCGAACGGCGGCTCGGCGGCCAGCTGGCCGAAGACGGCCGGGTTGGCGTCGATCCAGCGGGAGTTGAGGAAAAGCGTCGCTGGCACCTCCCGCCGGCGCAGGAAGCCGATCAGAGCCTGGTCGTAGCCGCTGCCGCCCGGGCCGCCGCAGGCGTCGAAGGTCAGCGCGATCACACGCCGCGACGTGTGCAGGTCGCGGACCACCCCAGGTCCCCCGAAGCCCCAGCTATGCGGCCTGAGGTGGCCGTACCGGGCCACCACTTGGGCACGGGTCAGCACGGGCGCCGCCGGCGGGACGGCCGGCGGGACAGTGCCCGGCGCGCGGCCCCCGGCCGCCGCGGCGGGCGCGGCGAAGGCGCCCCGGCCGCCGCTAGCCAGGCCGCCCGGCCGGTCGCAGTCGGCTAGCGCACCTGCTGCCAGGGCCGCCAGCACCGCACGGCGGCTCGCGATCATCCGCCCATCGCTTCCAGGCCCCGGCCGCCTCGCGACTCCCAGGTCACTGGCCCAGTATGCCTCCCTGCCGATTACGCAGGCATGGTTTCGCCGACTGGAACTCTGCCGCTGCCGCTCGGAACGTCCGCTTCTGTTCGGCGGCTAGCGGTGCCGGGAGAAGCGGATTCCTGAACTGATCAAGAATCCTGGCAGCCGCCGGGCAGCACGTGGCCGGCCCAGGCCGCGTGCTGGTGCGGTCGTCAGACTCCCAGATTGCTTTTCGCCGCGGCCTCGAAGGCGCGGAACGGCAGCAGCCGCCTGGCCAGCAGGCCCGCTCGCCCGCCCGCCTTGCCGGCCGATACCCTCCGGGGCGGG